>Ga0265293_10000160_pt1 | contig 165648 bp, 128 predicted proteins | sample Munlanlewell138R_FD_192505 | JGI IMG/M metagenome (GOLD analysis project Ga0265293, IMG submission 192505) | Leachate microbial communities from a municipal landfill in Southern Ontario, Canada - Leachate well 138R | ecosystem: Engineered > Solid waste > Landfill > Unclassified | place... | reverse complement strand
GTTTGTTCAGAGGGGCAGATATTATTGATTTGCTGAATCTAAGTCTCGAAAAGGCAGGGCGGGAGCGAGCCCCTTGCTACGAGCCAAGTCTGTTCTAAATGGTTAATTTTTTATTGGACAGTACTGTCCTTATATAGGAAAAAGATCGGCAAGGTCGACTAAGATCATCCCTCGTGTATGGGTATGTCCTGCTCATCCCGGGCGACGTAAAGAGACCTCTTATGTCACTTATGCAATGAATTCTCGTTTACCAAAGACTTTTTGGAAATTAGGAAGAATGATTGCCAGCACCACAGGATTTCTTGTAAGCGATAGTGATATCACAGGTCTTACATGGCGTATTGCGCCCGGAGTCTATGCAACAGAGATGGGATTTTTCCATAGTGGAAAGGCAAACATTCTCTTTATGGATGGCCATGTAGAACCAAGATCAGTAGAAGAGATACCACCATGGAATCAAAGATATAAGGTTCATTGGAACCGTTTTTGGGATCCATGGCTAAATTATTGAAAAACACCTGATCCATATTATTATTCTTCCTTCCTGTTGCAGAGTATACTATCCTTACATTTATCATTTCTGTTCAACTATTAAAAAAGAGAGAATGTATGATGAAAGAAATTCCTTCTTCTACAGTGATTTCACCCCTAAAGTTAAAGAAGATTTTATACTCTTATTTTCATAAGGAAGGAAGGATTCTTCCGTGGCGTTCTTCTTCCGATCCCTACTGTATCTATATCTCCGAGGTAATGCTTCAGCAGACACAAGCAGAAAGGGTTGCAGTGAAATACCCTGAGTTTATTGCATGTTTCCCAAATTTTCTTTCTCTTGATTCAGCTTCTTTTCCAGAAGTGCTTGCTGTGTGGCAAGGCCTTGGATATAATCGACGCGCGGTGGCATTGAAGAAGACCGCACAGATTGTGGTACAACACCATAATGCTTCTCTTCCTCGAGATCCAGCAATTCTTCTTACATTTCCTGGCATTGGCAAGGCAACAGCTTCCTCGATCTGTGCATTTGCTTTTAATATGCCCACGGTTTTTATTGAAACGAATATCAGACGGGTTTTTATTCATTTCTTCTTTCAAGATATGCAACAAGTTTCTGATGAAGAGATAATTCCTCTTGTAGAAAAATATCTTGATAGAAAGAATCCGCGTCGATGGTACTCTGCGATTATGGATTATGGAGTAATGTTGAAAAGAGAGATAGAGAATCCTAATAGAAAAAGTGCACATTATCGGAAACAACCTCGTTTTGAAGGGTCTCGCAGACAGGTCAGAGGAAAGTTAGTACGAATTCTTCTTAAGGAGAGTGCTCTTTCTGTGGACCGCCTTGCAAGTGAGACAGAAAGCACGGTAGCTCTTGTTACCGAATGTCTTGTGAACCTTTCTAACGAAGGGTTTGTAAAAGAATCAAAAGGCCGTTATTCTTTACGCAAAAGATGAAGAGTGCTTTTTGTGAATTGAGGAAATCTTTATTTTTGTAGATATTTTGTATTTCTGAAGGAGTGGAGCTACCTATCTTATTTTTTTTTATGGTAGTGTGTTTACGAAAAATCTATCCCTTCCCTTCTTCATAACTGAGTAGCTTCAAAGTAAGAATAAAATGGTGTTTGATAATATCTACTTGTATCAGGATAAACTCTTTTTTTATCCCCAACCAGTAAGTTGTGCAAGAAGACGGCAATATTCAACAAAAGATTCCCATGAAATATTGTGAGGCACTCCATGGTCGCAACTCGGAATGAAGCCACCTTCCTCAAGAAAAGGAGGTATGACCCGAAAAAGTTCTTTTTCGATAACCTTTCCTCCTTTTGCGATTGCGCGTTTGTCTATTCCTCCCTGGTAGGCTATATTTTTTCCAAATTTTTTTCTAAACGCCACGATATCATTTCCTGCAGCAACTTCCACAGGAATACATGCATTGATTCCAGTCTCAATCCAGAGAGGGATGAGTTCGCCAATATAGCCGTCAGAATCGAGCATGACAACAGGACATCCACTCTTTTTTAAAAGATCTGTCCACGCACTCCATGAAGGTTTAAGAAATCGTCTTGCCATCGCGGGAGAGATCATGCTTTTTCCCTTGTAGGCCATATCCTCGTTGATAATGACGCTGTCAAAGGTTATATATCTTTGGTATCGTTCGAGTATTCCAAGAACAAAATGTTTCCAGAACTCTGTCATTTCTTCAACAAAATTAGGATTTTCTACCATCAACATACAAAGATTTTCAAAACCAATCCAATCTCGTAGTTTCCAGAATGGTCCTGGTATTGCAATAACCAAGGGTGTGTTGCGTTGAGAGAAGATTTTTGCGGTTTTTGTCATTTCTTTAGGATACCTTCTGGGGTCTTCAACGTTATATCTCCTTTTTATATCTGGCCAATCAGTTGGAGTTTCTATTGGGAATTTGTGCCATGCTCTGGTAACGAAATCTTTTGCAGACCTAAGGTAGGTTACGTCATATTCATCTGATATCTCTACTATTGCTCCATGTATATCTTGTACTAAATAGTGGCCATTTTTATGTTCAAGAACTTTCTCTTCAAAGGAAGGATTCATTCCAAAGAGGGTTGGAAGAGCTATTTTGGGGTCGTAGGTTCTTTCTATGGGAATGTTGATTGTGTCGCGGAGAAAGTCGAACCAATCGGTATTTTCAGGCAGTCCTTCACTGCGCCAACGTTTGAGGGTGGATTCTCGTGGTCCTCCAGGGATAAAAGGGTATTTGTCCGGTTTTTGAAAGAGTAGAGCTACTATATATCGTTCACGCGCGTTCAATAGAGCATCTCCCACAATAGGTTGAATGGATTTTTTAATTATGATATAAAGTATTTTGAAGTGTGTCAATTAACGAAATAATCATAAATATGGATAAAACGATCATAGATCCGAAGAAGGTTTATGAAGAAACACGTTTTCGAACTCCCAGTGAACTTGAGCGTCGCTATGGACTTTGGGTAGATAGGATAGGGAATGGGAGAAGCCGAAAGATACAGCTTGATAGGCTCCGTATTCTTGGGCAGTATGCTGCGATAGCAGTAACTGGTGGAAGAGGTCGTCTTGTAACTTCTTCTCGAGGAGAATGGGAGGTCTTACCCGGAGATGTAATTTTTCAATTTCCTCGAGAACCTATAGCATACAGTCCTGACAGGGAATGGTTTTCCCGATGGATAGTGTGGAATGGTCCTGAGGCAGATCTTTCTTTGACATCTAAATTAACCGTTTCGCCAGTCCTTCGACAAGCAGAGGGAATGCTCTTGCGGGCATGGCTTGCGCTTGCCCGTTGTATGGAACAGGAAGAGTTTTCCGGCGTTCTCGAAAGAAAAGCGATTCTCTTGAATCTGATGGCCGAACTTATTAGAAAAGAGAGAAATGATTCAACTCCAAAGAAGGCTCTATATGCGATTGAAATGGTAATAGCTTATATTCAGCGTGATCCCGGCAAACACTTTTCTTTGCTGGAATTGGCAGAGATGTGTTCTATAAGCGAACCACATTTTAGACGTCTTTTTCGACGATATACTGGACGTGCTCCAGTAGAATTTATTACGCTTCAACGAATTTCTAAAGCCAAGGAATTATTGATACGTGGTGAGTCTATCAAGGCAGTGGGTTATGCGGTAGGGTACAAAGATCCCTTCTATTTTATGAGAGTTTTTAAAAAAAATACTGGTGAAAGCATTGGTTCCTTTATTCGAAATCAAGAGAATGTGGTGAGGTGAGAGATTGTGCAAGAATGGTGCGTATTGTATTGCTTCTATAAACCATGTTAGGTTGTTTATCCTATTAATCCTCCCTCTTCTTCGTTTAGGTAAATACCTTTAAGTTTCATTTCTAAGCTATGAGGATTATCTGCATAGCGGAAGGCAGTCTCCTCAGTGATGAATCCTTCGTGAACACGTTGAATAAGCGCTTGTTCAAAGTCCTGCATTCCTTCACTTTTTCCTGCTTTGAGAGCTTTAAGAAGTTTTGCATCTCCTCCCTCAAGGATGAGGCGAATTACTGTGGGAGTACGAAAAAGAATCTCACATATTGGAACAACTGGAATCGCTTCTTTAGAAGAAGGTAAGAGCATTTGCGAAATGATGGTTCGGATATGAGCTGCAAGATTTTTTCTGACCTGAAGGTGCATTTTCTCGGGAAAGAAATTGAGTATTCGTCCGATAGTATTTGTAACAGAGGAACTGTGGAGGGTTCCAAAGACGAGATGTCCTGTTTCAGCAGCCTGGAGGGCAAATTCAACAGTTTCCTTATCGCGCATCTCTCCGATAAGGATGATGTCAGGATCTTGTCGTACTGCATATCTAAGCGCGTCGTTGAAGGTTTTCACGTCAATGCCGACCTCTCTCTGGTTGATAATTGCTTGATCGTTTCGATAGAGATATTCAATAGGATCTTCAATACTGAGAATATGGGCTTTCCTGAGCTTATTTAGATGGTTTACGATTGCAGCGAGTGTGCTTGATTTACCGCTTCCAGTAGGTCCAGTGACAAGAACGAGCCCATCAGTAAATGTGGTGATTGTTTCTATAGATGGAGGGAGATTGAGCGTTGTGAAATCTGGAATAGTAGTGGCAATTCTTCTTCCAACAAGAGCAATGGTTCCTCTTTGAAGGAAGATGTTTACTCTAAATCTGCCAATATTCTGAAGACTGACAGCAGTATCAAGGTTGCCGTCTTTTTCAAATTGGGCAATATCATTTTCAGAAAGGGTTGCATAGATAATATCTTTAAGGAGTTTTGGGTTGAGTTTGTCGAACTCTGTAAGGCGTATCAGTTCTCCTTTGAGGCGTATGGATGGAGCTGATCCTGCTTGAAGATGGAGATCAGAACCTTGTTTTTCAGCAAGAATCTCGAAGAGTTTTTCAAGCGTTAATGGTTCCATAGGGGTCCCTTTCAAAAAAAGTACTCGATACGACTCTATTCTATTAAAAGAGAAGATCGCGAGTATCGTAGCGTTGTATTGAATAAATTGGAAGATAGTATAACACAGTTTTTTTTGCGTGGCCTGTTAGGAGAAGAGATAAGTTTCCTTTCTTTGTAGGGTATAGTATACTATTGTGATATGAATGCTCTGATTGTCTATTTCAGTTTTTCGGGAAGAACAGAACGCTTATCTTCTATGATAGCACAATGGCTTCAGAAGAAATCTGTTTCTGTTGAACTTTTTCGGCTTCCTTACAACCCTGACAATTCTTTTTTCAAAAACTGTTTAGAAACAGTGCAGAAAAAAAACATTTCCCTTACAGATCTTCCTGATCTTTCCGAGAAGAAGCTTCTTTTTTTAGGATGTCCTGTCTGGGTTTTTGATATTCCCGCTGCAATGCGCACCTATCTTGAAGAGAGTGATTTTTCCGGAAAAGAGCTTATCCTTTTTACCACTTATGGAAGCGGCAAGGGAAAGGAACGCGCAATGGCAATTTTTAAAGAAATGGTTGAATCCCGAGGAGGAATCGTAATCGGCACATTTGATGTAAGAGGCCGGATAGTGGCAGATGAGAAGGATCGCGTACATGCAATTCTTAACTCTCTTTTCAAGGAAGAGGTATGAAGGTACATAAACAAATAAATAGTGATAAAGCGCCTAAAGCTTTGGGCCCTTATTCGCATGCAATGGTTGTGGGTTCCTTTCTTTTTTCTTCTGGTCAGATAGGCATTGATCCAAAGACAGGGCTTATTCCAGAAGGAATAGAGGCGCAGACTCTTCAGGTAATTCAAAACCTTTCTTCTGTTCTTGAAGAGGCGGGGAGCTCTCTTCGCAATGTTGTAAAAACCACTGTATTTCTTCTTAATATGGATGATTTTTCAGCTATGAATAGAATCTATGCAGATTTTTTTACTGAAAAACCTGCCCGTTCTACAGTTGGCGTGAAATCTCTTCCCCGTAATGTACTTGTTGAAATAGAGTGTATTGCGTTGATTCCCTGATTTTTCTTTGGTATGGCGGCTACTCTTTGCATACGAAGAGAGGGAGCTTTCCAATCAAAGAAGCAAGAAAAGATTGATATATTCTCTGAGAGGGCTGATATGAAGAGAGTTTCTTATGCCCTATCTTTTTTTTCCTTCTCTTATGGTATACTACGGTTCACTTTTTCCGACTAACATTTCAGGCGGCCTATTTTCTGGTCATTCTTTTTTACTGATGAATCAGACAGGTACGCGTATAATATAAAAGAATGATACAACGGTTGCGAAATTTTTTTATCGGAACTCCAAGAAACATTAACGATACCGCGATATTTCAGAAAATATCCCTTATCGCTTTTCTTGCTTGGGTTGGCATAGGCGCAGACGGCCTTTCCTCCTCTTGTTATGGTCCTGAAGAGGCATTCAGGGTTCTGACCGGTCATCCCTATCTTTCCATTTTTGTTGGTATTGCCACCGCGATTACGGTCTTTATTATTGTTGCCTGTTATAGCCAGATTGTCCGTCTTTTTCCTTCGGGTGGTGGAGGATATGTAGTTGCCAGCAAGCTTCTTTCCCCTCAGGTAGGAGCGGTTTCAGGAAGCGCGCTTCTTATTGACTATGTTCTTACCATTGCAATATCTATCGCAAGTGGTACGGATGCGCTCTTTAGTTTTCTTCCACCAGAACTTCAACCTGTTAAATTAGGCTTTGCGCTTTTCTTTCTTTTTGTCCTGATTATTTTGAATATGCGCGGAGTGAAAGAATCGGTTCTCGCTCTTATGCCGATTTTTCTTCTTTTTGTCGCAACCCATTTTTTCCTGTTACTTTATATTTTTTCCTCTCATATTGTTGATATTTCCACCCTGACCGTTGAAACAGTCAACGATGTAAGGATGTCGGTTGCCGACCTTGGAATGTTTGGGATGTTTGCACTTTTTTTTAAGGCATATTCCATGGGAGCAGGCACCTATACAGGGATTGAAGCAGTTAGTAACAGTATGCCTATTTTAAGGGCTCCCAGAGTAGAAACCGCCATCCGTACCATGCGGTATATGGCGATCTCTCTTTCTTTGATTGTTTTTGGAATTATGGCCGCTTACTCCTTTTATAGGGTTCAACCTTCTTTGACCAAAACCCTGAATGCGGTCTTGTTTAGTCATGTTACTGCACCATGGGGAAAGCTCGGTAGTTTTATTCTTGTTATAACACTTCTATCAGAAGCGCTTCTTCTTTTTGTGGCGGCGCAAACAGGTTTTATTGGCGGACCACGAGTTCTTGCTAATATGTCGCTTGATAAATGGTTTCCTACGAAATTTGCTCTTTTAAGCGATCGTCTTGTTACCCAGAAAGGAATTTTTCTTATGGGTGTTGCGGCAGCTACCGCTATTCTCTTTTCCAATGGTTCTGTCCATATGTTAGTAGTACTTTATAGTATCAATGTCTTTATTACTTTTTTTCTTTCACAACTTGGAATGGTTCGGCACTGGTGGCAGGAGCGTCATAGTGATATGATCTGGAAGAAGAATTTGATTACCAGCGGCATTGGTCTTTTTATTACTGGATTTATTTTAGTTTCCATTGTGATTGTAAAATTTACCAGCGGCGCCTGGTTTACTCTTTTGATTACTGGAACAGTTGTAGCGCTTGCATTTGCAATTAAACGCCACTATAAATATACAGACTTGCTTTTTAGCCGTCTTGATGATCTTGTGCTGGATGCCATTGCTTCTATGAGGTCAAAGGAAAATAGCGGCGATGATAGAGAGATGGTAAGTTGTTCTCCCTATAATCCCCAAGGAAAAACCGCGGTAATTTTAGTAAACGGCTTTACCGGACTTGGACTTCATACCGTATATCATGTTCTCCGGATCTTTGGCGATACCTTCCGTAATTTTGTATTTGTTCAGGTGGGAGTGATTGATGCAGGAAAATTTAAGGGAGTAGAAGAATTAGATGCATTAAAAGAACAGGTTCAAGACGATCAGGAAGATTATGTTTCACTGATGAAATGGCATGGTTATTATGCAGAGGCCTTCTTTTCTATAGGAACCGATGTTGTAGAGGAAGTAGGAAAGCTTATTCCGAAAATAAAGGAACGTTTTTCCAATATTACCTTTTTTGGAGGACAGATGATTTTTCCACGGGAAACATTTTTTACCCGTCTTCTTCATAACCACACGGTCTTTTCAATGCAGTCCTTTCTGTATCCTATAGGAATCCCTATGGTTATATTACCTATCAGCACTCAATTTATGCCAGAACCCGATTCCGCGGATTAAGGAAGAATATATATATGGATTTTGATCTCATAGTGATTGGCGGAGGTCTTGTTGGATTAGCGGTTGCAGTAGAATGTGCGGAGCAAGGTGTTTCTACAGCCCTTTTGGAACGCCATGGTCGGTGGGGCATGGAAACAAGTTCTCGTAATAGCGAAGTGATCCATAGTGGATTTCACTATCCTTCCGGTTCTCTTAAGGCTTGGCTTGCCGTGGAAGGAAATGCCCGTCTTTACGATTTTTCTGAAACTTTTTCTATCCCTTTTTCCCGAACCGGAAAAATTACCGTTGCTTTTTCTGAGAAGGAAGAAGAATACCTTCTCCGTCTATATAAACAGGGAAAAAAAAATGGTGTGAAGAATCTTGAAATGTTTAGCAAGCTTCTTCTTCAAAGGCGTTTTCCCTATCTAACAGCTCAGTCGGCATTATTTTCCCCTTCTACAGGAATTATCTCTGCTCACTCTCTCATGGACTGCCTTGCAAAAAAATTTCAAGATGCGGGCGGTATTATTGCGCTTGGATCCAATGTTACTGGTGTTGAGCGATCGGGAGAAGGGTATCTGATAACCCTTTTTCAGAGAGAAGAAGAACACTATTCTGCGGCGAATATCGTGAATGCCGCAGGGCTTTTTGCAGACCATATTTCTACGTTATGCGGAATTCCCGCCTCTTTGTTCTGGGGAAAAGGCGATTATTTTCGTATCCATCTTCCTCTTCCTTTTGACCTTCCTGTATATCCAGTTCCTGAATCCGATGGCCTTGGAATTCATTGTACTCCTGATCTTGGAGGAGGGTGGCGTCTTGGTCCTGACATTGAGTATGTAGAGAAGAAGGATTTTCCCTATCCAGACAATAGGCATGCTCCTGCTTTTTCCGTAGATAGAAGAAAAGGAGCAATATTTCTTAAAGAGGCAAGAAAGTATGTTCCAGAGATCCGGGAAGAAGATCTTCTTCCTGAATCGTATGGAATTAGAGCCAAAATTGGAGGACCGGGAGAGGGCTTTGCAGATTTTATTATCCGGGAAGAGAGTAATGCCGGAAGACCGGGATTTATTAACCTTATGGGAATTGATTCTCCGGGGCTTACTTCTTCTCTTGCCATTGGAAAATTGGTTGCCGCAACGATTGTTTAGCAAGATAGTGATAAAAATTATTCCATCCATTACATAATATTAAGAAGTTTTTTTTCTCCATGCGTTGATACAGGCTCTTACTATCCCATACACTTTATTGCGAAGTGCAGGTATAAAAGAAATATGGCAAAGGTGAAAGACTTTCTTATGATTTGGTTCTATCAAGATTGCATTTGACAAAAACCCTTAAGATAGTTTAATCTTTTCATTAAGGGAAATAATTGCGAGAAAATCTCTGATAAAACTATACAGGGTGAGGTCAATGTACAGAGAGAGTATTCCCCTTATTAATATTCTTTTTTGTTTGATAAGCCTTATGTACTGAAAAAAAGCATATTCTGGAATTTCTTTTTATTATGCCTTTGGAGTAGAGGAAGTTGTAGCTCGCTTTATAACGCAGGGGCTGTAAATGGAAAAAGAAATCCCTTTTACTGCAGTGCGTTGTGATAAGAAGTCTCATACTACTCTTATAGCAGTACAGCCGTTAAAAGAAGGAAAGGTCACCATTGACAAGGAAGTAGTCCTTCTTTCTGTTTTCCGTTCTCCTTCCGCGGAGTATATCTTTTCCCCTCTGATTCCTATCCAGTTCCCTCTTAGAAAGATAGGGCCGGATGCACTGAAACGACTTTTTTCAATAATCAAAACTGCCCTTCTTCCTCAAAAAAAATCATATTCTTATATCACAACCTGCTCTGCGAACGTTTTCTACTAGAAAAGAAAGATGAAAAAAGACCTGTTTGCGGCTTTTGATTGCACCAAGGAGGTTGGATGTCAAAATAATGCTATACATCAATATATAGAAAGAAATTCTTTCTATATAAGGGGGAGCAGATGAAGAAAGAATGTGGGTTTACGCTGATAGAACTCCTTGTAGTGATTGCGATTATTGCGATTTTAGCGGCAATGCTTCTTCCCGCACTTTCGCAGGCAAGAGAAAAGGCGCGGCAGTCAGTCTGTATGGCGAATTTGAAACAACTGGGGATTGGGTATCATCTGTATGCGATGAATAATGAAGATTGGTGTCCTGGATATCGCCCCATTGGTACGGGAGATTTTTGGTGGGCATACCTTGATCGTTATGTAAAACCATCAAAAACCGGAAGTGTCTTTGTTTGTCCTACCTACCAAAGTAAATCCCGCACCTATGTTTTAAATTCTGAACTCCCCAAATTTTGGAAATTAGGAAGAATGCGCGCAAGTACTGCCGGGTATTTAATGTCTGATAAAGCCAGAGAGACCTCGCAACATAGAGTTTCACCCTCTTCATATCCAAGCGAAATGGGTTTTATCCATATGGGAAGAGCGAATATACTTTTTATGGATGGCCATGTGGAAGCCAGATTGTTTGAAGAGATACCTGCATATTCGTATAGATATTATTATGATTTCTGGAATAATTTTTGGAGACCCTGGTTATAATTAAATTTTTATATATGATAAAAAGATTGCTTTTTTTACTGTGCATAGAAGGAGATGAAAATGGAGAAATATTGGATAGGATTGGTGTTGATGATGGGATTTGCTGTATGGGGATATGCGGCTGATATACGGCTTCCTCTTGTAACAAATGGAAAAGCAGAGGCAGTGCTTGTGATACCGGCAGATGCTATGAAAACAGATCCTAAAAAAACTTTACCCGAAGAGGTAGCTAGTAATTGGAGTTCTTTTTCGGTAAGTGGTACCAGAAGTGTAGAGATGGCTGCTGCCACACTCCTTGTGGACCATATTCGCCAGATGAGTGGGGCTTCTATTCCTGTAGTGAGTGATAGAAGTTTGCGCCGTCTTCGCGTAGATAATGGCAGAGTTCTTTCATCTTCTTCTGCAAAAACCTATATTTTGATTGGAGAAAGCGATATAACAAAAAAATTGGGACTTACCTGCGATGGACTGCAACCTGGCGGGATTATGGCAGTAACTACAAAGAACGCAGTTGTTCTTGCAGGTCCAAAAAGTTCAATAGATCCCGATGGAACCTTTCGCGCGGCAGTGGCATTTTTGGAGTCTTTAGGATGCCGATATCTCTGGCCCGGAGAATTAGGAAAGGTTATTCCGAAAAGCAGAACACTTTCAGTGGCTCCATTGAATATCCGTTTCTCTTCTCCTATTCCACAACGGGAACTTCGGTGGTGGGCTTTTCTTCCATCACGACCTTCTGCTGCGCTTACGCGAGGATGTCAATATTTAGGTATAGATGCAAATGAATGGGCGAAAAGACAGGATGCCGCATTGGTGGATGTAGTCAGTCAATGTGATTGGCGCGCGTGGAATGGATTAACTGGTTTTCTTCGTCTGAAAGGAAGTCATTCTGGCGCTGGTATTAAACTATCGCCGAAATGGCGTGAAGCGCTTGAGGAACACCCAGAATGGTTTTCTCTTCAGGCAGATGGCACTAGAAGTTATCATGAGAGGTTCCGCCTTTGTAAATCAAACTTGGCTCTTATTGATTTTGTTGCAAAAGGCATTATTGAGTATGCCAAAGCTCATCCTGAAAGGATGAGTATAAGCGTAAGCCCAAATGATGGAGGGTATTCAAGTTTTTGTATGTGTGAAGAATGTAAAAAATTAGATCCTCCTAATGCGCCTAAAGTAACTATTGCCATCTTTGCAAAGCAGGGTGAGTCTAAGCGGACACGGATTGAATATCCTTCCTTAACAGACCGTATGATATGGTATTACAATCATATCGCGGAAAAGGTTACCAAGGAGTGTCCCAATCTTCTCTTTGTCGTGGATGCGTACAGTGTGTTTAAGACAGCTCCTGTTCGGGAAAAACCCCATCCCAACCTTGTCTTCCGGTATGTGGGCTATGATAAAGAAGCATGGAATGCCTGGCGCGCTTCTGGTGCAAAGAATATTTATTGGCGTCCCAATATTTTTTGGGAAGGAGCGACATTAGGACAGATTCATCTTGTTACAGACAAAATTGCCGATTGGCTTCATTTTTCGGGAAATACTGGAACTATTGCAACGGATTTTGACTCTATTCTTGACCATTGGGCTTTACAGGGGCTTAATTATTATGTTGCCGCCCGGGCAAACTGGGACCCTAACCTTGGACGTGATGCAATAATAAAAGATTATTGTCAGGCAGGGTTTGGGTCTGGTGCTTCTTATGTTGAAGAGTATTTTAAAATCAGTGAGGATGCCACCACCGCCCAGAACTGGGATGAAGAAAAAATCAAGAAACTCCGTACACTCCTTGATTCTGCTGAAAGAGCCGCAGGTGTAAAGAGTGTGGAATCTAGAAGGCTTGATTTTTTACGGATAGGATTGAATTTTCACCATATCCATACGCTACTTATCAATATGAATAAGGATGCAACTGAAAAAAAGCCAGTTGACCGCGCATACGCAAATCGCCTTCTTATCTTAAATTATGTAATGATGCGGGATATCGCAAAAAATCATGTGCTTGCGGTTCATACACCATTCTTAATTTGGAGAAGCGCAAACCTTGCGCATCTTGGAAGGGTTGGAGGAAGGAATTTTCAACCTCCAGAAGAAATAGTTAACGCTACAGAAGGAAAGAGTATGACAGGACAAGAACGGAGCCTTGAAGAATTGATGGCAGTATACGGATTAGATACTCTTTTAACTGGTACTCCTGTGAAAAGTAGTCCTGCTAAGAAAAGTCCTGCTCAAGGAAAGCCAATAGAATCTGCTGATGAGGAAGGTCAGGCGATTGAACTGTGAAAATAAATCAGAGCTGTTTTTTTTAGAGATTTTTTTTAGATCTTTGGTTGTTCATTCTTCTTTAGGAAATGGAATGATACCAAAGAAAAGCTCGGCATACCCATAGTGAAGAAAGAGTGCGATAGGACAACTTGCAACTTTCCCGCACTGTTTTATGTGCACTATGCGGACAACAGGGGAGGAGGGATGAAAAGGATATTTTTTAACTCTTTTGCGGCTCTTTTGTTTGTCTGGGGATCCATAGTATTCGCGGATCCTTTGACACTAATTGAGAATGCGAAACCAAAGTCACTGATCGTGATTGCAGAAAAAGCCGGAGTTCGCTCTATAGAGGCACAATCTGCCAAGATTCTCGCAGATCACCTGTTTTTGATTACTGGCGGTCGTATTGAGGTAAAGAGGGAGAATACGCTCGGTTCTATGAAGGTAGAGAAGAATATTCTTTCTTTTGACTCTCCTACAATTGCCGCGGATATTAAAAATTTTATACTTGTGGGAGAAAGCAGTGCTACGCGTGAACTTGGAATAAGCGAAGAAGGTCTTGGTCCGGGCGGAGTACGGATAAAGAGGTTTCCCAATGTATTGGCGATTTTAGGGTCTACCGCAGATTCTGATAAGGTTGGCACCCGTTATGCGGTAATTGAATTTCTTTCTTCGCTCGGCGTGCGTTATCTCTGGCCTGGAGAAGTAGGGCGGGTGATTCCCAAGATGCCTACAGTTTCTGTAGATTCCTTTGATTACTCTTATACGCCTTGTATTGGTCAGCGTGGAATGCGTTGGTCACGGGTAAGCGAGGTAGCGAGCTTGCAAATTACCTTGAAAGAAGTCCAGGAAAGCCGAAAGAAGTCTTTTGAGACAAATCTTGGAGTGGGATGGACAACGTGGCATCGTCTTGGCGGAAGTGCGGGCGTGGGAGGAGGTCATGCTGGAGGAGGTCTTGCGGGAGGATGGGAAGAACATGGCGCCACACATCCGGAATGGTTTGCGCTTCAGGCAGACGGAACACGGGATCAGAGCGATGCAAAAGGCCGATGGCGCCTTTGTAAATCAAACCTGCAACTTATTGATCATATTGCAGGGAGTATTATTGAACGGATCAATAAAAATCCCTCTATAACCAGAGTTTCTCTTAGCCCAAATGATGGTGGATATTCCAGTCATTGTATGTGCGAAAACTGTAAAAAACTTGATCCTCCGGATGCTCCGGCAAGAAAGATGACAATCTTCAGAAAAGTGGGGAAATCACCGCGAGATATTATTGACTACCGCTCTCTTTCCGATAGAATGGTATGGTATTGGAATCAGATCGCTACGCGTGTAACAAAGGTTCATCCCAACATTCTCTTTCTCGGAGAGGCTTATAGTGCGTGGAGTACTCCGCCTGTTCGGGAAAAACTTCATCCCAATCTGATGGTTCGGTATGTGCCCCCGACAATGGAGGGATGGGAAGGGTGGCAAAAGGCAGGCGCCAAACGGATCTATTGGAGACCCAACATTCTTCTTTCTGGTCGGGCAAACGGAAAACTTAATATTTATGTGGATGATCTCTGTGAACGGATGAGTTTTGCGGCTGATAGAGCTATGCTTGCCACTGATTTTGATTCTATTGCTGATTTTTGGGCAGTCCATGGATTAAATTACTATGCTACTGCTCGTTTAACCTGGAACCCCTATCTTACGGTAGATCAGATCCTTGATGAGTATTGTTCACCGGGATTTGGCAAAGCTGCGGGAGATATTAAGGAATATATTCTTCTTGTCCAAAAAGCAAGCAAGGAAGAGAAGCAAGAAGAGGCTTTTACTCCTCAGTTCCTTCTTTCTTTAAGAGAGCTTTTAAATAAGGCAGAGAAGAGAGCGGGCAGTGATAAAGCAGTTTTAGACCGTATCTATTTTCTCAGGATGGGATTAAATTTTACAGATCTTCAATGTACGCTTGACCGTATGGTCAAACAGGCCTCGGCAAAAGATCCTTTACTTGATAGAGATCGCGCACAACAGCTATTGGAATTAAATTATATGGTATTACGGGATTTTACATTACACCATTATGGAACTATCAATGGCGCTTCATTGATAAGGGCAAGTGGAGATTTTGCGCGAAGATCTCCTATCAAGGGAAGAAATTATCGTTCTACCAAGGAACGTATTGAATTGGCGCAAGGACATTCTCTTACTGGAAAAGAGAATAGCCTGGATGAGATGATAGATTCTCTGGGGCTTTCTTTGCCTGAAAAAAAATAGGATAGAGCCTAAAGATTTGAAGTTACGGGTGGTAAATTCTTCTGGAATGCACTTCTTTTCCTTTTGCTTTGTCTTTAATGGTTAGAAAAGAACAGAAGGGATATATATATATCAGCTTCTCTTTTGACATATAAGAATATCGGGCATTTCATTTGACGGCTTTAATTCCTATAAAAGTAGATCTATCGCTTAAAAGAGAAGCACGAAACGATCTACAAATCATTTAGCATGGCACGGAATGCAGCTGCATTCTTTCGGAAACTTTTCCGATATCCCAATCCATGTATATCGCGGTAAGTCAATATGTATAGCCCTGAAAAACTGCGACACTGTGAAATAGAAAGAAGTTCCTTTACTTCTCCGTTTCCTTCTTCAAGAAAGGTATAGTCCGCGCTGAATTTTCCATCTTCAAGGAAGAAAATCTCTGTTTTGTTCCGTACTCCTTTTTTTGAATAGACCTTAAGAAAAGGTTTATAGCCGTTAAATGTAAAATGAGCGGGATTGAAGGCAAGAGAGATATTCTTTTTTTCTGCTGCCGCCGCGATCCATGCATCTGATTCTTTAGGAATATTTTCGTAATATACTCTAATCTTTGATTTTTCAAGAAGAGGAAGAGCCTGCTGTGTTGAAGAACGAGATAGGGGAAGGATAAGTTTTGTTGTGTTCAATGCTTTTGCTCGGTCTATGGCTTTTTGAAGATTTTTCCCATGATATCTGATTGCCGCGATCTGAACATGATGTTTTTCCAATGTAGGTTGTATGGCATGGATAGTTTTGGCAGGTAGAGAATCAAGAGATTTCCCTTCTATCTGGTTTAGTACGAGATTATGGATTCCTTCATCTTTTGCCGCAATGAGAATTTCTTCAAGAGGATCTGGACAGTCGCCGGTATCCATTGCAAGAGTAAAAAGCTCTTGAGATAATTGTGTGCGGTATATTTTCCCTTTTTGCATTCTGCAATCAGCGCATGCGGGATTGTTGCACAGGACTGCGGCAGGATTTTCTTTGAAGATATCAAGGACATACTTTGCCATTGTATCGCTGCGCATAACTCTGCAGACTGCATTTCCAATCTTTCCGACCTTTACTATTCCTGCTTTCCGAAGAGGCTTGTCAAGACCGATAAAATTACGATGTGGTCCTGGAAATTTATGAAGGATCATTGTGATTAGTTTTCCCTGATGATCGCGGTATTTTGCAGAATAATCGGAAAGATAGGGAGCATCCGCATATTCTTCTATGGTATGGAGCGTACTATTTCTATCTTGATCAACTCCTAAAAGAAGGATATAGCCCTTCCGTGAAATAAGCCTTCCATAGGGAGTATTCTTTCCGCATGCGGTCTTGCTTTTTATATGATCCTTTACATACGTTGTTGCTTCTTTCCCCCATGCTGCTACAGAGTGGGTTGGATGAAGACTATGTAAAGTATCGGATCTTACCCGAAACGCTTCGGTTAATGCGCCAAGTCCAGAGGGTGGTCCCTTGGGTCCTTTTGAAAGATCAAGCATTCCGCCGCTGAATACCGGCATTAGTAGGGTGCCGTTTTTTCCAATGGTTTCAATAAGTGCTTCAATGAGAGTATCCGGTCCTCCTTCAATTCGGCCGAAACTTGAGAGAGAGCTATGTACCAGAAGGGTATCTCCTTTCTGTATGCCAAGCTCTTTAAACCCTTTTATTAAATCTTTTTTAGATAGTGCCATCTGATACTCCTTGTCAGTGAGTACATTATTATAGGATACTCTATATGGATTGAAAAATCACGTTGGAAGATTTGAAGGAATAGGTTTCGCAAGGTAAGATGTGGCGTAAGAAGAGAAGAAAAAAAACATCTCAAAATAAAGGGAGGGATAATGGAGAATAAAAATAGATTAGATTGGTTTCTTCACGATAGATTTGGGATGTTTATCCATTGGGGAATTTATGCAATTCCCGCTCGGGGCGAGTGGGTAAGAAGCAATGAAAAGATTCCCGAAGAAGAGTATCTTCCTTTTTTTCAGGAGTTTAATCCTACCCGTTTTGATCCATCTTTGTGGGCGAGGATTGCAAACAAGGCCGGCCAAAAATATGCAGTGATGACTGCAAAGCATCACGATGGTTTTTGTATGTTTGACAGCGCATATACTGATTTTAAATCTACCCGTACTCCTTCGGGAAAAGATTTTGTGAGAGAATATTTAGATGCTTTTCGGGCAGAAGGATTGAAGACAGGTCTTTACTATTCGCTGATTGATTGGCATCATCCCGACTATCCTGTTGACCGTTTACATCCTATGCGTGGCAATGCGGAATATGCAAAGAAGCCCCGAGATTTTTCCCGTTATCTTGAGTATATGCATGCACAGGTAAAGGAACTTCTTTCCAACTATGGAAAAATTGATGTGATCTGGTTTGATTTTTCGTATGACGAGATGTCTGGAGATAAGTGGAATGCTGAAGAACTGGTAAAGACAGTCCGTTCTCTTCAGCCCGATATTTTAATAGACGATAGGCTTGTTGCAGGAATATATTCATTAAAAAAGGATCTTATCTTTGGCGATTTTATTTCTCCGGAACAGATTCTTCCCGCAGAAACTCCAGTAAATTCCGCAGGGAAACCTCTTCCCTGGGAAGCCTGTATTACTCTTAATGAAACATGGGGCTATGTAAACCATGCTGATGGTTACAAAAGTTCAAGTTCAGTAATACGAATGCTTGTGGAATGTGTAAGTAAGGATGGCAACCTTCTGCTTAATGTAGGACCAGATCCCCTTGGAAGAATACCGCAGAAATCCATAGATATTCTAAGAGAGGTCGGAACCTGGATGGATCATAATGGAGAGAGTATTTTTGGATGTGGCGCCGCGGGTCTTCCAAAACCTGATTGGGGGTTTTATACACGAAAAGGAAGCACTCTTTATGCGCACATTCTTGATAAGTCGATTGGTTCTGTGCGCCTTCGGAACCTTGCGGGTAAGGTTTCTCGAGCTCGGTTGCTCTCCGATGGATCAGAGGTTTCGATTACCTTGCCTTGGAACACTCTTGATTCCCACGACGCATTTTTAACCCTTTCGGGACACGCTCTTCCTGATCCTATAGATACGGTTGTAAAACTTGAGTTGAAGAGATTGTAAGGCGGAAAATAAAACGCTTGATAAGAGTAAGACGATTGAAGTGTGTCATTCTTTCAACTCTTATTTCCGTAGATGATTGAGAGAATATCTGAAATGTAAAAAAGTTCATTATGCTTGCCTTTACAAATCTTCTTATTTTCGAAAGCTTTTAGTTTAGAATTCAATATCATAGATACCGGAGGCAATGATGAAAAATGTTTTAGCGGGAATCATAGGCGCAGGAGGTATTTCCAACTATCATATTGGAGGATATCGTGTTGCAGGGATAGAGGTTGAGGCAATTGTTGATCCAGATACCTCTAGAGCCGAGGCACAGGCACGCAAGTATGGAATAAAAAGGGTCTTCTCTTCTGTTGAAGAGTTCTGTAAAAAAAGTAGAGATATTTCCCTTGTGAGTGTGTGCACTCCGAATAGTTTTCATTCTCTTGCTTCAATAACCTGTCTTGAAGCAGGGATGCATGTTTTTTGTGAAAAACCTCCAGCTCTTGATGCTATGGGAGTTTTAAAGATGAAAGCTGCTGCTGAGAAAGCAGGAAGGGTCTTGATGTTTGATTTCAATAATAGAGCCCGTCCTGAAGCGCAGGCTATCATGCGCTATATTGTTGCTGGAGAAACCGGTCCTATCAATTCTTGTCAGGCTCTTTGGATTCGCAGATGCGGAATACCGGGTTTTGGTGGTTGGTTTACTCAGAAAGATCTTTCTGGAGGTGGTCCGGTGATAGACCTGCTCCACATGCTTGATCTTGCCCTTTATTTTATGGGATTTCCTGAACCAGAATGGGTGATTGCTCAGACTTTTCGCGAGTTTGCCTCTGATTCTTCCTTCAAAGGACCATGGGGCATTCCTGATGTAAAGGATGGAGTGATGGATGTTGAGACCGCTGCTCACGCGTTCATTAGATTCAAAACAGGTCAGGTTCTCTTTACGCGTAATAGTTGGGCTGAAATGAATAAACGTGAAGAGGTTTCTGTTACTTTCCAGGGAACGAAAGCTGGTGGAATGATACGTAGGTTTTTTGATATTGACGGTATAGATGAGACCGCGATTGATACATGTCAACTTTATACAATGGAACATGGAAAGCCTGTAAACAAAGATATTCTGGCGGGCTCTGATGAGAAGATGGGACGAGAATCTGCTGTGGTAAATTTTGTTAATACGGTGTTGGGTAAGGAAGAACCTCTTTCAACACCTGCAGAGGCAGTTATTCTGATGAAGATAGTTGATGCTATATATGCCTCGGCAGAGAAGGGTGCTCCTGTACGGATTGGAGAATGATTCTCTGATAGCGTAATGAGAGATATTTTTTACAAAGTATAGATTTTAACCCTATCTCTTCCTTCTTTTTTTGCGCGATATAGCGCTCTGTCGGCAGAAGCAAGAATTGCGCTAGAGTTTTCTCCATGGTCGGGAAAGAGAGCGACTCCAATGGAAAAGGTAATACCCGGCAGTGGTTTTGTTCCCTGAGGGTATGCAAGAGATTTTACCGCAATCCGAATTTTCTCGGCACGGGCCGCGGTCTGTTCTAAATTTGCTTCAGGAAGAATAAGAGTAAATTCTTCACCTCCATATCTGCAGGCAATATCACTGCTTCGCAGGCTCTGTTTCAAAAACTTTCCTACCTGTGCAAGGACGGTATCTCCTGCACTATGGCCGTGGGTGTCATTAAAATCCTTAAAATGATCTATATCAATCATCATAACTCCTATGGGATATTCTTTCCTTTGCGCTCTCAACAACTCTCTTTCAAGGGTTTCTTCAAGGTATCTCCTGTTAAATAGTCCTGTTAGACTGTCACGGATTGATTGTTGTTTGAGATCTTCACGTAATTGAAGGTTGGCAAGAGAGAGGGAAATCTGGCTTGCCAGATCTATTGCAAAATTTTTGTTTTCTGTAGCAGTATCTGTATTACTCATTTCAAGAGAGGTTAAAAAACAGAGAAGTCCTAGTGTTGATCCCTTTGCTGAGAGTGGTATACAGCGGTTCCCACGCAAAAAAGATTTAGGAATATGCGGACACCGAAGTCCTTCCCAATGTTCGCTTGTATGAGGTGCGCCTTTTTTCAAAGCCCAGCATTCGTCTGGAATAATAGCCTGAGCTTCTGGTTCCTCGGGAAAAGCTCCCCATTTGCTTATTAACTCAAGGTTGTTGCGAGAAGGGTTAAAAAGATAGAGTGCGCCATGTTCATTGGAAAAGATCTGATTCATATAAGAACTAATGATAGGCGGAGATTCTTCAATGGTTTCACATGCTTGCAGAAGATTTTTCATTTCTGCAAGAAGCATATTTTTTCTACTTTGTTCTTTCATTTTTTCCACGAGGGCTTCAAGACGAAGGTTTGTTTCCAATCCTTTTTCTTCTGCTTCCTTACGATAAAAATCAGATTTATTAAGAAAATAAGCATCCCGAAGTATGATAGTAGAAAAAATAAGAATACTTGTAAGGGTTAAAATAGTGGCACCAGTTTCAACGTTGTACAGATTTGCTCGCTGTCCTAAAAGTATAAGCCAACGAAGAAGAAAGGGCACGGCAATAAGTGTGGGTAAAAGCCTTCGGGCGATAGTGCTTCCTGTGCCAGAATCAGTAATAATCTTTATAATTCCCGTGCTTGTATTCAAAAAAAGAATACTGAACCCGAGCAAAAGAAAGATTGCCACTGACAGAATATCATGTGATGGCAATGGTGTTGTTATTCCACTAAGAACAGGAGTTGATGTTTGAAGAAGAAGAACCAGAAGCACAAGAATTGCGGATAATGCAAGCAATTGCGAAAAAAGTCCTGCCTTAGGAAAGCGAGAAAAGAGCATTGAAAGAGCAAAAAGTATTGTAATAATAGCGATTCTCAGATCAGTGGCAGCAGAAAAGTGTATTGGAAGAGTAAACCGATGAAAGAAAAGGATTATTCCCACAAAAAGAAGAAGAAATGCAACGCTTGAAAAGAATATGGAGTATCTGCAGTTACAATAAAAGAGCCGTATATTGATGCCTGTAAGAAGAAGAATAAAGGCAGTAATAGGATGGGTAAGGTTAAGATGCTGAAGAATGGTGATTATCGCAGAGGTATTCCACATCTTTCCCGCGAGTGCCGCACATCCCACGACTATTGCTACAAGCGCAGAGGTCTTTGAAAATGTAATCAGCGAGTTTACCACAAGTGTTGTTTCTCTATATTTCATTAAACTATTGTATGAGAGGATACTCTTTCTGTCCAGACTGATTGACGGCTTTTTATTCTTCTTTTTCTTTTTTTTCAGATTCTTCTATAAGGCACTCCCATTTTTCAAAAAGAAGATCGCTTTTTCGACGAAGATGTTTTTCTTCGCGCGCAAGGTCTTCAAAGCCAGGTTTCTGATAGGTTTTAGGATCTGCGAGAGATTGGTTGATAGAATCGATTTTTTCTAATAAAGAACGAAATTCTTCTTCTATGAGAGTGATTTGGGAGGAAGTAGATTCTTTTTTAAGGTTTTTTTTCTTTTTTAGAATAGTTGAAGGTTTTTGCTCTTTTTTCTTCTCTTCTTTCAATACTTCTTGATTCTTTTTCTTCTGAATATAGTAATCATAATTTCCAGGGTACTGTGTAAGAATGCCGTTATTAATTTCTACAATTTTGGTTGCTACCTTTTTAATAAAATGAAGATCATGGCTAATGAAACAGAGGGTTCCTTCAAATTCCTTCAGTGCGTTGATAAGAATGTCTCGAGAGGGAATATCAAGATGGTTCACTGGTTCGTCAAGAAGAATACAGTTTGGCGGGTTTGCAAGGATTTTTGCCATAACCAATCGGCTTTTTTCACCGCCGCTGAGAACATGTACTGGTTTATCCGCATCGTCTCCTGAAAAGAGAAACCTTCCAAGAAGTCCTCGTATCTTTGATTCTTTACCATCGGGATATACTTCGGCGATCTCTTCAAAAGAACTTTTTTTCGGATGAAGAAGCTCAATACGATTTTGAGGATAATATCCAATATGTACATTATGTCCCACGATTCTTCTTCCGGAATCTACAGGAACAACGCCTGCAAGAATTTTCAACAAAGTAGATTTTCCAGCGCCGTTGGCTCCTAAAAATGCGATTTTTTCTCCTCTGGTTACAGAAAAATCTATTCCTTGATATACAGAGGTTTCGCCATAACTTTTATATAAATCCGAAAGAGTGATTACCTGTAGTCCGCTTCGTATAGGTTGAGGAAGTTTCAATGTCATTGTATGGAGCTTTTGAGGAAGCTCAATGGTTTCCATCTTCTTTACCATTTTGATACGGCTCTGTACTGACCGCGCTTTTGTGGCGGTTGCCCGGAACCGTTCAATAAATCTTTGCGCTTCTGCAATTTTTTTCTCCTGATTTTTTTTGGCAGCTTCTATTGTTTGCCGCATTTTATTCTTTTCTTGCTGAAACAGTTCCCACGGCGGCTTATATCCCACAAGTTTTTTTTGATCAATATCAATAATTCGTGTAGCTACATGGTCTATAAATTCGCGATCATGGGAGGTAAATAGAAGAGTTTTTTTTGCTCCCACAAGATATGATTCAAGCCAGAGAACCGCATGAAGATCAAGATGGTTTGTGGGTTCATCAAGAATAAGCAAGTCTGGAGGATGTACAAGAAGTTTGGCAAGAGCAATCCGCATTTTCCAGCCGCCACTGAATTCTTCAATGGGCCGAAAAAAATCCTTCTCCTTAAAGCCAAGACCAGCAAGCGCAATTTTTGCGCGATGTTCAATGGAATATCCGCCAAGATTTTCAAAGGCAGTGTGGAGCGCTCCATACTCTTTAAGAAGCTCTTCATTCTTTTTTCCGGAGGATGTTGCCATTGTTTCCGCAGTTTTCATTATTTTTTTTTGAAGTAAAACAATTTCCGGAGAAAATGCCAAGGTTTCAGAGATCACCGTGCGATGGATTGTGGTAACATCTTCCTGCGCAAGAAACCCAATTCGTACACCCTTACGCAAGGAGATTTCTCCTGAATCTGGCCTCTCTTTTCCAAGGATTATACGAAAGAAGGTTGTTTTTCCAGATCCATTCGGTCCAAGAAGAGCAACCCTGTCTCCTACATTCAAAAAAAAGGAGGTTTTGTTGAAAAGAGTTGTGGCGCCGAACCGTTTTGTAAGATGAGTAATCTGAAGCATGGTATCCGAAGGTTATTTGTGGTCAAGGTATGGTATGGACTTTTCCATCATAGTGAATCATATCATACCATACCGCGTGAATAAAGAAACTTTGAACTTTTTTTCTCTCTTATTTCCATAGCAACAGTCACTTACCTTCTTTTTGCAGATGATTTCATAGCATAGATTATGATAGGAGCGGTTTTTTCTAATAAGAAGCCCTATAGCAATATGGTATAATATTCTTTTCCCTTTATGTGGAGTGAAATAGAGTGTGGTAACTCTTCACTTGTAACCTCCGTACTATTTTTCTGAAGGTTGATAATGTGCGTGATAGTGCGGAAGAGTAGTGGGAAAAAGTCATATTTGATTACTTTCTTAGTTGATTCTTGCGCCTTGATAAGCGCAGAACAGAGTTTTGGGAGAGTTGCGCCTGTAGCTCAGATGGATAGAGCGCTGGACTTCGAATCCAGCGGCCGCGCGTTCGAGTCGCGCCAGGCGCACAGATACTCTTATGGTTGATCTTCTTATAAGAAATGGAACGGTTCTTTCGGATTCCTCCCTATTTCAGGCAGATATCGGCATATCTCATGGCCGTATCGTTGCAATTGGAGAGCTTTCTTCTGTTCGGGCGAGAAGAGAAATTGATGCTTCGGGTATGTATGTTTCTCCGGGTTTTATTGATATCCATAGCCATGATGATCTTATGCTGATGGAAGATGAACCGTACTTACCAAAAATTCTTCAGGGAATTACTACTGTTGTAACAGGAAACTGCGGTATTTCCGCCGCTCCTTTCAATGAGAAGAATAGTTTTTTTCTTATGCAGAATAGGGCGGTTCTCGGAGAACTTTCTCAGATGAGAAAGGAATGTTCCTGGAACGAATTTCTTGAGATTATTTCCTCGGCGCCACTTTGCACCAATATTCTTCCTCTTGTCGGACATGGAAACCTTAGAACCATGGTCCGTGGCTGTAACTCTGGGCCACTTTCTCAGGAAGAACTCAGTTCTATGGAATCTTTACTTGAAAAAATTATGAAGAGAGGTTGTGGCGGGCTCTCTTCTGGATTGACCTATCCTCCAGGAATTTTTGCTTCTTTTGAAGAATTAAACTCTCTTTGCCGTGTGGTCGCGCGTTGGAATGGAATCTATGCGACCCATATAAGAAACGAAGGGAATGCCTTAACAGAAGCCCTTGCAGAAGCAGTGTCAGTTGCGGTTGATAGCGGAGTTTCTCTTCAGATTTCCCATTTCAAGTCAGCAGGTCACAATGCTGGAAAAACCCTTGAAAGCGCGATAGATCTTCTTGAATCCGCGCGTCAAAAAGGAATAGAGCTCTTTTGCGATCAATATCCCTATACTTTTGCGGCAACCACTCTTACTTCGCTCTTTCCCGGATGGATGCATGAAGGAGGGATGAGTGCATTCCTTGGAAGACTTGAAGACCCTTCTTCTCGAAAAAGAGCCGAGGCAGAGGTTGGAAGGAGAAACCCTATATGGGAAGATTCTGTTGCATTGTGTGGATGGGATCGCATTTTTCTCAGGAATGCCTCTTTTCCTGAAAATCTTCCTTTTGTGGGCGCCAGTATTGCCCAGTCAGCTGATAGTATGAAAAAAAGTCCATTTACATTTCTTTGTGATTTTCTTCTTGCAGAGAAGGGTAGGGCAACGATGGCAATGGATCTTGTAAGTGAGGAATCTCTTCGTACTATTATGAAACTTCCTTTTGTTTTCGGAGGAAGCGATGGTCTTCCAGTGCCGGGAGTGCATCCAAGATTATGTGGAAGTTTCCCTCGGATACTTGGTATGTATGTTCGCGAAGAGGCTGTCCTTTCTTGGACAGAAGCAATCTGGAAATTAAGCACAGGACCCGCACAACGGCTTGGATTGAAGAAACGGGGGGCAATTTCCAAAGATTATATCGCTGATATTGTTATTTTTAATCCTGACACAGTACGGGATCGTGCAACTTTTCAAGATACTCATTTGCCTCCTGCGGGTATTGAATGGGTGCTTGTGGGAGGAACTGTTGTGGTTGAAGAAGGAACTCATACTGGAGTAACCCCAGGAAAAATTCTTTCAAGGGAGGGATGAGTGGTTCAATTTTCTGAAATAAAAAAAGCTCAAGAATATTTGAAGGGGAAAATTATCCGTACTCCGCTTTTCTCTTCTGAATACCTTGGCGAACAATTTGGAGCAGAAGTTTTTTTCAAACTTGAAAATCTTCAAAGGACAGGTGCTTTCAAGGTACGCGGTGTAACATGGAAGATTGCGTCTCTTTCATCTGAAGAGAGAAAACAGGGCGTAATCTGTGCTACTTCGGGGAATCATGGGCTCGGAGTTGCTTATGTATCATATAAAGAAGGGATAGATGCGCTGGTTGTGATTCCAGAACATACTCCATCCAATAAACAAGAAGCGCTTGCCAGATTTGCACCTGTTCATGTGGAGGGCGCTACCTATTTTGAAAGTCATACCTATGCATTGAAACGGTCGCTGGAGGAGAAAAGAACCTTTATCCATTCTTTTGACGATCCCCGTATTATTGAAGGCCAGGGAACAATAGGGCTTGAGATAGCAGAAGACCTTCCGGATGCTGATATCGTGCTTTCTCCTGTGGGAGGAGGAGGGCTTATTTCTGGCGTTCTTCTCGCATTAAAGGAGCAAAGACCTGATATTACAGTAATCGGAGTACAGGCAGAGGGATCTCCATCTATGTATCGTTCAAGAGAGTCGGGAGTTGTTCAAACACTTTCAGATATTTCCACTATCGCAGAAGGTATCGCTGTAAAACGTCCAGGGGACCTTACCTTTTCTATCGTGAATAGATTGGTGGATGATATTGTTTTAGTAAGCGACGAGGAGATTGCTTTTGCCGCAAAGACCTTATTTAAGGAGATGAAAATTGTGGCGGAATTTGCAGGTGCGGCATCTCTTGCCGCGGTGATGTTGGGAAAAATTCCTTGCGCGGGAAAGAAGGTGGTATGTATCGTAAGCGGCGGAAATGTTTCAGAAGAAAACTTCGCATTGTTCTGCGTTCCGCAAAAATAATATCATAACTTCATTTTTTTCTTGCAGAGAAGAGTTTTTTCTTAGAACACAGTAGTATCTTTACAAATCACTGAAACAAGGTAAGATATAGTAGTTTACAGTTATATGGTGGGTGTAGCTCAGGGGCAGAGCGCCAGACTGTGGCTCTGGATGTCGGGGGTTCAAATCCCCTCACCCACCCAAAAAGTTTTCCTTCAGGGGATTTGAAAGGAGCGAAGTGGAAAGATTGCGAGTGAGCGCAGCAATCTTCGCGGATGGCCGACCCCGAACGTTCCGAAAGTGAGGGGCGCCAACATCCCCTCACCCACCCAAAAAGTTTTCCTTCAGGGGATTTGAATTGAGCGAAGTCAGGCAATCCGACGAAGAGGCAGGATTGCCAGCGAGTGGCCGACCTGAGCCGTATCGAAAGGCGAAGGCGCCAACATCCCCTCACCCACCCAAAAAGTTTTCCTTCAGGGGATTTGAATTGAGCGAAGTCAGGCAATCCGACGAAGAGGCAGGATTGCCAGCGAGTGGCCGACCCGAGCTGTAGTGGGAAGCGAGGGCGCCAACATCCCCTCACCCACCCAGCCTGAAATCGTTGCGGTGCACTTATTTCTGGAGGATTTAGTTGGAACATTACGTTTTGATATAAACAGTTATCCTGTTTCTTTTGCTCTCTGCAAATCTATTACCAATTGCTGAACATGGTTTATGAAAAATACTTTGATAGCTTGCCAATTTGTTTCGTATCCCAAACAGTAATGAGGGTCTGGGTCAACTTCAGCATCATGAAAGTATACCAACGATTTACCAATATGCACGGGGTTGATTCTGGCAGTTCCAAAGCGTTGAATCATATTATCGGCAATTCTCCAAAATGGTATTGAACGTAGAATAAAATACATATCAACAAAATCTCTTTTCGCCCCTCGTTGGCTTATGGCAATAACCTTCATGGAGGCGATATCCGTAAGACTGGCAACTGAAATGCCTTGCCAACTGACGTATTTCTCAATGAAAGGGTAGGGGTAGCAAAATAGAGATACCTTGGTATTTTCTATAATGCTTGTCAATGTATTCTGTTCTTCCTGTAGAAGTGAAAAATTAAGTTTCTGTTGTTTAATTTCATTGAGAATTTCATCGGTTGAAAACGACTGAGCGGCAAAGAAATCAAGATCTTCAGATATCCTATGTCCAATCTGTATTGCGGCGGCGGTTTCACCGGCTAAAATGAAACGGCGTGTCTTGATAATAGGTTTCAATCGTTTTAAAACGTCTATACCTTTTTTTGGAAAACATTCATTGTGCATTGGACATTTCCCCCAGCCAGATTTTCCAGAATATTCTTGATTTTTCGGATATTTTTCGGCTTGTGTTGCATGTATCCAGAATCAAACGCGTTGGATACATATTTTGTATCCATTGAAATGCGGCTGTGTCTCCCACTTCCAGGACACGCTCAATAATATATCTGGCATTTTTGCGAATGTTAATCTTGTTAGGTTCTACGTCCCAGAATAAGGGATAGAATCGTTGTTGCACTTGATTCGTTCTTTTTAATTCTTCCAGCATTTTTTTCACCTTATTGTCGGCAATATTTCCCAGATATTTCTGCACTATCCTGTTCCCATTACGATAAGCCTGATATGCATATTGTTGTTTCCCTATTGTTTTGATTACTATGCTCAAGATAACCTCCTGTTTCATAAGTATTATACCAAACATTGTTGTATAAGCCAAGTATATGTATCAGTTGGGTATATGGGTATATAGGTAACACTTTATCAACGTTTTTTTAGACAAAAATAGATGCGTAGAAAGGGCAGGCAGGTTATGGGTTGTAAACCAGTTTAAGGTGTTAGAAAAGGTAATCTGTTTAGGTTTTTTTTAAAGTTAGATTCAGTAAGAAGTATCTTCTGAGTTTTATCCCTCCAATGACCCAGTTTTGTAATCTTCTTGAAGGGGTAGGGGGGCGAACAATGGTTCTATCCGACTAAAGACACTTCTCTTATAAGCGGAGACCGTTCGTAGCGTATTTCAGCCGCACAATCCCCTCACCCACCCTGGCAGTTTTTAGTGTTAATGCTATCACTTGTTAAATTGAAAGCCAGGTTACCATCTTCTTCCTGCGTATCTTAAAAGTTGTTCAATTTTTGAGTTGGAACGTGAAGGCAATAACGGCTTTTTTCTTCTGAGAAGCGCCGCAAAACAGAATTATTTTTACGGAATAAAGATTCTAAGTAGTTCATTGGTGTAGGGGGATATAATACTTGCCTTTATAAGAAATTTCTCATTTTAAAATTTGTTTTTCTTTCTTTGAAATGTTAATTTTATTGGATGAAACAAGTCAAGCAAAAACTACTAATAATAGCAGGAACCCTCTCTGTTATCTTAGGCATCATAGGTATTTTTGTTCCAATTCTTCCCACCACCCCCTTTCTTTTACTTGCAGCTTTTTGTTACTCTCGCAGTTCTGAAAACTTTTATAACTGGTTGATAGGTAATAAGTTTTGTGGGCAATACATAAGAAACTATTTACAAGGTAAAGGAATACCATTAAAACAGAAATTGTATACAATTATTCTGTTATGGGCAACCATAATGTTTACTGTTTTTTTTATCATAAAACCTTTATGGCTAAAATCTATTCTAATTTTTATTGTAATTGCGGTTACAGTTCATATTGTTATAATAAAAACTTATAAGTATAAAAAATAAAAAGGTTACGTGTAAAAATTGGAATTATATAATATTTCTTATATGATATAAGATTGAATCCTATAACAAATAAAATAGAGAATTTCAATTCAAAGAATAAATTGGAGGAAATTTATGGAAAAAAAAGATATGAATAAAATGACTACTGCAGCAGGTGCTCCTGTTTCAAATAACCAGGACTCTATGACAGCAGGTCCACGTGGACCGATGCTTCTGCAAGATGTCTGGTTTCTTGAAAAGATGGCGCACTTTGATAGAGAAGTAATTCCTGAAAGGCGTATGCACGCTAAAGGTTCTGGAGCTTACGGCACTTTCACTGTTACTCATGATATAACAAAATATACAAAAGCGAAAATCTTCTCTCAAATTGGGAAAAAGACAGAAATGTTTGTGCGTTTTTCAACCGTAGCAGGAGAACGAGGAGCAGCGGACGCTGAAAGGGATATAAGAGGTTTTGCAATGAAGTTTTATACCGAAGAAGGCAATTGGGATCTTGTAGGGAATAATACGCCTGTATTCTTCTTCCGGGACCCTTTAAAATTTATAGACCTAAACCACGCTGTAAAGCGAGACCCGCACACTAATATGAGGAGCGCTAAGAACAATTGGGATTTTTGGACTCTGCTTCCTGAAGCTCTCCACCAGATTACCATAACGATGAGCGATAGAGGTATTCCTTATTCTTACAGGCATATGCATGGATTTGGAAGTCATACATTCAGTATGATAAACGAAAATAATTGTAGGGTATGGGTAAAGTTTCACCTTGTCTGCCAACAGGGTATTAAAAACCTGACTGATGCCGAAGCTGAAGCAGTAATTGCAAAAGATAGAGAGAGCAACCAGAGAGACCTTTTTGAAAATATACGTAACTGCAAATTTCCTAAATGGAAAATGTATATACAGGTTATGACAGAAGAAGAGGCACAAAATATGCCTTACAACCCGTTTGACCTTACAAAAATATGGTATAAGAAAGATTTTCCTCTTATAGAGGTTGGTTATTTTGAACTTAACAGAAATCCAGAAAACTATTTTGCAGAAGTTGAACAATCAGCTTTTAATCCAGCAAATGTTGTGCCCGGGATAGGTTTTTCTCCTGATAGAATGCTTCAAGGAAGATTATTTTCTTATGGTGACGCACAGAGATACAGATTGGGTGTCAACCATCATTTGATTCCTGTAAATGCACCCAAATTTCCTACCAACAGTTATCATAGAGACGGGCTGATGCGAGTAGATGGAAATGCTGGAAGTAAACTCCACTATGAACCAAATAGTTATGGTAAATGGAAAGAGCAGCCTGAGTTTAAAGAACCACCTCTAAAGATTTATGGAGAAGCTGATAGATGGAATTATAGAGAAGACGATGATGATTATTACACTCAACCAGGTAAACTTTTTAGATTAATGTCTCCAGAACAACAGCAAACTTTATTTGAAAATACCGCTCGACATATGGGAGATATACCAACAGAGATAAAAGAGAGACATATATCCAATTGTATGAAAGCCGATCCTGCATATGGTAAAGGTATAGCAAAAGTTCTGGGGCTTTCAGAAAAATAAAAGATAGATATTGGGCAATAGAGAAACTCATACTTTAGAAATTGGAAATAAATGGTTGGAGATTAGATAGTTTACAAAGAGGAGGAGGCTACACGAGCTGATTTTATAGTTTTAAGTGATAGATGCACAAAATGTATTTATCTTCTTCAAAAACTCCGAACAGGTTATCTTAGAGGTTTGAACTACCTCCTCCCATTGATCCACTGGATTGCTAGCGGATGTCCGACCCCGAACGCTTCGAAAGTGAGGGGCGCCAACATCCCCTCACCCACCCTTTTGTTTTTTTACAAGACAAGTCTTTGAGCGGAAGGCAAAATAAAATATAGTTTACTGATATCATATACTACACGTATTGAGAAACTTCTCTTAGCAAGATTTCATTAAAATTTCTAATAAGTTTTTGTTGGTCAGCAGGGAGAAAATCTTTTAGCTCTTTTTCTATATATACTTTGTCATTTTTTATTTTTTCTTTGATACTATTAAGACACTTTCTCTGTTCAACTGTAATAAGACCTTTACGAAGAAGAAAATAAAGGTCGTAATAATCCCTCGCCTTTGCCCGTGTTAACACAGCTGAGAGTTTTTCATCAATTAAGTCTTTAGATGGAAGTATAGAAATTGTATAAGGAGGCAGAAAATCACTCGCTATTAGCATTGGCTCTCCAGCAATTTTTGTCTTTCTTTTACGAAATGAAACCTCAAGAAGTATCCGAGTCTTATACCCAGAAAATTCTGCATTGATAGCTCCAATATATCCTCCTGAAGTTTTTTTACTCTCTGATAAATCCACAATAACGCCCATTTTATCTAGTTTGCTCATTATATTTATCAATATTGTTTCTAACTCTTCTATTTTTATATTAAACCCTGAAAAATCAAGGTCTTCAGAAAAACGAGGGCTAAGGTAAGCAATCCGCAAAGCAGTTCCGCCCTTAAAAAGCACCTGTTCTGACTTTCTTTCTTGATAAAAAAAAGACAAAAATAGATGTTGAATATATTCTCGAGCAATATTTATCTCAGTTGTTTTTTTTTGAATAGCCATCTGCTTTATAATCTCTCTACCTAACATTATATCCTCTCAATTAATTCATTTATTCCTTTATTGTTAAACAATTTAACATATTTAGTTAATTCTTTTTTATCAAGTCCAGAAATATCAATTCTTTCATTTAATTTATAGGATTTTCTTAGAACAAAATAAAGATAATCCACAAAAGCTTTTTCTTTACATGCAAAAAGTATTGTTTTGCCTTCAATTTTCACAGGCGAATATCCAGTAAAAACAGATGCCTTTATTTTATGGTAACGAAATTCCTTGTTTATAGCGTTAAATCTTGCTGTCGGAAGAGTAGTTACTGATGTAATAGAGTAAACCATTTCCGGAATAATATGGTAATATGCAAGTGCATAAGTAAGAGAAATATATGACGGACGATAAAGAGCGTTCGCAATCTCAACCTCTGAAGGGATATTGTTATTTAACGTATAAAGGCTGTTACGCAACTTAACAATTGCTCCTTTTTTGACATATCTCGTTAGAAAAAAACGGACAGATACTTCTGAAACTCCAAATATTCGTTTCAGATCAACAGGAGAGAATATTGTAATTCCGCAATCTCTTATTTTTTTTTCAGCATTTATCCAATTCAGTAATTTAGCCATATTGCTAAATATTTTAACTGACATTATTCTTTTTGTCAAGAAAACGAATTACCTCATAATAAATTTAGACGAAAAAATGAAGTTGTCTTCAAAACTGGACAGGGCTTTTAGATGTATAATAATTTAAAAGTATTAAAGGGGGCAAAATGAGAAGAAGAGATAGCGAAACATTTATAGCTCGGTGGTTTTAGTTTTTTTTACCTATAAGACTACTACTTTTTCTCTAAGCATAGGAGATAGTCTCATACAGAAATTGGAAGTAAGTGTATGAAGATTGGATAGTTTACAAAGAGGAGGAGGTTACACGAGCTGATTTTATTCTTTTAAGTGATAGATGTACAAAATGTATTTATCTTCTTCAAAAACTCCGGACAGGTTATCTTAGAGGTTTGAACTATTTCTTCCCATTGACCCAAAAAAGATTTCCTTCAGGGGATTTGAAAGGAGCGAAGTCAGGAAACCCGACGAAGAGGCAGGATTGCCAACGTGTGTCCGACCCCGAACGTTCCGAAAGTGAGGGGCGCCAACATCTCCTCACCCACCCAAAACTGGTTTAATTAAGTAGAGAATCCCAATAGAAAGATTTTATAAAAATCCAAAGGACTATAATTGCAGTTATTACAGCAGTGGTTGTCCAAAGAACAACTAAGAGGAGAAAGGAAAATCAAGGTATTTTCATCTGATGAGGTTTGTGAAACTCTTGTCAAGCATAATAGGTTCAAAATCTTTATAAGTAAAACATCTATTTAATTACATTCCATTTTTTAAAATCATTTTTCGTGCAACACCATTGATCTAAAATACTTTTCAGTAAACCTTTGTTTCTATACCCTTTTTTATGGTGGTGAATTTCTAAATATTGGTAAGGTGTTTCCAATTTTACATTATAAAATATATAACGTGAACCTTTTGTTTTTACCAATTCCCAACGAGTATCTTTCTTGAGAAGAGTAATTAAATCTTTCGGGGTAAGATTTTTTAATTGCCCCCACTCAGATTTACTCCATTCTTTTTTTATGAAAGGAAACATAGTTAGGGGGTACAAAAAGATGTATAAATATAACCATCAGGAATGATATTACTAAACTCATTAATTTCTTTATAGTTTGGTACGGAAGTTATAACTCTAAGGTATTTATTATTTTCAGTAAGTGGGTCGTTACGTTGTATCCGAGTTTCTAAAATAGCGCATGCTGCTTTGTATGCGTTTTCTATAGCTTCTTTTTTTGTTGCCCCTTCTTCATACACGCCACCCACGCCAGGAGCATAAGACATATATCCATCTTCTCCCTTCTCTATTATTATAGCAAAATAATAAGTATATTTATTTTTCATATCTCCCCATCGCACCTTTTTTCTTATTTTATACTAACAAAAAATTGTATTGTCAAGTTTTCTCTGTTTTTCTTAAGAATTTCATAAGAAACAAGACATCCTGCAGATCGGATAAAAAAATAGGAATCCGTATGGATATTTCCTCTTATTTATATTCGCTTCTTTTTACAGGCGAACATTTTCCTATAGATTTCTAATGAGGGCAGTGGTGTTTGACAAAATCTCTTGGCATGGTACAGTGAATTTATCAAGGAAGCCATTGCGAGTAGCCTCTGATAAAAGCAGAAAGGATGAGGCCAATGCATAGACAGATAGAGAGTCAAAGTATTTCTTTTATTAAGGCATTATTCTCTTTTTCCGTTATTCAGCTTCGCTCTTTCTCTACTTCCTTTATCTTTTTTCATAGTTTCCAGATTTTTCGCACTTCTATTCTTCTACCCTTTTACACTTTTCCACAAACAAAACTTCTCTTTTCTCATGGTATCACTGCCACTACTTTGAAGTATGGTATGTCGTCAGAGAGATTCTCTTTGAAAAACATTTTTTCCCATAATATGACCTGTTTTACGGGTGATTCAATGGTTATAGAAATGAAAAGAGTTGTCGCAAAAAGAGATTATCTTCTAAATCTTCGGAATAGAAAGAGTTCCTTTCTTTCGCATAATAACCATTCTGCTGAAAAGTAGCATTGTTCCTGAATTGCTTTTGATTGTGCTTTTGGAGCCGAAGTCCGGCAAATGTAAAAGATCTTGTAGAACAGGGATTGTAACTGCAGGAAAGGAGTTGAGCTATTGCATTGTGCGAGGCGATTCTATTAGGAAATAAAGATGAAGATAATTTGTTTCCATTTTTTGAGCGACAAGGAGGGATGCCAAAACAATAGTTAAAATAAATGTATAGAAAGAATTTCTTTCTATCTATGGAGGGATGAATGAAAAAAAAATGCAGTGGTTTTACCTTAATAGAACTCTTGGTTGTTATTGCGATTATTGCTATTTTAGCGGCAATGCTTCTGCCCGCGCTCTCACGAGCAAGAGAAAAGGCGCGTCAGGCAGTCTGTATGAGCAATCTGAAACAGATGGCAATAGGATTCGCGGTCTATAATAATGATTATGATGATTTTTATCCTCCTTCAAGATATTATCAAGCTTTCTACTGGTTTGACCTTATCGCCGAAGCAATGGGCGTGAAAAGGAATGGAAAATATCTTGGAGCTTACACCTATGCTTATCAAGTTCCTGTAGCAAAACGGAGCAATCTTCCCTTCTGGTGCGGATCTGATAAAATTCACCAATCTGTTACTCAATCTTTCGGTAGTTATGGATATAATGTACAGCTTCCCCAGGTATCAACTAATTGGTACACCTATCCATGGATAAAAGCAGGCAATCTGAAAGAACCGGGAAATACGCTTCTTGTTGCCTGTGTCTCTCTCAGCGGCTACTCTTGGACATTTTATATACGGGAACCTTCCCGTCTTCGCAGTGATGTAAGCGCGGCAAACCATAATGGAGGAACCAATATTCTCTTCTGCGACGGCCATGTAGAGTGGAGGCCCTGCGAAATGAATGATATGATGACAGGCACCTACCAGACCGGCTATGTAATTGACAGAACAGTACGGATTGATCCACGGCCTGATAAAACAGTTCCTAGAGATCCTCCTGCAGTCTATCCGTAACAAGAGAGGAAGTTTTCACTATTACGGGAATAGATCAAGGATAGAGAAGAGGGATGTTTGTAGGATAGGCTTACAACAAGGGGTACTATAGACTACTTGAAAAAGAAGTATCGCCAGAAGGCATAGCTACAGAAGATCAGAGATCATGAATTTATCACAATAACACCATAACAGAAGGCAAGTTACAGAAAAATCTTGACAGAACCGAAATCCATTTGTTCTTTCTATTTTAACACTTGACTATTTTTATTTATAATATATAATATAAGTATGGAAAAGCTTTCAACTCGTAAGATTTTTCTTTATGAAAAAATTAAGAATTACCTTTTAGAACTGATCGAAAAGGGTATGGAAGGAGAACAATTACCAACAGAAAGACAGTTGGCTTCTCTTTTTTCGGTTAGCCATATTACTGTTCGTAAGGCTCTTGTAGAACTTGAAAAAGAATTTGCTGTTATTAGATTGCAAGGTAAAGGTACCTTTATAAGAAAAAATTATAAAAGCAAGAACTCTGAAATGTTACACATGCTTGTTATTCAGCCACCGCAGGAATATGTAGAAGTTTCCTTTATTCACCCTATTATTTCTGGATGTCTTATTCATGCTAGAAAGAACAATATTAGTATTCATGTTTTTCCATATACGTATCAAAAATCTGAACTTCTTAGCAAATGCAGAGACTTTAAGATTGAAGCAATTGTGTGGATTTTTCCTCTTCCCGAGTATTTTGAAGTGATAAAAGAATTACAGAATATCGGATATCCTATTGTTATAATTAATCGAATAGAAAAAAATCAACAATTTAATTATGTTAGCACCGACCATGAAAAGGGTGCGGAAGAAATAACTCATTTCCTTATTAATAAGGGGCATGAAAAAATAGGTTTTGTTGGATTGATTGAAGAGATTTCTTGTTACCGTCAGAGGTTTAAAGGTTTTTTGAAAGCCTGTGGAAACATAGAAGAAAATTTTCCCTGTGAGGGAGTGGTAAAAATTGAAAGTAAGAGTTATGCGGCTTGGGATTTTTTATCAAGCAAAGAAGGTTTTAATAAGAAATTTGAAAAGATGTATGACGATTATCAACCCTCAGCCATACTTGTTGCTGGAATGAAGTTTTTAGAAGCGATCTTGCCATGGTTAAAACAGAACCCAAGTTTATTTCCAGCAAAATTAGAGATTGCCACGTTTGATGAAATTGAGCAAAAGTATGAAGAAAAACAATATATACACGAAGTACTACAGCCTCTCGTTGAATTGGGGAAAATTGCTGCTGAAGAATTGGAGAAAATAGTAAAAAAGGAAGTTAAGAGTACACAAATAGTGCTCTCTCCGTATTTAAGATTAAAAACCGAATTATATAAGTAACCATTCTGTTTAGAGGTGAAAAATGTTTAATGGAAAAGTGATTTCTCGCAAATCACATGGATTCACCTTGATAGAATTCCTTGTAGTGATTTCGATCATTGCTATTTTAGCGGCAATGCTTCTGCCCGCGCTCTCACGAGCAAGAGAAAGAGCAAGAACCGTTGTATGTGTGAATAATTTAAAACAACTATATTTAGCTTTTTTTATGTATACTCAAGAAAACAATGGGTATTTACCACTTGCTACAGAAGGTGCTGATCACTGGGGAAACTATATTGGAAAATATGTAGGCTCTCATGATTCTTCTGGAAAAAGAAACACTGTTTTCCGATGTCCGTCTGTATTAAAACATTCATATTCAAATCAGGTAGGCTATACAATGAATCGTTGGTTATCTCGGAAAAAGATAGATCGTGTAAACAATTCACATAGATGGTTGCTTTTGACAGATATTGATCCTGCTAACAGAAACTATCCTTGGCGCTGTACTGATTTTTTCAATGTTGCATATCCAGAATATGTTAATGTTGCACAGGGACCACATAACGGAGGGAACAATATTCTTTTTATAGATGGACATTCAGATTGGAAAAAATATACCCACTATAATATTGACGGTAAAATGTTTGGAAGCGATATTATCTGGAGATAAGCCATTTTATTATGTATTCAAATCTTTTTCAGAATAAAAATCAAGGAAGGAGCAGTGCAAATGGAAAAAAAGGGAAAGAGATTTATTGGAACAACAAGAATAATGTTGTTAACAGGGGTTTTTTTTCAGACTCTTTTTTCTTTTGTTTATGCGGGAGAAAACCTTATTAAAAATCCTGGATTTGAAAAAAGTGACAGTGAAAGCCGTCTTGAAAATTGGAGAACTCATAATTGGCGCGGAACTTCAGGTTTATGTTTTACAATTGACAAAGAAGTTTATCACGGTGGGAAACAATCTATGCGCATTGAATCTCCTACACAAGGGAGAGGGGCATTAATCTACGATAATGTTCTAATAGAAGAAGGGAAGAAATACAAATTCAGCCTTTGGTGTAAGAGTGATAATCTTAAAGGCTATAGCGGAGGATTAGCAACCGTTTTTTTTCATTATGCCCCAAAGGGCAGAAGAATATTTAACCTGGATATGCAGGGAAGTAAAAATTGGACCTTTCGTACCACTGAAATAAGCCCTCCAGCTGGGACAACCGGAGTTTCTATTTTAATACAAATCTATGATTCTTCTGGCACAGTCTGGTTTGATGATGTGGAATTTACTGATACTGAAACAGCAAGTTTGGATAAAGGTCTTATTTTTGAAGATACTTTTAGAAAATTTTCTCTTGCGTCCGAATGGAAGTGGAAGCATTCCTTTATTGAGGGGAGTAGTTATAGTTTGACAGAGAAAGAGGGGTTTTTAACCATAAAAGCACCCCCAAAAGCAGGGATGTGGAAAGACAATATTACCGCCCCTAAACTTTCCTATGAAATTAAAGAAGATATATTTGTTATAACTACGGCACTAAAGGACTATTTCCCTCAGAAAGCATGGGAAGAAACCGGTATATATTTCTGGAGTGATGAGAATAATTGGCTTAAGTTTAGTAGAACTTATAACGGGACAGCGCATGAACTAAATTGTGGAGGTCCTCAAGAAGGGAAGTTCACTACTTTACCGCCAGTAGTCTATACTCAATCAGAGATCTATTTTCAGATAGAAAAACACAAGGAAAAGATTGTTTTTAAGTATAGTGAAGATGGGGAAAACTATACTATCATGGGGCTTGCTTCTTCTTTTTCAGTTAAGGAAGTGGGACTTTACGCTGCAAATGGACCTACTACAGCAAGGTATAGTTTTTTTAGAATAGAACCAGCAGTTGCGTCTCAATTTTTTATAAGTCTGCTTTCTCCTTCTAATAAGAGTATAATTCAAACCTCTTTTCCTCTTTTTTCATGGGAAAGGACAATTCCGACTAACCGAGTTATTAATTGGGCTGACTATAAAAGATGGGCAGGTATAGATATTTATCCTTCTTATCAATTGTGCTATTCCAAGGATAAGAATTTCAAAGAAGAAGTTTTTCGAGTAAACGATTTACTCTCTGATAGTTATAGACCATTGAAAGAATTATCTGACGGTACTTATTATTGGCGAATTTCGCTTTGTTCTTCTTTTGAGGTAAAAGAGTTAAATTCACCTGTTTTTTCCTTTACCTTAAAGAATGAAGCAAAGGATACAACTCCTCCGTACATTTTGAATGTATTTCCATGGACTACCAGTAATAGCAGACCAATCATTTCGGCCAATTTTCAAGATAACCAAAAGGGTAGTGGTATTGATACAGAGAGCATTAAGTTGTCACTTAATGGAAAAAATATTAGTGAAGATTTGAAAATCACTACGACGGGAATAAAGTACATTCCGAAAGAACCATTACAGAGAGGCTTGCATAAAGTAATTTTAGAGATTAAAGATAATGTGGGTAACCTTGTTAAAGAAGAATGGTACTTTACTCTTACCGAGGATATCTCAACCAAGGTTAACGTAAGAAAGGATAATATACTTCTAGTAAATAATAAGCCTTTTTTTCCTAACGGATTTTATGGAGTTTATCCTACTCAAGTTGCTAGGGCTAAAACACTAGGAATAAATTTTATTCATCACTGGGGTTTCCAAGATAAGAAACTCAGTTATGAACAGAATTTAGAAAATGCCATTAAATATTTGGATGAAGCAAGAGATAACGGGCTTTTTGTTTCCATGGAGATACCTCGTTCGGCAATGTATGAGTGCAATTATGAGATAATTGGCAAGTGGGTAGTTGCCATGATGGCGCATCCAGCCCTTTTGTGTTGGGTTTTTGATGAGCCGGAAATAGGTAGTGACATAGTTATTTACAATAAGGCTTATCAATTTCTTAAAAAGATAGATCCTTATAGACCTATTGGTGTTACTAATTGGTGGCCTCTTGCCTATCCTGTTTTTGCCAGATGTTCAGATTTTCTTTTTCCAGATGCGTATCCGTTTTACAACTATCCTGATTTTCTTAGGCAGAGAGATCCTGAAAATAAACATGAAAAGCATCCGATTACTTTAGTGGCAGATATGGTTAATCATGCCGTGAAAGCTTCTGGAGATAAAAAACCTGTTTGGTTTATGCCTGAAGAGTTTGGCCCTCATCCACGACCAAATGGAGAAAAAAGATACCCTAACAAAATAGAATCAAGGGCTATGTACTATTTAGCCTTAGTTAATGGTGCAAAAGGATTTCAACCTTATCTTTGGAGAGGACAGCTTGAAAGATATAAACAAGTTTTGCCGATTGGTGAAATTAATGAGCTTACTCCAATGCTTAGTAACGGGAGTATGTGCGGAAATATTTCTATCTTGCCAGAGAACAACCAAATTTATACAATGTTGAAAAAATATCAAGGAAAAAAATACCTTATCGCTGTAAATGGAGATACTAACCCAATAAAAGTAAAGTTTACTTTGATTAATAATATCAAGGCAATAAAGATTTTATTTGAGGACAGAAATCTTCACGCTTCAGGGAAATTTTTCACTGATAACTTTGAAGGGTACGGAACACATGTTTATGAAATCGTAGTAGATTAAGATGAGTTTTTTCTGTAATAAAAGGACGTTTATTAAGTTTCTTAAAGCTTTTTCGATATACTTTTTTTTTATTTTAAACGTATAACAAAAAGATTTCATGTCCGTATTATCTATCGAACCAATTTCGGCTTTAGTCATATTCTCAATGCTGGTTGGTTCCACTACCTTCCGATATACCTGTTTTGTATATAGAGAATGCAGCGAATTTTACATTTGCAGGCGAGATTTATATTCTTAATAAACGTAAGAGGAAAGATTTTTGCGATTAAACCCGTGTTTTTTTAGCAAGCCCATCACTGGTTCTTTCTGTCTTAATCCTACAGTTAGAGAAAAGATTGCAAGATAAAAAGAGTGCAAAAAGAGTATTGAAAAAGGGGAAGAACAATATCTGATTTACAGTGGAATATTACAACATCACAGATCGTAACAATACAATGCTTTTTCTATTCAAAAATGTCTCTGTAAGAAATTTCTGCGCCACCTATCAGAACACTGTTTTCGCCGAGAATACTTTTTACTATCTGGGTCTTTCTCAGATCTGGCAAAAAGACCTTTTGATTATAAGTTTCCTGTATAAAGTTCAGCAGAATCCCTGGATCTTCCTCGGCAACATAGCCGGCAAGTACAATGATTTCAGGGTCAATATAAGTAATCATATTGGCAATACTCAATCCTAAATAATAGCCAGCTTCTTTAAGGACCATTTTTGCGACAGTATCATCCTGTTGCGCCATTTGAAAGATGATGCGCATTGCCTCTCTTTCCGAGAAAGAAGAGAGTTTTTTTGTAATCCCATACTTTTTAGCACGTTCCGATGTCATAGAGGATGCGACTTTTTTGATCATTGCTGATCCAGAACTTACCACCTCAAGACATCCTTTTCTTCCACAGCGGCATATCTCGCCATTGGTGAATACCAAACTATGGCCTAATTCTGCTTCTAAATTGTGGGCTCCATGATGTACTTCTCCATTTTTTATAAAGGCGGCGCCAATCCCGGAATCTATATCTACGCAAAGCATACTATTTGTATTTTTTCCTGCTCCAAACCAATATTCTCCAATAGCCATTGCTCGGTTTTCTGATTCCACAAAGGTTTTAAGACCAAGAAGTGTGGCGAGAATATCTTTGACCGGAACATTGTTCCATCCAAAATGGGAAGAAATTTTCAAAGTGCCTTCTTCCGCATCCACGCTTCCTTCCATGGCGATTGCAATAGAATGAACTTTGTTTTTGGGTATAGAATGTTGCTGAAGCAGTTTTTCTACTCTTGCCGCAAGAATTTTCAATACTGCTTTGGCTCCTTGCCGAGATTTTGTGGGATATGCGATTTTATGGAGTATCTCTTCGTTTAAGTTAATAATAGCGATCCGTGTTTCAAGCGCAAAAAGCGCTACGCTTATGACATATCGTGCATTAGGATTGAGGGTAAAGTTTTCCGGTTTTCTTCCTCGAAGAGAGGCTCCTTTCTTTGTATATCTGATAAAGTTTTCTTTATAGAGTTCTTTTGTAATATTGACAATTGTACCAGCGCTTAATTTGGTTTTTTTGACAAGTTTGATTTGCGAAGTCTCGCCACTGGACCGAATTTGTTGTAAGACCAATTTTCGGTTCCATTCCCTCATGAATTTACGATTGGCGGTTTTTATATTCTTTTTCATTTTTCACTATTTTTATCTTTTAGATCTTTTAGAGCAGAGGGGAAGCTTTTCTCCTATTTTTTTATAGAGATACAGGATAGCAGAGGTTTCCGCCGGTTTCTCCGTGGACAGAAATTTCGCCTAACTCTTTCCCTTTGCTTTTTACAAACCATTCTACTGTGTGGAAAGAGATTCCCTGTATATGTCCTATATCAAAATGGGAATGAAGAGAGATGAGTTCACTTTTTTCCGCAGGGAAAAATTGTACCTTTACGCCTTTGAACCTTGCAAGCGAGAGGGCTTTATTGGTAATATTGGTGGGCAATGCGCCTTTATTGGCAACTTTTGCCCGTATTTTGTATATAGAGTTTCCGATAGCCTCGGTGGTAACTTCTTCAATGACGATATAAGGATGTTTTTTCGCATGCGCAATGGTAAAACGATAGGTTCCCGCAGAAGTTTTTTTAAGATCCTGCAGAGTTGGATTATTAAGATGCGGGTTTAAGAATCCCCCGATTTCTACCTTTTTTAACTGGGGATGAGAAAACCATTTCCAATCTATAAAAAGAGGAACATTCTTTTTTTTGCGGTCCCACCATTGCATTACTCTTCTCATCAAGGCTTCGTTTTCTTCCTCTCCAATAGTTTGGAACCATTCTTCAGAAGAAATACCCGCACTGTTACGAATGGTGCCGAGTTCAAATTCAAAGCAAAAGAGTCCTAAATGCTGATAGACGAAATCAAGAAATGTTCCAGTATAGTTAACGTCCCGGCGGTTGATTTTACGGTATTTGAGTACTGGAACAATGGGAAATTTTGTTTCGCGTGAACCAATGGCTGTAAATTCTTGCATTAAAATAAGGTCATTTTCATCAATATCCTCGTCTGGTCCTGAAGTAGGAGCCCGTAATACTGCCGCCGCGCCTGTGTGATATGCAAGAACTCCGAAAATATTAGAATGGCGGTGCATAAATTCTCCCAAATGCCGTGTTTCCTGTTCACTGAAAGGGAAATCTCCGGCACCTGGCTGGTCAGGTTCTGGTCGCCAGTTATATGGCCAGTTGCGGTTCCAATCAAAACTTCGGCCGCCTATTTCAATTTTATCGCTCCCATCCCATTGATGAAGCAATCCCTCTGGAAAGACCCTATAAAAAGGTCCTGTGGAATCAAATTTTCTTGGTATCATTAACCGGGGGTCTTTCGGATCCTTAATGAAAGCTCCATTAGGATGTTCCTGACGCATGGTTAGTATTATTCCATTGCCGTCAATATCTTGTTGGTAAAGAGTATTGGGAAGTTTTTTGCTTTCGTCGCTTCTGCTGCGGATCATACCGCGGGTGGTAAGAACAAATTCAGCGCCATCCGGGTTTAATCTTGGTACGATATAAAATGCTATCCGTTGAAGGAGATCATTTTTTTCCGCAATCAGCTGGCGCGCGGTATAGAGAGCCGCATGAGTTCCTGAGACTTCGCTCGCATGGATATTGGCATGGATTAGATAAGCGGGTTTATTTTCTGGATCTCCAGTTGTAAAGTCAGTAATGGTAATAAGAGGAATGTCTCGGCCCTCACGGGATTTTCCGATAGAGCCAATTTTGCTAAGGGTTGGCGAAGATCCATGTAACTGTGAAAGGAATGAGGTTATGTCATCATACTTCAGAAAATGGTCAAATGAGAGATTAGGAACCGTTCTTTTTTTAACCATGATCTTATCCTCCATGTGTTGGTGGAAAAGTTACATGTTCTTCTGTTTTATAGCCAGATATAGATTGATTGTTTTTTTAATACATAAAATGCTTGAATTACTATATTATGGTAATAGTAACAGTAAACATTATCTCATCTGAAATGTCAATAATACAGGGCTTTGCAATCTTTTTTCGCTATGGAGATCTTGTTTTTGTGGAATGCTTGCGTGTAAATGTACGCAGATAGTTTTTTTGAAGGTATTTCTATGAATTTTTTTTGTTTTCTAACAATATCAAAAGAAAAGGGGTAGCGATTTTTTTATCACCTGTTCTTTGTTGTGAATGTTACACAGGCGTATTCGGCAAGATACTTTCTATGGTGTGCAGAGCTTTAGTTTTTCTTTGATATCTATTTGGTGAGATGTTGTGCAGAAGGAATGAGTCTATTTCATTATAGGGAAAGCGATGCCTTTTTCACCTCCATTGGAATTTGACAAAAAAAAGTTTTATGGTAAGGTGAAAAAAACAAGGCAGAAAAGAGATCCCTTTTTTTACAATTAAATAGTTCACTAAGTAAATTAATTGACTAGCTAACCTATTTTACACAGGAGTGGAGATGGAAACGAAACAGATTAAAAAAGATGCGATTAAAAATATCATTCCTCATTGGGCAACCTATGAGTCTCTTATAAAAGAGCCCAAGATTTTTTCAAGGGGAGAGGGTGTTTATATCTATGATATAGAAGGAAAGCGATATTTTGATACCTTTTCATCTTTGGTTACCTCTATTCTCGGCCATGGAAATAAAGAGATAGCGGACGCTATTTTTTCTCAAATACAGGAACTGGAATTTTTCCCAAATATTGGAGATACCTTTACCCTTCCTTTGGTAAAACTTGCCAATAAACTTACCGAGATTACTCCGGGAGATTTGGATGTTTCTTTCTTTGTAAATAGTGGTTCTGAAGCTAATGAAACAGCTTTTAAGTTAGCGAGACAATATTTTTGGGAGAAAGGAGAGCGTGAAAAATATAAAATTATCGCCAGGCGTTACTCCTATCATGGAACTACCCTTGGTGCGGTTTCTGCTACCGGGCTTCCTTATTTCCGAACTCCTTTTGAACCTTTAATGCCTGGATACCTTTTTGCTCCTTCCGCAAACTGTTTTCGCTGCGAGTTTGGTCTTGATCCGTCAAATTGCAATCTTATGTGCGCAAAAAGATTGGAACAATTAATTGAATGGGAAGGTCCTGAAACCGTTGCCGCTATTATTATGGATCCTATTCCGGGTTCCAATACTGGTTACCCTGTGCCGCCAGATGGCTATTTGCAACGCATAAGGGAGTTCTGTACGAAGAACGATATTCTTCTGATTTTTGATGAGATCCAAACAGGAATTGCAAAGACAGGAAAATGGTTTGCTTGTGAGCATTGGAATGTGGTTCCAGATATCCTTACTATCGGAAAAGCTATTACTTCTGCCTATCTTCCTCTTGGAATTACCATGACAAGGCCTGAAATCTACGAGCCATTCAGAAAATCTGGAAGCGAGTTTCGTTCGGGTTCAACATTTGGCGGTCATCCTGCTTCTTGTGTGGCCGCATTAAAGACACTGGAGATTATTGAAAGGGAAAACCTCATTGAATATGCCAGTACCATGGGAGACTATATCCAACGCAGACTTGAGGGTTTATATGAAAAATATCCCATTGTAGGTAATTTTAGAGGTATGGGTACTTTGTGGGCAATGGAATTGATGAAGGATAGAAAAAACAAGACCTCCTTTGATCCTGCATTGAAAGTTGGCAATAGAATCCGAGATTTTTGTTGGGACCGCGGAATGATATTAAGAAATAATGCGGATATTCTTGTTATTGCGCCATCCATTATTATTACAAAAGAAGAGGCGGATGAAATTCTGACTTTGGTTGAAGAAGGAATAAAGATGATTATGAAGGATCTGTAAGAAGATCTATTCTAACAGGAGAAAGATAATCTATGAAAACCTTGGCGATTCATGGCGGAAAACCAGTAAATACCGAACCGTTTCCAGGATGGCCTTCTTTTTCGGAAAAGACCTTTCAGAGGGTTCTTGAACCATTAAAAACACGGAAACTAAATTACTGGTCTGGCGAGTATGGAAGAGAATTTGAAAATGCTCTTGCGCAGTGGCATCGTTCAGAATATTGTGTGACAACAGTGAATGAGTATGGAGCGTTTCATTTGGCTCTTGCCGCAGCCGGCATAAAACCCGGAGAAGAGGTTATTATTCCCTCCTATCTCTATTTTCCTCCGTTATTTGCGGTTTTAAATATCGGAGCGATTCCAGTATTTGTGGATACAGATTTTTCCCATACGATTGATCCTCAAGCCATTACAGAAAAGATTACCGATAAAACTAAAGCAATCATTGTTGCCCATATGTATGGGGTCGTGGCTGATATGTCGCCTATTATGGATATTGCCGCGGCGCATAATCTCTTTGTAATGGAAGATTGTACTGAATGTTTTGGAGGTATCTATAAAGGGAAAAAAACAGGAACTGTGGGAGATGCGGGCTGTTTCAACCTTTGTCATACAAAACATTTAGTAACAGGAGGCGAGGGCGGCGCGATTATTACTGATAACCGAGAATTATATCTAAACTCTTTTTCTTTGCGGGATTATGGATTTAATAGTAAGAAAAATTTAGATATGATAGGCCAGGAGCAGGAGTTGGTCTATATTCACGATACACTGGGTTTTAATTATCGGATGACAGAAATTCAGTCGGCGATAGGGTTAAGCGAATTGGAACGGATGGATTCTTGGAACCTTCCCGCAAGAATAAAAAATGGACGTTTTTTAAGCGCTACTCTTAAAGAGAATCCCCTTGTGCTTCATGTTCCCTTTGATTCTGACGAACGGCAGAATTCATTCTGGTGGGCTCCTTTTGTTTTAGATACAGAGAACCTGACAGTTTCCATTCAAGAGTTTCGGAAGGCGATGGAAGCAGAAGGAGTTCCTGTTTATGGGGCGTTATGGCCAGAACTTTATAAAGAAAAGGCATTTGTTTCGTATATGGATGCACGCGGTCTTTATAATCCCGATATAGAATGTAAAACTGCAAAGTGGCTTTCCGAAAGAACCATTTCGTTTTTTACTCATCCTGTATATGAACTACTTCATATGGAACAATATATTGAAGCATTTCATAAAGTGGCGAAGGCGTATACGCGGTGATATGGAAGAGAGAATTTCATTTTCTAACGAGGAATCATGGCTATATTATTATAGCGTAAAAAGTGGGATTGCCACGTTACTTTAAGAATCTTTATTTATTGCTTCTACCTTTTTTTTTCGTGGTCTTTTCTGGCTTTTATATTTTTCAGGGATGCTCTGCTGGCTTTACGCATCACTAAATTTACAGGAATTGAAAGAAGGGCGATCTTGTTGAGATACATGGTTCTTTTTGCAATAGATCCATAGGTTGATATATGTTTTCTTGCCCAGTAATATCCTTCTTGTAACTGATCAACAGTTAGCAACGCTGGTTTAAATACCACTTCGCCGCATGTATATTTTTCCCAGTTGCGATCAAAAATTCTTCCCTGAGAATTAAATTGTTCGTATAGTCGGGTTCCGGGAAGAGGAGTAAGGATTGAAAAACTCGCCAATTCTATCCTGTTTTGTTCTATAAACTGCACGGTGTTTTCAAAGACGCCTTCATTATCTCCATCAAATCCGAAGATAAATGCACCGATGATACCAATGCCGCTATCATGAATTTTTTTTATTCCTTCCTGGAAATCAAAGGCAAGGTTCACTTTTTTATGGACCTGTTGTAAATTAAAATCAGAGAGGGTTTCAAACCCGATAAAAAGTCCTTTACATCCGCTTTTAGCGGCGAGTTTAAGCAATTCTTTATTTTGTGCGATAGCAATGGATGCCTGTCCGAACCATCGTATTTTCAGTGGAAGCAGTGCGGTGAAGAGTTGTTTAGCATAGGTAGGGTGGGCTGCGATATTATCATCTACGAAAAAGAGTATGGTGCGGTTTTTTAGTAATTTGACCTCTCTTACCACCTCTTCAATAGGTCTTGTTCGGTAGGTACGGCCGAAAAAATCAGAGACACTGCAAAAATCACAGGCAAAAGGGCATCCTCTTGTGGTTTGAACCATATCCATTTCCCGGTAATACCTGTTTCCAAAGAGAAGCTCTTTTCTGGGAAGGGGAAGATGTATCAGGTTTGGCCTTTCAGTGGCACGGTAGAATTGTTGCAATTTCCCCGCATGAAAATCTTGCAGTAATTGCGGCATTGTAGCCTCGGCTTCACCCATAACTACCGCATCGGCATGTTTTGCGGCTTCTTGCGGCATTGCGGTGGGATGGATACCTCCGAGAATTACCGGCACGCCTTTTTCTCTGTACCTATCGGCAATTTCGTATGCGCGGGGTGCAGTGGAGGTGATGCAGGTTATGCCAACCATATCGGGCGTATCGTTAAAATTAATTTCATCAAGGCTGTCGTTAATAATATGGATATCGGTATCTATGGGGAATTGGGCGGCAACTGTTGTTAAACTTAATCGAGAAAATTGGATCGCTTTCTCTCTTTTTGTAATGACAGTAACCGGAGAGCGGGGAGAAATCAAATGAACACGCATGGGCAAATCCTTTGTGACTGAATGTAGATGAGGTTATGTATTCCAATAAGTATAGCATGGTATCAGAGTTATCTAAAGGAAAAGAGATAAAAATTTTTACAGGGTTTTATTATGGTCTTCAATGAAGAACCGGCAGAGGATAAGAATGACCTGTTATTTCATTGTAAACTTTTTAAGACGTAGGGCATTGGTTACCACAGAGACCGAACTAAATGCCATGGCGGCTCCGGCAAAGATCGGGTTTAGTAGTGGTCCTCCAAAGATATAAAGTATTCCGGCTGCAATGGGTATTCCTAATGTGTTGTATGAAAATGCCCAGAAGAGATTTTGGCGGATATTTCTGATGGTGGCGCGACTTAATGCGATTGCTTCCGCAACCTTGTGAAGATCGCCTTGAATAAGAATAATATCTGCTGATTCAATCGCAACCTCGGTTCCGCTGGCAAGTGCGATTCCTATATTAGCCTGTATGAGAGCGGGCGCATCATTGATACCATCTCCTACCATGGCAACCTTTTTTCCATTTTTTTGAAGGTTCTCTATTGCTTTTGCTTTTTCCTGAGGAAGAAGTTCCGCAAGAACAGTTTTTATTCCGACCTGTTCTGCGATAGATTGTGCGGTGGCGGTATTGTCTCCAGTAATCATTAAAACCTCAAGCCCGAGATCTTGCACTTTCTGTATAGCTTTTTCGCTTGATGGTTTAAGGGCATCTGCCACACCGATCAATGCAATAAGGATTCCATTCACCGCAAGGTAGACAAGGGTGTTTCCAGAAGAAGAAAGTTGTTTTGCATCTTTTGCGGAGTTCTGTAGAATAATTCCATTCTCTTTCATTAGTCCGGCAGTGCCTGCTAAGACTTTTTTTCCTTCTATTGAAGCGGTTACTCCTTTTCCGGGTATTGCCTGAAACTGTATGGGAGATACTGGTTTTATTTCCTGTTTTTCAGCTGCTTCCACAATAGCTTTTGCAACGGGATGTTCTGATCCTTGCTCCGCAGAAGCCGCAAAAAAAAGGGCTTCTTTTTCAGTGGCATTAGAGAAGAGGATAAGTTCTGTCATTTTGAGGGAGCCCTCGGTAATGGTTCCTGTTTTATCAAATACAACAGTGGTAAGAGTATGAGCAGTTTCAAGGGTTTCACCGCCTTTGATAAGAATTCCAGATTCCGCTCCTTTTCCGGTACCTACTAAAATGGCTGTTGGAGTAGCTAACCCAAGAGCGCAGGGACATGCAATAATAAGGACTGAGACAAATATAGTGAGGATAAAATTGAAATCTTTTCCTGCTAACGCCCATGCGATTGACGACAAAAACGCAATAATGATAACAAAGGGCACAAAGTATCCAGAAACAATATCGGCGATTTTTGCAATAGGTGCTTTCTTTCCCTGCGCCTCTTCAATCAGACGGATAATTTTTGCAAGGGCTGTATTTTGACCAGTATGGGTTGCTGTGAAGAAAATAAAGCCTTCATTATTGATGCTTCCTCCGATTACTTCACTTCCCGGAGATTTTTCTACAGGAAGGCTTTCTCCGGTAATCATAGATTCATTTGCCGTACTACTTCCTTTTGTAATAATTCCATCCACGGAAAATGTTGCGCCCGGTCGAACCACAAGGAGATCACCTACATTGACCTGATGGAGAGGAACTTCATATTCTTTCCCTTGTTTTTGGATAGTGGCGGTTGCAGGCATAAGCCGTATGAGCGCTTGGATCGCTTCAGAGGTTTTTCCTTTACTTTTTGCTTCAAGATATTTTCCCGTCATTACCAATGTGATGACCACTGCCGCTGATTCAAAGTAAAGGGAATGGATATAGGAAGATTTTCCCGCCATTAATGCGATCATTGCGAATGTACTGTAAAGAAAGGCGCTTCCAGTGCCGATTGCTACTAGGGAATCCATGGTGGGAGAGGCTTTGAAAAGAGCGGAAAATCCTCTTGTATAAAAATTGCTTCCAGCTATAAGTACAGGAATCGTAAGAGAAAACTGCAGGAATGCAAAAAGGAAAGGAGAGTTCTCCATAGAAAAGAAGAAGGGCAGAGGAAAAGAAAGTTTTGGAATCATGTGGGGCATTGCAAGATAGAGCAAAGGGATGGAAAAAAACGTTGCGATTACAACTCGCTTTTTCAGCGATTGTATTTCGCGGGTATCCTCCTTTTCTGTACTGCTTTCTTCTCTGATAGAGGAGTCATATCCTGCATTGTGAATTGCTAATTGTATTTGGTCAACAGAGGCGATAGACGGGTTATATGAAACAGTCCCTTGATTTGTTGCTAAATTAACCCGCATCTCGGAAACTCCCTCCACTTTTTTCACTGCCCGTTCTATCGCGGCGGCGCAAGAGGCGCAGGTCATTCCTTTGATAGAAAGTTCTGTGGTTTGGGAAGATTCGTGAGATATAAGACGGTACCCGGCTTTTTTTACAGTATCCTGTAATGTTTGAAAAGAAAGTTTTTCTTCATCATACTGTATATAGAGAGATTCTGTCGCGAAATTTACTTCGCATGTATGCACCCCTTCAAGTTTCTCAACCGCTTTTTGAATATGGGATGCACAAGCAGTGCAACTCATCCCAATAATATGATATCTTTTGGATGTCATTCTTTCCTCACTTCTTAAGTAATAAGATATATCTGTAATCTTCTTGAAAAGGTACGAGCCTTTCGCATATAGAAAAGGTTCTGTGGCAGATTTTCACTTTTTTCTTTTCCACTTGTTATTTTTTTTAGATGAAAGATAATAGAATAATATTCTTTACAAAAAAAAGGAGGCAGGGGAATGAATAATTCTGGAATAGTAAGAATTGGTATGATTGGACTTGGTCCTCGCGCAGAGACATTGCTTGCAACGCTTTTTTTGATGCAGTCCGAGGTAACCGCCATTTGCGATCTTTCTACAGAAAAGTGCGATAAGATTCTTTCTTTACTTGACTCCAAAAACAAGCCAAAACCTGCGGTATATCAGGATTATCGCAAACTTTTATCTTCAAAAGAGGTTGATGTGGTTATTGTGACTACCTCCTGGAATACCCATCTTCCCATTGCGTACGATGCGATGTGCGCGGGAAAATTTGTTGGCATTGAAGTAGGCGGCGCTCCTTCTCTTGAAGAATTATGGCGATTGGTATATGCATGGGAATCAACAAAAACTCCCTGTATGATGCTGGAAAACAGTTGTTTTGGTCGAAATATAATGATGGTAACGCGCATGGTGCGTTTAGGTCTTTTTGGAGAGCTGATTCATTGTCAGTGCGGATATGAACATTATATAGCGGATCGGCTTGTGGGAGAATTTGATCGTGGAATTGAGAGAGTTTTTCATAATGTTTGCAGAAATGGAGATCTCTATCCTACCCATGGATTGGGTCCGATCGCAAAGATCTTGCAGATTAATCGCGGGAACAGATTTTTAACACTTACCTCCACTGCTTCTAAGGCGCGTGGGTTTGCGGAGGCGGCGCAAAAACGGGGAGATTCCCGTATATTCAACGAAGGAGATATTATTACCACTGTTATTAAATGTGCCAATGGAGAAACCATTGTGGTAACACATAGTATTTCACTTCCACGGCCTCATTCTCTCTCTCGCAGGGTACAAGGAACTCGGGGCATTTGGATTGAAGAGGCGAAGAGCATGTATATTGAAGGGATCAGTCCTCATTTTCAGAACATTGACATTGCGGGGAATCCCTATTTTGTCCATAAATGGAGTTCTATTGACGATTTTTATGAAGAATATGAACATCCGACCTGGAGAGATTTTCGCAATAATCCTGTTGGTGGTCATGGAGGCAGTGATACCCTTGTGTTGCGTGCTTTCCTGAATGCCGCGGAGAAGAAGGAAGAGCCTCCCATTGATGTCTATGATATTGCGGCATGGATGGCGGTAACCATCCTCTCCGAACAATCTATTGCTCTTGGAAGCGCACCTGTGGCTTTTCCTGATTTTACCAATGGAAAATGGATTCGTCGGGAACCAGATCTTTCTATTGATTAATACGACTTCAGGGCTGTTTCTATAGAAGGATTCCTTTTTTGAGAGGAGAAAAGGTTTTTTGGAATCTTTGGTGCGGAAGTATGGTACAATCAGAAAGGATTGAAAGGTTCGTTTTTGAGAACTTTAGAGAGCTTTATAATAGTAATGGTTTGTGGAGAAATGTTTTTATACGAGAAGGAGAAATAATCTATGGCATTCAAAATAGATTCCCTTACCGCGCATGTGATTAAAATTCCTCTGAAGAAAAGTTTTAAGATCAGCGTGGGAGAAATACGGATAAAAGACGGTATTATTTTTGAAGGAAGAGCTGGAGATATTGTGGGTTGGGGAGAAGCCGCTGTAGATGGAATTCCTTTTTACGCTACTGAAACAGTGGGAAGTGTATTGGATGTTGTGAAAAATGTATTATCTCCCTTGCTTCAAAGCCGTAGTTGGAATAATGTTTCTGAAGTAATAGAGGCATTTATGAAGTATCGGGGACATCGTTTTGCAATGGCCGCTCTTGAATCTGTATGTTGGGATATTGTGGGAAAACAGGAAGGAAAGAGCGTGGCAAGAATGCTCGGCGGTACACGGGATTGGGTGGAGTTTGGTCCAAGTATCGGAATTTCTCTATCGCCGGAAGAGTTGGTAGAGAAAGTTAAGAGTGAACTTGATCAGGGTTTTAAGCGGATTAAGATTAAGGTTGCTCCGGGCAAAGATAATCTTTACATAGAGGCCGTAAGAAAGGAATTCCCTTCCATTTCTTTGATGGTGGATGCGAACAGCGCTTATTTTCCCGATGACTTGAATTATATTTCGGAGTGGGATCAATACAATTTGTTGATGATTGAACAACCTTTTGATGAACACGACCTTTATTTTCACTCTCGTCTTTGTGAAATCATGGATACTCCGATCTGTTTGGATGAGAGTATTGAAACAAGACATCTTGCGTTGTGCGCGATGCGTATGAAAGCCGCAGATATTGTGAATATTAAGGTGTGCCGCGTGGGAGGCCTTGCGGAGAGTCAGCGCATTCATAATCTTTGCGCAAAAAATAAGGTTCCGGTCTGGATTGGAAGTAGGCTCGGCACAGGCGTGGCGACCGCGGCTCGGCTTGCGGCAGCCTCTTTACCGAATGTTCTTTTTCCAACTGATGCGGGCGCGGAAATGGCCTATGTAGAAGATGATCTTCTTACTACGCCGTTTGTAATGCGCAACAGATGTGAATTGCGTGTTCCTTGGAGTCCTGGACTTGGGATAGATGTTGATAGAACCCGTTTAGCAGAATATACTGTGTATCAGGAGGAGTTGTGAAACAGAAATTAGATCTTTCTGCGGCATTGGACCTTATTAAAGACCTCGCTACTGTTCCGGGTCCGTCATTAAAGGAAGAGCCTCGTATATCCTTTCTTGCGGAATTTTTTTCTTCTCGTTCTATTCCTTTTCAGGTTGATTCTGCCGGAAATCTTCTTGTTTTGATTGGCGAAGGTTCCTGGGAAGATACCATTGTATTGGACGCTCATGTGGATGTAGTGGGAAAGGGAGTAGCGGATAAAGTGGAAAGAATCGATGGAAGATTGGTGGGCGCTGGAGTTTACGATAACCTTGGTACGGTTGCGTTGTTGGCTATGTTTGCGGTTTATCTATCAAAGAATCCTCCTGTAAGACCGGCTCTTTTCCTTTTTTCTGTAGGAGAGGAAGGGCTTGGAAATTTGAAGGGAGTACGTGCTATTGTGGATTCTCACTCAACGCCTCCGCATCTTTTTTTAGCTCTGGACCTTTCTCCGAACTTTTACTCTGTTTCAGGGCTTGGTTCAATTCGGTATCAGGTCGTCTTTTCCGGAGAAGGCGGACATTCCTGGGGCGGTTTTGGAAAGCCAAATGCGATAGAATCTTTGGTAGACTATCTTTTCCGTCTCAAAGAGAGGTATTGTGTGCTCTCGCAACAATCCAAAGAAAAGTTTTCTTTTAATATAGGGACTATCTCTGGAGGTGAAGGAGTTAATTGTATTGCGAGACACGCTGAATCGGTCTTTGAGTTTCGTTCTCCAGATCCAGAGATGCTTTCCGCGGCAAAAACCCTTTTGAAAGAGCTTTCCATACAAAAAAAGAGTAGTGAATGTACTATTACTTTAAAACTTTTGGGAGAACGTCCAGCTGCTTTTTCGGATAAAAAAACCTCTTGGTATGAGAAGAGCATAGTGGATCTCTGGACAATAGATGGCATTTCTCCTCTTTCTGCCTGCAGGAGTACGAACATTAATATACCTTTGGCAAAAGGATGGCCCGCGATCTGTTCTGGGATTACTCGCGGAGGAAATACACATCGCGAGGATGAATACCTTGAAATAGATTCTCTTGAAGAAGGATGGAATTTTCTTTTTCGTTTTGCTGAAAAAGAACTGTATTCATAAATTAACTTTGCGCTACTGTGATCTTTTAAGATATCTTTTTTCGTATGACCTTTTGGGAAGCAAGCGGTAAAGATATTTTTATTACAGCTACGAGGAGGTATAGTATGAGAAAAGGTTCTATGATAGCAGTGGTGGCGGTATTACTTTCTTTTTTTATATCTTTTGCGACCGAGGGAGTAACGCTCATTGAAAAGGGGCGTGCTAAATCTTTGATTGTTCTTTCAGAAAAGGCTGGGCTCCGTTCTTTGGAAGCTCAAGCGGCAAAAACGCTTTCCGACCATCTTTTTTTAATTTCAGGCGGTCGTCTTGATATAAAGAGAGAAAACGATCTTGGCGCCTTTACGATTGAAAAAGGAGTTCTTTCCTTTGATTCCGCAAAAGTTCCTGAGGGAATCAGTAGCTTTATATTGGTGGGAGAGAGCGCGGTTACAAAGGCGCTCGGAGTTAGTGTGGAAGGTCTTGGTCCTGGAGGGATTCGCTTAAAGAGCGGTGAAAACAGTCTTGTACTTTTAGGGTCAACTGCCGCAACAGACAATGCCGGTACGCGGTATGCGGTCATTGAATTTCTTTCTTCGCTTGGTGTACGATACCTTTGGCCCGGAGAGATAGGAAGAGTAATTCCTGTTCTACCAACAGTTTCTGTTGCTTCCCTTGATTATTCATTTACGCCGCAGATTGGCCAGAGAACTGTTCGTTGGTCTACTCGGATCACAGACCGTTCGCAAACGGGACTTTCCCGCCTTCAGATTACAGAAGAGGAATGGACGAACGCACAGCAAAAGAGTTATGCCACGGATATGGGGATTGGTTGGAGCGTGTGGCATCGGTTAGGCGGAAGGCTTGGTATTGCCGGAGGGCATGCTGGCGGAGGGCTTCCCGGAGGCTGGAAAGAACATGGTGCGCAACATCCGGAATGGTTTGCGCTTCAGCCCGATGGTACGCGGGACCAAAGCAAAGCAGGAGAACGATGGCGGCTTTGCAAATCAAATCTTGAACTCATTGATTATGTTGCTAAGACTATTATTGAAAGGATGAATGCCAACCCAAACCTAAAATCTATTTCGCTCTGTCCCAACGATGGCGGATATTCCAATTTTTGTTTGTGCGATAATTGTAAAAAACTTGATCCAGCGGATGGTCCGAAGATACAACTTACCATCTTTGAGAAGGTTGGACAACCTCAGCGTCATCAAATGGAGTATGTTTCTCTTACTGATCGTATGGTATGGTATTGGAATCAGATTGCCCAGCGTGTTGTAAAGGTACATCCCGACCTTCTCTTACTTGGAGAAGCGTATAGTGCTTGGGGAAACCCGCCTGTTCGTGAAAAGCTCCATCCCAATTTAGTGATACGGTACGTTCCCGAAGAAAAGGAAGGATTAGAGGGATGGCAAAAAGCAGGATGTAAATATATTTACTGGAGACCTAATATTCTTCTTGCCGGAAGACGAGATGGCAAGGCGAATGTTCTTTTGGGGCGACTTACAGATATTATGAGTTATATGGCGGAGAAGGGAATACTCGCCACGGATTTTGATTCTATTCTTGATAACTGGGCTGTTCACGGATTGAACTATTATGCGGCGGCTCGTCTTAACTGGAATCCTTCTCTTACAGAATCGCAGATTCTTGATGAATATTGTTCTCCTGGATTTGGAAAAGGCGCGGAACAGGTTAAACAATATTTTCTTCTATTGCAGAAGGCAACTTCTGACCCCAAGAATCTTTTTACTCCGGACCTTTTTACTTCCCTTAGAAAATCTTTAAACGAGGCAGAGAAAGCAGTTGGATCCGATACAAAAATTTTAGCCCGTATTGCATTTCTTCGGCTGGGCTTAAATTTTACTGATCTTCAGTATGCCATTGACCGTATGGTACAGCAGGCTCTTGCCAAAGATCCTGCTTTTGATAAGGATCTCAGTCAACAACTTTTGGAATTGAACTATATTGTCTTGCGAGATATTGCTTTACATCACAATGGCGTTGTTCACGGTCCTTATCTAATGTGGGGCAGTGGGGATTATGCCGGATGGACGGCAATTCGCGGAAGAGGATATCGTCCCGCGAAAGAGAGAGTAGAACAAGCCCAACAGTATAGCCTTACAGGCCGTGAGAATAGTTTTGAAGAGATGAGGAAATCTTTGGGCCTTGATAAGTCTCCTTCTGCTGGAGAAAAATCAACTTCCTTGGATCCGAACGTCAAGGTTCCTACGGTAATGGATGCAGACGAACAGGGCCGTCCAATAGAACTGCCGAAATAATTAGTTGATAGAGAAAGAGAGCCGGCATATTGTGATCTATTATCTGTAAAAGCGCTCTTTTTTTAGGTTCTTTCTTTGAGGTGCGTGGCAAAAATTTCTCTAGCGTTACGCGCGGCGGTTCGTGATCCTGCGGCAAGCAGTGGCACATCTCCGGAACAGGCAATAAGCCGAAATCCTCTATTGAGCGCATAGAGTAGATCATCGGAAGTGGTAAAGACTCCTGCGGCGATTTTTCCGGTTTTCTTTGCAGTTTCCGCCACTTTATCTATTTCAGGATAAAAAAGCCTAGCGGGTCTTTCTGAATCCATGGGAATTTTTCTATGTTGTGCTAGGTCGTCAGGTCCGAAAAAAAGTGCATCTACTCCCTCTACTTGCGCAATCTGTTCAATGTTTTGAAGGGCTTCTTCGCTTTCAATTTGGCAGACAAGCAGAGGTTGCGGTCTATCAAGGTGTGAATATGCCCGTCCATACAGATCTATAGGTCGTCGGCCTCCATACGAACGTTTCCCGAGAGGCGGAAATTTTGTTGCTTTTACTGCTTCCTTCGCAAGTTTTTGCGTATCAATCATTGGAACCATGATTGCATGACATCCTGTATCAAGAATCTTGCCAATGGTTCCTGATTCATATCCTGGAACCCTAACCATTGAAAATATTCCTATAAGGTCGCATACACGCACCGCATCCATAACTTCTACTATCTTCCATTGTCCATGCTGACTGTCTATCCAGCACCAGTCCCAGTCTTGTCCGATACGTTCAATAATGCCTGGCGCAGGATACATTGAACAGAACCCCAACTGCGCCTTTTCTTTTAGAGCTTTTAAAAATCCTTTAAATTCCATTTTTTTCACTCCTTTGTTTTTTATTATTGTACAGAACTTCTAAAAAAAATACCAGACTATCTTTTACTTACTATACAAGAGAGAATCATATTGACATAACAGCCTGTGAAGTGCATACTTTTTATGATGAAATTCTGACAGGCGCAATGATTGAACCTCTCTTTATCATAGGAGAAGATTATGAAAAAAGGCTGGGTGAAGCGCTCTTTGTTGGTAATGGGAGGAATTTCCCTGTTGTGGTGGAGTGTACCGGTATCGGTTGCGGCTGTGGGGAAGGCGCTTATTATTGATCATACTTGTACAGATATTGAAAAAATTCCAGTAGAATATTTTTCAAAAGCAAAAGAGCTCTTTCGGGTTGCGTATGGACATACTTCGCATGGAAGTCAGATTGTGGCGGGGATGCGCGCTCTTATGAAGGAAGATCCAGCCTGTTTTGGCTTTAATCAGAAGAAAGAGGGAAGCTTATCCCTTTTTGATACTACGCCGAGCGGAGATCTCGGTAATCCTAATAGAACCGAGTGGGCTCGTAAGACACGAGATTTTCTTAATGGACCGGGAAGAGACAGAACTCTTATGATTTGGTCGTGGTGCGGCCAGGTAAGCAATGCTTCTGAAGAGAATATCAGAACCTATCTTGAACTAATGCACCAGCTTGAACGGGAATTTCCTAAAGTAACCTTTGTGTATATGACAGGACACCTTGATGGTTCAGGAAAAGAAGGAAACCTTAACCGGCGTAACGAACAGATCCGTATCTTTTGCAAAAATAACAGCAAGGTTCTTTTTGATTTTGCAGATATTGAAAGTTACGATCCTGACGCCAGAATAAATTATATGGAACTCTATGCGCGGGATACCTGTGATTACAAGGAAGCGGGAGTTGTAAAAAATTGGGCAGATGAATGGATGAGAAGAAACCCTAATCATCGTATTGCTCTTCCTCCTTCCGCGGCTCATACCAGACCATTGAATGGCGCATTGAAGGGACGGGCGTTCTGGTGGATGTTGGCACGCCTTGCTGGATGGGATGGTCGCTGAAAAAGTATAAGGCCAATCTTGTTTTTTGTGAGGATCCATTATACTTTTATTATTATTGAATAAAACCTTTTTAGATACCGCCTTTCGTTAATCCCTGATACGCGTGGTAACCTATTTTTTATGTGAGAAGGGGGAATGAGACAAAATATAAGGCAACGCAGATAATTTTCTCATTGAAAGGAGCGGCTTATGTCTGCAGGGAATCGGAGCGTTCTTGTAGTAATTGATAGCGCCAGAGTTGCATCTCGTAAAACTGTTGATGTAACAGTATGTGCCGCACTTGACCATTTTGGCGCAGCTTGGGAGGTATTTGATTCTGCGAATAGGTGGGAAGTTCCTGAAGGATATTTTGATCGCGCTCTTATTATTATAGGTCATGACGGCGCTGGAGCGGCTCTTTCAAAAGAAAGGGCAACAGAGATAAAAGAGGCGGTTACAGCAGGAGTTGGCTTGATCTCATTTGACCGTGAAATTTTTGCTTGGCCCGAACCCCTAAAAGATCTCGCTCCTACCATAGAAGATAGAGGAAGTATATGCGGGCTTTCGTTTCCAGATCCCTGTCATTCTCTTGCTGTGGGTCATAGATCAGGAGAAGAGATACTATTCCTTGAAGAAACCGTTTCTCTCCGTTTTAAGAAGGATGCCCATTCTTCTGTTATTGCGACAGATACAGAAGAAGTTCCGATTATTCTTTTGCGGGAAGAAGAGAAGATGCGGACTCTTTTTTTCGGTATAGGAAACGCACTCTATCAGGAAGAGGTTTTTGGCCATCTTCGCGGGCTTGACGGACTTTTTTGGCGTGGGTTGGTTCAAGTTGCGCGTAAACCCTTTCCTTTACGATCTATTCCTCCCTATCTTTCCGCTCGTATAGATGATTGCCACGGCACCCATACCGCATTTCAATATGTGGATATATTTAACAAGCATGGGATTTCCCCTAATTTAGGACTTTTTATAGATGAGTTGGGTCCTACTGATTGGCAAGGAGCTTCGCGGCTTTTTCAGAAGGCCGGCGCGGATTTCTCTGCGCATGCGTTTCGCGATGATTTTTACAAAGCATATTCTGATTGGAAACCATTTGGAACGCTTGCTGACAAACCCGATCTTTCCGAGGGAGGCAAGGTTACCTGTTTTGAAGGTATTGGCCTTGACCATGAGACTGGTCGGGATCTTGATGACAAGACAGTTCAGAATAACTTTAAACGGATAGACGAAGCCTTTTCACGCGCAAAAATTAGGCATAGCCGTATTATCAATGCTCACTATGGCGAAATAGGACTTTCTTCTCTTCCTTATTTTTTAGAACGCAATGTAACCTTTTTATGTAATAATAGTCTTCCCGGCCAGTTATATGGAAATCAAAAAGTATGGCGTCCCTTGCCTTATCAGCAAAGAAGTACCCTTGGCCGCCATGGTTTTGCTTTAGACAGAATACCGCATCATCCTGCTTTTACAATGATTTCCGCTTCTGGTGATCAACTGGGCGATAGAGTGTCCATTAAATCAGAAATCCTTAGGGATCATGTTCCTTTCCTTGGAGAAGCGCCTTCATTACAAATGGAAAAGGCAGTGAAACGAGGAATTACTGCCGCAAGCATTGGATTTGACAGTCTTGCGTTCGGAATGATTATGACCCATGAAGAGCGGATTGACGTTATTGCGCTTCAGGAATGGGAAAAAGTGGTCTCAGGTATTGTAGAAGGAATCACTGAGTATGAAACGATACCTACTTCCCGGGAATTTATCAGTATGATCTGCAAGCGTCTTTTTGATACCCAACTTTCATTTGCGAATTTGGAAAACTCTCGTCTTACCTGCGAGATTACCGGTGTTGCCGACGGACCATCGCCCTTAACAGTATGGAACGATGGACCAGACGGACCTGTTGTTTCACGGGAAGATGTGCCGGAAGTACAGGGGTTTTTACGGGTTTTCCGCTAATAATTTCCCTGCTTCCCTTTTAGAAGGTATCAAAGAGAGAATCTATTAACGGTAGCAATATTCCTTAGTATGCGACAGCTTTTTTGTCGAGAGTTCTTCCAACTATCAAGGGAGAAAGACCTTTTGGCATGACCTTTTTCCATATCCGATAATAAAAGAGTTCTTCAGGAGAAGAGAGCCAGAGATGTGGCATGAGCTCTTGTTCTCTTTGAAATTCACGAGGGTTGATTTTCTCTGAAACTATTTTTGCGACAATCTCTGCAGAACCTGCACCTTCGGAGAACTTCATCTTTTTCCTATAGAGAATGGAATGAGGAAGAATTCCTTGAAACGCATCCCGTAAGATCCATTTTGCTTCTTTGTGATTGTTTGTTGTTAAAAAACGGACAGGGATTTTTTGAACGAATCTTACAAGGTTCCTATCAAGGAAAGGAATTTTTACATCGACCCCATGAGCCATGCTTATTCTGTCAACGCGTTGAAGACCTGTCTTGTGGAGTGAGTGTATTATTTTTATCTGCTCTTCTCTCATTTTCTTTGTTGTAGAGAAATGGTGAAGATAATCATACCCTGCAAAGAGTTCATCAGCTCCTTCTCCGGAAAGAGCGTTTTGAACATAGTTTGACATAAGAGTAGAAATAAAAAACATTGGTATGGCAGACCGAACAAGTGGCGCGTCAAAGGATTCAAGGTGTTGGATAATTGTTGGCAATGCATTCTCTATTTTTTCTTTTGTGTAGGTATACTCATGATGTATTGTACCGAGAAATGTTGCGACTTTTCTAGCTGATTCAAGGTCTGGTGCTCCTTTAATTCCTGCAGTAAAAGTGTGGAGAGTGGAGATATGCGGTTTTAGAATAGCTGCAATTAAACTGCTATCTAATCCTCCTGAGAGAAATAGTCCGATTTCTTGAGTAGTATCTATCCGTTTCTTTACTGCTTTTGTAAGGAGTGTATGGATTGCATCTTCTATTTTTTGTAACGAGCAAGAAAGAAAAGAACTTTTTTTAGAAGAAAAAGAGGATGCAAACATCCATGGTTTTTTAGTATTAGTAGATATAACATGTCCTGGTGGTAATTCCATTACATTTGAAAAGGGAGGAAATGCCTTGATTTCACTTGCTGCAATGAATTGATTTGAGTTCCATGTATAATAAAGAGGTTTTATTCCGAATTGGTCTCGCGCCAAAAGAAGAGTGTGTGGAGTTGCAATTACTAATGCAAAGGGACCATCGAGCTTTCTCAACATATCTGTGCCAGATTCCTGATAGAGACGGAGAAGAAGTTCTGCATCTCCTGTTGTAGAGAAAGAATGGTGGACCTTGAGATTTTTTTTAAGATAATTATGGTTATACATTTTTCCATCAAAGATAACTGTATAATTCTCTTTTTCCGAGGAGAGGATTTGGAATCGGTTGTTCACATCACAAGAAGAGGAAGAAAGATAAGAAAGAAGAGCGTTGTGCGAAGTGTGCGTGGTTTGTTTTAGATCCCCCCGATGTGATAATTTTGGTGCTATTGTATGTAAAAGGTTCTTCTTATCTTTTCCAGTAACAACTACTATACCTCCCATAGCTTTTCTCCATAGTTATATGAAATATCTTTCTTATAGTTGCGCTAGCATCTCTTTTCTTCGTGATAATGAGATCGGATTATTATTGATGTCGATTGTTTTAACAGATCCTCGGATAGTTCTGGTTCTCCATTGGACTGCCTTTTTAAATTCATCGCGTTGAGAAAGAAGATGAGGAACTGCAAAAAATCCGCGATGGAGGGTTTCATACAATCCTTCTGCGGAATAAGGGTTTGGAATTGCAGAGTCAATAGCAGAAAGTATGGTTTTGGTCTCTGCGAGAAGTTCTTCTGTTCGGTTATGCAGCTCTGGGTCAGAAGACATATCGTTTATTTCACCTTTTTTTCTTAAGGTTCTATATTTCTCAAGGGCATGACGGGTAATTTGAATGCTTTCATGGATAATATCTGGATTTGCAAGTTCAGATCCTTCGGAGTAACTAACAACATGGATTATAGGGGGGCTCAGAGGATTGTACGGTTCTATATCATCCATAAGAGCAGTGGCTGCGGCAAGTTGTGCCATAGCTTTTTCAGGAGAAGGAGAGAGAGAGTTTAATCCAGCTCGTGGTTGAAGAATAGTGTGAAATAAGGAATCTTCCAATGGTTGTATGAGTTGAAGAGTGGCACGCGCTTTGGCGAGATCTTGTATTCCCCAGATAGAGCGAGGCGTATTTAGCATAACCTGTAGAATAAGGGATTGGATTCCCATTGCTTTTGCGGTGCGGGCAGCAAGAACAGTGGCTGCGATGGAGGTTGCATCATCTGATCCACGAAAAGCGAAGTGATGGGAAATGTTAGGTTCGTATGGTTTTTGTGTTTTTGCAATATAGCGAAATGTATCAAGATGATGATGAAGGTTTTCCTGAACAGAATAGGGACCTCTTCCATCTATATGGCTGAACCACCATAGAGAAAGCGCGTGCCATGCGATATGAATGGTGCGCTCATACATTTTTGCCATAGCGCGAATATTTTTTGTACCTGCATAAGAACGGACGAGCATTGGTCTTGCGGTTTTCCAGACTTCATGAAACTCTTCTGGCGAATTAATCGGTACTCCTCCACCATCAGGTTTATCTTCCCAATTTTCGCCAAAATTGGATTGTGCCCGTTGTGAAATACCTATGGAAAGTATGTCGAGCAATCTTCTTTCCGCAAGGTTTTTTGTCCACTCCAAAAAGAGACGGACCGCTTCTTCTCTATGAGGGAGAAAAGGACCCGCATGACAGCGTATAAGAGGTGGAAGACGATATTTTTTCCTATGTTCCAATCGTGTAAGGACTGTTTCTTCTCTTTTTCCTAATATAGGGTATTCTTTATACTCAACAGGTTGTACGTTTCTCCACGCCTCTTTTTTTACGATTTCTTTTCCAAAAGAAAATCTATCATTATCGTAGTTAAGTTCTTTGCTGAATTCATGGGGAAGTGAAAACTTGGAAATACCAAACCGTTCAAGGGTCTCATTTGCGCTTTCGTCGCCATTGAAGACCGCATCAGCTTCTCGTATTTTTTTTTCTATAAGTAGACATGTTCTGGGGAGTCCTCCAAAACAGATAGCTCTAATCGGACCGCCTTGCTCTCTAAAAAGTTGTCCTTGTTTTAATCCATGGATAAGGCTTGCCATAAGGTAAACTCCTTTTTCTGGATCAAGACGCCAGCTATATCCAAGTACAGTAATCTTGTATGCAAGGATCCAGTTTGAGAGTTCGCGAATACTTTTAGGTTGGTCAGGATTATTCAAGAGTGTACAGAGATCTTCGTGTGCATAAATGGAACGGTACCCGCATTCATGGAGTAGTTCTGTGAGAGAAATTAATCCAAGTGTATGGGCGTCAATTCCCGATCGAATAAGTCCAACACAATCATCTTTGGTAAGATAGATACTCATTCTTCCTCCTTGCTTTATTCATCCATATCTGGTTGAGAGAGATCGCGATGACGCTCTTTCAGCTCCTCAAGCCACTGTTGCATAGCGGTTCCTGCTATTTCCCGAGAACCTAATCCAAAGGCAAGCGCTGTTCCAAAGGCAGCCGCAGCAAAGAGAATGAAAAAAATTCCAGTAATAACCATACTTTGTACTCTAGTTTGTTCAATGGCAAAAATCAAAACTAAAGTTACTCCGATTCCGCGTGTTATCTGAAACCAGAGATTTGCATAAGGATTGCCCGCGTTACGGACAAGTGTCCGAACAAAGCCCGCAAGAAAAAAAATAGCGATCAATCCAACTGCAAGGATTAATAGTGCGCTTATAAAAGCAGGTATTGCCGCGATAGTTTGACGATGAAGTTCTGTAGATACTTCATTGTCAAGAAGGTTGGCTGCTTTCAAAAAAGTTACCATCAGAATAAGCCAGTATACAAATCTTCCGGTAAGTTCTGATGCAGAACGAGAAACTTCACCTTTTTTGAGAAACTCATGGATACCAAGCCGTACGGAAAGTTTATTAAATTGGAATAATTCCAAAAGAGAAGTCAACAGAATACGAGTGATCCACGCCAGAATCCATCCTGTGACAATTACTAATAGAGCGACTAATCCGATAGGACTTTTTATTATAAACGGATAGATAGGATTCATAATGCTTCTCCTTGTAGTAATCAATTGCATTCTTACGAAACAGTTAACCATTACTTTTCTTGTAGGTGTTTTGCGTCTCTTTTGTTAATGAATCTAAAAAAAGCTTATTCATTAAGAGTTTTATCCCCTATTTTTCGTTTTGTGAAAGTAGATTAATCTATTCCTAAAACTATTTTATGGAGTTGTTGCATTGAGAGTTTTTGCAGACCCATGTGTGTAATGGTACGTCCCTCTTTTCGGTAATCTTTCTTGTGCATTAAGTTTGCAAGATCAATGATTTTTTCTATCCAGGGAGTTTTGATATTGATCATGCTTCCTAAAGATGCTAAGGGAATAAGGCTCATAGGAATATCTTCAAAGACATAACGATGGAGAATTGTGGGAGGAGCGCTTATGCCTCTGTACGCAGAGGTATTTTTTATTGCTTCGTAAAGGTTTCGTCCTGGCGCGTCATAGGTAAGGTAGAGCCATTCGCGGGCAGAAACTGTATGCATGCCAAATCCAGAGGCGACCTTAACTCGTTCTGCATCAATTACTTCTAATACGTTTGCAATAGATGGAGTAATACCATCGCTATAGTAATCAAAATTGCCTTTTGTTCTTTCAATCCAACCTGCGTTCAATAGGGTGAGGGCAGGATGAAAGATAGCGCCGATATTTTCCATTCCTGTGGAAAGGACATTATCTCCTGGAATGAATTGAGGAAAGGCTTTATTGAGAAGAGGAAGGGTTTGTGGGATAAAATGTGCAGGTAGTGTGGCAAATCGGACAGAGTTCTTAATTCTGAAAATTTTTGCTTTTCCTCCGCCGATTGATCTTGAAGCAAAAATAAATGTAGAGGTTTCTGCTATAAGCGGATGTGTGCAGCAACCATTTTTACTAAGAGCATGGTTGAATGCGAGAGCTCCGCCGGTTCTTCCTGGATTAAGTGTTACAATTTGTCCTGTACGGAGATACTGAGCCATGCTTTTTGCTACTTCGTAATGTCCGGTAGCGGGAACTGTAACCATAATAATATCTGCATCTTTAATTGCTTCTTCCATTGAGGTTGTTGCAAGAGTAATTTTCCCAAATCCTTCCATAACACCGGATAGCTCAATTCCTTTATGCCATTGGACCGCATGAAGTTTTTCTCTGCTTCTATTATAGAGTGTGGTGGGAAAGCCAAGGAGTCCAAGATATCCCGCCATGGCAAGCCCTCCGTTTCCAGCGCCTACCACACAAAATGACAGGGGAGAATCTTTTGAGTAGGTTGTTTGAATGGTTTTCTCCAGAATTTTGTTGATTTTTGGGTTCATAGATTTTCTCCTATGGTGAGGGAGATTTTCTTTAGTTCTATTGATACGATAGAAAAATAGATTGTGTAATGATTTTTTACAGGGGATTGAGTAATTGAGAAGCAACAAGGTTTTTTTTATTTCTTGGGAGATTCTATATCTATAATGTGTTTCAAGTCATTGTTCTATTTATCATAAGAAAAAAAGTCTTACAATTTAGTATACAGGAGTGAGTTTTTTTGTCAAACAAAGTATATCGGAAAAATGTGTCATTGAAAAATTAAAAGTGTACTAACACAGCCTATCAGAAAAATGTCGCAGTAGCGCGAAAAAAAAGGTGAAATGCCTATATTTTTTTCTTGACACCTTCTATAAGTTCTTCTACAATTTTATTAGATTAAGTCTGTCATAGATTGCGAAACTCTGATCTTGAAAAAGAGATTTCTTAAGGCAGGTGAAAAGCAAAGAGATGAGAGATGATTTTTTGTATGCTTCGGAAGATACCATTAAAGCGCTATATCCCTTTTTAGAGAAAAGTAGGTATTAAGGGGAAATTTTTTCTGGACAAATTTTCAGGTGGTTTATGTCGATGACATTGAAAGAGCGGGACTCTTCTTTTTTTTCTTTAGTGGATACTGTATGCGGTCCGATTGTTGTGGTCTGGGGTTTGCGCGGAACAACCGTGGTATTGATACATCTTTTTCTGCCTGAAGACGGAGTAGTAGCAATGCGCTCTGTACTTCACACCTTTCCTCGGGCAAGTTTTTCTTCTTCTCGCGTTATTTATCCTCTTCTTAAGAAGATCTCAGCCTATTGCGAGGGGAAATCTATTGATTTTTCCGTGAGATTAGATAGATCTTCGCAATCGCTTTTTCAGAAAAAGGTGTTGTATGTTACTCGGCACATTCCCCGCGGAAAAGTAACAAGTTATGCCGCGATTGCAATGGAATTGGGCGGAAAACACCTATCAAGAGGCGTGGGAGCTTCTTTATCTGCAAACCCTTTTCCTCTTATTATTCCCTGTCACCGAGTTGTTGGATCAGATGGTTCTTTGACTGGCTTTGGCGGAGGAATTGTTCTGAAACGTCTTTTACTTCAGAAAGAGGGAATTACCTTTGATTCTAAAGGCCGTGTTCTTCCCGAATACCTCTTGTATGGCATGAAGACAGATCTTTCAAAAAAAGATAACAATAATCTATAAGAGAAGAGTTCGCTCCTATCTATTTTCTCCTTTTATTTCAGGATTCTTTTAGAGACAACAATTTTTGGCAGTATTGATTTTTTTATACAGAGAAGGTTTGAATATTATTCTTTCTTTCCGTGATTCTTATAGTTTTTGGCAGAGATCCGTTGAGAGCTCGTTTTATGTAGGAAGGAGGTGGTTTTGCAATCTTTTTTCCTTAAGATATTTTGGGGTCGCTCGCCTTTCTTCCTCATCGTATAGTAAAGGGTTTCTTTCTGGAGATACTCTCTTCCAGTAATATGTGCTTCCAATTCCTAAAAACTTTACGCAATCCTGAAAAAACTGCATAATAGAATAGTAACGCTGATATTTTTAGATCTACAAGAATTAAGGATGAAGTGAACTCTGCTTCCAATCTATTTTTTTGAAACGAGGAGGAGAAGATGAACTATCTTATGGTTCCCGGAAATTCCGAGCCTCTATTTTCTGAAGGATTTCTTCCTGTCTCAGAAGTGCAAAAAACCTCTTGCGATCTCTTGGTCCCTGAAGATGCGGTAAACTTCTTCTCTCTCTTTAATGGAAAAGGTCCTGCACAACTTCGGGCTATGCAAAAAAAGTTTTCTTGCACGGGCGCATACCAATTACAGATTGATGAAAAAGGAATTTCTGTTTTTGCGGGAGATCCTGAGGGATTTCGTTATGCGGCGAATCGACTTAAGATCCTTCTTCTTGAGGCGAAATCCTCTTTTGCCAAGGAATGGAATGGGACAGGTCCTATTACAGGTTCTGGTCGTCTTCAGTTTCAAGATATTTCCGATGCTCCTCTTCTTCCGATGCGAGGCATGCATTTTTATCTTCCCGCGATGCGCCACCTTTCTTTTAAGGATTTGTTGAATCTTCTTGATGCAATGGCAAAATGGAATATGAATACAGTAATTTTTGAATATGAGAACCGTTTTCCTTTTCGTAAACACCGAGTTATCAAGGCTCCGGGCGCTTTTTCTGTAAAGGAGATTCAGAAACTTCTTTCTCATGCGGCTGGGTTGGGACTTCAGGTAATACCATTACATCAATCTCTCGGCCATGTGAACCATATCCTTCGTCATTCGGCATATGCTTCTCTTCGGGAAGAAGAGGTTGCAATGGATCAATGGTGTCCTCTTAATCCTGATTCCTTTTCTCTTTTTAAGGAGTTGCTTGATCAAATTCTTGATCTTCACGGTTCATTGCCCTATCTCCATATTGGTGGAGATGAAACCCGGCGTTTAGGACAATGCGAAAAATGTGCGGAAAAAGTTCGGAAAGAAGGAGCGGGAAAACTCTATACAGACTATATGAATATGGTAATATCCTATGTTCGTTCTTTAGGGATGACTCCGATTTTATGGGATGATATGCTTTGCAGGCATAGCGAGACATTTAACGATCTTTCTCGCGACGCTGTTTTAATGTATTGGGATTACTGGACTGTTGCCAACCCGAGCGCGATGTTTGTTGCGAGACCTGCGGGGAAGGGACAGGCGGCGGACAAAAGGTGGCGTGATCTCTGGCGTGGAGAGCTTGACCCTGTGGAACGAAGTATGTTGGATACGTTTGGTCATTACCTTGATTTTGAGACAGAACTCTCTCAGCATTTTTTGAGGAAGTTTGCTCCTTATCTTGGTTCTGAATTTCCTAAACGGATAAAGGCCTTTCCTTACCTTGAATATTATATGGATCATGGCTTTAGGGTTATTTGCGCAGGTGCTTCTTCGGCAAACCATACACAGTGGCGCGGACTTTCTGACTATCCCCGTTTTGCGGAGAATCTTTTTACGTTTGGAGAACGAGCGGGAGAATCAGGTTCTATGGGGCTTATTTCCACGAACTGGTACCCAATGCCTGTAGAGGCTTATTTTGCAGGTGTTGTCTTTGCGGGGCAGGCATCCTGGGGTTGTAAAAACCCCTAAAGAAAAGAAGAGAGGAGATATCGCGATGGATCAGATTCTTCTTGGTAAAGGAGACGGATCTTCTGTTTCTCTCCTTGTAAAATATGCAAACCGTCATGGCTTGGTAACAGGAGCTACCGGAACAGGAAAGACTGTTTCTTTGATGCTTTTAGCAGAAGGATTTTCACGCCATGGAATTCCGGTATTTATGGCGGATGTTAAAGGAGATGTGGCGGGAATGGCGATGCCTGGAACTGATAATGCAAAAATTCAGCAACGCCTTTCTCAACTTGCTATTTCTGACTATCTTTTTGAGGCGAACCCTGTTATTTTCTGGGACCTTTATGGTGCGGCTGGCCATCCGATCCGGGCAACAATAAGCCAGATAGGACCAGTTCTTCTTGGAAGAATGCTTGCGTTGAACGATACACAGGCAGGAACCCTTGAAATTCTCTTTACGTTTGCCGATGAGCAGAACCTCCTCCTTCTTGATCTTGACGATCTTAGAACTCTTCTTGTTTTTGCGGCAGAGAACCGTCAAGAAATATCGTCTCGGTATGGCTTGGTAAGTACACAGACAATTTCCGTGATACAGCGGGCTCTTTTAACCTTTGAACGAGAAGGGGGAACCACAATGCTCGGAGAACCCGCCCTTGAACTAAACGACCTTATGCGAAGAGATCTTAATGGCCGTGGAGTTGTGAATATTCTTTCCGCTGACCGGTTGATTCTTCATCCACGTCTTTATTCTACCTTTCTCTTGTGGCTTCTTTCCGAGCTTTTTGAAAAACTTCCGGAATCCGGTGATTTAGAAAAGCCGCGTCTTGCCTTTTTCTTTGATGAAGCGCATCTTTTATTTTCCGATGTATCTCCGGCATTACGAAAAAAAGTGGAACAGGTGGTTCGGCTTATTCGTTCTAAAGGAGTAGGAATTTATTTTTGTTCTCAATTTCCCGATGATATCCCCGGTGAAATTTTGGGGCAACTTGGAAATCGTGTTCAACACGCGCTTCGTGCTTATACTCCGCGCGATCAGAAAGCAGTAAAAACAGCCGCTGAAACTTTTGCCGCAAACCCGAAAATTGATATTGTTTCACGGATTTCACAACTGGGGGTAGGAGAAGCGCTTGTTTCTACTCTGCAAGAAAAAGGAGTGCCTTCTCCCGTAGAAGAGATTTTGGTTGCACCGCCTCGTTCACGGATTGGCACGATTCAGGAAGAAGAAAGAAAGATGGTTCTGAACAGAAGTCCGATCGCGGGAAAATACGACACCCGTATTAACCGAGAATCTGCCCATGAACTTCTTTCAAAGTCTCCTTCTTCTTCCTCTTCTGAAAGAAGGCCGGGAGAAGATGCCAGGAGCGTTAAAGATACGTTGAATGAATTTATGTGGGGGACAAAACGGCGCCAGGGTATGGTAGAAACTCTGGCAAAACAGACAATGCGAACCATAGGAAGTCATGTGGGCAGGGAGATTGGAAAACAGGTAAAAGGAAAAGTGTTTCGGGGCATTCTCGGAAGTATTTCCGGGGATCCTCCCAAGAAGAAATAGAAGAGGACAGAAGAAAAAAAAGCATATTATTCAGGAGGTAATGTGAAGAATGTGGCAGGATATTATTTTATTACTGATTCAACGCTAAGCAGAAAAGGAACTCTTTATGATGTAGAACAGGCTTGCAAGGCGGGAGTTTCGGTTATTCAGTACCGCCAGAAAATCGGTTCAACCCTTGATTTATTGAACGAGGCACTTCTTCTTCGGAAGATGATCTCTCCTCCTGTACTTTTTTTAGTGAATGATAGGGTTGATATTGCCTCTTCGGTACATGCGGATGGTGTGCATTTAGGCCAGGATGACATGCCCTGTAAAAGAGCGCGACAACTTCTTGGATCAGAAAAAATTATTGGTGTTACCGTGCATACCGTGGAAGAGGCAGAACAGGCAGTGAACGATGGCGCCGACTATCTCGGGGTTTCTCCGATCTTTTCTACCTCTACCAAGGAAGATGCAGGGATACCCGCGGGTATTGGGTTGCTTCGCGACATTAAAACTAAATTTTCCCTGCCTCTTGTGGCAATCGGAGGCATTACATTAGAAAATGCCGGAAAAGTTATTTCCGCGGGAGCTGATTCAATATGCGCTATTTCCGCGGTAGTCTCCTCTTCCGATGTATATGGAACGATTCTTGCGTTTCAATCTCTTTTTCAGCGGGAGTGAATGAGAATCGTATTGTAATTCCGCGGCTCTCTTTTTCATTCCTTTAAGTTCTTCCACCCTTTTCCCCGGTTTCTTGGTTTATCAGTACTACCTCATTAGCACCGATGGCAGGAATGTGGCGATCTGCGGAAAAATAAAGAGAAGAATCGCACAGAGAATAAGGCTTAAGAGGAATGGATACACACCGCTGTAAATTACACTAAGCGGTGTTTTAGTAATTTTCTTTACAATGAAGACATTCATTGCTACAGGCGGAATTACCACTCCGATCATAACCGTGATACCGATAAGAATACCGAACCAGATAGGATCAAAGTTCAGCTTTAATACAACAGGATAGAAGATAGGAGTCGCAAGAACCATAAAGGCAAGATCATCAATAAAAGATCCTCCAATCAGATAGATAAAGGCGATAATTGTCATAATCAGGTACCGATGGAGGGGAAGGTTTGCGACCCATTCTGCGGCAATCATCGGAATCCGTGTTACTGCGAGAAAATGGCCAAGAATGGTTGATCCGGCAATGAGCATAAGAACCATGCAGGCGATCTTGATTGATTCATCCAACGATGTAAAGAACTTTCTGAAAGAAAATGCACGTTCTCCAATCGCCAAAAGGAGTACTGCAAGGCAGCCTACGCTTCCAGCTTCTGTGGGAGAAAAAAATCCTTTCATCATACCGCCGATTACCAGTAAAAAAACAATTCCCACAAAGAAGACTTCAGGCAATGTTTTGAACCGTTCTTGCCATGTAGACCGTTCTCCGTGAGGTCCGAGGGAAGGGTCTATTTTGCACCAACCGATGATAATTACGATAAAGAGAAATGCAATGATAAGCCCTGGAAAAAAACCTGCAAGAAAGAGTTTTCCAATGGATTGGGAGGTAATAACTCCAAAGATAATCAGCGTAACGCTTGGAGGAATAAGTATTCCAAGGGTTCCTACTGTCGCAACAATGCCGGTAGAAAGCTTTTTTGCATATCCGTATCTATCCATTTCAGGAACAGCGACACTGGCGAATGTAGCGGCGGTGGCAGGAGACGATCCGCAAATTGCCTTGAAAATGGTGGCGCCTGCCACAGTAGCGACAGCGAGCCCGCCAGGAATATGGCCGAAGAATCTATAGGCGGCTTTATAGAGCCTGCGTGCGATTCCCGCATTAAAAGCGATCTGTCCCATTAAGACAAAGAGAGGGATAACAGTAAAACTATAGGAAGAAAAAACATCAAAAAGATCTTTTGCGACCATATTAAGACCAGCTTCAAAGGATCGTAGCAGAGAAAATCCAAGAAATCCAACAATCGCCATGGCGAAACCCAATTCTATGCCGGTGAGAAAGAGCAGGAGTGCGGTGCAGAGTCCGATGATACCAAAAAGTACTTCATTCATATTCACCTCTTACTATTTTGAAAATATCGACACATAAGACTAAACAGAGAAGAAAAGCGCTCACCGCAAGTCCATAGGCGATAGGATAAAAAGGAAGCCGTAGAGTAAGGGAGACCTCCTGGTTTCGTTTAAGATCCATTCCTACTAAAAAAAGGTTCCATCCTGCAAGCAAGAAGAAGATAATTCCCATCAGACGGGTAATGATATGAAAGGCATTTCTGATTTTTTTCGGAAGAATATCTGTTATAAATTCAACGTAGATATGGCCGCGGTGCCATGAAGTAATCGGAAGCGCAAATCCAATGACAATCGCGCCTGAGAAGGCGACCAACTCATAGGCGCCGACTATGGGTTTTCCAAATGCGCGAAGGATAACATCCGCTATTGTTAATAACATTAAAAATGTTAAGGCGACTCCTGAGATGAGCCGCAATGCTTTACTTGATTGAAATACAAATGATTCAATTCCCTTTATCATAGCTTTCTCCTAAAGATAACTGTGGCAACATTCAAAGTTTTTTTTCTTTGAAGGATAAAAGATCTTTATTTCGCGGACCCTTTTTTTATCTGAGAAAGACAGAAATCAAGCGCCCTTTGTCCCGGAAGACCCTTTGCCTTCATATCCGCCACATATTCGTCCATAATCGGTTTTATCGCATTGCGCCAACGGTCATTTTCATTTTTAGAGAGAGACAGGATAGAATTGCCGCGTTTTGTCAAAAATTCTCTTCCTTCTTTATCTGCCTGGTCCCATGCTCTTCCGCTTTTATCAATCCATTCTCGGTTAATTTTTTCAATAATCTGCCTGATATCCGCAGGAAGGCTATTCCATTTATTTTTATTCATTACTACGAACATTCCGGTTGTGTAAGCAGAGCCATAATTTTCAGTGGTACTGTTTACCACTTCGCCCCATTTATAACTTTTTAAGGATTCAATAGGAGATACTGAACCTTGAACAATACCTCTGCTTAACGCATCATAAGTTTCTCCCATAGGCATTGCGACTGGGATTCCTCCAAGCGCGCTGATAACTTTGGCGGCAAGACCAGTACAGCGGATTTTTTTTCCTTTTAGATCTTCCAGTGTGCGGACAGGACTTTTGGAACTGAGGAGTCCTGGACCATGGGCATGAAAATACATTACTTTCACTCCCGCATACTCTGCGGGTTGGAACCTTTGGTAAAAGGCATTGATTACCCTGGTTGCTTGTAGACCGTTTTGGTATCCGAGTGGAAGGTCTATAACCTCGCTTAATGGAAATCTTCCTCGCGTATATGCCATACACGACTGCCCTAGATCAGAAATTCCTTTTTCTACTCCGTCATAACATTTATCTGCAGGTGTGAGGGTCCCGCCATAAAAAATATTGATCCTTACGCGTCTATTGGTCCGTTTTTCTACCTCTTTTGCCCATTCTGCCGAGGCTATTGCGACAAGATGGTTGGAGGGGAAGAAGATGGAGTAGGCAAGTTCAATGGGCTTTGTTCGCGGCGCACGCTGGGCGGACGCGACAGAAACAGAAAAGAGTATAGCAATTGCAACAAAAACACTGACTCTTTTTTTCATAACTCGGCCCCCCCTAGGTTGAACCGTATACATTAAAATTTTATTATACCTTCTTTCTCTTGAAGTACAAATCGCTTTGATCTGTAATAGTGTAGGTTTGAAACTTTTTATTCTTAAAAGATTATACCTCTGTTATTTTAGAGAATTGCTCAAAGTATTGTTTTTTTTCCCTTTTTGTGTAAGATGAGAAAAAGGATAGAATCAAAAAAATACAATAGCATGGTTCAGAGAATAAAGGGGGCGCATATGAAGGATAATAGTGAAATCCTGAAGATTGGATGGGCGCAAGCCGATATTACTCCGGATCAGCCGGTTTTGTTAGCGGGACAATTTCATTCCAGGGTTTCTGAAGGAGTGAAGGACCCTGTTACAATAACAGTATTGGCAATAGACTCTTCCAAAGATCATCTTCTTCTGGTAAGTTGTGATCTTGTTTCTATTCCGAATTCTTTTCGTGATGCGGTTCGTACCTTGGTTTCCCAGAGAAATAGAGAGATTGATCCGATGAAGATTATTCTTCATGCGACCCATACTCATACTGCTCCCGAGGTTTCAATAGAGAATAAATTGGATATTCATAATGAAGGAGAATTTCTTGCGCTTCCTGTGATGTCTGTGGAGGAATATGTCGCTTTTGCCACTGAGCGTATTGCAGATGTGATTAAAGAGGCATGGAATTCTCGTAAAGAGGGAAGTACCTTGTATGGGAAAGGATATGCGGTTGTGGGAAGAAACCGAAGATGGGTAAATAGAGAGGGAATCTCTACAATGTATGGAAAGACCGATACTGAACTCTTCAGCCATATAGAAGGATACGAAGATCATAGCGTGAACCTTTTGGTCACAAAGAATAGCGAAGGCCTTGTAACCGGATTGGTGGTAAACATTCCTTGTCCTTCGCAGGAAGAGGAAGGAGAGTTTCGTATAAGCGCAGATTACTGGCATGATGTTCGCGTCGCGTTACGTAAAAGGTTTGGAGAAAAGCTTTTTATTCTTGCACAGTGCTCTGCGGCAGGAGATCAATCTCCTCATTTGTTATATGAAAAAGAGGCAGATGCGCGGATGGCTTCATTACATGGAAGAAGCAACCGTGAAGAAATTGCCCATCGTATTCTTTCTTCAGTTGAGGATATTATGCATGCCTTGAACCATGCTTCGCCAAACCTTCCTTTCCTTCTTCATCATGTGGAAAGAATGGATCTTCCGCAATCTTTCTTAACAAGTAAAGATATGGAATATGCGAGAAAGGAGGCGGACAGGTTTTACTCTCAATATGAAGAAGAGAAAAAACGTTTTATGGAAGATCCCGATTCATATAGAAAGGAATCGCGGTGGTACTGTACTCTTTCTTCTTTCTATCGGAGAATGAGGTGGTACCGCCGTGTTATTGATCGTTTCAACAATCAGCAACAGAAGCCGACAATTCCTACTGAACTTCATATCATCCGTCTTGGCGATATTGCTATTGCAACCAACTGTTTTGAATACTACCTTGATTTCGGGATTTACATTAAAGCTCAAAGCAAGGCGGTGCAGACCTTTCTGGTACAACTTGCGGGCGCGGGTACGTATGTGCCGAGCAATCGTTCTGTGGCAGGAGGCGGATATGGTTCAGTGCCTGCAAGTAATCCTGTAGGAAGCGACGGTGGCTGGAAGGTTGCGGAACGAACCGTAGAGATTCTTTCTACATTCTGGAAGAATTCTTCCGCCTGAATAGAGAAGATTTTTTTCTCTGCCTTCTGGGTTGGGTATACCTTTTATTGATTCTATCTTTTCTTATTTAGGCGCAAATCGTCTTACCTGTGAAAGACAGAAGTCAAGCGCTTCTTTTCCCGGAAGTCTTTTTGCTTGCATTGCGGTTACATATTCATCCATAATCGGTTTTACAGCTTTCGCCCATCGCGCATTTTCTTTTTTTGAAATGGGAACAACTGTATTGCCGAGTTTTTTGATAAAGATTCTTCCTTTTGCGTCAGCTTCGTCCCATGCTCTTCCGCTCTTATCAATCCATTCATTATTGACTCTGAGAAAGATCTGTTTGATATCCGCAGGAAGGCTATTCCATTTATTTTTATTCATTACAACAAACATTCCGGTTGTGTAAGAAGAGCCATAATTTTCTGTGGTACATCCGACAACTTCTCCCCACTTCCAGTTTTCAAGAGATTCCACAGGCGCCATTGAACCATTGACAATACCTCGGCTTAATGCATCATAGGTTTCTCCCATAGGCATTGCCACCGGTACTCCTCCGAGAGAAGTTACCACTTTTGCGGCAAGACCCGTACAGCGTATTTTTTTTCCTTTTACCTGTTCCAAAGAGCGGACAGGACTTTTGGTATGAAGAAGTCCTGGTCCATGGGCATGAAAATACATTACCTGAACACCCGCATATTCCGCAGGTTTAAACTTACGGTAAAAGGCATTGATTACTCTGGTTGCCTGAAGCCCGTTCTGGTAGCCGAGGGGAAGATCTATAACTTCGCTCAAGGGAAAGCGTCCCCGAGAGTATGCCATACAGGACTGTCCAAGGTCGGAAATACCTTTTTCCACGCCATCGTAACATTTGTCGGCAGGGGTCAAGGTTCCGCCATAAAAGAGGTTGATTTTGACTCTTCCATTACTCCTTTTTTCTATTTCTTTCGCCCATGCCGCCGCAGAAAGAGAGAGCGTATGGTTTGTAGGAAAGAAGATGGAGTATGCCAATTCAATCGGTTTTGCGGTGCTCTTTCTTTGGCTGTATGCGGAAGGAGAAGAAAGAAGGAACGCGGAAAGAATGAATATTCCTATGATAGTTCCGATTTTCCATTTGTGCATTAGATCCTCCAGTGAGAATATTTTTCAAGAATTCATTTTTTTGTTTATCTATTATATACTGGCTTATGCAGAGTGACAAATTCTCTATTTTTTTTTAGAAATTTTCAGAACTTCTTTCCTTTGGGAAGGAAGAAGAGACCTTTTTTCTTTTTTTTTATATAGGAGGGAGGATATATGCCGGCAGATCGCTTTCAGTACGCTATTAATACTAATAGCTTAAAGGGAATGTCGTACGAAGAAATTGCGATTCTTGCAAAAAAAATTGGAGCCCAGGGAATTGAATGGGGACTTCCGCCATTGGACAAGGCACCAGAAGCCTCTCGCGAGATGCGGAAAATAAGTGATGATTACGGCCTTGACATCGTTGGTTATCTAAATGCCGGTCATCTTTGGAAGAGCGATGTAATCCGTCGATGGAGCGATGCGATTGCTCCTAATGGAGGAAAAATGTTACGGGTTTCTCCTCCGTGGATTGCGTGGAATTTTGATGAATCCCTTCACCAACGAGCATCGTATCCTGAAATGGTGAAGATAACAAGAGAAGGTCTGGAAAATCTCCTTCCATTAGGGAAAGAGTATGGCATTACCTATGTGGTGGAGACCCATGCTTCCGGAATCTCTGCCTCTATTCCTCTTATTCGTTACTTAATGGATGGACTTGATCCCGCGTATGTGGGAATAATTTATGACCCTGCCAATGGAGTTGTTGAAGGAGGGATCCGTCCCCGGGGAGCCGTAGAAATGCTTCTTCCCTATCTTTCGTATGTGCATGCGAAAAACATTCTTTTTGTTCCTTCGGGCGATTTTCATCCTGGTCCGGTTCCGCGGGTAAAATGGTATACAAAATCCTGCGCCCTTGAATGTGGAATTTTGGACTGGATAGAGGTTTTTTTCGGATTAAAAAAGGTGGGATACCGCGGATGGTTTTCGCTGGAAGAATTTTTCAAAGATTCTTCTGATCTTGAATCAACATTAAAAAGGTCTCTTCATTTTCTGCGGGAATGTGCGAAATTTGCACCTGAAAAACCAGAGGAGCCATTTACCACGTTCAATGATTGAAGATCGCTATTTTTTTTTAGTACATACTCTTATTATAGAGAGATCTTCAAATACGAAAGCATGGCGTTTCGGAGAATTTTTAGAAGATCGGGAATTTTTCGCAAGAGAGAGATGATTTCACTATATTCGCATGATGTATTCTGATACTGATATTTTTTTTCTCTCTATATCTTATATCTCTTCTCTCTGCCATTGAAACGATTCCACGGCGATTTGTTCCGGAGAGGCGATTGTTCCGCATTTTTCACCTGTTTCTTCAAGGCGTTTTTTTTGTGCTTGCAGGATACGAATAATTTCTTCAGGAGTATCTGAAATAAAGTTTCTGTGAAATTCCATCACCCGTTCCATTTTTGCAATATTTTCAGGAATCCTGATTGAAAATTGTTGAAGGTATGCATCTTTTGCGTACTCTTTACCTGTCAAGTCCTTAAAGATTTTTGCAAGATCTTTATAGAGGGGAATCCATCCTGTTGGTCCCATAATTGCATCAGCTTCTCCATGTACTCGGAGTTCCATCCATTTTATCCAGATATGTTTGTCGCGTACTTCATTGAGAAAATTTCCTTCCGAGTTCCTGAGAAAATAATTTACTCCAAAGATATGGGGAGGTTGTGTAAGTTTTTTTCCGAACTCAAGGTTGTTATGTAGATATTTTCCAAGAGGAATAGAGACAAAATCCTGGATACTCATAAGATTTATTTCTGCAACTCCTTCTTTTCCGATGGTGGCGAAGGTTGTTTCTGTTTCAAGGGCAGCGCCATAGGCAACAATACCATGGTTCCATGAAAAACTCTGTTGGACAGGAATGTACGCATTTGCGTCGCGTCCTCCATAGACGATTCCCGCAAGTTCTACTCCCTGAGGATCATTGAGTTCTTTTCCGCAATTATTAAGGCGGTGAAGCGAAACCGTGTATCTTGCATTTTTATGTGCGGGAGGAATTTCTTCTCCGGAACTGGTTTTCTTTCCTTTCTTCCATTGCCCGGAAAAATTTTCTCCGGTTTTTGGCAATGGCTCTCCCATTCCAAGCCAGTACGGTTTCCCGTTATTTACAAGAACATTGGAAAAAATAACTTCTCCGGGTTTTGTAAGAACTTCCCAGATGGCAGGATCGTCTTTTGCATTAACATTTTGGATTATACCGAAGATTCCTGCTTCGGCATTGACTGCTCTGCACTTTCCGTTTATTACATGAAAATAGACAAGATCATCGCCAATAATTTCTTCTCCGGGAAGCATAGCGGTTGAAGTTTTGCCGCATGCGCTTGGAAATGCGCCCGCAAAAAAGCTTTTTCTTCCTTTTGGTCCTTTTACACCCATAAGAAACATATGTTCCGCAAGCCATCCTTCTCGGTCGGCTTTTCTGATAGCAAGCCGCAAAGCAAGTTTTTTTAGTCCGACCGTATTTCCCGCATACTGTGTATTGACGCTATACACTCTTTCTGTGGTATGGTCAATATAGATCCGTTTTTTGTCAGGTTCCGCGCTGACCATTCTACTATCAAGTTTTCCAGCAGAATGAAGGATGGCAAAGAAAGAAGTGCGGTTGCCTGCATTTTTCATCTCTTCATATCCAGGCCGATAGAGTAGATCAAGGCTGTGAGAAACATACGCGGAATCTGTACATTCAACGCAGGGAATGCTGAAGACAGAGTTGTTGGGACCGAGCGTTAGAAACCGTACAATCATGGTTCGGTTTTTCATGGAGCCTTTCAAAAGGCCGCGAACCTCGGTAAGTCCCTCTTCCCGTTCAATCTGATTAAGATTTTTTTCAAGTAATTGACCGTGCGGGACAAGGTACTTTGTTACTTCGCGATCACGCCCCTGATCATCTATTCCATCAAAATGGATTGTATGTCCTTCTATGGCGAGAGGAGTTTCTTCTTTAAGTTCAACAGCCATGGTTCTGGCTTTTTTTAAATCTTCCGAGGAATCCGTACAAATCCATACAGATTCAGGTTCACAGAGTTCTATCGCATCTGCGATGAATGCGTGAAGCTCTTTATTGGCAATGGCGGCAAGCGCAGAAAAATTATCTTTATCAAGATGATTTCTTAAAAACCCACTACAATCTTTCATAGGAATTCTCCGACGTAAAAACAATCTTTTATTCTTTTTTTTTAGGGCCTATACTTTTTCTTCAAAAAAAAGGTTTGGAAGAAATCTCTATAGTTTAAAGAGGACCACTTATTTGAAGATTAATTGCTATTATAATGCGGGGAGAAAAAGAGTGTCAAACTTTTTTTCAAAAATGGCTGACTATCGGAATGGTTTTCTAATCTTTTCTCCGATCCTTCTAAAAAAACCAGATACGCGGTTTGAGAAGTTCTGTTTGAAACTTTTTTCAAGAGAGACTGCAATCGCTTTTTTCAATTCTGTTCGTATTGTTTCAAATGGTCCCGATACAGTAAAATCAAGCACAATAGTACCATTTTCTTCTTTAAGCAAGTTAACAACCGCAGAGGCGGGGAGTCCGAGAAAGAGTTTTCCCGCAAGACCGCCTTTTTCTTTTAAGAGAAGGTTTTCAATCTTGATATGGTTGCGGTTTTCAAGGTAAATTCCGTGACATTTGAAGTTAGATTCTATATGTACTATTCCTGAAGAAAGCGAGACCGCAGAGTTTGGCATCAGATAGGCAAAATCTTCAATCCATATATTTTCAAGAGATGTATCCGCGGTAAAGGCGATCGGCGCAATACCGATTGTTACATCTCCATGAGCGAATATTTTGGCAGGATGGCGGCCGGACAGGATTCCTTCCAGATCAAATCCGCTTGGATCTTTACGGATATTAGGAAGTGTTACATTCCGTAATGTAGCCTTCATTTTTTCTATTTCAAAGGCTGGTCCTTTCCGATTGCTCGCAACAGGACTAAAAATTTTTACTAGTCCGTTTTCTATGCTTACCGAGTCTAAAAAGAAAGAAACCGCGGGAACTTCTTTCTCATCTTCTTTTGCTTTCAAGCGAGAGAGCCGCATAATTTCAACTGGAATATTGATTCTACCATCAGGTTTTTGGATAATGGTAACTTCAGGATTGACAATTACCGCGTTTCTGATAATAAAGTTCTGTTTCAAGAGACTGGAAAAGGGAACCTGCATGGTAAGAGATTCTACAGAAAACATAACACCGTCGCCGAATCCAGGGGGTTGGCGAAGGGAAATGTTATTGAGAACAACGGTCTGTTTGAAAAGAGAAACCTCAATATCTTCAACCGTAAGTCTGTCTCCAAAAAGAGGCAATACCTTTTTTTCAAGGGCTTTTCGTGCTATAGGCGCAAGAAGACCGGTATCTTTTGCGTATCCCTGGTCCGGAACGGAAAGAAAAATCAATAATCCGCAAAACAATATCACTTGCGCAATGGCAAAAGAGGATATTCGGCAAGATCGTTTCATTCTTCTATGCGTTATGAAAAACTCTTTTTTGAAGAAAGGGAATCATTCTCTTCAAATGACAGCTTGATCTGTCTGATATAAGTTACTGAGAAATTCTTGTAACTCTGGTAGTTCCGGAAGAGGTCTTGATTACCTGAACTCTATCTCCGGGCAGAAAGGTTTCTCCTTTTTCCTGTACCACGGCAATGGTTTTTCCATTATCCATCGCGAGAGTCAGCTCTACTCCCGGCCGTTTGGTTACTCCCTTTTCTATTGCGCTTCCCGCCACTGCTCCGCCAATTCCTCCAAGAACGCCCCCTACAATTTTTCCCTTTCCTCCGCCGACCGCGCTTCCTGCCACTGCGCCGGTGGTTCCTCCGGCAATAACTCCGACAGCTCCCGAGGTTCCTTCTATGGTTACGTCACGTACTGAAAGCACTTTTCCTAATTCTACGCTCTGTTCTTTTCGGGCTTCATCGCGTGAATATGAACTTCCGCCAAGATTGCTCGCACATCCTGCGGCAAAAAGAACTATCGCGCATACAATACCAGTAACCGCAATCCAACGATACCTTTTCATTGTGTCCTCCCTTTTCACGATAAAATTTTCCCTGTTTCGGGATTAAAAAAAGTATACCCTCTTTTACCTGAAAAAGAAAGAATTGATCATATCGTTGCATTCGTTTTTTTAGAGAAATCCTCTGTGGTATACTCATTTTATGGTAGATCTAAAGATAGAGAATAACGACCTTTTCTCTATCTCCATTTTTGGGATTATCTCGGGTATTATCCTTTTTTTTCAAGGATTTCGTTTGCTTTGGAAGAAACGTCTTATTCAGAATACTCCTTCTTCTTCCATCTCTTCTCTTGCAACAGGAATTGTTGAATTATATGCTCGTGCAGAAACCGATACCCTGCTGAAAAGCCCATTCGCAAAGGTAGAGTGTCTTTATTTTCGCTCTGTACAGGAACATCTTGTACGGGGAAGCAAAGGAAATAAATGGAAAATAGAGATGGATTTTAGGAGTGATACGCCCTTTCTGTTAAATGACGGAACCGGAACAATCCTTGTAGATCCCGTGGGTGCGGAAACAGATCTTATGATTCGTTATTCTCAACAGGATGGCGATAGACGGTATCGGGAATATTATCTTCTTCCCGGCGAGTTTCTTTATGTTTTGGGAACAGCTCGTCCTCTTGAAACAATAGATGATTTTTTTCACCGAGAAAAAGAAAGGAAACTTGCTGAACTTTATGAGGATGCTGAAAAAAAGGCTTCTCTTGATCTTAATGGAGATGGCTGGATTGATGAAAGGGAATGGAAGATTGCGCATGAATCAATAGATCGTGAGGTTGTAGAAAAATATCTCAATGTTAAAGAGGAGGAAGAAAGAAAAAATATCAATCTTACTTCTTCAAGGAAATTAATATTAGGAAAAGGCGGGGCAGAAGGACTCTTTCTTATTTCCTTTAGAAACGAATCTGAACTTACTGGATTATTTCATAAAAAATCAATACTTTTTATCTGGGGAGGAGCTATTCTTTTTCTTTTTTCTTTAGCATTATTTCTTTACAACCTTTCCCACTCTATCCATTAAGGAGGATCAATGTCAATCATTATTTTAGCGGCGCTCTTTCTTTTTCTTATAGGAATTATTGGCTATGGAATCGGAATTTATAATGGACTGATTCTTTTAAGAAGAAATATTGAACGGAACTGGTCTAATATTGATGTTCTTTTGAAACAGAGGTACGACGAGATTGGAAAACTGGTAAAGGTATGCGAAGGATATATGCAATATGAACGGGAAACCCTTGAAAAACTCGTTACATTGCGGAGCTCTTATTTTTCTTCTGATTCTATCAAGGAAAAAAATAAAATAGAGGGAGAGATAGCAGGTACACTGAAAACCCTCTTTGCTGTTGCGGAAAATTACCCTGAGCTGAAAACCAACATGAATTTTCTTCATCTTCAGAAAAGAATTTCAGAGATTGAAAATGCTATTGCCGACAGAAGAGAATTTTATAATGATAGCGTTACTATTTTTAATACGCGTATTCAGCAGATTCCAGATATTCTTATTGCTCGTATGTGCCGCTATGTTGAACAGCCTCTATTTCAGGTAGAGCCAAAGGAACGTCGTGATGTACCAGTACGATTTGATTTTCCGGGGGAATCAGGATAAGGGGTTCGGCGCCAGAAGGTTACAGCCTTTTTTTTGCCTCTTCCACCATCTGTACAAAGAGATTTCCTTTCTGAAACGCCTCTGCGAGTAAACGTTCATCATCAGTAACTTTCATATACCTAATACTAATTTCAAGATTAATACATTTGGTATACCCTGATTTAGCAATTACAGAGGCTAATTTTTTCCAGTCAACAGTGCCGGCAAAGGGAACCGTATGCTGATCAAGTTTGCCGTTATTGTCGTTGATATGAAGAGCACAAAGACGGTCTGCGCAGACTGCGAGGCGTTCTATTCCATTTCCACTGATATTTCCATGTCCTGAATCATAGCAATACCCAAGATATTCAGAAGGATAATCAAAGAGCAATCTTTCAAGAGGAAGGTTATAGGAGGGAGATTGCCCGTTTTCAAGTGCGATTTTTACCTTTTGTTTTAGTGCAAAGTCCATAATTTCATCTAAAGATCTTCTGATTGCATTGGTGTCATTGCCGCCTATATGCATTACCACCGCATCTCCGTTAAGCTGAGAAGTCATCTCAATACGGTTTTTTACCAATTCAACTCCTGCGCGGCGTTCATATTCTTTCTCTGAAAACCAGCATTTTTCTTGACCCGCGCTTCCATGGAGATCTAACATTTGCAGGCCGAACTCTCTTAGCCATTCTTTAATCTGGTTGATTTCACTTTTTGTATAAAGAAAATCTGTATTCCAGTGGTGGCACCAGTGGATATGAGAAAACCCTGCATTGGCGATCTGTTTTAAGCGAGGAGCGGGATCTCCGGTTCCTCCATTAAAATCTGTGGCAATAGAAAGCATCATACTCCTTTTTAGAGAGGAGAAAGCCCGCAACACAATCATATATTGTGTTCTTGTTGTTGTCAACAGGGATGTGAAATGTTTTTTTTATCAGGTATCCAAATCAAAACCAAAATAAGAAACCGCATTCCTGTACGAAATATCCCGTACCATATTTCCGATAAGGTTAAAATCTGTGGGAAGCAATCCTTTTGCTATGTCATTTCCGAGGATATTGCATAAAACCCTTCGGAAATATTCATGACGGCTATAGGAAAGAAAGGAACGGGAATCTGTAAGCATTCCTATAAATCTGCTAAGAAGCCCCATATTTGAAAGGGCTTCAATCTGCTTCTCCATTCCATCTTTCTGATCAAGGAACCACCATGCGCTTCCAAACTGTATTTTTCCGGAAACTCCTTCAGATTGAAAAGATCCCGCCATGGTTGCCAGAACTTCATTATCGCTTGGGTTGACTGTATAAAGAATTGTTTTAGGAAGATTGTCATGAGTGTCAAGCCGATCAAGAAGAAGGGCAAGAGGTTGAGCAATCTCAAAATCTCCAATAGTATCAAACCCTGTATTTGGTCCGAGTGTATTCATCATTTTGCTGTTGACATTGCGGATAACGCCAAAATGGTACTGTTGTGTCCAGCTCTTTTTGGAATACATACAACCAAGTTCAAAGAGCATCGCAGAGCGAAATTTTCTCGCTTCTTGCAGAGTAATTGGTCTTTGCATAAGAGCATTGAGGAAGATTTTTTCAATCTCTTTATAGGTATATTCTTCTACATAGGGTTTTTCTATACCATGATCAGAGATTCTGCATCCAAGATTGTGGAAGGCCTCTATCCGTAGTTGCAGGGCTTCAAGATATTCTTCCCAAGAGGAAATCTCTTTTTGCAGAGTTTCTTTTAATTGTGAGATCCATTGGTAAAATAGTTTACTGTGTTCTGGATACATTCCTGTATCAGGCCGAAATGAAGGGCAGATCTGTATTTCACAGGTTTGATTTTTTTGGAGTATTTCATGATATGTGAGTGGCAGGGAAGGATCGTCGGTAGTACATACAAGACGAACATTCCATTGTTTCATAATATTTTGTACGGAAAATTCATCACTGGCGAGTTTTTTGTTACATTCATCCCAGATTGATCGGCTGGTTGAAGGAGACAGAAGACGGTCGGTAATTCCAAACGGTTTTTTAAGTTCCAGGTGAGTCCAGTGATAGAGGGGGTTGCGGATAGTTGCAGGAACTGTTTCCGCCCATTTTTCAAATTTTTCCCAATCAGACGCATTCCCGGTGATAAATCGTTCAGCCACTCCATTAATTCTCATTGCGCGCCATTTATAGTGGTCTCCCGCCAACCATATTTTGAAGAGGTTTTCAAAGCGATGATTGGTCGCAATCTCTTCTATCGGGATATGACAATGGTAATCAATGATTGGCATTGGTTCGGCATATTCATGATAAAGGATTCGTGCCTCTTTGGTTTCAAGGCAGAAATCCTCATTCATAAAAGGTTTTTGGTTCATTTTTCTTCTCCTTGGGCAATGATTCAAGAAAATGTGGATACCATAGTTGGGCGCAGAGGAAGCTCTATTTTTACGAAGAGACTATTTTTTTGTATCATTCTTTACAGGAAAAATCAATTTCTTCTTTTTTCTTTCACAGTATAAAAAAGCTCATTTTCTTTTCATTGCGTTTTCTTTGCCTTCTTTTCCAGAGCATGCTATGCTTTTTTTATTGGTACTGCTATATTCTGCCACACAGTAGTTTCTTCTTGTTTTATAAAGAGAAATAGCTTCTTTGTGCTATTGAAACGCATCCTTATGACTACCACGAACTCAACGCACTTTTGTATCTACGGGACATTCAGGGAGACAGAGCGATGAAAAAGAAATATACGCAGGTTGGAATAGGGATAAGGAGCTATCTTTATTCTGAAGCAATTGTCGGTACCTATAAAGAGAGTGCGCAACTTCTTGCAATCTGTGATTCAAATCCAGGACGTATGGATGTTCGCAACAAACTCTTTACAGATCCCGATCCTTCTCGTTTTCCCGGACGTGAGCCTGTTCCTGCAGTGAAGACCTATACTGATGATAAGTTTGATAAGATGCTGAAGGAAGAGAATCCTGATACTGTTATTGTAACCAGTATGGACTCTACTCACGACGATTATATCTGCAGAGCAATGAAGGCAGGGTGCGATGTTATTACTGAAAAACCCATGACAATCAATGCGGAAAAATGTCAAAAGATTCTTGAAACAGTAAAATCAAGCGGCAAATCTTTAAAAGTTACCTTTAATGCTCGCTATATTCCTATGCGCGGCATAGTGAAAGAACTCTTAATGAAAGAGATTGTCGGAACCATTCTTTCCGTAGATTTTTGCTGGAACCTGAATACTAGTCATGGCCCGGATTATTTTCGGAGATGGCACCGTAACAAAAAAAATAGCGGCGGCCTTCTTGTGCATAAGGCAACGCACCATTTTGATTTAGTAAACTGGTGGCTTAATGCAGTGCCAGTAGAGGTCTATTGTCAGGGACATCGCAAATTTTATACTCCAGAACAGGCGGAATCGTATGGCCTTACGAACCGCAGTAATCGTTGCGATGGTTGTCCGGAGAGCGCCAAGTGTAAGTTTTTTCTTGATATGAAATCAAGTGCTGTTTTAAAAGAGCTTTATCTTGATCAAGAGTTATACGATGGATATGTTCGGGACAAATGTGTCTTTGCATCAGAGAGCGACATTGAAGATTCTATGAATGCTGTGGTGCGGTATGATAATGGCGTGTTAATGTCGTACGCGATGAATGCCTTTCTTCCTCGGGGCGGATATGCGATAAGCTTTAATGGCACAAAAGGCAGGCTTGAAAATCTTTATCTTGAAAATGCGGGAATCAGCGGTATTGACAGTGGCGATAAAATGTCGGAAGAAATTGCTTCTATTCTTGTTGCGCCCCATTTTGGAGAGCCGTACAATGTTCCGATCACTTTAGAATATGGAAGCCATGGCGGAGGAGATGAACGCCTTCTTTCGGATCTTTTTTCTCCCAACCCACCTGAAGATCCATTAAAGAGAGCCGCGGGAGTCGCGGCAGGCGCTTTTTCTTTATTAACAGGCGTAGCCGCGAATGAATCTATTCGCACTGGCAAGTCTATTATGATCTCAGATCTTGCGGATCTTTCTTTGCTTGAAGGGCAATGATAAACAGATCTTATTATGGTAACGAACTTTTTTTTTCTAGCGTATTGGAGAGTTTCTTATGAAAAAAAAATATGTGCAGGTCGGAGTTGGCGGAAGAAGCTACAGCTATTCCGAAGCAATTGTCGGTACCTATAAAGAGAGTGCGGAACTTCTTGCAATTTGCGATTCAAATCAAGGCCGTATGGATGTTCGGAACAGACTTTTTACAGATCCCGATCCTTCTCGTTTTCCCGGACGTGAGCCTGTTCCCGCAGTGAAGACCTATACTGATGATAAGTTTGATAAGATGTTAAAGGAAGAAAATCCCGATACAGTGCTTGTAACCAGTATGGACTCTACCCACGACGATTATATCTGCAGAGCAATGAAGGCGGGATGCGATGTTATTACTGAAAAACCTATGACAATTAATGCGGAAAAATGTCAAAAGATTCTTGATACAGTAAAATCAACCGGCAAATCTTTAAGGGTTACCTTTAATTACCGTTATTCACCAGTAAGAAGCCTTGTCAAAGAACTTTTAATGAAGGGAACCATAGGAACCATTCTTTCTGTGGATTTTTTCTGGAACCTGAATACTGACCATGGCGCGGATTATTTTCGGAGATGGCACCGCAACAAAAAAAATAGCGGTGGTCTTCTTGTGCATAAGGCAACGCACCATTTTGATTTAGTAAACTGGTGGCTTAATGCGGTGCCGGTAGAGGTCTATTGTCAGGGACATCGTAAATTTTATACTCCAGAACAGGCAGAATCGTATGGCCTTACAAACCGCGCCGACCGTTGCGCTGGTTGTCCGGAGAGCGCCAAGTGTAAGTTTTATCTTGATTTGAAAAAAAGTTCCTACCATACGGAACTCTATCTTAATCAGGAAAAGTACGATGGTTATTTTCGGGATAGATGTGTTTTTTCTTCAGATATTGATATTGAAGACACGATGAATGTGGTTGTTCGGTATGATACCGATGTTCTGATGTCGTACGCATTAAATGCCTTTACTCCATGGGAAGGATATGCAATCAGTTTTAATGGTACCAAAGGACGGCTTGAACATTCCTGTGTGGAAAGTGTCTATATCAGCGGAGATGGAAGAGTTCAGGGCGAACTTATTAAAAAAGGGACCTCTGTTTTGGTTCATCCCCATTTTGGCGAACAGTATAGTGTTCCTATTCCTGAAGCAAAAGGAGGCCATGGCGGCGGCGATAGGATTCTTCTTTCAGATCTTTTCTCGCCAACCCCTTCTTTAGATCCATTAAAACGAGCGGCAGGGGTTGCCGCGGGCGCATTCTCTATTATGACGGGTGTGGCGGCGAATGAATCTATCCGTACTGATAAGCCTGTAAAAATTTCAGACCTTGTTTCGGGAATTCCTTTACCAGACTATCCTGACAGCAATGTATAGAGAGAGTGGTAGAGAATAGTGCCAAACTTTTTGGAATTTCCTTCTCTTTATTCTATCGTAGAATATTTTTGGAATAGAGCGAAGGCTCTTTTTATCAATGTCTTATATACCTCTTTTCTTTTAAAGATTCCGAAAAAAATGCTTCTGTGCGATTGTGCGGATCCATGGTGCATAAAGCCATGTAGAAAGATGACCCGCCATAATCCAACGTATTTCAGGATTTCCAAGAGATTTTCTAAGAGCTTTTGTATGGGCGGGAGGTATCATTTTGTCAAACCGTGCATTGATCATAAGGCAGTTTGGCAATGCTTTCTTAAAAGAGGTTGGTTCTATTCGTTTCCATTGTTGAGCGAGTTCTTGTAGAGAGAGATTCTTTCTAATACGTTCTCCTCCTGTTTTAAGTCCGGGACCTCGGAGATTATAGGTAAGTGTGGCGATATTTCCTCCTGCAAGAAGAAGTATTGAAGCTTTTATCCGTTCATCAATAGAGGCGGCGACAGAGGCGATAATTCCTCCCATACTCACACCAAGAATTCCTATCTGTTCATATTCTTTTGAGAGAAAATCTATTCCCTGGCATGTTTCCACAACCGCCTGTTTGAATCCCTGCGAGAAGAGTTCCGCAAAATCAACATTGCTTTTTTTTGCATTTTTTTTCCGATTATCTGGTATTCTTGAGGCTAACCATGGCATTTCTGGTTGGAAACAGGAGATTCCTGTTTTAGCAAAATATCTACTAAAAAAACGGACAGAACTTTGTGAAAAAAGTCCATGTAACAGGATTACCGCAGACCGTGCATTTCTTGAGGGATAGTAGCGCGCGGCAACAAAAGGATCCTCGGGAAAGAGGGGAGAAGCGGAAAGGAACTCTACCTGAAAGAAGGTATTGGTGATTTTTTTTATAGAGAAGTGATCCTGTGAAGTATATGCAAAGAAGGAGTCGGAAGGGCTTTGTTCACTTTTTTTTCTTTCATCCATGCTTCTATTCAGGTGAAAGGGAAAAGATTCTTTTTTTTACTATTCTTAAAAAGTATAGCATTCATTTAATTCTTTGGAAGAATCCCTTTTTTTGCAGTATACTATTTTTCCATGAAAGATAGAGTTTTTATTAGAAGAAAACGGGAAAAACCACAAGCAGATACCGTGCGTGAACCCGCTCGTTCTTTACCGATTATCGCTCGGTGCGATGTTGCGGTGGTAGGTGCGGGGATTGCCGGAGTAGCGGCGGCGCTGGCTGCTTCAAGAAATGATGCGAAGGTTATTCTTATTGAAAAAGAGAATATGTGTGGTGGTCTTGCCACGCTTGGTATGGTTCTTTGGTATCTTCCTCTTTGCGATGGTAATGGACGTCAAGTTATGGCGGGAATCGCGGAAGAACTTTTGAAAACCTCTCTTCGGTATGGTCCTGGAAAAATTCCAGATGCCTGGCAAGAGGGAGGAGATATAGTAGAAAGGAAAAAAAACAGGTACCGTCTTCTCTTTAACCCTGCGGCATTTGCTTGCGCTCTTGACGAACTTCTTCTTGAAAGCAGAGTTGAGATTATGTTTGATACTCGCTTTTGCGGAGTAATAAAAAAGAAGCAAGGCGCTATTTCTTCTCTTATTGTAGAGAATAAGAGTGGCCGTTCTGCGGTAGAGTGTTGTATGGCTATTGATGCTTCTGGCGATGCCGACCTTTGCGATGCGGCGGGAGAAGCCGTAAGCCTTTTTGCATGGAATCGGTTAAGTGCCTGGTTCTATTACTGTAAGGATGGCGAGATCAAACTTTTTTCTGGCGGTGAAGGCCGTTATCTTGATCCTCCCCGTCGGGGCGAGCGTGTATATAATGGATTGTCGTGGAACGATGTATCTCAAATAAACCTTGATACACGAAAACTTCTATTATCTAAGTTGGAAGAGATCCGTCAGGGAAAAAAAGATAGCGAGGTATACCCAGTAACCATTCCTTCATTGCCGCTTTTTAGAATGACGCGGCGATTGAAAGGACGCTATGTTCTTGGAGAAGCCGATGTAAAAAGACGTTTTCACGATAGCATAGGAGTTATAGGCGACTGGCGAAAGCCAGGACCGATCTTTTTTCTTCCTTTTCGCCTTCTTGCAGGAGTAAAAACCCCTAATCTTTTGACAGCGGGAAGAACAATTTCTACCACTGTTGCAATGTGGGATATGACCCGAGTAATACCAGTATGCGCTGTTACTGGTCAGGCGGCAGGTACTGCGGCAGCTCTTGCGGTAAGTACAGGAAAGACAGTCGGAACGATTGATATACGAAAACTTCAAGAAATGCTTTTGGCGCAAGGAGTTTTGCTTTCCCCCCGATTTTAAATGACTTTGAATGACAGAATAAGGATCAAAAAGAAGATAGACTATTTGTTCATAACAAAATGGAGGAATAATGATTCTTCAGACCGTGCGTAAGATATCTTGTTTTTCTTTATTTATTCCTGCTTTGTTTGCGGCGGAATCAGCTCTTTATACTGTAGAGAACAATGTTTCTCCTTGGTATGACAGGGTAGGGCAATGGGTGGTTGTTGATCTTCCAGAACTCTATGTGGGAAAGACCATTGTTCCGCTTCAGGGCTGTTCATCTCGCTCTCTTGTGCTTCCCGCTGGTACAAAGAAAGCAATTATTGCCATTGCAAAAGGCGACCTTGCGAAGATGAAATCGCGCATTTCCGATATTGTAGAGACAGGTCTTGAGTGTCGTGTAACAACGCCCGCTGGAAAAAATCCTATTCCTTACGTAATATTAGAATATTTGAACCCACCGGAAAAAAGCGAATTCAAAAATTTTAGTGCGGGGCTTATTCTTCTCTCTCTTGATCCTCCCCTTGTTATGCCGGAGAAGAAAGCGTTGCCATCTTCACCAGCATTGAAAGAGAGTGCGAAATCCGAGGTTCAGGGAGCGCAACGGAGGCAAGGAGTGCTTGCCGTAGAAGAGACAATAGAGGGGCAATCGTGGCAATTTTCGCCTGGTCCGCGCGAAATAAAACTCCATGTGAAAGAACCTTCCGCGGGAATTGGACCTGAAACAGGCATTATGTTAGTTCTTCATAATTGGGGAGGTCTTTACAATTCCCCGGAATATATTTCCTGGTGCAAAATCTTTGCGGATCGGTACGATGTGGTTGCTGTAAGTGTGAATTATCTTCAAAGTGGAAGTAACCGAAAAGGAGGTCCTTATGATCATGGATACCTTCAAGCCATGGATGCGATCCGGGCTGTTCATTCTATCTGGTCGCAATTAAAAGAGAAAAAAGTATCCTTTAATGAGAACCGGATCTATTCAATGGGTGAAAGTGGGGGTGGAAATGTCTCTCAGATGGCGGCAAAACTTGCTCCCCGAACATTTGCCTGTATTGTAGATATTTGCGGAATGCCAGGACTTACCGATGGTATTGCATTTGGCACAGGAGAATACGGAAGTCATTTGAATGCCGGATACTCACGCGATCCCAATTCTCCCTTCTATTTATCAAAAGCAATGCAGGAGATTAGAGATTTTGGAAACCCTGCGCATTGCGAAATTGTTCATAAACTTAATCCGAATTTGAAGATAGTTATTGCGCATGGCGTTGACGACCGTTCTTGTCCCGTGGTCCATAAGATCACGCAGTTTCGTTCTATGGTAGATACAGGGATTGATGTGGACGGCCATTTTCTCACCAAATTTGATGTAGATGGAGCCGCTGTTACCACTACCGGACATCCTGTTGGAAATAGAGCACAGGTGGTCATTAAATATGCGGATGTTTACTTAAGTCCTACAGGAAAATTTGCCGCTCAGACAAAGACTGGTCCGGATTTTGGAAAATCTTCTGTGGTCTATCCTGTAACTGGCGGTAAATATATCGTGGATTATTCGTCTCTTCCTGAGATTCGTTTTGATGCAGATCCTGCACTGCGCTGAAAGAGCGCTAAGAAATATTAAGATCTTTTGTGGGAAAGAGGCCGTCAGTCGTAAGATATACCCGAAGTTTTCTTAATCCAACCTCATCTCCGGGCGCGGGAACATGGGTAAGATGCATATCGCATCCTGATAAGGATTTTAGTTGTTCCATTGCTACGGCCGCTGTAGGATTTGAAGAAGCTGATATACTCAGTGCAATAAGTGTTTCCTGAAGATCAAGCACCGATTGTTTCAGAGAAAGGATATCTCGTTTCATCGTGGCGATATTTTCTAGAATTGCCGCGGGAAGAAGGTCAATACGTTCAGGTATTTCCGCGAGAGTCTTAATCGCATTAAGCACACAACTGGAAGAAGCGCTCATCAGAGGATTATTTTTTCCTGTAATAATCTTTTTATTTTGGAGTTCAATGGCGGCTCCGCAGGCTGGAATTCCGTTTCCTTCTTTTTTAAGGAGTTCTTCCATTTTCTTGCGGGCTGGCTTTACCACCGCCCGGTCTTCAGGTTTTAGACCAATCTCTTCCATAAGAAGGATGACTTTTTCAAGAGTTTCTTTACTGCTTACTCCAATAAGATATTCGTATCTGTGCCGAAAATATCGTCTGATCAACTCCTGTTTTGCTGTCTGTTGCACCAAAGCATCGTCAATGATTGCAAATCCTGCTTTATTTACTCCCATATCTGTAGGCGATTGATAGATCATTTTTTTGCCCATAATTTTCTTTAATATCCGCTGAACCACAGGAAAAATTTCCACATCCCGGCTATAGTTGGTTGCGCTTATTCCATAGGCATTCAGGTGAAAGGGATCAATCATATTTACATCCCGAAGGTCTGCGGTGGCAGCTTCGTATGCTACATTGACCGGATGTTTAAGAGAAAGGTTCCAGATAGGAAATGTTTCAAACTTCGCATATCCTGATCTAATTCCCTTTTTATAATCATGATAGAGTTGCGAAAGGCAGGTAGCCAATTTCCCGCTTCCTGGTCCTGGTCCGGTAACCACAATGACCGGTTTTGTTGTTGCAATATATTTGTTTCTGCCATATCCTTCTTCGCTTACAATGGTATCAACGTCGGTAGGGTATCCTTTTGTACTTTCATGGAGGTAAACCTTCACTCCGCGATGCTCTAATTTTCTCTGAAAACCCTTTACCTGAGATTGATTATTGAACCTTGTAATCACAACTGCGCAAACTTCAAGGTTTTCGTTACGAAGGTCATCAATGAGTTTTAATGCGTCCACATCGTATGTAACGCCAAAATCTCCTCGTATTCTTCCTTTTTCAATATCTCCGGCATGAATACAGAGAATGATCTCTATTTTATTGCGAAGACGTTTTAAAAGTTCTATTTTAATATTGGGCTGATACCCTGGCAGGACCCTACACGCATGATAATCAAAGAGAAGTTTTCCGCCGAACTCAAGATAGAGTTTTCCATTAAAAAGATCAATCCGTTTTTCTATCTCGCGGCTTTGTTCCGCAAGGTACTGTTCACAGTTGAATCCGAGTTGTTCAGTCATGGCGAATCCTTTTGTGTTGCGCAATAAACAAGAATATTATCTAAGATTCTTCTTCCACAGCCATGGTGAAACGATGGCATCTGGAAGTTGGGGCAGTGTGGTATGAATTGTTTGTACAAGTTCTGGTTCTAGCGATCCTTTTTTAGCATACCCGGCATTTTCCGAAACTTGTTCTATTCTTTCTGCGCCAAAGAGAAGAGAGTGGATTCCAGAGAGGGATAGAACATACCGAATTGCAATTTCCGAGATTGAAAGAGTATATTGGTCAGCTATTCTTTGGAGTTTGGAGAGAAAAGGAAGAATTTCCTTGAGGTGGGGAGGCACTGCCTCTTTCTTCATAAGAAGAAGCCCTTGCAGAAAGATGCTTCGGGCAAAAATGGCAATACCTTGTGAAGAGGCTTTTATTGCGGCAGGATAAAATCTTCTATCAAAAACATTAATCGGAATCTGAAGCGCCTCTGCTTCTTCTTTTTCTACACTCTCTTTTGCAATATCGGGAGTCGTAAGAGAAATACCCGCATGGGCAATATATTTTTTTTCTTTCATCTCAGCGAGAATATCAAAAAAGATCCGATTTTTCTCATTATGAAAGAGAAGGATAGGAATTTGATCCAATCCAAGGTTTTTTAGAGATTTACAAAGAGACTTTTCAATATATTTCCGTGCTTTCTCTCTAGGGAGTTCTTCTGGAAGAGAAAGTTTTGTAATAACAGTTGTTGTAGAGAGAATGCCAAGTTCTTTCAGAGCGGTTCCGACTCTTTTTTCACTCTCTTCATAATTGGCGGCAGTATCAAATGTGGTAATTCCTTGTGAGTACGCCTCTTCAATAATCTGCCGCGCCGCGGTGTATGAGGGTTTTCCAGTCTGGTTGGCAATGCCGTATGGCATTCCGAGTTGGGCGGTGCCGAGAGTAAGGCGAGAAACTGAAAGGTCCTTCCATAGGGTTGATTTGATTTTCATTGCTTTACGATTCCGCAAACTGCGTGTAATCAATGCGAATCGTTTCTATTGCGCCTGAGCGTACTTCTATAAATGGTTTTTTATTCCGTACGCCCGCGGTGCCGTATCCTGTTTCTGTGAAGAGTGGCGCGGTGAAATCACCGGGGATAGAAGGCGCAATGAAGAGTACTTTCTGAAGCGCGTCATAGCGGATTCCGCTTATTCCCTGCAGAAGTCCAAATGCCGCAAGAGCCCTTCCGTAAAAATGACCGCATTCATACTCGTCGAAGGGATTTCGCGTTTCTCCGTTATAACGGTTTCGAATGGCACTTACGATCTCGCGCGCTTCGGACACAAGACCGTTCATCATTAGATGCGATGCGACCTGGTATTCAATCCCGGTCCATATTTCGTTTGAGTAAGGAAATGGAATCGAGGGAGTGCCACCTTTTGGCCAAGAGCAGAGTAGAAGACCCGCTTCGTTTCCTATTGCGTAGCCTGGTCTTTGGGTGTTGTGGTGGAGGGTAAGATCTTTTTTGAAGTTGTATTGGTAGACTGCTTTGAGGTGGCTTTTGACCTTGACTGGATCGAGAATGGGTCCAATTCCGCAGACCTGTGCGATCCAGTCTCCGAGAACTCCGTCAGAAAGACATCCTGTGCCGTATTGATATTTAGGACCTTCACGTTCGATTAGTTCCTTATCTTCCTCTGTTAATTCCTGCAGAAGGGGATTCTTAAAAGGGATAGGTAGAAGGTGATCCCGCCTAATTTCCTGAAAGAAATATTCTCCGTTGAAAAGTTTCGTTTCAAGATATATTTTGCCCTTGTGATAAAGGCTCGTGTATCTTTCCGCTTCTTCTCCGAGAGCATCTGCTATGAGAGCTGCAGCTTTCAACGCGCCGAGATAAAAAGTTCCGCACATTGTGTCAGGACCCCAAAACTCGATGTCGTAGGTGTTGTGATGGGGTTCGCTGAGGATTCCTTCTTCAGAAGGATCCCAGGTAGAAATGGAGTACTCAAGGCTTTTTTTCATTTTAGCCCAGAGTCGTTGTAACCAGCCTGTGTCACCGGATATCCGCCATTCGCGGAAAGTTTTTATGATACCGCCGAGTTGACCGTCAGCTGCAGCGTGATAGATATGTGGCTGAGGACGGATTGGCAAGCCGGATCTGAAATTTTGGTGGCCGGAATCGTCCTGGTTGATTTCAAATTCGGTTTCTCTAAGGGTGCGTTCGAGAGAAGGAAAGAGGTGGCAGATGGCCTGGGCATAGTTCCATACATGGGTACAACTTCCTGCGCAGGATCCGACGTAGTCGCGACATCCTTCCCAGCACCAGAGTTTTCCGTCGGTTTGGCGTAGGACTGTTGGGGATTTGAGGATGGAGAGCGTTGAAGCGACGCTCTTGACCATTTCAGAGGGAAGATTTGTATTGAAGAGGGTTTTTGAAAAACAGAAACTACTTTTTTTCAGTTGGTCATAGGATGTGCGCCAGAACAACGCTATTTCCTTAATGTTCGCGAACTTTCCCGCGTACCACGGCACATAAGTTTCTTTGGGTATGTCAGGTTTGAGGTCGATACCGCTATATTGGTCCGAATGAGGGGCATGCCAACATAACGCTATACGTACAGTTTCTTTTTTTCCGGGTTGAAGCAAAAGCGGAATGTAGAGGCTTCCTCCAGAACTCGGTTTTCCTGAGCTAACAGGATCTTTCAAAATTAGTTCGTTTGACGAAATGCGCTCCCATACTTTTGAGAAGGCATCGTACCAGGAGCCCCTGTACCATGCGCAGTCAACTACTGGCGAATGCCCAGGCGCGGATACGCAGAACGACACGTGGTCCCAGGGTTCTTTTTTGTCGTTTTCATGTTTGACCACGAATCCTTCTTCTGCTGCGTGTACAGAAAAGCCGGTTTCGTTCCCGTAGAGTCGTTCCGCGTGAAAAGAAAAGATGGTTTCAAGTGGAATGTCAGAAGAATTCGTGAATGTGTATTCAAGACCTGCGACTGGAATGCTCGAGTCATCGGGATTTGGAGGGGTGAACGGACTCCATGCAAGAATTTCTACGGAGATGGGAAGAATTGTATCGGTTAAAGAAATGTTGGCGAAGGGGAATTGTGAGGAAAAAGAGGCTGAGGTAAATCTTGGCAGTCCGTAGGTTGTGTGTCCTAGTCCATTGCCCCATTCTTTTCCAGTGAAGATCCTCCATTTTGGCACCGGACCTTCGATTAGGCGCGCGGGTTTGTGGTTTTTAACCGATAGTGCAGCGAAGATGCGGGTAGAAAGCGGAAGTTCAGGTCTATTCCTGATGGAAACCTGAGAGATCTCTCCGGTTCCTCCGATACAGATCATTCCCGCACCGATACCTCCGAGAGGAAACGCAACGTGGTCAAGGTTTGGTCCAGTATAATGGTTGATATAGCTTTTTTTATGAGTGGGCACTTTGAAATACTCCTTGGTTCTATCCATTGTATCATTATGTTTTTTTTTCTTCAATCGCTTCTATTTTCTTATAGAGAAGTAAAGGCTTTTATGTTATGGTATGGAAGAAAGTAGATAGTATGATACTAAAAAAAGTTTGTAAGAGGAGGGAAGATGGAGAAAAAAGAATATTTTCCCGGCTGTGGTTGGATTTGGTATGATCACTATGGATATGATGAAGTGAATGCTTGGATGCAGGCGCGCCGAGAATTTTTTCTAGAAACCGTTCCTGATTCACTTTTATTTTCTCTGACTGCAGATACTAAATACCGTTTATATGTAAATGAGCGCCTTGCCGCATTTGGTCCTGCACGCGGATTTCTTTCTCCTTATCCTTTTGATTCTATTGATATTGCGCCTCTTCTTCAAAAAGGAAAGAATGTTCTCGCGGTACTTGTACATCAGACAGGCCATGGCACTTATCAATCAATCTATGGCGGTGCGGCTGGATTGATAGCCGATGGATCGGTTCATGGCATAGCGTTGGGAACAGAACCCGGCTTGTGGTTGGTTCGTCCTTCACCCGGACATAGACGGGATACCGCGCGAAGAAGCGTACAGATGGCATATCAGGAGCATTTTGATTGCCGTAAAGATAGTGGGTTTTGGATGCGTCCTGAATCTAAGGTTTCCGCGGGCAAAGATGGTTGGATAGAACCGCAATGGCGCGTGTCGGGATCTCTGCCCTGGACAGATTTTGAAGAACGCCAGATTCCGATGCTTCGCCATTCAGTATATTCTTTTTCTTCCTGCCTTTCCATTGAAGAAAGAAGAGCGGCTCCAGAATGGAAAGAATCAAAGAATCTCGTTTCTCTTCATAAAAGGGAATCAAAAAGAGAAAAAAAGAAAGGTTCCTCTCTTTCGCCTCTTGACATTATTCCTTTCTTAGAAGGGAATGGTTCTGTAACAATTCCCGCTTTTCCAGCGGGTAATTCTCTTACACTTCTCTTTGATGCAGGAGAAGAATCTACAGGTTTTATTGGAATAAAAGCACGGGCCAATGGCGGAGAATCTATAGATTTTCTCTTTTCAGAGGCAGTGGATAAAGATGGGCTTGTAGTGAAAAGCCCTGAATACGGGTGCAAAGTATCTATAGCCGATAGAGTAACGTTAAGAAAAGGAAAGAATTTCTTTGAATCCTTTTTTTATAATGGATTCCGTTATTGCGCGCTTACTCTTCGCAATGTAAGGAAACCACTTGTCATAGAATCACTTTATCTAAGAAAAGTTGGATATGCTTTTGATAGTACTGCTTCTTTTCATTCTTCGGATACCACGATAAACGCTATATGGGATATCTGCCGGCGCACGCAGGAAAACTGCTCCTTTGACGCCTATGTAGATTGTCCTTGGCGAGAACAGGCACAGTGGTGGGGAGATGCCCGTATTCAAGGGATCAATACTTTCTACCTTTTCGGAGATATGCGACTTTTTCGGCGAGGTATTTTGCAGGGAGGAAAGTCTCAGCTTGCGAATGGATTAACCTATGGTCATTTCCCCACCATGTCGGTAGGTTCTATCCTTCCTGATTTTACCTTTACCTGGATCCATACTGTTTTAGATTATTATCATTATACAGGAGATGTTGCACTGGTGCGTCGCGAATTTCCGAAGGTACAGAAAGCCCTTAATTTTTTTTGTGTATCTGCAGATTCCAATGGAATGATTGCTCCGATGTTGCGCTACTGGATTTTTCTTGATTGGGCGCCTTTGTACAAGGAGGGCTATTCCGCGCTTTTCCACATGATATGGCTTTTAAGTCTTCGTACTGCTGTACAACTCTCTCACATTGCCGGAGAAGATGGCTCTCTTTTTCAGCAAGAGGCAGATGCTTTGGAAGAGAAGATTCTTCATTATTTTTGGGATCCTTCTACTCATCTCTTTTCCGATGGATTTGATCCTGCGACCGGTTTACGTGTTTCGGCCATAAGTCAGCATACCCATGCTTTTGCGATACTTCTTGGCCTTAGGAAGAAAGATCATAGAAACTTTGCGGAGAAGGTTCTTCTTCCTCCGATGAAAGGCAAGCCTTTTGCCTGTAAAAACATTGTGGAATCTTCTCCATTTTTTGTCTACTATGTGATTGAGGCATTGAAAAAGCTTGGGGGATACGATAGTGATATTCTCCAATTTATCAAGCGTCGATGGGGAAACATGGTACGTGAAGGCGCTACAACTTGCCATGAAATGTGGAATCCCGAACCCGGTGTCATATCGCTTTGCCACGCGTGGAGCGCACATCCCGCGGTACATTTGGTCAATCTAATGGCAGGAATATATCCTACTTCTTTTGGGTGGAAGGAATTTTCTCTTCTTCCTGCACCTTATATGCCGAAAGATCTGACTCTTTCAATTCCCACTGAATATGGAGATATTCATTTTCAGGGAAAGAGAGAGGGAGATATCCGGACCATTCTTCTTACGGTTCCGAAAGGATCTCTCTGTACTGTGAAGGAAGAAGGAAAAGAGTTCGGAGAAGGAAGTCATATTCTTCGGATAAGGTAGACATTCTTTTTTTAGAAGGCATTGATTTGATGCAGATACCCAGTATAGAAGGAAATGACGATAAAGGCAATATAGGCCGCTATGATAAGATAGAGAAGAACCGGTAAGATTGTGGTAAATCTCTCTATCTTCTCTTCACATTCAAAAGAGAGATATGCAAGGACCTTTCCAAGCATTGCGTCTATGGTTCCGCTCTCTTCTCCGCTTTTTAGCATTCCAATAATGTCAGGTCTGATATATTGAGATGTTGAAAACCCCACAGAAAGAGGGTGTCCTTCCTTTAAAAATGGCAGAACACGAAGAAAATCCTTCTTTATCGCTATATTTGCAGAGGCATCTGCTGCCATAGGAATTGCATCAATCACAGGAACTCCCGCTTTATAAAGAGTAAGATATGCATTGAACCCTCGGATTAAGGCGATATCGCGTATCATAGGGCCAACTAAAGGAATTGCAAGGATTGCGTTCTCTAACTGTTCTTGAAGAATGGGAGTATCTTTTATTTTTTTTATACCATACAGAATGATACCGACAACGCCATAGAGAAGAATGAGCGGAAGAATTCCCGATAGAAAAAACCGTAATGATCCCGACAGAAATAGAGAAGGAACAGCCGGTATCAAAATAGCGGCATGGAGAAGAAGTGCCGGGTAGGTTAATCCTGATAAGAGTTTTCCAACAATTTTTGCCTGAGATTCATAATGATCCGCCAAGTTTTCAAAGATTTCTGCCAGTGTTCCTGATATTTCTCCCGCGCGAACTGCCGCTATTTCAAAGAATCCAAATATACGCTTATCTGCCTTTTCCATTCGGCTCGCAAGCGAATCTCCTTGCTGAAGCCCTTGCAGAAGAAGATGTGCCATACGTTGTACAGATTCCGGAGGAGAGGAAGAAAGATGTGTTAAGGCGGTTGAAAGAGGAATACCCGCAGTCATCATTGCGGAAAATCGTCTATAAAAGAAACTCTTATCTCGATTTTTCATAAAAAGATTGGATAGAATGCCTTATAAAGATAATAATTGAATGATTCTCTTTCTTCAAATGCTGTATCTTTATGCTTTCTTTTCCCAGTGAGAAAGTTCTTGTGTATGCTGGAGAATTTTTGCGTCAAGATCAGCGGCAGTGAAAAATCGTTCATGTGCTTCGGAATGGTAGCCAATACCATTATCTATCGCATGTAAAAAATGGTTGTTCTCCATCTTTTTTGTAGAGGGAGAGGGTTTTGATAGCGCGAGAAGTTCTTTATCTTTTTTGGCGATCTCTATCTCTTCCCGAAGAATATGGAGAAGTTGTGTAGGAAGAGGATCGCCCTTCTCTTTATTCCATGTAGCCCGGAGGGTATGAAACCTAATATAATTAATAGTACTTTGGAGTGAAAGCGAGATATGTTCCGCAAGGATATATTCTTGAAGAAGCCGGATGTTTTCTGATTCTTGTCGCACTGCTTTTTTAAGAATTTCTACTCCTGGCATCCATGCTATGCGAAGCTCTTCAAAAGCAGTGGCAACAGTATCTGCGGAAAATGGCTGAACCCATGTATCAAGCGTATCTCCGGCGGTTGCAAGGGTTTTATCATCTTTTCTTGGAAGCGGAAGCCAACTAGGGATCGCTTCTCGTTTTGTGTCGTGTACAGAGAGAGGATTGGCAGTGGCATAGTTGATAATTCCATAGTAAAGAAGCGGAATGCTGAAGGGATATTTTTTCCATGCAGTTCCAAACTTTTTCCATGCGCGGCAGACCTCGGAAGCGGATTTATTTCCAAACTCCTCTTGTGCTACCTGTTGTAATGCTTCTTCCATTGAAGGTTGCGGAGAGCGAGACATAAGAGCGCTAATCCGGGTCATAGGTGAAACATCTCCACCAAAGATCCAACAACCAAGGTAGCCATCTACATGCAAACGTTTCATTTCCTCAAATTTTTTTCCAAGAATGGAGGGCAGGGGAAGGTACGGCACAGTAACAAGCTCATGTGTTGATCCCAGTTGCAGTTTTGCCATAACCTTCATTCCCCTTTTTTTTGCGAGGGAAACCTGTTGCGTAAAACGGATAGAAGGCCCTATACTTGAAAAACTATATTCATCAATTGGCCAGAACTTCCCAAGAACCTTTTTTTGTCCTCCCCGTTCAAAATCAGACATAAGAATAACATCTTTAGGTAATTGAGAGATAAGTTGCGGCTGAGGGTCTTTCTCAAGGATATACCAGCTCCATGTCCATGCAATGACATCTGCATTTGGTGCGCTGGACTTAATACCATTGCGTATCAGAGTGATTACCTCTGCGGTTACCTCTATTGGCGTACGTGCCGCGCACCGTGGACAGAGAAAAGGTTTCTTTGCCCACTCCTCCATCATAGGTTCCGGATACTTTGCTTTTCTCGGCATATGAGAATAACAGTGGGTATGATATTCGCTTGCTGTAATAAGAAATGCGCCCCCAAGACCCGAAACTTGCGAGAAAAGTCTATAGGAACTCTCCTCAAGAAATTCCTTTCCTTCCATTGTACTGGTGCAAAGAGAGTGCCATGCATTCTCCTTATCTTTGTTCAGTTTCTGAAAAGAAAAGGGCTGTCCCTTTAGATGCGGATATTTCTTCCAGAAAGGATCATTCGCCTGCATACTTCTTGGTTCGCATAGATAGAGATAGACCTTTATTCCGTGCCGGGAAGTTTTCTCAACGAATCTCTTCAATATCTCTATCCGTTTTCTATGGGAGGCTGTTTCAGGAAAGAGACCGGACGCTACCGTATCACGGAGAACTAAATGAAGCCAGATACCGTTATATCCCATATCCGCAATTTCATATAGCCATGGATCAGGGTGTGTTGTAAGAGATTCTTCAATTTCCGCTCCCCGAAAGTCTGACCATGGACTTCGGATGATTCTGGGAGTAAAAAGAAATTCTTTTTTCATTATTCCTTCTTATGAAGACGTTTTCTAAGTGAATCAAGGATTGCTTCTTTTATTTCTTTAACATATTCAGGGGAAGAGTCGCGGGCGCTCTGCGCAAACCATTCTTTTCCCGAAAACCTTTTCATATCTACTCCTTCGGGACAGAATGCCGACATAAGCGCAGTTTCCTGCTTTCCGGCGTGGTCAATAGGAAAACGTTCTTGCGTTGGAATATCTATAAACGGATGCACAGAAATCCACGAGAATGGATCCTCATTCTGAGTATGTTCGTTATAATAATTTTTCATATCTGAACTTCCCCACCATCCTTCGCCACGGCTCTTCTCTAAAAAGGTAAAAATTGTTTCTCGCGCGGCAAGTCTTATCGCCAAATCAGTCGGCATTCCCGCGACAAAATTTTCGCTTTGATGATGCACAAAGAGGTGAATATTTTTAAATCCCACGCGAATAAGTCCTGTAAAAAGATCGGAAAAGATTTTATGCACAGTTTGCGAAGGAATATGAAGAGTACCCTTTTCTTCAGGGGGTGTCACCGCATAACTTGCGCTTCCTAACCAATACGGAGGGAAAAGAACCATAGGTATTTCCTCTGCAATGATTTCAAGAGCGCGCGCCACTACCAATGTATCCACTCCTAAAACCAAATGTTCAGAATGGTATTCCATTACTCCTACAGGAATAACTAAAGGAAAGTTTTCTTTCAGGGCTCTTCTCATTTCATCAGGAAACATCAACTCATACCGCATCTTTTTCCTCTCTGTTTGGGTATCTTCTCTTTTTTGTTTGTGGTTTTACAGTTCTATAAGGTGTTGTAGAATATTGGAGAAAGGCCGTACACTATCTTTTTCCACGACCACTCCATCTTCCCACCTGAGCCCGTTTTTCTCATCGTAAAGAAAGGTATCAATTTGAAAGGTCATTCCCTCTTCAAGCGGATAGTCAGAATGAATCTCCATCCAGGGCCGTTCCACTTCCATCATTCCCAATCCATGACAGGGTCCATAAAGGATATTTTTGGAAACATCCAATTTTTCCGCAAGGCTAAAGAACTTCTTTACCACCTCTTTTGCGATGACTCCTGCCTTCATCCATTCCATGGTTTTTAGATGAAGCTCAAGTCCTGCCTCCACAAGCTTTTTTGTATCGGGATCCATCTTTCCGAAAGAGATAGGGCGTCCGACACTGGAAGAATATCCATTTACCCGCGCGCCGACATTCATCTGAATTAGGCTATTTCTTCCCACAACCTTATAGGTTGGTCTTCCGATGGCGTGGGTAGAGTTTTTTCCCGAAAGAACATATTGCGGATGTCCTTCATACTCTGCTCCTTCTCTATAGAGAAGCTCCTCAATCACTCCGACAATCTGGAGTTCTGTCATATCTGGATTTATTTTATTTAAAGTTTCACTTAGGGCTTTTTCCGCGATCCGAAAGGCTTCTGCGAGCATTTCAAGTTCCACAGGGCTTTTAATAACCCTAAGGTCAAAAATAATCTCGTCGCTTTTGATGATTTCTGCTTTGGGTGCGGCTTTTTGTATTGCGTTATAGACAGGAAGCGGAAAGATCTGGTATCCGGCAAGTCCTATTTTAGAGGGCTTTTCTTCTCCGTAAAGTTCGGAAAAAATAGAATCAAATGTATCTACTTTAATAGTGGGATACTCTGGTTCTGCGCTTTCTCTATACTCAACCAATTTTTTGATTGTATTGATTTTGCTTCTATCTCTTGCAAATGTTTCGCTTTCAGGACCTATGAGAAGGATTGGTTCTCCTTCAGCGGGGATAAGCACTCCTGCGGATTCAAAGATGGGCCAGTAATCGGAAAAATAGCGTACATTGCCAAAGTCGGCTTCGTGAGAATGGGCAATAAGCATATCAAGCCCTTTTTCGCGAACTTTTGCTTGCGCTTTAGCGATACGTTCTTGATATTCTTCCATTGGAATCTGTTTTACCTTCATAATCTCCTCCTATAATAAAGGGAAAAAATGCTTTGAATGTACTCTTTTTTTTCTCACGGTTACAGATAAAATAAGAGCTGGGGGAAAAATCCGTAAGAAAAAGGTGGAATATAACGCTCCTTCTATTTGAAAGTGCGTTTATACTTTTTATCTATTTCAGCTATTCGTATTTGTTTTCGAATAACATTTCCATTATCCTTTTTGCGGAAGGTATTGTCAAATAGAGAAAAGAGTCTGTTTAAGATAGGTATTGCGTTAATGGAGATGCCGAGGAACCAGTTGAGCAAGAAGAAAGACCACTGTTGCGACAAGCACCGAAGAAGCGCCTGCGGGTAGATCAAACCTGAATGCAAGAAGGAGGCCGATGGCAATATCAACGAGTGCTACTGCTATTCCATACAGAATTAATTTTTTTATAGAGGAAGCAAACCGTTTTGCAGTTGCCGAAGGAAGGGTAAGCATAGCGATTACAAGGATAATGCCGACTATTTTCATCAATACGACCACTGTAAGTGCGATAGCGAAAAAGAGAATAATCTGAAGCATTAAGACAGGAAGGCCTCGCGCCTCTGCAAACTCTTCATCAAAGGAGATGGAGACCAATTCTTTAAAAAAGGCGAAGATCAATAGAATAATTCCCGTATCTAAAATCGCAAGCCCGATAAGATCTCGTACTGTAACCGTAAGGATATTTCCAAAAAGATAAGTAAAAAGATCTCCCGTATATCCCTTGGAAAGAGAGAGAAAAAGAACTCCAATGCTCATTCCGGTTGCCCAGAGTATTCCTACTCCGGTATCTTCACTTAGAGAACCTTTCTTTTTTCCAAGGAGAGAGAGAAGAATCCCTGACAGGGCACCGAATGAAAGCGCGGGAAGAACAGGAGAAATACCAAAGAATGCGGCAATTCCAATACCGCCGAAGGATGCATGGGCGATTCCTCCTGCAATGGAAACAATCCTTCTAGTAACGACGAATGCGCCGATAATGCCGCATGCAACAGATGCCAGAACTCCTGCGATAAGTGCGTGGCGGATAAAAGTATATTCGAAAAGTTCAGCTATTGTCATCTGTATGATCCCGAAGCACTCTGTGAGGAACACCATGGGCGATAAGATCTACTGGACATCCATATACTTTTTCAAGATTGCTAAGGCTATCTTCAACAGATTCATGGGTATGGACTGTTTTATTAATACAAAAGATTTTATCCACATAACTGGATACAACGCCGACATCATGGGAAACAAGGATAATCAGCATACGTTCGCTAAGATCCTTGAGAAAACGGTACAACTCTGTGGCAGAAGGCGCATCTACACCTGTAAGCGGCTCATCAAGAAGAAGAATTTTTCTTTCGCCGACCAATGCTCTTGCCAAAAGCACCCGTTGGCGTTCTCCTCCGGAAAGAGTATGTATCTGTGTATTGGCAAATTTAGTCATATTTGTTAGTGCGAGGGAACGCAGGACTTGGCTTTTCTCTTTGGAGGAAATCCTTCGCAATACTTTTTTTCTGGAGAGAATCCCTGTTAACACCACTTCCTTGGATGTAATAGGAAACCAGGGATCAACAACAGTATGTTGAGGCACATATCCAATACATTCCCGGACTTCTCGGGGATCTTTTCCAAAAATGTTCACTTCTCCCGAAGAAGGATGAAGGATTCCGAGAAGAATCTTAAGGAGAGTGCTTTTTCCCGCGCCGTTAGGTCCTATTAATCCAATGAATCCCTTCTCTCCAAGGGAAAAAGTTACGTCAGTAAGAATAGCGTGCTTCCCATAAAAAAAAGAAAGCCCAGAAACCATGATCGCATTAGAATCGTGCGGACTCTGCGAGGGCATCGGCAACATAAAAAAGATTCTGAATGTAGGATTCTGCAAGAGGATTGAGAATTTTAATTTTTCCCTTAATAGAAGCGGCAATTGCGCGAGCGATTCCCGGATTGCTTTGTGGAGAAGAGAAGAGAGTTTGTATTCTATTCTTTTTAGCAAGAGAGACGACTGCGGCAATGGTTTGGGGTCCGGGTTCTTTTCCTTCTCTTTCAACGGGTATCTGTTCTATCCCATATTCCGCGCAAAAATAGGTCCATGCAGGATGGATACTTATCATTTTTTTTATTTTAGATTCTTCTATTGTTTTTCGTATGCTTCGGTCTAGAAAAGAAAGTTTTTCAAGAAGAAGAATATACTGTTTCTGATATTCTTTTATACCTTGAGGATCCATGCGAATATACTCTTCTGTAATGGTACGGGCGATGATGGCGCCATTGCGCGGAGAAAGCCATATATGGGGATCATTCCCGATTTTTTTAATTCCCCTTGAACAATCAATGATTACAATCTTTCTTTTAAGACTCGCAACCTTAGTAAGGAGCATATCTTCAAACTCAATTCCCGAACCCATGATTGCGATACATGCGGCTCCTGCTACATGTTTTAGTTGAGAGGAGGTTAATTCAAAGGAGTGGGGATCTGCACCGGGAGGAATCAGGATCTCTTTGCACGATCCCTTTCCGCCGATTTCCTCAATAAAAAATTTTAGTGGCGCAATACTTGCAACCGCCTTGATATGCGCAGAAGAAGTGCCAGAAAGAAGAATGAATACAAAAAGAATTAAAATGAAGATTCTATTCATTGTGTTGTAGGAAAAGAGAGTTTTTTCATTCTATCCCCTTCTTTGAGCATACGGCAGATACATCTGCCTGTCAAATGGAATCAGAACGCTTTTTCCTCTTTTTTCTTATCAGAATTAAAGGTTTTTATCAGATTCAGAATATTGACCAGAGAGCTTATCTACACTATACTTAAGAATTGTATCTGATATATCAGAATCTATTTTTCATCTATTTATTTACAGGGATTTTTTGTAGGGAGCATGTATGAGTTTAGAGATCTCTTCAATCCGAAATTTTTCCATTATCGCGCATATTGATCATGGTAAGTCAACGCTTGCCGATAGGATGCTTGAGTATACCGGAACCCTCGCAAAACGGGAAATGCGGAATCAGGTTCTTGACAATATGGATCTTGAGAGAGAAAGAGGAATTACCATCAAGGCGCAGGCAGTTAGGATGGAGTATCGGGGATTTCACCTGAACCTTATTGACACTCCCGGTCATGTTGACTTTTCCTATGAAGTATCCCGTTCTCTTACTGCATGCGAGGGAGCGCTTCTTCTGGTAGATGCCAGCCAGGGCATTGAGGCGCAGACCATGGCAAATGCTCACCTTGCCTTTGCCGCTGACCTTGAAATTATCCCTGTTGTGAACAAAATTGATCTTTCACAGGCACAGGTTGAGAGAACAGTGGAAGAAGTGATCCGTGTTTTTGGTTTTAAGAGAGAGGAAATTATCCTTGCTTCCGGCAAAACCGGGCAGGGGGTAGAAGATATTCTTGAAGCCATTATTACGCGGGTACCAGCTCCGAAATCAGAGACCAATCTTCTTCGTGCCCTTGTCTTTGACTCTCGCTACGATCCTTTTCGCGGAGTGATTGCTTTTATCCGTCTTTTTGATGGAGAACTTAAGCCTGGTATGCATGTAACAATGCTTGGAACAGGCGGCGATTTTGAAGTTCAGGAAACCGGATATTTAAAGCCTGCTCAGACCCCTTCCAAAGGATTTTCCGCGGGTGAGGTTGGCTATCTTATTGCTGGAGTTAGAGATGTTCGCCATTGCCGTGTTGGAGATACCATTACTTCTCTTTCTTCTCCCGCGACCAAACCCCTTGCTGGATACCGTCCTGCAAAACCCGTGGTTTTTTGTGGTTTTTATCCTATTCAGGGTGAAGATTATGAATCACTTCGGGATGCGGTCTCTAAATTACAACTTAACGATGCCGCCTTCTTTTACGAGCCCGAGACCTCAGAAGCCCTTGGATTTGGGTTTCGTTGCGGTTTTCTTGGATTACTTCATCTTGAAATTGTTCAGGAACGTTTGGAACGGGAATTTGGATTAAATGTTATCGCTACTTCGCCGAGCGTGGTATACCGGCTATTTCTTAAGAATGGTTCCACCCTTTTGATTGATAGCCCCACAAAACTTCCTCCGTATGGAGATATTCTTTCCTTTGAAGAACCCTACTGTCATTTAACTGTCTTTGTTCCTTCCGAATATGTGGGGGCGGCAATGGATCTTGCGATTTCAAGAAGGGCGGTTTTCAAGAGAATGGAATACCTTGATGCCACACATGCTACACTTGAATTTACTATTCCTTTCGCGAAGATTATTGCAGAGTTTCACGATCAGTTAAAAGCAGTGAGCCGCGGGTATGCTTCTATGGATTACGAGGTTGCCGGTTATATTCCCGCGAAGCTTTCTCGGCTTGACATTCTTCTAAACCAGGAACCAGTGGATGCTCTTTCTGTCATTATTCATACAGACGAAGCTCAATCTTATGGCAGATCCCTTGCCTTAAAATTAAAGGAAGCGATTCCGCGCCAGAATTTTGCGATTCCTATTCAGGCGGCAGTTGGCGGAAAGGTGGTGGCGCGTGAAACAGTGCCTGCCCTGCGGAAAGATGTTCTTGCAAAATGTTACGGAGGCGATGTAACGAGAAAAAGAAAACTTTTAGAAAAACAGAAAGAAGGCAAAAAGCGGATGAAACGTATTGGTCATGTTGATGTTCCGCAAGAGGCATTTCTTTCTGTTCTTCGTATGGGAACATGATTTCACTCTATATCCATATTCCTTTCTGCACTACAAAATGCAGGTATTGCGATTTTATTTCATGGACCGGACAAGAAGATTACTTTGATACCTATTTAGATCGTCTCTTGCAAGAATTAGAAGAGAATAGCGATCTCTGTTCATCAGGAATTTCTACAGTATATTTAGGAGGCGGTACTCCTACCATCTTTGGTCCGCACAGGTTGCAACACCTTCTTTCTCGGATTTCTCTTCTTCCCGGCATATCTTTTGGAAGAACAGAAGTTACCATTGAAGCAAATCCCAGTACACTGGATAAAGAAACACTTGAAGTCCTTGCAGATTCTTTGGTAACCCGTATCTCTCTTGGTGCTCAGTCATTCACTTCTTCTTTTCTCTCTCTGTTGGGGAGGAGTCATAGCCCAAAAGAGATTTGTTCCGCTTTTTCCGCTTGCAGACAGCTTGGTATCTTTGATATTAATATAGATCTTATGTTCGCGCTTCCCGGACAAACTTTAGCAGAGTGGAAATATGATCTTTCATCCTGTATAGACCTTTTTCCTGACCATATTTCTCTCTATAACCTTGAAGTGACAGAAGGTACTCCTCTTTGGAATGTCTATCATCATAAGGAGGAACCCGCAGATTGTATACCTCCTCTTCCTGATAATGAAGTAGAAGCAGAGATGTATGAATATGCGATTAATACTCTTTTGGCGCATGGCTATAGACAGTATGAGATTTCCAATTTTTCTTTACCCGGAAAGGAATGCCGGCATAACCTTACCTATTGGACCTGCGGAGAATATCTTGGAATAGGTACTGCCGCCCATTCATATATTAGAGGCAAGAGATGGTCAAATCCCCCAACTCTTTCAGGGTATCTCGCGGGTATCTCTCCAGTAGAAGAAGAATCTTCTCCAGAGAAAGAATCTCTTTTTTTAGGGCTTCGTCTTCTTTGCGGAGTTGAAAAAGAGAAATTTTCCAGATACGAAAAAACCATTACTTCACTTACAAAAAGAGGGCTTATTACAGAAACAGAGGCGCGTATACATCTCACTCGGAAAGGATTATTCTTTGCCAACGAGGTATTCAGAGAATTTGTATAATAGAACCATTAAGATAACCCTATGGAGGATAAGATGGAAAAAGGGAAAGTTTTTAAGATTGCCGAAAAAACCGCTTACCAATCAGCTGGAATTGTAAGCAGTGAACTTATCCGGACCGAGAATGGAACCATTACAATCTTTGCATTTGACCAAGGACAGGGATTAAGCGAACATACCGCGCCTTTTGATGCTTTTGTGACAATTCTTGAGGGAACTGCGGAAGTTACTCTTGGAGGTACTCCGCATTCTCTTTCTTCCGGAGAAGCAGTCATTATGCCTGCGGGAATAGCTCATTCAGTAAGAGCGATAGAACCTTTTCGGATGTTGTTGGTACTTTTGAAAACTTCATAAAAAGGCTGTTATGAGTGCTTGTATGCCAGATCTATAATTTCTCTTGTTGCTTCTTTATAGGCTTTAGAAAACGCATCATTTGCATCTAGATTTTAGATAGGCTTCTCGGATGAGGGGAACCACAGAAACTATACTAATAGGATAATGATTCCTTAAAAAAGCAGAGAGAGGTACATCCTTTTTCTTGCGAGATTAATTTTCGTAGGGTCGCCAGAATCTGTTCCAGTGAGTTTGGTACCGCTGGTTCCAAGGAGGAACCTCTTCAAAAAGTTTGGGCTCTACATGGCCGTCAAGAAAGACAATATTACATTTTCCAAGATGAAGGAATCCCATCTCATTAATTTTGTCTGCTGCAATTCTAAAAGAATACAGATCACGTCGAGTATCGCTTACTAAAAATCCTGTGGTGCTATGTTTCATTTTTCCTAACTTCCAGTAATTTCCCGGCAAACTGGCATTCATTGCATAGGTAAGCCATCCTCCATGGTCTCCCCATTGTCCATGTGAGGGACAAACCCATACCCGTGATTTTTCATACCGACTTCTCAGAGGAATATAAGAATTAAGAATGTCTGCCCAGCCTGGTTGCCCAGAACCAAACGGCCGGTACGCAGGACACCAATCTTCCCAATCTTGCGCATAGAGATGGAAGGCGAGGCCTATCTGTTTGAGGTTGCTTGCACAGAGCGCTTGCCGAGCTCTTTCTCGCGCCTGAGACAGGGCGGGCAACAACATTGCGGCTAAAATAGCGATAATTGCTATTACTACAAGAAGTTCTATGAGCGTGAACCCAGAGGAGTCAGAAACTTTTTTCTGCTTTATCATATCTTACCTCCTTTTGATCACAGGAAAATAGTATCATTCTTTCTTTAGAATGGTCAATACATAAGGGATACAAAACTCTATGCTCGATAAAAAAGTATTATTTTTTTTCCCCCTTTATTCGGGACAGTTACACCATACTAACTCCAACTCCAATAGACAATTTTTTTCTGATCTGGTATAGTATCATTCAGTTTTTCACTTCTATAGATTGTAGAAAGCACAATTGTTTCTATTGCTCTTATAAGAAAGATAGGGATACTAACTTCTTCTGTAAAGATTCTATATCTACTGTTAGGATCTGCGGAAGATACCTTGGGAGACAGGATCCATGAAAAATGCAAGAAAAGCAAAACAAGAGACCACGCTTCCTGATTGGATAAAAGATAAATCCTTTCCGAAAAAATCTCATTTTATGAGCGGTACCCGTATTCTTCCGAAAAACATTACTGGGAAAGAATCTTTGGAAGAAATTATTGATACTGTTTTTCTTGCCTATAATAGCGCTCGCCTTCGAGAAGGATGTGAACTATATACTCAAAAAATGCTTTCTTCTGATGTTACCGTAGGAATGACTCTTTCCGGAGCGCTCACTCCGGCAGGAGTTGGAAGCAGTTGCGTGGTGCCTCTTATCAAGGCAGGTTTTGTGGATTGGATTATTGCGACAGGAGCAAACCTCTACCATGACCTTCATCATGCTTTTGATATGCCTCTTTATGCGGGATCTCCCATGGCAAACGATACAGATTTACGGGAAAACGATGTGGTACGGATTTATGATATTTTTCTCGGTTATACTGATTGTTTGTTGGCAACAGATGAGATATTAAACGCAATTCTTATACAGCCGGAATTTCAAAAAGAGATGGGAACTTCAGAGTTTTATTATCATCTTGGCAAGTATGCGGCTGCCTGGGAAGAAAAGATGGGATTGTGCGATGTCTCTATTCTCGCCGCTGCTTATAGATCTGGGGTTCCCTTATTTACCAGTTCTCCCGGAGATTCTGCCTTTGGAATGAATATTGCGGGATTGGAACTGGAAGGATATAAACTTAGGATTAATCCTTCCATTGATGTTAATGAAACCACCTCTATTGTTCTTCATGCAAAACGCAGTGGCGGAAAAACCGCGGTTGTTCTTGTGGGCGGCGGAAGCCCTAAAAACTTTATGCTTCAGACAGAACCGCAAATTCAGGATGTTTTAAGAATTGAGGAATATGGACAAGACTACTTCCTTCAGATTACCGACGCAAGGCCTGATACAGGCGGTCTTTCTGGCGCCACTCCTCATGAAGCTGTTTCCTGGGGAAAGGTAGACCCTAAAACCCTTCCTGATGCGATTGTATGTTATCTTGATTCTACAGTAGCTCTGCCTCTTATTACCCACTATGCCCTTGCTCAGCATACTCCGAGGCCCTTAAAACGGTTGTATGAAAAGTTGGGAGAAATGGGCGAGGAACTAAAGAGAGAATATTTTGCGCACAATCCTGTGAGCAAAAAGCAACTAGCAGAGAAATATTTTTCAGAAAAACCATTGGCCGCAAAGAAAAAGAGATCCTGTTCTTGATTTACCAATAGACATATCGCTTAAAAATTTCTCGCTCTCTTCGTGGCAATGCTTCCACGGATTTAATAATATAGCGGTCGTCAAAAACATCCCGAAGAATTTTTCCATCTATACCAAATTCTGTGGCTCTTCGGCGTTCTGGTCTTAGATAAAAAGAGCGAGGTCCTTTATCGGTCTCTACTTCAAAATAGAGAAGTCCAAAGAGCCGTTTAATAGAGTGTAATTCAAGAATTTCATGAGAAAAATAATTCTTATTAAGGGTTTCAAGGATTAGCCGTTTTGCCTCTTCGGGGAATTCTGAAAGATTTTCAATGATTCCAATCTCTTCCTTTTTATCATATTCATTAAAATAAAAGAGAGAAATATATCGGTTGGGATTGGAAAGAGGAAAGGTTCTTGCGGCAAATACGCCCCGGTAGAGAGAATCGTCTTTTACAAGAATATGGAGCATATTATAGTTTCCTTGAAATATCTTTGAATTCTCAGGCCTTAAGATCTTTAATCCTATTGCTTCAAGCGATTGATGTTTCATACAAACTCCACGTTAAGTATCTAAACTGGCAAGCATACTTTGCATCTGTACGAGTCGGTGGTAGACGCCTTTTGCCTCAAGCAATTCATGGTGGCTTCCGAACTCAACAACTTCTCCGTCATCAAGCACATAGATTCTGTCCGCGTTTTTCAGGGTGGAAAGACGATGGGCAATGGCGATAGTGGTTCTATTTTTACAGAGAATGGCAAGGGCTTCCTGAATCTGTTTTTCCGCTTCAGTATCCACACTTGATGTAGCTTCGTCTAGAATGAGGACCGGAGGATCACAGAGGAGCGCGCGGGCTATGCCAATTCGTTGTTTTTCTCCGCCTGATAAGCCAGTTCCCCGTTCTCCAAGATAAAAATCGTATCCAAGCGGAAACTTCATAATAAAGTCGTGGGCATGCGCGGCTTTTGCGGCTTCAATAATTTCCTTATGGCTTGTGGAGGGTTTTCCATAGGCAATATTTTCCGCAATCGTACCTTGGAAAAGGAATGGTTCCTGAAGCACAAGACCAATATGGGTACGAAGGTTTCCTGAAGAAAGTTCTCGCAGATCATGGTCATCAAAGAGAATAAGACCTTTTTGCGGATCATAAAACCTGCAGAGGAGACTTATCAGAGTAGTTTTTCCGCTTCCGCTACGGCCTACAATTCCAATCATTTCTCCTGGATCAATAGAAAGAGTAATGTTTTTAAGTACAGGAAAGTAAGGGTCATATCCGAATGTAACACCTTTAAATTCTATCTTTCCTTGAATTTTTGTTAATTCTATTGCATTTTTCTGATCAACAAGTGTGGGTTCGGTATCCAGCACCTCAAAAATACGGTTGCTCGCAGAGGTAAAATTGCTGAGCCAGTTAGAAAGAAGCGCGAGACTGGAAAGCGGAGTATAGAACATTCCAATATAACTGAGAAATGCCATTAACTGTCCTAATGTAAAGGTACCGGCAAGTACGCTTTTTCCTCCTGCATACCATACAATAAGGCCTCCCAGTCCAAAGAGAAATGCCATGGATGGATTGAACATAGCGACACTTTGGTTGACCCGTCTGGTTGAATCGCGAAAATAGGCGGCCATGCCCGCGAATCGTCCAATCTCTCTATTTTCCTGAGAAAATGCTTTTACTAATCGTATCCCGGATAAAACTCCATTTAAAAAATTTGCCATCTTGGTTTGACTGTCCCACAACTTAAAGTATTGCGGATAAATATTGCGCCAGAAAAAGAGCGTACCGAGAATGACAAAAGGAATAGGAATCATCACATAGATCGCAAGGCGAAAATTAATGGAAAGAAGCATTATTCCGATTCCGATAATCAGGAGAATATTCAGCAAGAACCCTTGAGCCGCCTGTGTAACAAATCCCTGAAGCGCTTCTACGTCGCTAGAGAGGCGTGTCATAAGGGTTCCGATAGAGTTTCTATCGTAATAATCAAGGGATAGTTCCTGAAGTTTTCTGAAAAGTCTGGTTCGCACATCATGGGTAAGAAGGGTTCCGACCGAACTGGAGAGAATCCCTACTGTCATATTGAGAAATGATTTGAGAAGTTCTGTTCCCACCAGTGCCGCCACGACCCATATCAACCATTCCACATGTCTTTGTGTGGTAAGAACCTCATCCACAAGAATTTTGGTGAGCCAGGGAGGAACAAGGCTGAGTGCCACGGTTATTCCCATCAGGATGATCATCAGGAATACCCATATTAAGTGAGGTGTTAGAAGCGAAAAAACACGGAAAAAAATTGCTCCCTGATTGGAACATCGGGGACAAGCGGCCTTCTCAGTTTGCAATGGAAGCCCGCATTCCTTGCAAAGAAAGGGGTGGGCTTCGTTAATACTTTCGTTGGAGATCGGAAGATTTTTTTTGAGGTTCTCAAATTGTGTAGAGAACCGCTCAAATTTAAACCTAAGCGCATTGGTAAACCTTACAAGATTTACATAAGAACCTGCGATTTTTGCCTGTAAAAATGCACTTCCCACAGTGCTTCTTATAATGACTGACTCAATCTCATTTAATTCTATAATGGTGGGACCTATTGCGTTTCGTTCAGGAAGGACAATGAAGAGCGAAGAAGAGGTTACAACCCAAACTGTTTCGGGCACGCCAAAGAGGTCAAGATCAGCATTGGTAAAAAGTTTGATCTCTTTTTCCGAGACGCCGAGTAGTTCCAGGCTGTCAAGAATATTTTGTGGAATACTTACTGTTTCAGTTCTATCCATTGGATAGTGGAGTCAAAGAAAAAAAAGAGCTTCTATATAGTAGAGAAGGAATAAAAATCTTGCTTTACCTTACCCTTTCAATAGGCTATTGTCAATTTTTCTTCCATTTTTTTATACAGCGTATATCACTTGCGCGCCAATATAGAAAGAGATATAATCATATATATAAAGCGGGATTAACTCAACGGTAGAGTGCGACCTTCCCAAGGTCGAGGCTACGGGTTCAAATCCCGTATCCCGCTCTCTTATTTTTTTTTACCGCTTTTATTCCACTTTTCTTTTATTCTTTTTCCTGCTTTCTTGCCCTGTTTTCTCTTACTTCTCCTAGGATGTCGCAGAGAATAAAGGAGAAAAATTGTGCGGCAATAAGTCTGCTGTGGAAGGGTGGGGATTGTGGTTATAAGGTAGGAAGAGGCTTTGTGGAACTATTTTTTTTAGGAAAGTATCGGATCTTTCCAAAAAACTCAAGAAACGCAAAGATTACCACCCATGAAAAATTTCCAGAGATGAGAAAACCGATAAATCCGCTTAGTGCAATATAATCCAGCGCTACCATCATGAGTATTGCTGTCATCAAAGAGTAAGAGCCGGGATTGTTTGATGTAATGCGTTTTGCTATCCGAGAAGCATACTTTATCAGAAGGTCAGAGAAGAAGAAGAGGGCAAGCCCGGAAAAATAGAGCGCATACTGAAGGTAGCGTATCAAGAGGATTTCTTCAAAAAAGGTAGAAGAGGGCTGATATCCAAGGTTTCGCTTCATGAAGAATGCTATTATTGGATAGAGAAACGGCAGAAGCAGAAGCGCGATACCTGCGCTGATACGAGATCCCTCGGGGTTTTGTGCCTTCTTTTTTGAAATAATATTATTTTTCATTCCCATAGTATATCATTTGACGTATCAGAGGGAAAATTTTATACTTACTATCATATTACCGCAGGCCCAAAGGGCGCCTGTAGCTCAAGTGGATAGAGCATCTGCCTTCTAAGCAGACGGCTGCCCGTTCGAGTCGGGCCAGGCGCGCTTCTTTTTCCCTTTTTATATACGACAGCCATTCCACTTCTTTTTTTTTCTATCAAGAGATCCATTCCTTATACTTGCGATTTTTTATATAGAACGATTGTTTTGTGCTATCTATGGTGTCGCATTCTTCTGAAAAGTTTTCATTCTATCAGTTTATAAAAAGGCTTTTAATTTTCTATTTTTTCCTCTTTTTCCATAAACGGGAAAATTGGCACAATGTTTCGTTGTGATTTTTTAGAATGGAAAAGGTTGATCCGGATTTTTTCTTGGGTGAGCTTTCTTCTGAATCTATGGAAAAGAGAGAAAAGAACAATTATGCATCTCTTCTTACAATCAATATAAGGAAGAGGGTAGGTCAATACGCATTTCCACTTCTTCTGTTTCATAAAACCCACACTGTTTATAAAAGTATATTGTACGAGGAGCGCAGTTTAGGATTACTTTGTAGCACCCTCTTTTTTGGGCTTCTGATATGAGCTGATGCACAATAGCATTTCCAATACCCTGCCCACGGAATTTTTTATCTGTAACAACATTTTCTATATGGCCGTAAGGTTTGCATGCATGAGATAAATTCATTTGAACAAGAAGTGTAGCTGTGGCGACAATCTTCTCCTCTATACTGGCAACATAGATATAGTAGTCATTGTTTTGAGTTATGTTGAGAAATGTTTTCTTATAAAGGGAAGACCCTTTCTTTTCTTTAGTATCCGGCGGACTTAACTGGTGCAATAAAAGAATAATACTTTGAAGGTCTTCTGCCTTCGCTCTCCGTATTATGAGATTAATAGGTTCCATTGCATCTTACTAAACCTGTATAATATCTATTCCGGCACTTTGAAGGCGCGCTACTGTTTTCTCATAGAGTTCAGTCTTATCGTGATTAGTGATAAGGGTATATTTTTTTCCGCTTTTTATATCAATCTTTATCATTCGCATACTTCTTGTTTGGTAGGTACACTCTCTCCCTATTTTGGAGCTATCCGCAAGTATAATTACCTCTTTCGCCCTTCTCATAATATGTTCCATCTGTTGTACAGTATGTATATCATCTGCGGTAAGCCCTTTCGGAGAAATACCAGGACTTCCTATAATAACTTTTCCAATCTGAGAAAAGTTAAAATGAATATCCACTATACTTAGATTTTTTCGAGAGACTTCTCCGGATACTATGCCTATGAAATTTTCAAGAAAAAAGGATTCATAACTTTTTAGCCATATATTCACGACAAAGAGATTATTTGTCCATATCTTTAACATAAAATATTTTCCTGATTTTGCTAAATATTCTCCAAGGAAAGAGACCGTTGTTCCCGCTCCAAGAAAAATATCATCTCCAGCAGTGATGAAATCCATACATTTCAAAGCTATTTTTTCCTTCAGTTCCTCTTTGAATTTGCGTCTTTTTTCAAAAGATAAGAAAAGATCTTTTATATTCATACGAGAATATTACATAAACATTAACAACTTGTCAAGCATTATGTTAAAAATAATGCTTAATATTTGAGAGATCCATTGAAGATATAGCGCTGAATTACCTTTAGAAGTAGTATAAGGCAAACTTTTATAAATTTTCACATAGTATTAAATATCCTATACAACCGGAAGGCGATCTATCTTTTCAGAAGGGTTTTTGAAAAAGAGAGGGTATTGGAAAGAATAAATTCAGAAAAAAGTTGTATTTTACAGAAATTTAATATGATAGTACAATGATTCCAATTTTCTTCTATTCTACCAGATTTTTTTAGAAGAAACGGAGAATATTCAGGATGGGCCGTTGGCTCAATTGGTAGAGCAGGGCACTCTTAATGCCAAGGTTGCTGGTTCGAGTCCAGCACGGCCCACCAGTATGGGGTTTGCAAGGCGGTGAAGTGAGAAATCTTGTTCTTCTTCCTGAAAAAGGAAATGCAGTCTTTGTGGGTGATACCCATGGCGATCTTTTTGCATCTCGTCTTGTATGCAAAAATTATGCAAAACATGGATATTACCTTGTATTTCTTGGAGATTATATAGACCGCGGCAAAGATTCTCGCGCTAATATTGAATACCTTCTTGCGTTTCAAAAAGAATATCCCAAACTTATTCTTCTTGCGGGAAACCATGAAATGTCGCCTCGTATTCCTGTAACACCATCGGATTTTTGGGATAACCTCTCTCCTGAAGAGGCCGAACACTTTTTTTCAGAGTTTTCTCTCTTTCCTCTCGCTGTCTCGGGAAAAGGGTTTTTGGCGGTCCATGCAGGACTTCCGGATATCAAGACCCATGAGGAATGGGACTCTTTTAAGGATGGAAGTACCCAATGGGCTCGGGTTCTTTGGGCGGATTTTCGCGAAAAACCAGGAGATGTTCTTGGAACTTTTTTAGGGAGGCCAAAACTTGGCGCTGACTATTTTACCCGGGTTATGGATCAACTCGGAAAAGCTTTTTTAATCCGTTCGCACGATCCCAAGGCTCCGGAAGTAATGTATCAGGGACGGTGCCTTACGATCTTTACTTCTTCCTATTATTCAGATACCCGAACTATTGCATTGGTTAATCTTGAAAAAGGAGCGACCCATGTCAATGATGTGGAATTGATCACCTTTTGATTTTTTTTTCTATTTATATGATATACTAAAAGTAGTTAGGATACTTATGATACGCAATTTTTCCGATTATATTCTTGAAGAAAAGGTGGGTAATGGTGCATTTTCTACGGTGTACCGTGCTCGATCCTTTGTAAACAACCCTCCCTATGGGAAGGTTGTTGCGGTGAAGCTTCTTAACGAAAAAATCATCGCTGCCGAGGAGCATAAGGTTATTCGCCAGTTTACCCGCGAAGCCGATATCTCCATGAAGCTGAACCATGAAAATATCATTAGGGTATTTACATGGGGACGTCATAATGGAAGATATGCTCTTGTGATGGAATATGTGGATGGAACCAATCTCTACGAATTTATCCATCGCCCCGAGAAATTCTCTTTTCAGACTCTTCTTGCCGCTGTTATTAAAATTGGAAAAGGTCTTATTTATATCCATAAAAACGGTATTGTACATAAAGATATAAAACCTGAAAACGTCCTTGTTTCCGGAGATCTCAATGTGGTGAAGATTACTGATTTTGGAATCGCTAAGATGCCTAAAAAATGGTGGCAGAGAGATATTTTTGGTAAGGCGGGAAGTGAACGGAGGTTTAGTCATATTTCTTATGCGGCTCCGGAACAGAAGCGGGGACATTCTACCCATCTCTCTGATATTTACAGTTTTGGAGTCTTGATGGACGAACTTTTTCTTACCAAAATGACGCTTGAAGGAAAGGACGAACAGGATTATTTCCGCCGCATTTCAAATGTTGTCTTTAAGTACCGGAAAACGCAGGAAATCCTTTCAGAGTTTCTTCCTATGCCAGAAGGATTAAAAGAACTTCTCAGAAAAGCATGTAAAGAAAATCCTTCTGACCGTTTTCAAGATGTTTCGGAATTTGTAAGCGGTTTAGTTTCTTTTTTGGATAGCTCCTCTTCTCTTCTTCATTAAGAATCCCATTCTATTCTTCTGGTTCACCCTTTGTGGAAAGCATCCACCGTTTTCTCTTAATAAAACTGCCTCCATGAAATGTTTGTTCAATCAATCCCTCTTTTTCAAGAAAATTAAAACAGCTTCTCATACATCCTCGCGACCCTTCTACTGCAAAACTGCCTCCCACGCCCCATTTTTGGATATAGGCATGTCCTTCATTGATATACCCGGAAGGAAACTCCTCTGTTTTTCGCCATGAGCCAAGAGATAGAGGCCAACAAAATTTATAAGCAGCTTCTTCTGAGAGGTTCTGTTTTGTTACATCAAAATCAAGACCAGGGAACGCGCGGGGAATAAAGGGTGAAACACGCGGATCTCCGCCATGGAAAATAAGGGTACATTTTCCCATATCTACATCTGCCCATCTATAGGTTTTATCTTCTATGGTAATAGAAACGCTCTTTCCTTCTCGTATATGGGGGATTGCTCCAGGACATCCTTTTACACAGGACATATCAAGGGGGCAGATACTATTTGGTTCTACAAGCGGATCTGGTTCTAATTCAAGATCTGTAAGAATGGCGGCAAGTCTCTGCCGAGGTCCGAATTTTTTTGTCAGAAAGACCTTGGACCATCCCATTTCACCGACTCCTGCCGCGGTGGCGGCAATTCGTATAGCAAGGGATACATCCGGGCTGGGCGCGCCTTTTCTTAAAGGTGCTGTCGGTGCTTGTGCTTCAGGAACCGATATCACTAGCGGAACCGCTTCATATCCCGCATCTTCAATATAACAGGAGGTTTCATAGAGAGGCAGAGGAATAAAGTGGGTATTTAAGAGACCATGGTAATCAAAATAGGTATAGGAAGGCCAGTGGGTACCTTCTTCAATACCTCTCCATCCTCCGCGGACAATTCTTCGTCCTACTACAATGACTGATTTGGTCTCTGGAAAAATATTCGCAGGATGCATCTGTTCCGGCGCTCCTTTGAACCGTTCTATATTGGCAATTCCAAAAAGATCAAGTCCTTTGGAGATTGCAAATTCCTTCAATTCTCTTTTTGTGATTGATTTCATCTATCATCCTCACAGTTTGAAGAGATCGCTTTCACTCTTTATACTCCACGGTTCTCTTATTTGAAACTTTTTTTCAAAGCGGTTTTCAAGCAATTCTTTCTCCTCAAGAAAGGAGAGACATCCTCGGATACAGGCCGCGGCTATTCTGTCTGGTTTTCCAGAGGGATGACTTGTATTTGGTATCGCTCCATTTTTACAGGAGGCACATACTCTATAATCAATGGATCCAACAATCCTTTTTTTCCCTCGGATCTCTATCTCTTTCTCTCCTGATATGGCGCCGAGAGGACAGAACCCTCTGCATCCCTGGGCATACTGACATATTGTGTTTGTTGGCAAAGGCGAAGGTTCTATCAAGGCATCTGTTAAGATTACCTGTATCCGTTGCCGGGGACCGAACTTCTGAGTAAGAAGGACTCCACAATATCCCATCTCGCCGATTCCTGCCCGTATGGCGAGATCATCGCAATCTACAAATACATTGGGTTCCGGAAGATCTTTTTTGACACGGACACCCATGGGAGGAATTTCCGGAGGAAGGTTTTGCAGTGGAACCGCTTCCCAGCCATTGTCTTCTAAATATTCAGCTATCTTAAATGTCGTAAGGCAGAGAAAACGATTTTCTAACCAATCTTTTCCATACGCCCTATAATTTGCGAAATTGGTTCCTTCTTCAATTCCTCGTAGTGATCCTCGTGTAATACGTCTTCCTACCACAACAACGCTTTTCGCTTCAGGAAAAATAGAGGAGGGATGATGTTTCCGAGGAATATCGGCACATTGATCTATTGGCGCGACACCAATAAGATCTGCTCCCGCCTCTTTTGCTATGGTGCTGAATAGATCATAGCTGATTGTCATTCTATCATCTCCTTTGGTAAAGAAGTTTGTAATGGTATTGAACCTTTTAACGGCACCCTCTTTCTCTTCTTTCTTCCTGCGGGACAGGTTCTTATACATTCTTCAATTGTATTGATATGGCGTTTTTGGATTCCCCATTTTACTGAAGAAAGTGCTTTTGCGATCTCCTCGCCACTTTTTTCTTTTGGTATTTTCCTATCGCTTTCTATGCCCCATGTTGCAATTCCTTCCTTGGAAGAGAGTCCATATCTGCGAGCCCAATCACAGTGAAAGGAATTAATGTTCGGCTCCGGATATTCAATGCCTTCTAAAGAAAAGGTTTTTGTGGATTGAGAAAGCGCGTGTGTGGGACATTCTTTGATACAGGGCATATTGCACTCGTTACATTCAAACGGTCCGGTAAAGAGAGGATCGTTTTTAAGCGGACAATCTGTTACGATCGCAATAAAACGTTGACGGATCCCGAACTCCGGTGTAATAGGAACTCCGTGATATCCAGGGTATGCAAGCCCTGCAAGAATGGCTGGAATCAGGTTGGATCTCATATCAGGTTGTTTTCCCCGCGAAGTTTTATCCGAGGAGGAAAATCCTGTAAGATCATTGAAAATATCGGCCTTGTATCCGGCATTGCGAAGAAGACGAGCGACTGCCAACGCACTATGTCTAAGCAAGAGAAGGGTTTCATATTTGGCGAATACATAGGGCCCGATAGTTTCTGAAGGTGTTACCTTGGCAGTATCAAGAGAGTCATCTGGAAAATGCATTCCTATCACAATAACTGATTGTGCTCCGGGAAGACGGTCAGTGGGAGAAAGAAGCGTAAAGTGTTCGGTATGTACTTTGGGAATTACCGGGCCGTAAAGAAGTCCTTTATCTTCCACGACCTCTCTTGTGTAGGGAAGTTTGAAGGCTTCTGTAATAATAGAGGCAGACTGATTGAACCGTTTAGTAGTAAAGATTCCCGCAAGGTCCGCACCGGTTTCTTTTGCGATGTTTTTCACATCTTCTTCTGATACGGTCTTTTTTTCTATAGAAGAAAGTTTATGGATTTTTTCGGGAAGTTCCGCGGAAGTAAGGATTACTGAGTACTCTGAGTTTTGTCTGAATATATCCGCGCTTTGCGCGGTAAGTTCCGGAGAAATATGTGTGTTCGTGATGCTGGAATAACCGGAAATATCAAGAAACCTTGCTATTTCATAACTTGCTAGAGAAAGATCACGATGGACTGCCGATATACTTTCTATTGAAGGGGAGGGTGCGGGCATATCGCTACGCAGGCAGATAACAGATTTTGTATCGGGAAGATGGAGCGTGGGTGTGATATTTTTATTCTTGAATGATGCGACAGATTGTACTGTAAGAATATCTACAGCCCGCTTTTTTGCAAGGGAGAGAAGTTCATCTACGAGCATATCCGGATTGCCTGAAGGCACCTTTTTTCTTCGGGGCGCTTTCGCATAACTTTTATCATACTCGCGGAGTAAAGGCGTCATACAGAATTTAAGACAGCATCCTTCTTCTCCTCCCCGCATTCCGTATTTTTCAAGATATTCAAGCGCAACATTTTCATCAACCTTCTCTGGAATATCGTGTGCAAGGTTAAGTAGAAAGTTTTCTGACCAACTGCATCGCCATTTATTTATTTCAGGGAAGGTAAAGGTGCGGCCGCCAATCTCTATTGTATTGATTGTTTTCACCTCTTTTCTGAAGGCATCTGTAGGACAGGTATTAACACATTCCATACATTTATCGCAAAGAGCTTCTCCTGTATAGATGGGAGATGGAGTGAGTTTTGCGTTGGTAATAACGCTGACAAATCGTTGTCTAGGACCGAACTGAGGAGTAAGGCAGAGTCCGCTCCATCCAATTTCTCCCAATCCCGCGGCAACAGCGGCGTACCTATGGGCAATTTCAGGAGCAAAACAGACAGGAGTATCTTTGTAGGGATAATATCTCCAGATATTGCTGGCGGCGATTGGAAGAGAGTGAAACCCTAAATCTTCTAAAAAACGCGCCAAAAGAAAGGAGATATCATCTAATTTTGCGTTCATTGCTCCTTGTACATTATAAGGTCCGATATCATGGGGAGTGGGCTCTCCTCCGAGTTCCACCGCGGCATCTGGGTGGTGAATCGCTATTACTACCACACTTTCTGATTCTGGCATAAGTCCTTTCGGACTCATCCGAAGAGGCGCTCCCTTAAACCGTTCTACTGGAGCGAATCCCACCAGGTCTGCTCCCAACTCTAATGCTTTCTCTCTTACTAACGCATCAAGTTTCACGGGGTCCTCCATGTTTTCTAGAAAAGAGTGTAGTGAGTTCTTCCGCGGCCTGTTGCATTGCGGAAATAATAGAAGGTTTCTGTTTAGGAGTAAATCGTGTGAGAGGGAGAAAAAGCCCAAGGGCGGCCGCCATTGATTGGCCTTGAAAGATAGGTACTGCGACCGCGGCGACTTCTCCTACTCGGATTGCGATTTTTTCCGTAAAAATAAGAGAGAGTTCCTTTTTTAGATCCTCAAAAGATCGGATTTGTGGCCAGGTTTCATGAGGAAGGCCATTCATTTGGACAAAGGAAAAAAGCTCCTTCTCAGATAAGGAAGAGAGCAGAAGCCTTCCTGTGGCAGTTATGTAAATATCGCTTTTTAAGAGGTAATCGCTTCTTACAGTAAAGACAGAATTTCCATCCACCTGACAAAGTATGTCTCGTTTACCCTTTGTAAGGGTAGCGATAAGAACAGTGGCGGAAAGACTATTCGCTAGGAAGGTAATAATAGGTTGTGCTGTGGTAATAATATCTTTCCGGTAGGGACCGTTTCTTGCAAGATAAAAGATCATGGGCCCGAGAATATATCCCTGGCGTGGTATAGGTTGTTCCACATATCCAAGGATGAGAAGAGTTTTAAGAAGGTTGGCGCAGGTAGATTTATTCAGATTAAGAGAGAGCGCTATTTCTCCGAGAGTTCGGGGCTTTTCCGGCTCTTCTGCCAAGATTTGCAGAATTCCGAGCGCACGTTCAATGGATTGTATCATTTTATAATGTGGAACAGTATTTTACTATAATGAATATACCTGATGAAATATTTCCTGTCAACTTTTTTTTTGCTACTTGAAAACTTCTATCTTTACGCGGATAAAGCAGGCTTTCTTTCCCAGATATCCATTCTTCTGTTTCTATAATGTTTGCGGATTTACCTTTTAACTCTCTCACAACTTTCCGCAAAGAGCGGATTTTCTTCATCAACATCTTTACCGCATCTTTCTGAAACTCTTATCGTATCTTTTCACGAAGGGCTTTCTTTTATCTTTTGCTTTTTCCTCGTATCTATAAAAACAGGGGAAGCGCATACTTTTTTACATTGACTTGGGAACCAATAATCTGCGGAAGAAAAGGAATCTGAGAAAAGCTTCAGAGCTTTTTTAAAATGAAAAGAGAAAGGGATTCTTGATAATCTATTGGCTATACAATAATGTAGAGGCTCAATTATATTGAATCAAGAAGGAGAGTTACCCAGCAGGCGATTGCTTTTTCTTCGCCAATCATTCCGAGTCCTTCGGCAGTTTTGGCTTTTATTCCAATACTTTCAGTATCTATAGAGAGAAGGTGTGCTAGTTCTTTTCGTATGGTGGAATAGAAGGGAGAGAGTTTTGGTCTTTCCGCAAGAATAACCATATCAAGATTGGTTATTTTCATCTTTTTTTCAGCAAGAAGAAGGGTATAATAGGCAAGGATTTTTTTGCTTGAAATATCCTTGAATTCAGGATTGCTATTAGGGAAGATTGTTCCTATATCGTCTGCTCCAAGCGCTCCTGCAATTGCATCCGCGAGCGCATGCAACACTACATCCGCATCACTATGACCGAGGAGCCCGAGTTGGCAGGGAATCTCAACCCCTCCTAAAATAAGTTTCCTTCCTTTCACAAGACGGTGTACATCAAAGCCAAGGCCGATTTTCATTCCTCTACTATAGGAAATTTCCTTTTATTCGTCAAACATTCTCTTTCACGGTATAATTTTTTTATGGAATTCAAAGAGGCAAAACTTGATGAACTCCGTTTTTTATGGAGCCGTTGCACTCCTGTTTCTCCTTCCTCATGGCAATTACTTGCTTGTCTTAACTATACGCTTTTAGAGGATTTCTCATCTGAATTCGGCACATGGAAGGTATATGTGAGAAACCAGCCCTTTCTTTTTTCAAAACTAGGAAATCATAAGGAATCGTTTTCCCTTTTCTTTGCGATTTTTACCTCTTTTCAGGATTCCCGCCAGTTTCCTGTTTGCGGAGAATATGAGAATATAGAGACTCTTAAAACAAATCTTCTCTTTCTCTCTCAATTTTTGTGTAGCAGTACCAAACGCTCCTGTTTCTATATTCCTACAGTGCTTACTATGGAAAACTCTCAGGACTATGGGTATATTAGGGGGCTTATTATTGGTATTTTTCTTATGTCAGCGGATCTTGCCTATTCTTCTCTTTTCAAACTCCGTTCCGGTGTATTGACTACCTTTCTTGAATATACCAAACTTGTGTATGCGGGAACACCAGGATTTGCTATTGTGGTGGGAATGGCGGCAGTGGGGAGTTATTTTGGAGCGCTCTTTATTGCTCTTCCTATTGCGGCAGGAAGTTTTTACCGATGGAAGGCGAAAACTCTTCAAGCAAAGCTTATAGAACGTTTTCCTCTTGAACTCTTAGAATGTGATTTTGGGACCAATGCAGAACAGCGCTTAGAAGAACAGCATGATATGATTATTGAAAATCTTCGTAAAGAGGCGATGTTTCAGGATATTGGAGGTAAATGGAAATCTCTTTCAAAACAGGATTTTGAAGAAATCTATACTACAGTGAAGGAAATATTTCTTTTTCCAGACTCTTTTCTTGACCTTCTTGAAAGAATGATACGGAGTGTTCCTGATTTTGATTTACGAAAGTTTCTTCGTACCTATCTTCTCTATGCAAAGAAAAAACCAGAGGTTGTGCTTCGCTTTTTTGATTCATCTTCAACGTCTATAAAATAATATTCTATTGCACTTAGACCAATTCCACCGCACCTGTATAGAGGCGGTAATACCTTCCCTGTTGCGCAATCAGAGAGCTATGATCTCCTTGTTCCACAATCTCTCCATCTTCAATAACAAGAATTCGGTTTGCGTTTCTTACCGTAGAAAGTCTATGTGCGATGATAAGAACAGTTCTTCCCCGCATCAATCGTTGAAGTCCTTCTTCCACCAATTTTTCAGTGCGGGTATCAATGGAGGAGGTTGCCTCATCTAAAATAATAATAGCGGGATTTGCCACCCCTGCTCGTGCTATTGCCAATAATTGTCGCTGTCCCTGCGAAAGGTTTGCGCCGGCTCCAGTAAGAACCGTATGGTATCGGTGAGATAAATGTTGGATAAAGGAATCTGCATTGGAAAGCCGTGCGGCCTCCATTACCTCTTCGTCGGTCGCGCTGAGACGGCCATATCGGATATTTTCCATTACGGTTCCGGTAAAGAGATGAGTATCTTGCAGTACCATGGCAAGGGATCGCCGAAGATCTTTTTTTCTGATCTCTTTGATATTGATATCATCATAATAAATTGCACCTTTAGAAAGATCGTAAAATCTATTCATCAGGTTGGTAATAGTTGTTTTTCCTGCGCCGGTTGATCCCACAAAAGCGATTGTTTCTCCTGGTTTTGCTTGAAAAGAGATATTATTCAGCACAAGATTTTTCTTATCATAGGAAAAATGTACATTTTCAAAGACAATCTTTCCTTTGGCAGGAGTAAGAGTAGGTTCTGCATTGCTTTTTTCAGGATGTTGTCTTACCCAGAACTTATCTTTCCCATTGGATTGAGAATCCTTTTCATTAGAGTTGTTGTTTGTAGAGATAATCTGTATGGTTCCTCTTTCTTTTTCAATGGGTTCATCCATTATTCCAAAGATACGTTCTGCTCCCGCAAGCGCGGACATTACCGCACTGAATTCTTGAGATGCTTGGGTAATAGGATGGGAAAAACTTCGTGTAAACTGAAGAAACGCAACCACAGTACCAAGTGAAAGGATTCCTTTGATTGCAAAGATACCTCCTACAAAGGCGGTTGCGGCATAATGGATATGTGAAAGGTTTCCCATTACCGGCATAAGAATATTAGAAAAGGTTGAAGCGCGATCCGCTGAAAACCGTAATTCTTCATTGATTTTTCGGAAACGTTCTTTTGCAATCTCTTCGTATGAAAAGACCTTAACAGTTTTTAATCCTTCAAACATCTCTTCAAGGTATCCATTCACTATACCGAGTTTTTGCTGTTGCTGAGAGAAATGCGTACTGCTTTTTTTTCCTATAAACGAGACCGCATTCATAATAAATACTAACATGATAAGAACAAGGATGGTTAGTTGCCAGCTGTAAATCACCATCATAATAAAGACACCGGTTACAGTAATGAAAGAAGAGAAGAAATTAGTGATACTTCGTGAGAACATTTCCCGAAGCGCATCTGTATCATTGGTGTAGCGGCTCATCAATTCTCCGTGAGTATGGGAAGAAAAGTAGGAGACAGGGAGTGACTCCATCTTCGCAAATAAGGCAATACGGATTCTGTAGAGCGTATTTACCGAGACAGCGATCATTAATCTATTTGATGCCCATGTGGAAAAGGCTCCAAAAAGATAGAGCGCCGCCATATAGGAGAGAACTTTTCCAAAACGTTCTTTTAAGAGTGGATCTGGATTCCCAATCATGGGAGTAATATAATTATCTATAAGTATCTTTAAAAGTGCGGTTCCAAAAATCGCAGAGAGGGTACTGAACAAAAGAAATATAAAAACACTAATCAATTGAATACGATCTTCTGCCATATAAGAGAAGATGCGTCGGAGTGTTCGTCCTATATTTTTTGGTTTAACTTTTCCGTATACTTTACGCATGGGGCCCGACATGGCACTGTATCCTTTCTTCTTGAGATTCGCATACTTCGCGGTAAATTCTATTGGTTGCGAGAAGCTCTTTGTGCGATCCAATCCCATTGATTTTTCCTTCCTCAAGGACAATGATCGTGTCAGCGTCCTGTACAGAAGAAATTCTCTGGGCGATCATAAGAATGGTGGTATCAGAAGAAAACTCTTTTAATCCCGCACGAAATTTACTATCGGTTACTGTATCTATTGCGCTGGTTGCATCGTCAAGGATAAGAATTTTTGGTTTTTTTAGCAGGGCTCTGGCAATTGCAAGGCGTTGTTTTTGTCCTCCTGAAAGGTTGACTCCTCCCTGTCCCAACATCGTATCGTACTTATATGGAAAGGAATCAATGAATGCATGCGCCTGCGCTATTTTAGATACCTTTATAACTTCTTTTTCGCTGGCATTCGGGTTTCCCCAGAGAAGGTTTTCTCGGATTGTTCCAGAAAAGAGAAGGCTATTTTGAAGGACTACCGCAATCGCACTTCGCAACTTATTGATACTGTAATGCTCTATATTCTTGCCTCCTACCAAAATTTTTCCTTTTGTCGCTTCATAGAGACGCGGTATAAGTTGTACCAATGTAGATTTTGCTGACCCTGTTCCTCCGATAATGCCGACCCGTTCTCCAGAGCGAATAGAGAATGAAATATCATTGAGGACAAAGTTTTCCGCATCCAGAGAATACTTGAACGATACATGTTGAAATTCAATAGAGCCGTTTGGAGGAAAACGGTTACTATCAGTATGCGTGTCCTGTATATCTGGAACCTCATCAAGAATTTCTATAATTCGCACCGCGGAAGCGCGGGAGATAAGAAGTACGATAAAGATCATTGAAATCATCATAAGAGACATCAGTATCTGTGAAACATAACTAATAAATCCCGCAAGTTGTCCTACTCCCATTATTTCTTTCCCGACAAGATTTCCTCCAAACCATAGGATAGAGAGAATAGAAAGGTACATTGTTATCTGAAGAAGGGGCATATTCAAAATAACCACTTTTTCCGCGAATAATTGAGCATTTTTCAGCATAAAGGCATTTTCTTGAAACTTCTTTTCCTCATAAGATTCTCTTACAAATGCCTTTACAACTCGGATTCCTATAAGATTTTCTTGTACTGTGGCATTCATGGCATCATACTTTTTAAACATTGCGCGAAATCTCGGATGCGCGGTGGTTCCTATGAAATAGAGGGCAGTTGCTAAAATAGGTATGGCGGCAAAGAAGATAATCGCAAGCTGTCCATTAATTCTGACAGCCATAATCGTTGCTCCGATAAGCATAAGAGGCGCTCTAAACCCGACACGAAGAAGCATCATAAAAGCATTCTGAATATTGGTAACATCAGTGGTATGGCGCGTTATCAGAGAGGCGGTTGAAAACTTATCCGCATTAGAAAAAGAGAACTCTTGTACTTTATTAAAAAGTCCTTTCCGAAGGTTTGCCGCAAATCCTGTACCGGCTTTTGCCGCAAAACGGCCTGCTAAAGCGCCGAGCGAAAGAGAAACGCATGCCATAAGAACCATAATGGTTCCTATTTTTGCGGTATATTGGATGCCTCCGTTTCCAAGAATCCCATGGTCAATAATACGAGCCATAAGAAAAGGAATAAAAATTTCTAAAGTAACCTCTCCTACCATCAGAAGCGGCGGAGCAAACGCATATCGGCGATACTCTCCGACAAAGGCAAGAAATTTTTTTATCATATCAGTTTTTTCCCGCAAGAAAAAAAGAGAATTTTATCCGGTTCTCGCTCGCGAAAAGAGCGAGACAGTCTCACTATGTTGCGAGAGGTATTTATTCCTGTCAAAAGCATATAGTAACGTTCTATTTTTATTAAAAGTCATATAGAGAAAGATATCCGAGGTTAGCTCTCATTCGGGAGCATATCTACTATTTTTTTTTTTAACTTTTTGGGAGACTTTTTTTATACTTTCTAAATAGGTCTGTTCAACTGGAGTCAATGGTATTTCCCGATACTTTTGATACTGAGATTTTGCTTTATCAAATTCTATATTATGAAGTATTTTACCATTAAATAGTCTTCATGCACTCTATTGTCATAATTTCTATCAATGATACTGTCCCCAAAACGTTTATAAAGCCTGTATTCTTTCCTGTTGTGAGCTTTTCCCTATTCATGAATGCCTCAAAGCATTTATGATCCTGTTTTTCCCGCCTTCTTTTATGCACATTCCGAAGACATCAATCATAATAGGTCGCAAGGAAGAATTGGAATTTGCCGGATTCATATTATGCTTCATAAAATCACTCTGGTTAGAGATTGTCCTCTATAAAATGATCTTTGTATTTCTTCCAATATCCCATATAAGTTCGTTCTTCATTGCCATCAAAATTACGCTGAAACATTCTAAAAGTAACAAGAATATTTTTAGGTTGCCACTCTTCAACATAGCTGTATTTATAGGACATCCCTATTTTTTTCATCACCTTTCCGCTTTGAGGATTATTTCTATCATGTGTAGCTGTAATATAGATATATCCTGCAGATTTAATCCTATCAACTATTGCTTTAGATGCCTCTGTTGCAATACCTTGATGCCAATATGCTTTTTTTAATCCATAACCAAAATCACAACTCTCACTATCAGAAAGCCAAACATAGCCGATAGGTCTTTTATTCTCTTTTAAGCAAACTGCATAACGATAACTTGAAGATTTATTGTAATACGATAAAAAGTGTTCTTCCAAAAAAAGTTTTGCTTCACTGATATTTTTTAATGGAAACCACGGTAAGAAAGTGTTAACATCTGTATCGCTTAATATTTCAAATAAAGCATCAGCATCATTTTCACTAAACCTTCTAAGTATAAGCCTTTTGGTTTCAATGGGTGGGGTGTTTTCATTTACTATCATTCCTTATTACCTTTTCTTACTCTTCAAATAATACAATCTCTATCCACACGAAAGAATAAAAGATAGAAAAAAGCCTTTTCTATTCTTACTAAAGCATTCTGGGTCTCTTTATAAACTATTGGTTGCACCCTGACAGTATAAAGAGATATTTCTGCTTTACGCAAGGTGGATATAATATTGTTTTTTACCTCTAGGGTTTAATTTTTGATAGTCTCATCAATACTTTAATATACTGAAGCTGTATCAAACAAGGTTTTCTCTCCCCTTTATTTCTCCATCTTAGAGAAGAGTGCTATTGTCTCAATATGCCCTGTATGGGGGAACATATCCACAGGCCTAATGGTACGAAGAAGATAGTTTTGTTCCGCTAATAGTTTCGCATCTCTTGCAAGTGTTGCGGGATTGCAAGAGACATAAAGAATGCGCGGCGCTTTTATTGTCAGAAGTGCGGAGAATGCCTTTGGAGTCAGTCCTTCTCTGGGAGGGTCTACTACCACAAGATCAAAAGTATCCATCGCCTTTAGTTTTTCAACGATTCCCGAGCGGAAAGAGCAGTTGCTGATCTTATTGATACGGCAGTTTGTTGTCGCATCGGAGATATTGGTATCGCAGGAATCAATACCTTGCACAAAGGCCGCATTTTTTGAAAGATATAGTTCAATCGGACCTGTTCCGCAATAAAGTCCGAGAATTCGCTCGTTACCGGATAATTCTGCAATATGAAGAACTTCCTTATAAAGAAGTTCCGCGGCCTTTGTATTGGTCTGAAAAAAACTTTGCGGATGGATTCTGAATCGGAAAGATCCAAGTTTTTCTTCAATCCATCCATTGCCGAGAAGATGATGTTTTTTATCAAATGCGATAACATCCGCAATCTTGTCATTTTCTACCCAAAAGAGAGAAGTAATCCGTGGCTCTTGCTCCAAAAGGTTCTCTGCAAAGGAAAGAATATCCGGAAGCTTTCCTTTGCGGGTAACAAGAACAACCATAATCTCTCCGGTATTTTTTCCTTCCCGTACCAAGAGGTGGCGTAGAAATCCTTTTCTTGTAAAAGGATCGTAAGGTTTAAGATTGTTTTTATTAATATACTCTACTATCGGCGGAAAGATGGTTTTAACACAATCTGAAAAGATCGGACATTCTTCAAGAGGAACGATACCTCTTCCTCCTCTTTGTAGGGGAGTTGATCTTTTTCGTAGTCCGAGTACAGTTCTATCACCGCTGGTTCCAAAGGCAAACTCCATTTTGTTCCGGTATCCATAGAGGTCGGGAGAAGGAATAATATCTTTCATAGAATAGGAATCTGCCGCGATTCCTCCGATTTTCAAGAGATTATTTTGTACTGCGGCTTTTTTTATGGCAAGTTGTTCAGAATAATCAAGGTGTTGAAGAACACATCCACCGCAGACTCCGAAATAGGGACAAACAGGCTCCCTTCGCAAAGGAGAAGAGTTTGAAATCCCATTCATTTCTCCATACGCGAAGGACTTTTTTTTCTTTCTTATATGGGTCCATACCCTATCTCCCGGCACAGTATGCGGAACAAAAATCACGAGGTTTTCTTGCCTTCCTACTCCGAATGTGTCAGGCAGAGATATATCGGTAATATCAATTTCAAAAAGCCCTTCCTCAAAGAGGGAGATCATTTTTTGCACCATTTCCACAGGGAGGCCCATTACATTGTCATATCCTCCATCTATGGAAGCCACGAAGGTATCTCCTATCTCCTGAATAGCATAAGCGCCGGCTTTATCTTGGTAGGTGTTTAGATTAAGATAGTCGGTGATCATTTCCGGCGAAAGGGGATTGAAGAGAATTTTTGTAATCTCGTGCCGGGTAAGGATTCTTCCGCTTTCTTGATGAAAAAGAGAGACTGCGGTAATAACGCGGTGCCGATTCTCTGAAAGCATTTCAAGAAAGAGCACAGCCTCTTCTCTGGAAGATGGTTTTCCGAAAATACGGGTATTCATCGCCACAACTGTATCTGCGGCGACCACCAGTGCATTGGGGAAACGTTCTCCGACGGCTTTCGCTTTTAACGAGGCATTCTTAAGAGCACAGGCAAGAGGATCTGACTCTATGCAGGCTTCTGGAATTCCACTTGGTTCCACGCGGAACTGAGGAAGAACCTTTGCCATTAACTCTTTACGCCTTGGAGACTCTGATGCGAGAATAATTTCAAGTGCCATACTATTATACCTTTTGGAAGGAGAAGGGACTTTAAGATTGTCCCAGTACCGTGCTATACTATCATAATACGTCCACTGTAGCAATGGATAGCACTTTTTCCATAGGAGGAGGGTATGGTCTTACGATACCTTAACCAGGATGAAATCCTAAAAGTTGCCATTAATCTTGAAGAAGAAGGGTATCTCTTTTATACAAAGGCGGCCGCTCTTTCACGTGACGACTCTTCTATAAAAGTTTTTTCCTTTCTTGCGGAAGAAGAGGCTCAACATCTCCGTTTTTTTCAATCTCTTGATCTTCCAATCGTGGCTGAAACCGGAAGAGGCGGAGAGATAGATGATGAGATCTCCTTATATTTGAGGAATCTTGTTGATTCTGGAATATTTACATTTGATCCTACTCCGGAAAATCAACGATTCAGTTCTTCTCTTTCTATTCTTGAATTTGCGATTGAGGTAGAAAAAAACAGCATTCTTTTTTATTCCGGCATTCTTGATCTTAATAATGATCCCAAGGTAAAAGAATCTTTGCAAACCATTATAAGAGAAGAGAAGAAGCATTTGATAAGAGTTCTTTCCCTTTTACAGAAGGAACGCGAAAAGAGAAATTAAGTATCGGAAGCTTTGAATACCTTTCAAGGAAGAAAATCATAGGAAGGCATTTCTATGCTAATTTTCTCTTTTACGTTGTGATGTAAAGACCTTTATTTAGAGCCAATCCCTTTTTAAGACGCTCTTCTTCTGTTACAGAAAAAAATCATTGAAAAGTATGGCTTTGTAGTTGGTCTATCAAAACAATCATTTCCAAAGAAAGATTTTTCCAGAGTTTTCCTACTCATTGCACCTACTCAATATAGGGGGCTGTTCTAAGTTCAATGAATCTGGTTTCAAGAATGAGAAGCTACCCAAAGATAGAAAGAACCCTCTAATTCCTAAGTGTCAGTGCCTTGGTGAATAGTAAATATTTTAGTAGTGAAAGATAACTATTCCTCTCTATTATTTCACCTCTTTTTAGAATCTTTCTTCCACGCTTTTTGGTAGCAATTTTCTTATTTTTTTGAGTCTATCTCTTCTTTTACCGCAATTTTCGCCCTCTCCAAAAGAAGGTCAAGAAGTACCCTTATTTCTGTGTGCTTTTGCCTCCATTTCTGATTAAAATATGATGAGACGATACAGAAAAGAGGGTAAAGGCATGAAAAAAGAATCTATCCTTCTTTCTCAAAAGAGTAGAGTGTTTTAGTATAGGAGAGATTTTCTCTTGTTGGTATTGACAAATTTTTTAGATACGCTATTATGCAGTTATGAATACACAAAGAGAAAAAGATTTTTTTAACATTAAGTTTGAAATAGATCTTCCGTTGAATGTACAGTTAAAAAATCATCTTATCTCTCTTATTCGGAAAGATCTCTTGAAGGTTGGAGATAGACTGCCAACAGTATATGAATTGGCTGAATTGGTAGGTGTAAGCAGTGCTACTACGCGTAGAGTGATTGGAGATTTAGTGCGGGAAGGATATTTGAAAGCAACCCCTGCTTTGGGAACTTTTGTGATAGACCGTTTTCAACAAGAAGGAAGAGAGGTTCCCCAGCCACAAGGGAGTATTGGGATTCTTTTTCCCCATGTACAGAGAGATGTTTTAACTGTAGATAGAACTCCATGGACGTGGGAGATTCTTACCTCTATGCAGGAAGAATTCAGCGGAGCTGGATATTTCTGTACTTTGTTTCCAATAGGAGAAAACCTTGAGGAAGCAAGGAAAATAGTCTTTAACAATAGCCATTATTTTGCAGGATTTATCTCTTTTCCCGATACTATCAATGGTCCTTTTCTTGATATTCTTGAGAAAAGTGGCAAACCCTATGTCGCCATAGAAAAATGGAGAGCAGGAATGCGACATAATTATGTTTCTTGCGATAGCGATGATTTGGGAAGAAAAGCGGCGCGACATCTCGTGGAAACAGGGTGTCATTCTTTTATTGCGTTATACCCATCCTCTCTTTCAATACAATCCTATTATACTGCCCGTAAAATTATTGGATTTCAAGAAGAACTTCTTCGGTTAAATGTACCAATCTCATCTATTAAAATTATTGATGAAGCTCCTCAATTAGAAAAAATTGTGAACCAGGTAACAGAAACTCCTTGTGGTATCTTTGTTGCCAGTGATGCTTTGGCGATTAATATGGTGAATATTTGTAGAGAACAGAAAAAAAATATCCCTAATGATATTCGCATTGTAAGTGATGCGGGAACTATGATGTGTGAACAGGTATATCCTGCACTTACAGTGATCCGTCAGCCAATGAAGGAGATGGGAAGAGAGACGGCAAGGATGCTAATAAAACTTTTTAAGAGTGAGCACAAATATATGAGGGGCATAGAGCTTTCCGGAAAATTGATTGTGCGCGGAACAACTGTTTTAAAGAAACGAAAAAAGGAGCCATTGCCACAATTTACTTAATATTGGAGGAGGATTATGAAGATTGAAAAATTACGAAGTATGGGCGTGAGCTCGGGTTGGAGAACTCAAGTAGGCAGTGTGAAGTCAACGAGAAGGAGGGGATTTACACTTATAGAATTATTGGTTGTGATTGCGATTATCGCCATTCTCGCGGCAATGCTCTTACCCGCACTTTCAAAGGCTCGAGAAAAAGCGCGTCAAGCGGTCTGTCTTACCAACCTTAAGCAACTTGGGTTAGCTTGGATGATGTATTGGCAGGATTACGATGGATGGACACCACCGAGGTATATTGTGGGTTTGACAGCAGCTTGGCCAGCCGCTTTATATCCTAAATATACTTCTAATAGGTGGATCTTTGTGTGTCCAAGTGATCCCTATAAAAAAGCACGATATGATGCTACTTATAACAGCAGGTTTACTTCGTATGGTCGGAATGTATATGATCAAAGCAAGCAAACCGCAAAAATACAACGGCCTTCTGATGTAATTCTTTTAGTGTGTAGCACAAGTAATGGCGAAAGATTGGCATATGCCGGAACATACGCGCCGTTCGCATATCATGATGAAGGCCTTACCAATGCTATTCTTTTCTTTGATGGCCATGCTGGCACGGTGAGGAAGGATGTCTTGGAGAAATATATACATTCCACTTATCTGCCTTGGGCACTGTATGAAACGCGTTGGGTTATTACTCCCCCACTTTCCGCATATATGCGGTAAGGATTCTTTACATCTATTAGGAGGTTGGTATGAAGGGACGTGTGGGTATTCGCTGGTGTATGTATGCTCTTTTTTTTCTCTTGACACTTTTTCTTTCTGCTAATCTTTCGTGTGCTGACGATTTTATTGATCAAACCTCGCCAGTAGCGAATGATTGGCGTCCTTTTTCGGGCTCTCGTAAGCTTGGTCAGATATTCCTTACTGGCGATAATGTTTCCCGTATTACCAAGATAGAAATCCGAGCGCTCAAAAAACCAGGAGCTTCAATAGAAAGAGTCATTCTTTCTCTCTATGAATGGAAGGAAAATTACCAAACAACTATTGCAACAGGAAGTATCACCAAAACTTTTTCTTCTGAATCAACGGAAAAAAACTGGTTGCAATTTACGCTTGACACCAATGTTAAGCCGAAGACTCCTTACTATTTTGAACTGGCCGTAGAAGGTGCGACAGGTGATGAGCCTCCTGTTAAATCTGGCAAGAATTTTTATTATGTCTGGGAATATCATGGAGGAGGCGGATACCTAACCCTTTTTAACTATAGTATACAAGTGATAGATGGAACCTTGGAGCCCTATAGTGATCTTGTGTTTCGGACTTACTCTCCAATAGAGCACAAAACAGAAGAACAGATTACTTTTGGTCCAGCAGTGAAAAATAGTCGGGTGAAGGATAAAGAGAGGCTTTCAAGTCTTTGTATTAGTCTTGGCGAGGTTAGGGCAATGATGCGCGAAGGGATTCCGCCAATAATTCGCAATACCGATATTCTCATAATACAAGGAGATGTTGATACTGAACAGCCTGAATTGGAGAAAATGACCCGATACCTGCATCAATATGGAATTGTGGTGCTCTTTAATGCAATGGTTGGGAGTGGGTTTGGAGATGCTGACTTGAAACGAAGAATGGACCCTTCAATTTTATCTGATACCTCATATCAAGAGGCTCTTTCCCGAAATATTCGCGAATTTACGAAAGCAACGAAGATAGATGGTATCTTTTTTGATGAACCGAGTTGTGGCCCCTATGATGCAGCTCGCAGTCCTGTTTATCTGAAACCAGAGGTGATCACATTATTCAGGGAATATCTTCTTAAGTATGCTGAAAAAGATAGATTGGCAAAACTGATGAAGGAAGAAGGAGTTTCAGATCCTGCTTCTCTTAACCCTCCCACGATAGAAGAATGGAAGAAGGGAGAGAAGAAAGAACTCTGTTATTATTTTGCTAAATTCCGCTCACACTCTCTTGGCGAGATGATGAAGATATCGTTAGATGCGGCTTCTTCTGTCCTTCCGGATGCATTTAATCTTATTAACATCTCTCCCTATTCACTATGGCAGGGACGTCTTGCGGGACCTCCTGATCTTCATGAAATCTTTTCCTATTCCTCTCTTTCTGCAGTTGCTTTTGATTGTTATGAGGCCTATGGGAGCGGAGAGTCATCCATTCGGCCGCATGACTCATATTTTTACTATTCATGGGGCGCGAATCTTGCACGATATTACGGGAAACATTTCTTTTCCGTTTCAGCTCCACATTATAATAGGGCTCGTCATAGCGCTACCTGGGCAGATGCTCTCTTTTCTGGTTTAAGAGCTGGCACTGAGACTAATATCTGGACATGGAAATGGCTCTTGTATGATGCTTGGCGAAAAGAGATGGACCTGAAATATGTGGATATGAGTCAACGCGCTTTTGAACATATCCGGTCTTTAAAGAAAGGAGAACGAAAATCTGATTTTGCGCTTCTCTTTCCAAGAAATATTCTCTATTCTGGTGAGAGTACACTTGGTGCATTTCGCTACTATGGTTTTGGCGCATTTAGTAGAAGCTCTATGGAGCCTTTCTATGATTATGATGTCTTGGACAGTACTTTTCTTAAGGACCCGATGGCGTTGCGTGGATATAAGGGGCTGGTGGTATTTGGAGGATTGAACAGTGATGATGAATTGGTTGGTTTGAGAAAATTTCTTGATACCAAGGGAAAATTTCTCTATTTGGTTCCTGATGATGGTGGAATTTTTGGCTCAACAAACCAATTTGGCGAAAAACGAGAAGGTGTCTATCCATTGAAGGATATTGTTGGATGCGATCTTCTATTTGGTGGCACATCAGGTCCAGGAACAGTTGTGAAGTCCGGTCTCTCCACTTCTGGAAAGAAACTAGATTACTTAGTGAGACGTACTGTCCGTTTTCATTGCACACAACCAGATGATTCTTTAGAAATATGGGTACAAAACGCTTCAAAACAGCCACAGTTTCTTTACCGAGAGTACCAGGGTAATAAGATTTTTGTGGATCTTACCCTCCGAGATCCTGGTCTATTCAAAGATGCGCTTGCCTATGCAGGAATTAAAGATGAACCATTAGTGGTACGTAAGTTTGAAAAGAGCGTTATTCTCTTTAACAGAGAAAAAGAGAGCAAAAATGTGACTCTTACCTTGCCTCTTGGTAATTATACGGTTGCAACAGCATTTGATGGTGAGTTTAAGAGCATCAAATATCCTTCTATCGTAGCTAGAAATGAGGGAACCGCAACTACAGTTCAGGTGACCGTACCAGCCCAGTCTCATCTGTTCCTAACTAGGCAATGAACTCTATAGATTTGTAGAGGGAAGGGGAGTCCTTCCTTTCTTTGTGAATATGACAATCAGGGAAATAGAGACTTATTCATACAGAAATGAAATGCTTGAATCATACGGATAGTTATCTTCTTCTCTTCTCTTTTTGATTGATGTGAAGGTCACTAGAAGTTTAGAGTATCCAAGAGAAGAGATGAGAGATTAGGAAAAGGAGTTTTGATAGAATTCCTTGCCCATTGAAAACAGGGGAGTCAAAGATGAAGATGATTATGAAAAGAGGTTGTCTTGCTAAAGTTCTCATGGTGATTTTACTATGGTCTCTCTCTCTGAGTGCCCAGGAAAGATCAGAAAAAAAGTTTCTTTTTATGACGTGGGCATACCCAGAACTTATGAATGAAGTTGGATACCATCCTGTAGAAAAATTATTAGATGAGATTTGGATCGCAAACTTTTTACAAGAGAATAAGGAGTTAGAGGGTTTCAAAGAAAAGACAGGGTGGCGACAACAGTTTTATTTAAATTCCCTTCTTTACTCTCTTGATCCTAGTGATAGAAAGTCAAAAAGGGTTAATTTCAATAGTGATGAGGATAGAAAAATCGTGTCTGCTAATATTCATACCTATGGATCCTTGAAAGGGTATGATACTTATGTGATTGACGAACCTAGCTATGGTGGAGGCATTTTTCATAAGGGAACCTATGGTCCGTACGATGATCCTACAAGAAAAAAGTTTATCCATTATCTTCGGACTTTCTATTCAGAAGGAGAATTGAAAAAGCGCTTTAATGTGAGCGATATTGAAAAAGAATTGATCTTTTCATCAGAGATGTCAGTGCGTCAACCATATCTGTTCTATGAATTTAAGAAATTTCATTGGTGGGCGTTGGCAGATTATCTTAATTTTTTCTGGACAGAGTTGAAGAAGGTGAATCCTGATGCCGTAACCTGGTTAAACCTAAGCGTATGTCCTTATGATGCTGGAGTAAGGTTTGATGGAGTGGATTATAGCGCATACGCACTCTCTCCAACCTTTGGAATCATTAGCGTTGATCCATACGCGCATATCAGAGAGAATAATCAATATTGGGTGAGCTTTGGTACGAATATTCTTTCTGTTCTCTCTGAAAAACCTTTTGGAACATGGATATCTGGATATCATGGATATCTTTCTACCTCTCGAGACAATAGCCTTGGATTGCTTGCAGGCTTTGCGCAGGGAGCAAAGTTTTTTGGATTCCATGCCTATACACATGGACTTCGCTATTTTGTTAAGGAAAAAAAGAGTCCTGAAAAGATGTCGGTAACAGATAAAGAATTGGCTGAACATTATCGTGAACGGTACGATACTATTGCTGAAACTATCTCCTTTATTAAAGAACAAGATTGGTTGTATCCCTATCATTCTGATCATCGCGTCTGTATATATTTTCCTACAAATACCTATCTATCAAACTATTTTGATACTTCTTGGAGTAAATCTGCCGGCGCCTGGGGAAGCTCTTATTTTTGCGAAAGAATCTATTACAGTTTGTTGCGTCGACATATTCCCGCTGATATGTTAATGCCCCCACTTTTTTCTTCAATACCTGATACCACTGCATCTCAGATTGTCAGAGAGAAGATTAAGCAGTATCAGGTAATCATTCTTCCCGCCGCAGAATCCTTGTCAGACGATGAAGTGGCAATGCTAAAAGAATGGGTTAAAAAGGGTGGAGTGCTCATTGCTACTGGAGTTCCGGGTAGATGTGACGAGGCGGGAATAATCAGAAAACAGTGGGTTTTGAGAGATCTCTTTGGTTGTCAGCCAAGGAAAGAGGCGTTTCATCGTTATTTTACCTTTACTCCTCATGGAAGACAGTCTGTATTTACCTCTTTTGGTGATAGTCGCACCCGAGTCTTTTCAGAGATACTGCCCAAAAGGCAATATTTAAGTATTCCCTATTTTAAGAGCAGTTATAGTGGAGAACAGAGTGTTGCCTACTATAAGACTGGAGCAACCCATCCTTATGGAAACCATCCAAGGAGTTCATTTGCCACTACTTTCCAATATAATATAGAGAAGGTAAAAAATCTTGATATAAAGGGAGTTTCATATCGGCCGACCACAGCAAAGGTTCTTGCTTTGTGGGAAGATAATTCGCCAGCTATTGTGATGAATACGTATGGACAGGGAAAAGCGATCTTAAGCTCTGCCACAGATATACTTACCGGATATGAAGTTGATGGTTGGTATAATGATGAATTCCTTGATATGTTGGCAGATTTAGTTCGGTGTGGCGATGATCAGTTGAGAACAGAAGGACTGTCTCCGCAAGTTGAGGTTAATCTGTTGGCAAATCCCTCTAAGACCTCTTACACGATTACTTTGCTTAATTATGATGGATTGCCTACCGGAGAAAGTGTTGTGAAATTGAAACTTCCTATCCATCTTGAAAGAGTAGAATGGATTCCTTTTCAGGGTGATAAAAAAAGCTTGGAAAGTGTCATAGATAAGGATTGGATTTCTATCAAGATTCCAAGTTTTAAAGAGTTTGCTTTGTTACGAATGGAGGGGAGATGACTCAATCTATGATGTTTGGCGCGTATGCGACGTTGAAATCAATTCATACCCTTTCAGATGCGAAAAAAATGGTTGAGAACTGTCAGCTTCTTAATATCAACCATATTATATTGTTGACAAAAAATGAGAATGAACTCTTTTATCCGAGTACTCTTGTTGATTCATATCAGAAGGGTTCTTTTGATCCTTATGAGGCAGTAACATCTGAGGCAAAAAGAGCAGGTATACGTGTATCTGCTTGGTTTATGTTGTATAAAGAGTCCCTTGCCAACCCAAGTCGTATAGTACAAGAGCATCCAGAGGTATTGCTGGTAAATAGAAAAGGAATAAATAATATAGAGGAACCAACCTGGAACACTGTTTCTCCGATTCTCTGGGTATGTCCTTCTTCTCAGCGTTACCGTGAATACCTTATTCAGCTGATGGAAGAGGTAATGGACAGATATAATTTGGATGGAATCAATTTAGATTTTGTGAGGTATCCGGAAGAATTAGATGCCCGTCAATACTGTTATTGTGCGACCTGTCGCAAACGATTTGAGTCTACTTATGGTGAGACCATTCCTTCTGATAGCATAGTTCGTATGAGGTATCATTCCGCGCTTATGTGTGAAAATGTGACTGAATCTGTTCAGGAGATTGCAGAAAGGGTACAGGCAAAAGGAGGGAAAATTTCAGCATATTGTTTTACTGATTACACTTCGTCAATAGAGTCTGTAAAACAAGATTGGCCTTCTTGGGCAGAGTTTGTTGATGAACTCTACCTTTCTACCTATGAGGTTTCTCCTCAATGGGCTGGAACTATTATGCAAAGAGCAAGAAGGGTTGTTGGAGAGAGATGTCGGCTTCTTCCTGTGGTCTGGAGTTTGCAAGAGATTTCAAGGGCTAGTCAGGGTGGGTCTCGTTGGTCAAAGGAGCGAGGCACTACATATATGAGATCTGTTATTGATCAGTGCTTTGAAAATGGCGCAGATGGCGCTGCTTTCTATCTATATGATTCCATCTTTGGCGTGGAGAGCCATGATTATAAGAGAGAAGATGCTCTTCCCAAAGATGCCTGGAAAAAACTCAGGTCAGCATTAGTTGGTTAAGGGAACTCTTTTTCTGAAAAGATAAAAAGAAGAAGCACTGATTCTCTTAATCCGTAACCGAATAAAGAGATGAAAAACACCATATATTGTGGAGGTTACGATAATGGGAAGTATTGATAATGTACGGTTTCTTACTATAACAGATACAACGATTGAGATACGATGGGATGCTGATTTTCCTCAATATGAAATTGATTACCGAACTATTGAAGAAAAAGAATGGCACACTATTTTCAATGTAGTTTCCTGGGAAAACCCATACAACATTATTATGCTGAAACCAGGGACAACCTATGAGTTTCGTATCCGTGGTCTTTCTGTGCCGAATGCAGATTGTAAAGATAAAAAAGATCTTTCTCAGATAGCTGAATCTCCTGTAATAAAGGCGTCAACATTAAAAGAACCTGTAATTAAAAGGTTTTCCGAACTTTCTTTATATCCTTCCTATCCTATTCTTGAAGGACGAACCTACCCCTGCATTGAAAGCTATAAGGGATCTCTTTGGTATACTGATGCCAAGTTTTATCTATATAAGCTTGATACAGATGAAAAAAAGGTCCTTTGGAAAAGCGAGAATCCAATGATTGAATGGCCTCTATCTTTGCCATTGGGATATATGGGACTTCCAGATATCACTCTATATGATGACAAACTATGGGTAACCTGCAATATCCAGGCTACTCACCATTCTGGTTATACGGTTACCCAATCAAGACAATACCTTTTTTATTATGATTTTGCTACAGAGAACATATCTACACCTGTGATAGTTGAACCAACAAGGTCTGAATATGGTTCCTGGGAGGGTGGCGTACAAGCATGGCGCGGAAAGCTTTGGGTGATGCATATGGATGTTTGGTTAGAGGGTGATTTACGTCGTACCCGCATTGTTCTGCGCACATTTGAAAATGGTGAGTTCAGCAAGCCAATCATCTATGAGAATTGCCCTACTGTCTATCCTTATGGACCTTCTATGAGTCTGTTCAACGACAACCTAATCATTCTCTTCTCTGATCTTGCAGCTGAAGAGAAAGGAAATGAAGAACCATTGCTGTATACGGTCTTTGACGGTAAAAGCTTTAGCGAGGTAAAAGTTATACAGAATATTGGTAGAAGCCGGTATGCGAGAGGAGTCCAGATAGGAACTCGTTTTCTTTGTGCTTACAAGTGCAGTGCGCCTTACTTTAAGAAGTTTAATTATGAGTATCATGATATTGCTCTATCGCTTTTTACTCCTTCCACAGAGGAGGAACCGCAGACCATTATGTACATAAATGATCGTAAATATAATAGTTCACCAGATATTGCGCTTCATGGGGGCAAAATATTTGTTGTTTACAATAAACTGGAACATCTTTACGATAGACCAGAAGATCCCGCAATCCATCATGGTGCGTGGCTTGGGAGTATCCTTCCTCTGCCTGAAGAAAGGTAGAATTTCAATTATCTTCCCTTATTCTTTAATACTGCGTATGTAGGGATTATATGAGACCATTGAATAGCCGGGTTTCAGATAGATTTTTTGATCTGGAGGTTATACGATACTTCTGCCTTGGTGGTTTCAAGGGAATAATAGACGTTTTTTTTGCAACAAGAAATGCGGAGTGATAATGAAAAATGTCTTTACAATTCGGGCAATACTTATCGGAGCGATACTTTCAATATTGATTTGCGTGGGAGATGTCTATAATTTAATGGTGACGAACGGCTCGTATATGACATTAGATTTTACCACTCCTGCAGCTATTTTTATCCTTTTTTTCTTGGCGATTCTTAATCTTCCTCTTAAAAAAAATTTTCCACGGTTGGCATTGTCTGTACCAGAACTTATCTTAATTTCTATTATGTTGATGGTTGCGGCTTCAATACCAACAATGGGTTTGACACTCTATTTAGTTCCTCTTATTAGTGGTGTGAAATATTACGCAAACCCTCAGAATGAATGGGGCACAACCCTTTTACCTCATATAAAATCCTGGCTTATTGTTCAAGACGATATGGCGGTTAAATGGTTTTATGAGGGACTTCCCAAGGGAGAATCTATTCCCTGGGTGGCATGGATGAAACCATTAGCCGCCTGGCTTCCTTTAATAGTAACAATTTATTTGGTTATGATCTTTATTATGGTCATTATGCGTAAACAATGGGTTGAGAGAGAAAAATTAACATACCCTATGACCAAGGCGCCGCTTGAATTGATCCATTCCACAGAGAATCATCTTTTTCGGAATCGCTTGTTTTGGATAGGTTTTTCCATTCCAGTCGTGCTTGGGTGTATTAATGGTTTACACCACTATATCCCGTTGATTCCTGGAATAAAATTGGCGCAATCAATTCCAATATTTCGGAGAACGTTAGGCCTTGATTTTCGTATCAGTTTTCCAATGATTGGATTCACCTATTTTGTTAATCAGCAATTGGCGTTTAGCTTGTGGTTTTTTTGTCTTTGCACAACCGTGGTGCAGGGCATTTTCAATATTACCGGATTTGAACAGCGGGATTTTCTTCCTTATAACTTAGATCGACCAACCTTGGGCTGGCTTGCTTTAGGCGCACTTATCTACATAGTTTTGTATGGATTATGGATGTCGCGGGGACATTTCAAATCTGTGTGGCGGTTGGTGCGCACCCGACAGGATGATCCTGATGAGATAGTTTCTCCTACAATTGCCTTTTGGGGGATGGCCGCTGGGCTTCTTTTCCTCTTTCTTTGGCTTGTTGCCAGTGGACTTTCTCCTATAATATCTCTTATTTTGATTTTTTTCCTTTTTCTTATTTATATAGGTATTACTCGCGCTGTAGTTGAGGGAGGCATTGCGACGACGAGAGCTCCTGTTATTGCGCCGGTAATTACAACATCTTTTCTGGGACCTTCATATATTGGTCCTCAAGGACTTGCTTCACTGGGTATGAGTTTTATCTATAATTCGGATGTACGTACATTTGTTATGGTCTCGGTTGCTAATGGATTAAAGATGCTTGATGAGATAGCGCAGAATAAACGAAGAATTTTTTTGGCTATTCTTGTTGCGATAGTGGTTTCCCTCTTCTCATCCATTCTAACAGTTTTACTCCTTGGATACAAAAACGGCGCTATCAACGCCAATTCCTGGTTTTTTATTAATGGACCTCAGTATCCACTTAGATATTATGCAGATAAAATACGATACCCCGGTGGTCCTGATTGGTTATATATGGGCTTTGTGGCTTTTGGCTCTCTTTTTGCCCTTTTATTACAATTTATGAGGATGCGATTTTTCTGGTTTCCCTTTCATCCCTTAGGATTTGCCTTTTCTACTGTAATGATGACTAATGCGCTTTGGTTTTCAATTTTTCTCGCGTGGCTTATTAAACTAACACTTCTTAAATATGGAGGAGCGCAGGTATATGAGAGAAGTAAAATCTTTTTTATTGCCTTGATTGTGGGACAATTCGTCGTGAATGGATTTTGGTTAATACTTGATTTTATCACCCGTCACACAGGTAATATGCTCTATTGGGCGTGATTCAAATTTTTTTTGATCTTCTTCTATTTTTGTCTGAGAATTAATGAGACGATTTGCTAATTCTTTAAGGGTTCGGTATGACCGATTTGTTCATTCCGAGAATAGAAAAGTCCACTGCGTTATTTAGGATTCCCTCTTTCTTATTCTTTTTTAGTTCTGTGGTCTATCCGGAGACCACGTTACTATAATCTGTTTTTTTCTTCCTGAATAATCGCTCTGTTAGATGAAAGAGAATCAGGTTTTCTTTCTTTTAATTCTTGATTTTATTGTAGAAAATTTCTCATAGTATGATTTTTATTTACCCTGTTTTTTTTTGCAAAAACAAGCAAGAATGAACAACATTTGACAAAAAAAAAGTTTCAGAGTACAATGCCATTATGGGCTTGAAAGGAATAAAGAGACAGAAATTTATAAGGAAATTTTTTGAAAACGAGGAGATGGTTTCAGTGGAGCTTCTCGCAAAAAAATTGGCTGTGTCAGAAGCCACTATCCGTCGAGATCTTAATCGGCTTGAGGATGACGGAGTGTTGACGAGGATATATGGCGGTGCCACGAAGCAGAAGATCTCGCGAGAGTATCTTTATCAAAGTAAAGTTCGTAAGCAATATAGAGAAAAAGGAAAAATTGCCGCAGAAGCAGTGAAATATATTAGAGAAGACTCCATTATTTTTCTTGATTCAGGCTCCACTACCCTTGAAATTGCACGATTGTTGAAAGTACGGCCAATAAAGTTTCTTCTGATTACTAATTCCTTTCCTATCCTGAAGGAACTTGCGAGTACATCCTCTATTAGAATTTACTTTCTTGGTGGATTTTTCCGAAGAGAGCTTGCAGATTTCTTTTCTTCTTCTCTGCTTGATCATATTAAAAACTTTTCTGTGGATATTGCTTTTCTTGGAGTGGATGGAATCTCCTCTGCTTCTGGTTTAACTACCACTGATACAGAAACAGCTACTCTTGGGGAGGCTATTATGGGGATTAGTTCTCAGGTAATTATCTTGGCTGATAGCACGAAGGTGGGGAGATCCGCTCTGTTGCCGTATGGAGATTTGCGCAAGGTAGATTATCTTGTTACTGATTCAGCTACCAATAAGAAAGATCTGGACCAGTTGCAACAAAGTGGGATAAAAACAATTATCGTATGAGAGTGGATTTTTGGAACATTGGTAAAAAAATTGCTTTACAAGGAGAGGGAATGAGTGGAAAAGAAATTAGAATGTCTCGCTTTTTTTCGCGAGGAAAACCAGTTGTGGTGGCAATTGATCATGGCAATTATTTTGGACCGATTGAGGGATTGATAGATTTGAAAGAAACGGTTTCAAAACTCTCCAATGTTGATGGAATTCTTATGACACCTTTTATCGTGTCGCATGTGAAGCAGGTTTTTTACGGTAAATCTAGTCCGTCAATGATTTTAAGAGTTAATTGGACAACCTCGCTCTGTCATCCATGGAAGTATCAGGAAGCTCATACTCGCCTTGTAATGGAGCCTATGGATGCGCTTGCACGGGGGGCCGATGCTGTGCTTGCCGCCTTAACATTACATAGCGGGAGCGAAAAGATTGATGCGGAAAATGTAAAAGTTTTTACAAAAATTGCGAGGAAGGCTGAACAGGCAGGCATTCCCTTGATTGGAGAGGTGATTCCTTTGGTTCCTCCTGCAGAGAGAGAATTTCTTCATGATCGGGTGAGAGATATTGTAAGGATTGCGTGGGAATTAGGCGCAGATTTAATCAAGACCCTTTATACAGGCAAGGATTTTCATGAGATAGTTTCTGGAGTTCCGATACCAGTTTTTGCGCTTGGAGGCGAAAAGACTAACACTGAAGAGGGTGCGCTTGATCTTGCGCGTTCTGCGCTCTCTGCTGGTGCAAAAGGAGTAGTGTTTGGTCGGAATGTTTTTCAGGCAAAGGATCCAGCAAAATTTGTGGAATTATTACAAGAAGTGGTGAAATCATAGGAGAAAATCTTATGAAAAAGAAGAAGATCCGAATAGGAGTTTTTGGAGGACGAAGAGGTACTACCATGGTTTCCACGCTTGCTCGTCATCCAGATGCATCTCTTGTGGCTGTGTGCGATAGGTATAAACCTTATCTAAAACGTTGCGAAGCACTTGCCAATGCAGAAGGAATAGAGATTACTGGCTATGAAGATTTTGAGAAATTCTTTTCCCATGATATGGATGCAGTGGTGTTGGCTAACAATGCAACTGAACATGTTCCTTTTGCAGTACGCTTACTTGATTCCGGAAGACATGTTTGTTCCGAGGTTCTTGCATGTCAGAGCCTTGCAGAGGCGGTTTCGCTTGTTGAGGCAGTTGAAAGGAGTGGAAAGGTCTATTCTTATGCAGAAAACTACTGTTATTTTAGAGGAACTTTGGAGATGCAGAGACTATTTCGCAAGGGAGATATTGGCCAGCTTCTTCATGCAGAGGGCGAATATGTTCACGATTGCGAATCAGCATGGTATCGTCTTACCTATGGACAAAGAGACCACTGGCGTAATTGGGTTCCCGCGACCTTTTATTGTTCTCATGCTATTGGGCCGATCCTTACTATCACCGGAGCTCGTCCGATACGGGTAAGCGCCTATGAAACACCGAATGTGAATTGCCGAAGATATGGCAGGAGAGGGAGTGATGGTGCGGTGATACTTTGCCAGCTTGATAATGGAGCCACAATGAAGGCTATTCCTTGGGCAGCCTATAAGCGGAACCCGGAAGCGATCTGGTATGTAGTGTATGGTTCAAAGGGAATGATGGAGACTGATCGTTGGGGATCAACCTATAATCGGGTGAATGTATATATTGAGAATTCTCCTTCTTCAGTATATGAGACGAGTTATATGCCAAAATTTTCCTTTGAAACAGAGCTTTCTCGTTCCATTGGGGGGCATGGCGGATCAGATTTTTACACCATCCATTTTTTTCTTGCGGCGATTCTCGGAAAAAAAGAGGGAGAAAACGCAATTGATGTTTATCAGGCTCTTGATATGACATTACCAGGAACCCTTGGATATCGTTCCATCATAGGTGGAAATATTCCACTTGAAGTGCCGGATATGCGAGATAAAAAGCTTAGAGAAAACTATCGGAATGATGATTGGTGTCTTGATCCGAAAAAAGGGACAGCGGGGAAGACACCAAGTAGTTCCTTTGGCGAGCTTACTATTCCAGACTCTTTGTATAAAAAAATAGCAAAGGAATTTCAAGATAGTATGAAAAAGAGATGAACCTTGACGAACGTTATATTAGAAAGTTTCTTATATGATACTGGAACTATTTTTGATTTCCTGGAGGTGAAATGAAGCCAAAAATTGGATTGATTGGGCTTACCGCGGAAATCTATCAGCAAAAATTGCCTGAACTTATAGAAAAACTTAGGAGTTTTTCAGAAGAGGTCCGAGATGTATGCGAGAGCTTTGCTGAGGTAATACATATCCCAATTGTCTATTCCGCAAATCAGATGGAAGAAGCTTCTTCAAGGATTGCTGGAGAAAAATGTGATGCAATGGTTCTTCTTTTTCTCTCGTATAGTCCGAGTCTTATTATTGCGCCGTCTCTTAAGAATCATCCTGAAATTCCTGTCTTGCTATGGAACACCCAGAAACTCTTTTCTATCTTGAGTGATTTTTCGTCAGAGGATATGTTCTGTAACCATGGTATGCATGGTGTTCAAGACTTAGCAAGTCTTTTGCTTCGTCAGGGCACTAAATTTTCTTTGATTACTGGTTACTATCAGGATCAGAAGACCATATCTGAGGTTTCCGCATGGTGTGAACTTGTTGCAGTGGCGAGATCTCTTCGTCTTTCAAGAATTGGACGGATTGGCGGCCGGTTTAAGGATATGGGTGACTTTGCGGTAGATGATGCAGAAATTACGCGGGTTTTTGGGGCACAAGTCTATGATATTTCCAATGAGGACCTTATAGATGTCGCAAAGAGTGTTTCAAATGAAGATGTGCGTGAGATCGTAAAAGAGGAGAAAGAGATCTATTGTATTGATGATCGCCTTGATGATGAATCTCACTTTATTTCCGCGCGCCTTGAGAAGACTTTTAGAAATATCGTGCGAGAAAGGGCTTTGGATGCGCTTGCGGTAAACTTTATGGGTTTTGACGGAACAGATTATTGCGAGGCTATACCATTTTCAGCTCTTTCAAAATTTATGGCTGAAGGAATAGGCTATGCCGGCGAGGGAGATGCGCTTTGTGCCTTTTCAGTACTTGTATGTGGAAGGCTTTTTGGCTCCGCGGTTTTTACAGAGATGTTCACTACCGATTACCACTATAATAGAATTTTCATGTCTCATATGGGAGAATGTAATCCCTTGATGGCAAAGGAACCTTGGCGGATACATTTAGTAAAAAAAGAACTTTCGCTTGTCAAACCTGGTCTTGGCGTGACCATGTTGCTTTTTCCGCTAAAGCCAGGGAAGGTAACTCTTTTTAATATTGTGCCGAATACCGATGGATTTCATTGTATAGCGACGCGAGCAGAAATTCTTGACTCACCGCTTTTTCCAGATATTTTATCTCCACACTTTCTTTTAAAACCAGGAAAAAAAATTGAAGAATTTCTTACTGAATATAGTCAACTTGGCGGTACACACCATCTTGCGATGAGTTATGGTGATAATGTGGGAAGGTTGCAGGCGTGGGCAGAGATGGCGGGCGTGAAATTTTACGAACTATAGATTGATAAGGAGAGGAAAGATGTGGAAGGAAACAACGCGTATTACACGAAATAAGAAGATTTTTGAAGAAGAATTTGAAGAATTTCTTCCGAGTAAGATACTTGATTTTCATGTCCATATTTCTCCAGTTGATGCTCTTATTTCAAATGTTCACCCTGTGAATGCTGGCGGGCATTCTCTTTCTTCTTATACCATTAATGAACTTGAAACAGATATGTTGGATCTTTATCCGAGAAGAGAATCTTTTGCGGTCTGTTTTGGTTGGTGCTCTCGTGAACTTGATCTTGCGAAGAATAATCGTTATGTGGCTACATCTTGTGATAAAGAGCGTTTTTTTCCAGTAAGAATGATAATGCCAGAAGAAGATCCTGAAGTTGTGGAGCGAGATACCGTGACTCAAGGATTTTTGGGATTCAAACCTTACCTTACTTTTGTACAGAAACCAAAGGAAGAGATTACAGTTCGGGATATGATTCCAGACTCATTTATGGAGATTGCAAATCGGCAAGGTCTTTTTGTGGTACTCCATATCCCTCGGAAACAGAGGCTTGCTGATCTAGAAAACCGAAAACAAGTACTATGGATTTGTGAGAACTATCCTTCTGCGAAGATTATCCTCGCGCATGTTGGCAGGGCCTATTTTATGAAAAATATAGTTGGGAATCTTGAGCCCTTTATTGATATACCGAACCTTTATTTTGATCTTGCAATGGTAAGTAATTGGGAAGTACTTGAATACCTTTTTTCTCGTGCTTCGTTGGAACGGATTCTTTATGCGACTGATATTCCCATCTCTCTTGCTGCTGGCGCATCTATTGAGGTGAATCACCAATATTCTTACCTTACTCCAGTGCCATGGGATCTCTCTATTTGTGATTCTGACCCCAGGCTTGTTTATACCTCGTTTGCGTATGAGGAAATCCGCGCGATTAAGAAAGCTGTTCAAAGAATCGGGTTAGGCAGGCGATTTGTAGAAGACCTCTTTTATCACAATGGAAACCGTCTTCTTCAAAAGCCGCGTACTAGAAAAATATCAGATGAAAAGAGTCAATAACATTTGAAGAATCATTTTTTAAGGAGGCGAAGATGGATAGATGGTATAAAGAATATCAAGAGAACCCACCCTGTATAACTGTTCCGGCACCAGGACCAGAGTCTCAAAAACTTCATAAAAAAATTAAAGAATATATGAAAGGGTATTCATCCCAAGTGAAACTCTTTCCAGTTGTTTTTACAGAGGGACGGGGCCCCTTTCTTAGGGATGTGGATGGAAATACCTATCTTGATTTTTCCTCGGGAATTTATGTGACTAATTGTGGTCATTGCCATCCAAAGATTACTGAATCAATCCAGAAAATGGCAGGAAAATTACTTAATGCGCACGATTTTGATAGTCCGATGAAATATGAGGCTCTTGAACTTCTTGCAGAAATTCTTCCTGGCGATATCTCAGGAATTCAATTCTATTCCGATGGAACTCCTGCGGTAGAGGCGGGTCTTAGGGCGGCACGGGCGATTACCGATAAGATTGAGTTTCTCTCTTTCTGGAAAGATTTTCATGGGAAGACCCTTGGATCGGTTTCACTTGCGGTAATGAGTGCTGACAAGGGGATTAGAGCCCCAGGTTTTTTTATGGCTCCTCGTCCTGATTGTTATAGATGTCCGTTCAACTGTGAGAGATCTACCTGTAATTTATTCTGTGTAGATTTTGTGGAACGGGTTTTAGACGAAGAAACAACAGGTCGTGTTGCCGCGATAGTAATGGAACCAATCCAAGGATGGGCAGGAAGTGTTTTCCCGCCTGATGGATTTATATCTGAATTAAAAAAGAGGTGTGAAAAACGAGGTATCCTTCTCTTCCTTGATGAAATTCTTACTGGTATGGGAAGGACTGGCACCTGGTTTGCATGCGAACATTACGATACAGTACCTGACATTATTACTGTAGGAAAGGGGCTTGGTAATGGTTTTCCGGTTACTGCGATGGCGGTGCGGGAAGAACACAAAGAGGCTCTTGAAAAGATCAGCGCATCTTCATCCTTTGGAGGAAATCCGGTTGCGTGTGCCGCAGTTTCCTCTGTTATCAAAGTTATTCGCGAGGAGAATCTTTTGGATCAAGCAAAGGCAATTGAACGGGTTGTAATGAATAGGCTTGAGAAGATGAAAGAGGACTATTCTATTGTAGGGGATGTAAGAGGAAAAGGATGTCTTTTTGGAATAGAGTTGGTAAAGGATAAAAGCACGAAAGAACCCTTTGCCGATGCGGGTTCTCGTGTATATCGCAAGGCTTTTGAAAAAGGACTTGCATGGGTGCCTGCGGGTCATATTCTCAGAATGTCTCCTCCTCTTATTATGACTGAAGAACTTGCAATAAAGGGATGCGATCTCATTGAAGAATCAATTGCAGAGACAGAACGAGAACTTTGCTAAGAAGAAGTCTGTATTTATCTATCTTTAGCTATTTTTTTAATGAGTTTTGCGAGAGTTTTTTGTGAGAAAGATCTGTTTACATTATTTTACTATATTGGTATAGCTCTTTGCATTCTTACGAGTAAGCGTCTATTCAACAATAGATTCTTTTTTCTTTTTTGGTGGATGAGGAGTAAAAGATGTGTGGTAACGATGTTCTGATAGGTCTTGATCTCGGAACTAGCGCAACCAAGGCTGTTTTGATACGTTTGGATGGAAGGGTTTTGAAGGAAGAGATTCTTCCAGTATCCTTTTCTTCTCCACATAAAGGATGGGTTGAAGCAGATGCCGAGGAAAGATACCAAGTCATCTGCAAAATCCTTTCCTCGCTTGCTTCCATTGTGGATGGAGATGTTGCTGCAATAGCTATGGCGGCAGCCTCTGGTAATACGCTTTTAACCAATGCAACCGGCATGCCTCTTGCTCCAATTATTAACTGGATGGATCTTCGGGCAGAACAAGATCCCCCAACGATTCTCAATGGACTTCTTTCTTCCGAGGTTTCGCAAATAACCGGATGGCCTAGTGTCCGTACCTTTCCCCTTGGGCATCTTGCATGGTATAAAGAACATCTTCCTGATCTTTATCAAAATGCGGATCATATTGGAATGGATACTGATTGGTTCATTTACCGATTGACAGATCATTGGGTGATGGATCTTTCAACAGGCGCAACATTTCATCTCGTTGACCAAAAATCAGGTGATTGGCACGACCCTTTTTTGAAGATGCTTGAGATTCCACGAAGAAAACTTTCAAATCTTGTCTCTTCTGCTTCCTTAATTGCTCCTCTGACGAAGAAAGCGTCTGATGAAACAGGACTTTCACCGAAAACCCTTGTTATAAGTGGATCTTTTGATCATCCCTCAGCGGCGCGCGCGGTTGGTGTGGTAGATCCTGGTATGCTTATGTTGTCCTGCGGAACTTCGTGGGTTGGATTTACTCCCTGTATAGATCGCGATCAGATTCTCGGATCAGATATGATTTGCGATCCGTTTCTTGCTTCCTCCGGAGGTTCGTGGGGAGCTATTTTTTCCGTTCCTTATATTGGCAGAACGATTGATTGGTATGTTACACGTCTTATTGCTCCCAATGAATCAGATCCCTATCAAATTTTTAACGAGGCGGCTGAGGAATCTTCTTCAGGCGCAGAGGGTATGAAAATAGATTTGCGCCAAGAACCATCTTTTATTCAAGGAAGGCGGGAAGATATTAGTCGCGCTGTAATGGAAGGAGCCGCGAGATTACTTAATGAAAAAATTGTAGGTTTTAAGTCAAAAGGATTTTCTTTTCATCGCGCGACGATGGTTGGAGCTCCTTCGGAGAGTACTATATGGCGAAATATTGTTGCGGAAATTATAGGAATAGATGTGGTCCCCGGAGGAAAATTTGCGGGAGCTCAAGGCGCCGCTGTCTTGGCAGGTATTGGTGCGGGACTTTATAAAGACGAACGAGATGCGCTTCTCCATTTTCATCAGACACGATACAAGAATGGAGATCTCTGTGAAGGAATACGAGGAGAGTGAATATAGGCTTATTGGAATATGTATGAGGGAATGAAAAGAGTTATTTTGTCTTCATTTAATCTATTTTTGTCGGTATGATAAGTATATGATTGTGATAGATGAAAGAGATATCAGACAAGAAATGAGATACTATCTAGGGAGAGGCGAGAATGAAAAAATATAGGATTGGATTAATAGGATTTGGCTTTATGGGAAGAATGCATACCTATGGATATAAGACGCTTCCTTTTTATTACAACCTTCCTTTTGAGGTGGTACCATTTGGAATATGCGCGCGTTCACAAGAAACGCTTGATAGCGCAAAAAGGTTTGGATATTCATTTTTTACCAAAGATGCCAAAGAATTGATTTCGCATCCTGATGTAGATATTGTGGATATTTCTTCGCCGAATATGTTTCACAGGGATCAACTACTTCTCGCTATGGAAGCGAAGAAACCTATCTATTGTGAAAAACCTGTTGTTTCCACTTTTGCTGAGACCATTGAAATTGAGCATTGCCTACGATCTTATTCAGGGATTAGCCGAGTGGTATTTCATAATAGATTTTTTCCCGCGATGATGAAGACAAAATCTCTTCTTGTGGAGGGTCTTCTCGGAGAGATACTCAATTTCCGAATTTCCTATCGTCATTCAGGAAGTCTTGAAAAGGATAAACCTGTTGGTTGGAAACAAAAGGAGGGTGCTGGAGTTCTGTTAGATATGGGAAGCCACGCGCTTGATCTTGCCTTTTGGTTTTGTGGGGAATTTGCGCGAGTATCTGCAGTATCGCGGATTCTTTATCCTGAACGACCCGATGGAAAGGGAGCGATGATGAAAATTTCTGCAGAGGACCATATCACTTCCCTTGCGATTATGAAGACTGGTGCAACAGGAGTGGTTGAGGCTTCAAAGATTTCTGCTGGAAGTGAAGATGAATTAGATTTTGAACTCTATGGTACAGAGGGATCTGTTCGCTACCATTCTATGGAACCGAACTTTCTTCATTTTTTTAGAATGGGAGAAAAGGAGAAAGGCTTTTCTTCGTTACCTACAGTGAATCGTTTTCCTGAAGGCTTTAATTTCCCTGGCCCGAAATTTTCTATTGGATGGGCACGCGCTCATATTCACTCAATCTATCGTTTTCTTATGAGCCTTCATTCTGAAATTCCCGAAGAACCCTCGCTTAAAGATGGCCTTTATAATATGAGGGTCTGTGAAGCTATCAAAAAGGCAGTAGAGAGTGGTGAATGGGTGGATGTGGAATAGATTGGCATTTGCGGAGATCTTCTCTTTTTTTCAACAGGAGATTGAGCACACATTTAAAAGAGAAGAGAAGAAGCGTTTACGAATGCTCTTTTCTCTTATACAGAGAGAATACGACAAGAAAAATTATGTACCAGAAGCTTTGAATACTCGCCAGGGAAGAAAATCAAGAGTAAGCGCTCCGAGCTTATTTTCTCCTCCTAAAAAGAGAAACTCTGGATTCCCGAGAAGTTCTCGGGGAATAGTAAAGATCGTGTCATTTCCCACAGATTCTATCTTTAACTGTGGATGTCTCGCCTGTTTTGTTCCATTATATACCCGCGATTTTCCCGAAAGATCTGTTTCCATAACCAGTTTTGGCATTTCCGCGAACGGAAGGTTATTTTTCCATCCATATAAACGAAGTTCCACATAAAAATCGCGTTCAAAGACAACTCTTTTCGCCTTAACAGAAAGCAGAACATTCTTTTGGTTGGAAGAGATGCCTATTTCACATATTCTGGTATGTTTTACCTCCATTTCCTCGGAGAGTTCTCCCTCATTCTTTGTTTCAATAGAAATTTCACTGGTGGTAACAGGAAGCGTAATCCAAGGAACTTTTCCAAAGAGTTCATTTTTTCTTACAAATGAAAGAAAGAAATTTTTTCTTCCGATAAGTTGGGATTTAAAGACCTCTAGAGCCGATGCCTTTTTTAGAAGATGTTCTTCTGGCACAGAAAAAACCTCCCACTGATAGGCATGGGTTTGAAGCCTGTCCGGAGGAGTGAGCATTTCCGTAGGAAGAAAGCCCGAAGGTTTTGGCCATCGCCTTGAATGTACTAAATAAAGGTGAAGATTGTTCGGTTCAGTGTATCCTGTTTCAAGAAGCCCGAGTTGTACAAAGTTATACAGAGCCCTGTGATCAGTATTGGTATCTCCCGGGTGAGTAGCAAAGATCCTTGTTGGTTTAAAGCTTTTAAGAACAGTTGTTATATCAGAAAGAATATTTTCTCCGGTATATGCTTTTTTATAGGAAGGATTTTCCGGGTAGGGAACACGATTTACATTAGTTAAAGAACTCTTGAAAGGTTTTATGTTGCCCCAATGTTTCAGCCATATTTCCATGGTCCCGTAATCAGGATAACCGAGGAAGAGAAGTTGGGAATCAGAGAGTCCTAAACTTTTTCCAGCCACAAGAGATTCTTGACGTCGGAGTTCTCCCATTTTTCTATAACTTTCTGGCCGCATAATAATCTGTTTTTTATAGATCTTAAAGGCAACCTGGTTATGATCTCCATTTGTAAGAAAGACAATCTTTATTGTTGCGCCTTTTTCAAGGGCGTGCTGAATAATACCCGCACATCCAATAATTTCATCATCAGGATGAGGAGCGAAGATAAGAATACGGTCGCTCTCGGTAATAGCAGGCATTTCCACAAAGAGTGGTTGGCATGCGGCATTGCCCGCAAGGAGAAGCATCACACAGAAAAAGGCTCCAAGAAGAAACTTTTTCTTATAGAACCAGAAGCGATAGAAAAGATTGACATTCATAAAGGAGATAGTAAAATAAAGCTTATGAAACGTCAAATGATACTGCCACTTACCGAAGAAGTGGATAAAGGTTCTATTTCCTTCTGGTATGCTTCTGAAGGCGAAGAAGTAGAGTCCGGAAAGCCGCTTGTTGAGGTGATTACAGAGAAAACCTCTTTTACTGTGGAATCTCCGTGGACAGGACGGCTTGTAAAGATTTATGCGGAAGAAGGTGCGGAAATATCAAAAGGAGAAGTTGTCGCAGATATTGAAGAAACCGAAATATCCTGAAATATTTCCCCTCTACTCTTATTTTTGCCTGTACTTTTCTTTTTTTCATTCACTTCTATGATCCTCTTTGCTCTTTTTATTGGAGTGCCGCATCTTTTTTTCGCCTTTTTTTATTCTAGAATAAACATTTCTCTTTGGATTCATCATACATATCTTTTTCCTTTCCTTATTTTGACACTTTTATTCTGACCTGATATAGTAGAATCAATCCCTCTATAGGATATGCGAAGGAAAAAAAGTCTATTTTGATACTTTTTTACGTGTAAAAAAAGGTATAAAGAAGGAGGCAATCATGATTGTTGTTCTTAAACCAGACAGTAAAAAAAAGGATATAGAGTTAGTCATTAAAAAGATTCATGACCTTGGTTTTACTCCTCATCCCATTACTGGTATTAAAAGAACCGTGGTGGGCGCAATAGGAGACGATCGGGGAAAGTACCGGCTTGAAATACTTCAAAACCTTCCTTGTGTAGAAAAACTTGTCCCTATTCTTCAGCCCTATAAACTTGCAAGCAGTGAGTTCAAAAAGAGAAAAAGTGTGGTAAGGGTGAAAGAGGCGGTTTTTGGAATGCGCCATTTTGGTATTATTGCCGGCCCTTGTTCTGTAGAGAGCGAACGACAGATTATAGAAACAGCGGTTCTTGTAAAAAAAAGCGGTGCAAAGATGTTGCGGGGCGGGGCCTATAAACCTCGCACTTCTCCCTATTCTTTTCAGGGCCTTGAAAAAGAAGGGATACGTCTTTTAGCAAAAGCCCGTGAAGTATCAGGCCTTCCATTTGTTACCGAGGTAATTAATCCGGAACATGTTAAGCAGGTTGCGGAAGAGGCGGATATGCTTCAAATTGGCGCGCGCAATGTACAGAACTTTTCTCTTTTAAAAGAGGCAGGAAGGTCTGGAAGACCTGTTCTTCTGAAACGAGGAATGGCGACCACTATTCAGGAATTTCTTATGTCTGCGGAATATATTCTTTCCGAAGGCTGTAAAAATGTGGTTCTTTGCGAACGAGGCATCCGTACTTTTGAAACTTCAACTCGTTTTACTCTTGATATCTCTGCAATACCAGTTATTCATGAACGTTCCCACCTTCCTATTATTGTAGATCCTTCCCATGCGGCCGGCTCTCGCGTGTATGTGGGTTCATTGGTGAAGGCGGCGGTAGGGGCAGGAGCAGACGGCATTATCGTAGAGGTACATCCAGAACCCAAAAGAGCGGTGAGTGATGCGGCGCAAACCCTTGATCCCAAAGCATTTCGCGCTCTTATGAAGGATATACAACTACTTGCAGAGGTACTTAAAAGAAGCCTTTAATTCTTCCTATCTATCGTGTAGTTCTATCTTTTAGGACTGTAGGAATCCTGCCTTTTTCTATTTTCTCCAAATTTCTTTATAAACTTCTTAAGGAGCAATGCTATCCTATTTTAATTTTCGGTATCTAGGGGGAAAAAGGGGGTCCTGATAGATTGATAAGTGGGCGGTACAGGACTGTGCGGCTGAAATACGCTGCGCACGGCCTCCTCCGGAGTTTTTTCAGAGAAGAGTGATCGTCGGGTTGGCGCCCCTCACTTTCGGAACGTTCGGGGTCGGCCACTCGCGAAGATTGCTACGCTCGCTCGCAATCTTTCCACTTCGCTCTCTTCAAGTCCTGTGAGATTGATAAGTGGGCGGTACAGGACTAGGCGCCCCTCACTTTCGAAACGTTCGGGGTCGGCCACTCGCGAAGATTGCTACGCTCGCTCGCAATCTTTCCACTTCGCTCTCTTCAAGTCCTGTGAGATTGATAAGTGGGCGGTACAGGACTTGAACCTGTGGCCTTTACGATGTCAACGTAACGCTCTAGCCGTCTGAGCTAACCGCCCATAAAAGAAGTTATAGTATACCAGAAGTGCAAAACTTTGCAAAGAACGCCTATTTCGCGCTTCTTCATCCAAAAGATTAATAGGGAAGGTGTCCGCCCGGCCAATCAATTTTCGGTTCTTTTAGTAGTTCTCCTTTATATAACTGCGCTTTCTTCTCTTCAATGGTTCTTGGAAGTATACAGGATACTTTTTTTCCTGGTTCGCAGAGAATTATCTTCTTATTTAGGAGTACGGTATGCTCTTTTTTTGTAAGATTACATAATTCAATGCTCTGTTTTTTATAGGAATAGAATGTGATGGTAGAGAGAGCTTCTTTGCTGGAAAGAGAAGCTAAATTGATTAGATGGTCTGTTGCGCCATAAAGAATTTTTCCATCAAAGTAAAAGATTCTCAACGAGCACGCGGGAATGATTGTGGTAAAGGTGATCTGATTCTTCGCAGAGTAAAAAGAGACCGCAATATCGTGATCAAAATCAGTATTAAGGATATAGAAAATTTTTGCCTCTTTCGTGGTATAAGAGGAATAACGGATCTTTTCTCCTGCAAGAATTCTGATCTCTTCTTGTTCTCCTTCCATAAAAACCCTTAGTATTTCTTTTACTGCTGGCGCCATGCCATCTGCTCCGGGCCAATCCCAGGTGGTGAGCAAGAAAGCCTTTCCCTTCCCAAGAGAATATTCTGTTAAAAATGGTCTTTTTTCTATCTTTTTATACTCTTCTCTGTGGGTAGTGCTAAATCCAGCTAATGTCTTTGCGCCACAGAGTACTGTTTTTGCAGGCCTCTTTTCTCCGATAAAGTGAGGATCGGAAACATGGCGTACAGGAAAGCGGAATGTAGGAATAGAAGAAGGTTGGATAAATTTTATTCCATGCATATCTTTTTTCTCCTGTCCCATAATCTTAAGCCCGAACAGGTCGCTGAAATCACCATTACGGAAAAGTTTGTACTTATCGTTTCTCTGAAGAGAACAATTCAGATGGGGAACTGCCATTAATAAATGACCGCCCTTTTTTACAAAATTCTGAAGGGATTTATAAAGCTTCTCTGTCATAGTGTTCCAACCAAGGAAGATAAGACAGGAATATCTTTCAAAAACTTTTGGGTCAGCTTCTGCGGGAACAATATCATACAGTCCGTTAGGAACAGTTCCAGAGCTATCTTTTTCACCTTCCAAATGAGGATAAAACCAATCAGTTTTATGAAAAAGAGAGGAGAGATGTTTCCATCCTTTTTCCGCATCCTGAAAGACCCATTGAGAATCATGAAATTGTCCCCATACAAACTCATTCCAAAGTCCTGGGTATCCGTCAAAATTGCCATGTACGATACCGATTTTTGTTGAAGGAAATCCCGCGGGACGATCATGGATTGCGGTAAAGAAGGCGAGATCTCGAAGAATTTGTCGGGTTTCTTTTGTTTGAGGAGAAGAAAAGGTATATCCTTCATTGTTTCTATTATAGGTAATATGACCTGATTCTGGAAAAATGCTCTCTGCTCCGGAAAGAAAAGAATAGAATAGAGTGTTTTTCCATCGTTTAAGCCATATTGTATCAATGCGTGACCCGCCATAACATGCCATTGCAATATGCGCGCCGAATCCCTTTTTCCCATAGGCGGCGCATGCGCCTCTCGCCGCGGAAAGGATTAGATCGCAGTTTCCCGGCAAGACCTCAATATAAATATCTTGAATACCAGCCTCTAAAAAATATTTGAAAAGAATACTAGAATCTACAACAGCGTACTTTTCCTTTCCAAATCGTTCTTCATACTTCATGGCATCCTTTAAGTAAGCTATAAAAAGCTCTTTCGCCTCTTCTACATTTTTTGCCTTGGGAAGGTTATTATAAAGTCCGAATTTTTTGCTGGTAACATACTCTCGGGGCCAATAGAGCAGTCCGCCGGCTTCTCCTAAAAGATACCTTCCCATATAAAATTCTCCGCCTGCTTTATAAATTGCTTCCAACTCTTTAAGGGAATGAAACTCTTCTTCCGGAATCTCTTTGCGAGCATATCGGAAAATTTTTTTCTGTCCCCGAAAAACATATTCGCTGAAGACAAAAAAGATACTGTTTTTTTTGCAGAAAGAAGCGACTTCCATTGCCTCTTGGAAATCAAGAGGTATAGCAGTAAGGATAAAATTGCCAAGGTTCATCTTCTTAAAGGCTTTTACCGCGGCTATGCCTGATGGAATACTTGCGCCAACTTTTACATGATTCCCTGCCATGACGATCTCCCTTGTAAAAAGAGTTATGTATTCTTCTATTTTTTTCTATGCAAGCCATTATTACAGAAAAGAATAAAGGAAGAGACTGATTCTTGTCGCATCTCTTCATAAACTCCTTTTTTATATCAGGATTCTACCCACAATAATAGAAAATATGCCTGTTGAGATAGATCTTTTCATAGCTCTTAATAAAGAAGCAAAGATAAAAATCCTGATTTTTTTTAATAGCCTCTATAAAAAAATGTTGCGGGAATAACCCGCTTACTCTTTAGGATTACGCAGAATAGCTTCGTATATATATATATCCCTTATGATTACTTATCGTAAAAAGGGAAGAGTTTTTACGCTTTCCTTTGAGGAATAGAGATTTCTATAAAAAACCTGTTCGTGCGTTTTATATGAAAGATTCTGTTTTTGTAGAGCTACTTTAGTACTGTATATCTATCTGACTTTGTAATTGTGGTATCACTATATCCCGCAGGGATTTTTAGGGTAGTGCGGCTATTGACTTTGATTAGGGGCACGCGTTGTTTGATAGCTCCTTTTCCAAAAACCACCTCTACATTTTTGGCATCCATGCCACCGGTATTTATAATGGTTACAGTATCTTTTTCGCTCTTTTCTATCCATACCACCGGCTTAAGGAAATAGTCGTAAATAGCGCGGTCTATTGCCTGATTGAGATGATCTTCCGCAGTACTAAAAAATCCAAGCCCAGGCACTTGCGGCAGGAGTTTTTTGATATACTCTATTTGGCTGATTAATTCTTGTTCATGGGTTACCCATCTTCCAAGGCCTAATGTTAGGATTGTTTTATGCGCTATCCCTAATTCTACTGCTTTTTCCCATTGGGTGGTAAACCCCCTATATCCGGTAAAGGAAGTTATATACCGTTCAACCATCACAAGATCTGCGGCCTTTTGAAATGCCTCTTTTACCGGATCACCAAGTCCTGGAATCCAAACTGTAAGTAAGAGATCTGGCTCTGCCTTTTTTGTGGCAATAAGCGCATTTCTCATATCTATATCTATCTGCCGGCTTCCTGCGCCGAATTCATCTATACAGATAGCAGGCCATTTATCTTTTACATATTGAGTCCATGAATCTACAAAATTTTTTTCTGTCCATTTCATTTTCCCTGCCGCAAATCCCCATGCCCATCTTCCAGGGATAACACCCCTATTTTGCCAGTAAGGGATATCCTCTTTTTTTGTCATAACCACAGTGGGACATTTCATCCATTGGGGAGCACGCCAAAAGTGGAAGACAAGATCTTTTGCAAGCACAGGAACCTCTCTTTCCATAGATTTCTCTTTACTGGCGCCTGATACTCTGTTATCAGGATCAAGAAGAACCCGTACAATATAAAAACCATTCTCCGGAGTGGTCCACTTTTGTTCAATGGAAACAGGCTCTGATTCTGCGGAAAAATTTACTTTCTGTTCTCCGATTAAGAGGGAACGACTGCTTCCTTTCTCTTCCTGATAAAATCG
>Ga0265293_10000159_pt1 | contig 165717 bp, 163 predicted proteins | sample Munlanlewell138R_FD_192505 | JGI IMG/M metagenome (GOLD analysis project Ga0265293, IMG submission 192505) | Leachate microbial communities from a municipal landfill in Southern Ontario, Canada - Leachate well 138R | ecosystem: Engineered > Solid waste > Landfill > Unclassified | place... | reverse complement strand
GGCGAGAGTTATTTTTTAAGTAGCTCTGTTCTCTCATCCATCTCACCCCCTCTCCTGAGTTGAGCTTTTTCTTAATACATTTATATTCTAAAGGGGTCGCTATATCTAGATCTATGAGCCCCCTGTTAGAAACCTAGAAACAACAAAACAGAACAAACCACTCTTGTACTGAAGTGTCTATAAAGTCTTAGACGAGGTTTCTCTGAAAAAGTTTCGTTATTAATGCCTAAACATTAATATCAATATATCTCTATTAGAGTAATTATATACCATATAGTAGGAAATTAAAAGGTAAATTTATAAATATGTATGATAATGCGCATCTTCTTGTTTTCATGTTTATCTTATCATTTTAGGAACGATTTGTATATGTTAAGATAGTAAATAGTAAGAGTAGGTGAATTCATGTGCGGAACAGTTATTTAACAGTTAAAAAAAGTGCTGAGGCGCGGCTCGTCATTAGGAAGTCGCTCTTCATTAGCTATGTCGAACGAGCAGCTTCAGAAGAGACAGCGCTTGCCTTTATTGAGTCAATCAGACGCAAGCACTGGGATGCAACTCACAACTGTTATGCCTATATAATCGGCGATCAAGGCGATATTAAGCGCTTTAGCGATGATGGTGAACCGAGCGGCACTGCCGGCAAGCCCATCCTTAATGTGCTTGAACGATTAGATCTGACTAATACGGTCATCGTCGTAACGCGTTACTTCGGCGGCATCATGTTAGGTGCCGGCGGCTTAATCCGCGCTTACGGTGAATCAGCCAAGGTTGGTATCGAAGCAAGCGGTCTCGTAGAACGCGTTTTAAGTAGTGTAGTGCGCCTAAGTGTAGATTACAGTCAGTTCGGAAGGTTAGAAAGCGAACTGCACAGTCGCGGTTACGAACTGCGTGAAAAGAACTTCGGAACACAGGTAGATGTCCAGCTACTCGTCCCTGTCGAAGACATAGAAGAGTTTACAATATTGGTCACCAATCTAACTAACGGTGAAGGGTTGGTTGATATTATCGGTGAAGATTACCTTGAGATCGAAACTTTGTAGTATTACCCGAACAAACGTTCTCGTATCACTCTGATCAGGAAAATTGGCAGGTTTTTCGCGCGCAAGATACGTGAAGGTTGCTTGATTAGCCGATAGAGCCATTCAAGCCCCAAGTCCTGCATCCAAGCAGGCGCCCTCCTGACATTCCCCGCAAGCACATCAAACGATCCGCCGACACCCATCGCTAACTTGACATCAAGGTGCGACAGTACATTAGCCAGCCATTTCTCTTGTTTCGGTGAACCAAGCGCCACGAACAGAAAATCCGGGTTAGCTTGGTTAATTTCAGTTATTAGAGTCTGTTGATCGGCTGCATTCGCTTGGTAACTATAGCCGTCGATTGCACCGCGTAGTTTCAGATTCGGATACTGCTTCGGTAATTGTTTAGATAGTTTAATTAGCGTTTCCTTAGTCGCACCATAGAGGAAGATTGAATAACCCTCTTGGTGTGCGAGGTCGAGAAGCGCGCTAAAGAGATCTATCCCCGTTAGGCGACTGAGTTCCGGCAGCCCCAGTATTCTCGCCGCATAGACCAGACCAACACCGTCAGCAGGCAAAAGCGTTGCCTGTTCATGAATAATCTTAGCAAGCTTAGGGTCCTGTTCCTCGCGTAGCAGCTTTTCAGGATTCTGCGCAACGATGAACTGCCTATTGCCCTCGTTAAGTTGCGTCACAATCCGACTTAGCGCATCCACTAAGGTTACATTATCTACCGGTTGATTTAGGATATAGAGACGCTTAGGTTTCGTTACAGGTTTCATTGCTTGTTTCCTTTCACATTTTAAATTGCAAAGAAATCAAAACCCGCCGCCAGCATTTCCTCACGATTTACCATGTTTCGCGTATCGATTAAGATTGGATTCTCATTCATATCTCGGGCGAATTGTCTGTAAGTATAGCCAATAAACTCCCGCTGTCTGGTTAAGATTAGGATAGCATCAGTCTGATAATAGACCTCAGACAGTATTTTAGTTAGGTAGGGTGCATTTGAAGTAACGAGCGGATCATAAGCGTAAACCTTCGCCCCACGTTTGATTAGAAGCTCACAGATGTGGTGTGCAGGGCTGATACGGTCGTCGTTAGAGTAATCCTTCATCGCGAGTCCAAGAACGCCGATACGGGCAGATTTGAGGCTCTTACCATGACTCACAAGCTTCGACTCAAGAATATTGACAATGCGTTCGGGAACGCCATTATTGATATTGCGCGCCAGCTCGAGCAGCGGCAGACTGAACTCATGTTCCGCCAGCACAGGAGTTAAGTAATGATAGGCATTGGGTAAGCAATAACCGCCAACACCGGGTCCCGGTGAGAGCAAATTAACGCGTTTGTGTGTATTGGCAATTGCAATCGTTTCGTTGATGTCGATACCGATTGCTTGGGTAAACTCAGCAAATTGTTGAGCCATCGCTATGTTGACATCGCGAGCGACGTTTTCAAATACTTTGGCTGTTTCGACGATTTCGATGCTCGATGCCTCGTAAATCTGTGCCGTCGAAATAATCTGTAGCAGTTGTTTTGCCTTTTCGAAACTCTCGTGATCGATGCCGGCAAGAGCTGTCGGCATATTGGCAAACTCTTCAAAAGCTCTACCTTCAGCGATTCGCTCGGATGCGTAGGCGAGGTGAAAATCTTTACCGGCAATTAGCCCCGAATGTTCTTCAAGGATTGGCTTCGCTATTTTCATTGTCGTTCCCGGCACTACGGTGCTGCGAATTAAAATTAGGTCGTTGGTTTGGATCCCCTTTGCGATGTCAGTTAGTGCGCTTACGAAATGGTCATAGAAAGGCTTGCCGTTAATAACGGGAATTCCGACAGTTACGATGTAACTGTTAGCCTGTGCGTGAGCTATCCTATAATCATCGGTCGCCTCAAAGAAGCTCTGCTCACTTGCAGCGGCAAGAATGTCGCTGATTGGACGGTCTTTGTAATATTCCACATGCGGTGTGTAGTGTTTCTTCAGTTCAGCGATCAGGTTATTGTTGTTATCAACACCGATAACATCGCGATGCTTTAGAGCGAAACTAAGTGCCAAGGGTAGTCCGACAAAGCCAAGACCGATTACGGCTATTTTGTTCCGATTAGTTTTTTTCGTAGCAGATAGCATATTGGTAATCTTCCTTTCGGTTATTGATGTTCGAGCAGCTCGCGCGCAATCTGTGCGTTGCGCTTCGCCTGCTGCGCTAAATCTTCTATGTAAGGTTGCGACACTCCGGCAAGTTGGTCAAGATTGGTTAACCAATCAGTTAGCTTTTCGTTAAGTATATCCGGATCAACTGCAATCTGTTCCAATCTGTAACTATATTCTTTCATGGCGATTCTGTCCATGAAGTTTTCGACTTTGTTGTCGTAGCAGAGCGCAAAGACCGGCCGCTGCCCGTTCGCACCCAAGATTAAAGCATGGAGTCGCATCGCGATTATACCGTCGAATTGCTGCAAGATTGCCAATAATTCTGCCGGTGAATAATGATTGCGCAGGACATATTGGCCGAGTTCAGACGCAAAACGCTCGCTAATCGCCTCATCCATGTTGTATTGAAAAGGGATAAAGGTCAGATTGAGATTATGCGCTGCTATTAGTTGTTTAAGCGTCGCTAACAGATTCGCTTGATATTCTTCATTAAGCCAAGGCCTAAGGGCAATAGCAATGTTTAAGCGGTTTTTCGGTAGTATGATTTTTTCACCTTGCAGTAACTCGGCGCCATCTGCGGTCGTTGATAGCGCCAGCGCCGGATCAGCCGTCAGTTCGATAGGCGGTCTTGTGATGTTTAGCTCTCTTATCAGGTCAAACGATTGTCGGTCGCGGACGGTGATGTATTTTACGCGTTTCGAAAGCGCCTTGACTAAGCGACGTGACCTGTTCGTATATAACGGGCCGACTCCCTGTGCGTAGTAATATACCGGCGTCTTTGATAGGTGCGCCAGAAAGACACGACTCAACCAATAGGGAACGACACGTGCCGAATGGTCCTGTAAAAGCCCGCCACCGCCAAGGATGAATAACTCTGAGTTTTTTAGTTGACGGTAAATTGCTGTTAAACCATGGAAACGTCTGCCGGTGTAGAGCGATTTGACACCATGTTGTACGGCGGTCTTTTCCGGGTTGCGCGAAAGAACGGTGATATCAGTGATGCCTTGCTCGTTAAGGCTCTCGATCATTGCCTGCAAAATCGCTTCATCACCCGTATTATCTGCCCCGTAATAGCCGAGAATTGTTACGCCGCTTCTCTTAGGCTTTGTCGAATTCGCCGCAGTCAATTAAACGGACCCCCTCTAATGTTTCGCTTATGCTTGTTGCGCTCGTTAAGTACCTTTTCGTATAGTCGATAGGTATTATCGGTAAATTTCTCCGGTGTAAAATTATCTTGCAGAGCTTTATAGCCACTCGCTACCAAACGTTCACTCAGCTCCGGACTCGCTAATATCTCTTCAACCCGCGCAACGAACTGAACGGTATCGTCGGCGGGAACAACATAGCCATTATGGGCAATCCGAATAACCTCCGGCATACCCCCGACATCAGTAACGATAACCGGTATTTGCGCAGCCATCGCTTCGAGCAGGGTAATGCCAAAGCCCTCCATTGTCGAAGTAAGCAGAAAAATGTCTGATGCTTTCAGTAGCTGATAGACATCTTTGCGGAAGCCGAGAAAGGTGACACGGTCGTTAAGTCCCTTCTCCTGTGCCAATTGCTCAAGTTCAGCCCGTAATGACCCATCGCCGGCAATCAGCCCGTGATAATCAATATTATTGGCCTTCAGCAGCTCGAAAATGTCGAGCAACATTCGGTGATTCTTCACGCTCTCCAATCGTCCAACCGTAATCAGGAGCGGTATAGCAGCATCAATTCCCAGCTCTTGCCTGATCGATGATACTGCTCGGTTTGTGAGCGGAAAATCAAGCGCTAAGCTATTATAGATGCGTGTAATTTTTTTCGCGTCAATACCGTCTTCGATTAGCTCGGCAGCAATCGCATCAGATACCGCAATAAATTGGTTAGTCAGACCACGCGTCATGCGATCGATTGCGTGATAGCTGCGGGCCTTAAACGCACTCCCATAGTCATAGCGAATCGAGCTATGCACGGTCGTAAGCAGCGGAATATCATTTCCAAGATTGGCCAGACGCCCAATGAAATTGGCACGGACACCATGCGTGTGAATTAGGTGCGGCTTGCTCAGATGAATATAGCGGCTGAGCTTCGAGATGACACGCAAGTCGTAGGCGTTTTTCATCGGGAATACTTTGACCGAAATATCGTGAGCACGCGCCTCAGCAGCAACTACGTCGTCAATAAAGCAGACAATTTCAACCTTGATACCACGGTTAAGGAGTTCTTTTGCCAGCGTGATTAGGTGAGTACGCGATCCGCCTTTTTCTGCGCCGCCGATAATATGCATTATTTTCATTGTTCATCAGGCTCCTTACCTTGACTTAGCAGATGTTGCCGCCAACGGAGCGCAAAGAGCATCCCGACGAAAGCATAAAACATAACCGCATCGGTCAGCACTTCCCAGATGCTGGCTGTGAAGTTCTGTACAATCATTGCCAGAAAAACACCGGAAAGTCCCAGTGCATAAGCTCGGAACTTAGGTGATTCGGCAGTGCGGTAAAGTTTGCGTGCAAGGACCAGCAACATGAACAGCATGGTTAAGATGGCAACAAGTCCGAAAATGCCAATTTCAGCGCTCAGTTTCAGGTAGTGATTATCGACCCAGGTCGAAAACGGGATATTATGTCTTAACGGCACGGAGTCACCATACATGCCAAGACCGTGACCGAATATTGGCTTTTCAAAAGTTTTCTTGATCGCATCTGTCCAAAAGCTGATTCGCCCATACTCGCTGCTCATCAGATAGTATTCAGGGTCGAAGAGATAGGAGAAGCGGTCGACTACGCTTTGTGGCATCGCAAACGGCAGCGCTACGATGATTAGCGGTAGTGCCAATAACCATTTGCGGTTCGCAACCCAGAATGCATAGATTGCCATAATAAAGAAGGCAATCCAAGCTCCGCGCGAAAAAGTTAAGAGCAGCGCGAGAAAGATTGGGACAATCGCTAATAGGTAGAGTAATTTCTTGGCGATGCCTTTAGTATGTAAAAATAGTGCAAGGAGAAACGCCAGGACCATGTTGAAATAGGCACCTAACGCGTTCGGATTCGAAAAGATTGAGATGATGCGATATTGTGCGTCGGGCTTTTGTTGGAAGCGCGGCAGTTCGAGTTGGAATACATATTGCAAAATACCGTAGAGTGCCATGACGACAGTACTTACGATAAGGATGTTAATGAATGAGTCGAGCAGCTTCTCACGATCGAGCATGAAATGCGTTAACAGTAAAAATAACATTGGCTGGAAAACCACTCTTGCAGCATCAACGCTGACTGAGAGCGGTACTGTGTTGATAACAATTGAGCCAACGGTAAAAATGATTAACGCAAAAAACGGCAGCTTAATCGATGCCGGAATCATCTGTGAGCGGAATTGCGGTTCCTCACGCGTACATTGATAAAAGTAGAGCGAAATTAAGATTAAGATTAGATAGCTCTCATCCCAAGTGCTCGCAAGCGCAGAGGGAAACAAACCCCTGATCGCATAGTCGAACCAAGGAAAAAGTGCTAATATCCAGATTAATCGTGTTAAGACAAACATGTAATCACTCGCTTTTCAATGATAATAACTTGTGCAGTCTGGTTTTAAGCCAGACGACCTCTTCGGTATCGAGTCTAAAGATTAAGACCAGATAGATGATGCCGGCTACTACAACACTTATAATCGTGCGGAGCCAAAGGTCTATACCGAGCGGTGCCGGCCAGATAATTTTGAGCCCCTGATAGAATAACCAAGAAGCCAATGTGAATATTATAGCGTTTATTATGATTCTTAGCCATATGTTGTTGAAATTGAGTTCCTGCTCGGTTAATGGGCCTATTTTCTTGACAAGCTTGTAGCGTAGGCGCAAGTAGCCGAGTAGCGCTGAAATCGATGTCGAACCGGCAACCGCAATAATGCCCAGTTTCGGCACAAAAATAATCATTAAGAGCAGGTTCACTGCGACAATAAATACACTGTTAATGACCGGCGTCCAGGTGTCCTGCAAAGCATAAAGTACACGCGTAACAATATCTCGCATCGCGAACGGCAGGATTGTCAATGTATAAAAGATTAACGACAGGCTGGTCATTCTAAGCGCATTCTCATCAAACGCCCCCCGTTGGAAGATAATAGCGATGATTGGCTCTGCCATGACGGTGAATAACCCCATAATCGGCAGCAATAACATTGCAAGCAGGCGGTTGCTGCGGCGGAGAATCAGTTTCGCGTCGCTGATGTCTTTTCGGCTGATACTATCGGCAATCAGCGGGAAGAGTGGCAAGACCAGCGTCCCCACGAAAAGCGCGATTGGTAACTGTGTTACTTTGTAGGCGTAGTTTAGAGCGGCAAGACTCCCTTCGGAGAGAGTCGATGCCATCATTTTATCGACAACCGCGTTGAGTTGGAACACGCCGATGCTAAAAGCAAACGGAAACAGCAAATAACCGAACCGCTTGAGGTCGGCGTTAACATGAATACGCAAACGGAAACGAAGTCCCTGCTTGAAGATTATGACGAGCAGGATGATGAGTTGCAAGGTGATAGCGATTGCGTAGCCGATGATTAAGCTCTTGACGCCGAAGCGTTCAGAAAAGAACAGCAGACCGGTAATTACACCGATGCTGTAAAGTGCCGGCCCGAGACTCGGCAGGATAAAAATATTATAAGCATTCAAAACTGAAGTAGTCAGACTGATTAGGCCGATTACGACGAATGCCGGAATGATAATCTGGAATAATTCGACTGTGTGTGCCTTGGCTGCTTCATCAAAACCGAAAACATAAACGTTAACGAGCGGTTTGATGAAAATGAATGCCAGAACCGAGAGCAACAACATCGAAACGCTGGTAATCGAAAAGACGCTATGTAGGAGCTGCTTGAGTCTGAGTGACTCATCTTCGTTGCGCAATTTCACAATCATCGGGATAAGGACAGCAGCAATAGCTCCGCTCATAACCGATAGAATTAGCATCGGGATTGTCTGGACGGCGACAAAGATGTCGGCTGCTTCGGTCGCTCCGAACTTGGCTGCGATGAAAATTTCGCGCACGAAACCGATCAGCTTCGTGAAGAGCGTGACAATTATCAGTATGAGCGTTGTGCCGATTAATTTGTTGGCTCGTGACATTAGGTACCTGCTTTCATATGATGATGTGTTGTTGTCTCTGTTGGGATTAGGCTGAGAATTCTCTCCCAGCGGCTATCCCAAGAATTATTGTAAGCATGCTTCCGGCGAATGGCAATTGCCTCAGCACTGTTATGTTCAGGTTGAAGAAGCTCTCTGATTGTTGCTGCAGTTTCGACAGCTGTTGCTGCGATAGAGATTGCCCCCGCATTATTATCTGCAAAGCGCACCACCTCGGGCATCGGTGTAGCGACAACCGGCTTGCCTGCAGCCAGATATTCATACATTTTGATTGGGTTGACGCTCGCAGTAAGCTGATTGATTCGAAATGGAATCAAGCAGACACTGAATGTCTTTAGATAATTCGGCAGCTCTTCATATGGTTTGGCGCCAAGCAGTTCGATATTTGGTTGATCCGTAAGAACTGTAGTGTCCGTATCAATCGGACCGATTAGTGTGAAACGATAATACGGCAATAGCTTGGCTGTGTCGGCAATCAATTCAATATTGATCCAATCGCTAATGCCACCGACGAAGCCGATGACCGGTTGAGCCGGCTGGTCAGCGGCTACGGCAGGTCTTGCCTCTTCGACCGCGGTGTCAACAGCAAATCGACAATATTCGACACCATTCGACACAAGGTGAAAGTTAGGATTCCACTCTTTGCGATCTTCGAGCAGCTTTTCAGCGGTTGCCAAGCAGAGGTCCGCTCGCTCACATAGTTCGCGTTCCATGATGCCTAATGTCTTGACGCTATGTGTGCCTGTGAATGCCGCATGATCATCAACACAATCGTAAATAATCTGCGCAAAATTAAATAGCGGCAGTAGGTCCACCGCGCTTGGTAAATACGTATATAGGTCAAGAGGCGCCCCATTAACTTGTTCACGGTGCCCTTTACGAATTCCGTTGCTAATCAACCGCTGATTGATTTTATTAATCAGGCGATAACGGTTGCCAAAGGGCAGGATTGGCGGCGGAGCAATGATTGTAATATTATCTTCCACTACTCTCGGTCCCTGACGCCAATTACGCCAGCGCTGTAACATGCGTTGGCGATTCTTGCCACTTTTTAGCGGCGCAATAATCGAAGCGGGCGGCTCCACATAGAACACCTGCCAGCCACTCTCTGCTGCACGCCTTGCAAAATGATGCGGCCGATGATTGATTCCGTCCCACTCACCGGCTGATATAACAAGCATGTTTCGAAGCAAATTTTCTCACCACACTAATTTTATTCGCTATTTGAAATAGTTGTTAATCTCACTTAGTTCAACTATCTTCACCGAGTCCTCAGAGAAATCGGCTGATTCGCGGGCAAGCGCAATCAACTCCGCTACTGTTAGGTCGGTTTTCACATTATTGCCGAGCAGTTCCAGCATGTCTTTGCCGGCTTGGAATACTTGTTTGAGTGCCGCCGTCATGCCCAGATCTTTAATCATTGCCTGTGGGTTATCATACTGCAAGATATCACCGATATTATCGCCGATTAGCTCACTGATATCCGGCAACTCAATATCTGTCGAATCAAGCGACCCAACAAAAGCCGTCAGATTATACACTAAGTATTTATCAATTCTAATTCCGTATTTGCCGGTTAACTTGTCTTTGATTGCTTGCACCGTTTCGATGCCCGTAGTCAACTCAGTTAGCGGAACATCAACTGCTACGATCTCTTCACTGTTTTTGTCGATTTTCGCAAGCATCATCGAGACAAGCTTACCATCATTGACCGTACCCTCTGCGGCATCAACCGCAATCAATAGAATGTTTAGCTCATCAGGCAGTGGGTCGCTGAAAAAGTCAGTAATATTCAGCTGTATTTTGTCACCGCTATCAGTTATTTGTTGGTTAAAATCGTTGAACAACTTAAAAACATAAAGTCCGCCGGCAAGCAACAAAACGATAACAACGATTAATAGAATAATTAAGGATTTTTTCACAGGCGTCACTCCTTTGTTTAAGATTACTCGCTATTCCTTGCGCGAAAAATTATTGCGAATAATTAGGAATAGATTAGTGAGCGGCTTGCGCGTATCGCCGATAACTCCCGTCCATTCGATACCAAATTGAGTGATTATTAAAAGAACAGCGATAATCAATAAACCCGACCAAAGGCTTAGTTGCGAAATAAAGATTGCCGCAATTCCGAACAGAGCACTAATGCCATAGATTACAAGGACTGTCTGCCTGTGCGAAAGCCCCATAGCGAGGAGACAGTGATGCAGGTGTCCGCGGTCTGCAACGGTAATCGCTTCACCGTTACGAAAACGGCGTATAATGGCAAAAATCGTGTCGAAAATTGGCACAGCAAGGATAACAATCGGGAATAAAAATGAAACAACGGCAATGTTTTTGAAGCCTAAGATTGAGATTGTCGCCAGCATATAACCAAGATAGAGTGATCCCGAATCGCCCAAGAAAATCTTGGCCGGATAAAAATTGTAGATTAAAAAACCGACAGCCGCCGCTAAGAGTACGAGCGTAATGATCATAATCGTCATTTTACCCATGATTAGACTCATCACAAAGATTGTTGCCAGTGAAATACTTGCAACACCCGTTGCCAAGCCGTCTAAGCCGTCAATTAAGTTAAGAGCATTGGTAATGCCGACAATCCAAAGGATTGTAAAGATATAACTAAAATTGCCGAGATTTAGCACTTTATCTGTTAGCGGTATATTGATAAATTCAATATTAACACCACCAACTACAACGATAATCGCAGCAATAACTTGGAACAGCAATTTAATCCGCGCCGAAAGCGGCCTAATATCATCAACAATACCGAGTAAGATGATGACCAGACTGCCCAGAAAAATTGGAAGCAGCGGATCTGCGGTCAGGTCAGTGAACATGCGGAGCGCCACCGAAACGGCGATAAAAATCGCCAGCCCACCGAGCCGCGGCATTGGCGTTTGGTGAACCTTGCGCTCGTTAGGTTGATCGACCGCCTTTATTTTGATTGCAAAAAGTCTAACTAAAGGCGTTAACGCCACTGAAACCAGAAAAGGTATTGCAAATATTAGAATCCAGATCATTTAGCTCACTCTTTTTCAATGTATTGACTAGCATATTTCCGTAATTGATTGTATTATAAAAAACAGAGGAATAACAGTTATTTTAGATTTTTCTGTTAAAGAAAGGACACGTCTCGATGAAAAAGAACCTATTGATTGCAGCATCGTTAATCGTTCTTGCATTCTATCTGGGCTCAGTGTTAAAGGCTGATCAACCCGTCTTGCGCCTCTATAAGGATGCAATCAAGAGTATCAATCAGGCTGAACTGATCAATTTTAAGTCGCTCGCTGTCGTGCGTGAAAATGGCACTGATGGCAATTCAGGCACTGCGTGGCGCCTAAAGCGTCAAGGTGTCTATGATGTTAAGCGCGGCAATCTTCATTACAAAAATGTTCTTGCTTATGAATATGACCAAGATGACCCTCGCAGCAAAGAGGAAGATACATCGCTCTCCTTTGAAGAGATTGGCACGCTGTACATGCCTCAAATCAAAGAAGCATACTATAACAATGGGCGATTACAGGTACTTGACCGCGACCTGCTCGAATGGGCCGATTCAGAGCTTGCTCAGCTGTTCTTGATTGAACTCTTACCATTCAATGCCGACCTAATCAACCGGCAGATTGAACTAAAAGCTTCAGAAAACCGCGGTAAATTTGTCGTCTATACTCTTGACATCAATGCTGATTTTCTTAGCCGAAACTTCGACTCAATCCTGCTTGCTGACGATTTGGACTTCGAAGCGCGTTTCGTATCGGGCAGCCTGAAAATCCTAATCTATCCGGATACCAGTCTGACACGACGAATCTATTCCGATTATATAATTGAGAATCCTGCAACCGGCCAACGCTATACTTATCAGCTCGACACTTACTTTAGTGCGAACGAGAATAACGCTTATTTTCAAAAAGAGTCATAAAATATGACTCTTTTGTTATGTCTATTATATTAGAGTTAATCGGGCGCACATTGTTTCTCTGCGATTGCCTGTTAGCCGAAAATCAGATCAAACATGTGCTTCCATGTGTCAAACTTATAAATATCTAACATACTGCCCTTACCGACTATTCCATAGCCGATTGGCAGACCGATTATGAATACAAGAACAGAGAGCGCAAACACCTTTAGACCGCCACCAAAACGTTTCTCTTTGTTCTTTTTCTTTTTGTCTGTTCTTGATTGGACCTTATTAGCTTGTACCATTTAAATCATCCTTTAATATTTAGTAATTCGGAATTTATCAAGGTTCTCAAGCATAATGCCTGTTCCCCGCACTACGCAGGACATAGCATCTTCTGCAACGATTACCGGTACCTTGATCTCTTCCATCAGTAGGAGGTCCATGCCGTCGAGGTAGGCACCACCGCCTGTCAGAACGACACCTTTGTCTATAATATCAGCCGCAAGTTCGGGCGGAGTTTTCTCCAGTACTGCCTTAACAGCAGAAACAACTTGGTTAATCGTGGTTAGGAGAGCCTGTCTGACCTCTTCGGAACCAACAGTTACAGATAAAGGAAGGCCGGTAACGAGGTCACGACCACGCACCTCCATCGTATCATTACGGTTGCCCTCGAAAGCAGTTCCGATACTAATCTTCAATTCCTCGGCAGTTCTCTCGCCGACTAACATGTTATATTTACGTTTCAGATAGGACATTACCGCTTGGTCAAATTTGTCTCCACCGACGCGCAGTGAATTGGCTGTTACAACATCGCCCATCGAAAGTACTGCAATATCGGTCGTTCCACCGCCGATGTCAATAACCATGCTGCCGCTTGGTTGGAAAATATCGAGTCCGGCGCCAATCGCCGCCGCTTTCGGTTCGGATTCAAGAATTATTTCACCGCCGCCACCTTTCTGGGCAGCTTCTTTGATTGCCTTTTTCTCAACGGATGTAATTTCGGTCGGAGCACAAATCAGGATTCGGGGGCGCCCAAAAAGTCCGCGCGCCTTCGCCTTTTTGACGAAGAGTTTCAGCATCGCCTCAGTGATATCAAAGTCAGCAATAACACCATCACGTAGTGGTCTAATTACCGAGATATTTCCGGGCGTGCGGCCGATCATGTCCTTTGCCTCTTGTCCGACTTTTAGTACGTTATGCGTGTCAAAGTCAACAGCAACAACTGCCGGCTCGTCAATCACAACACCTCTGCCTTTAACGTGAATCAGTACATTCGCAGTACCGAGGTCAATCCCTAAATCCTTACTTAACATCCGCATTTCCTCCCCATAGTAGTTGCAATATTATTTCTATACATTATAACACTATTGTTCACAAATTAGAAAGTCTATTATCTACAGTAGGAACAGTTTTCAAGAATTTTCGTCTGATAATCCGTTCAAGGTCATCCATGTAAGTATATACCACCGGCACAAGGAGTAGCGTAACGATAGTCGAAAAGCTTAGACCAAAGACGATAACCGTCGCAAACGGCGCCTGCAGTTCTGCCCCTTCGCCAAAGCCAAGTGTCAGCGGAACCAGTGCAAGAACTGTAGTCAGCGTTGTCATCAAAATTGGGCGAAGACGGTTCGGACCGGCGATGAGAATCGCCTCCTCGCGCGAACGACCGCGCCTGCGCAAGATATTTATATAGTCAACCAGAACAATCGCATTATTAACAACAATTCCGACGAGCATAATTATTCCAATATAGGTCGCGACGTTAAGCGTCCGACCGGTTAAAACCAGACCGAGCATGATACCGATAAAGGTTGCGGGGATCGAAAACATAATAACAAATGGATGCGTTAAAGCCTCGAACTGCACCGCCATAACCATATAAACCAATAAGACCGAAATAATCAGTGCGAATTTCAGGCTGTCGAAAGCTTTTGCCATCTCTTCTGCCTCGCCGCCAATTTTCAGTTGATAACCGTCAGGGACATTGATGCTTGCCATAATCTTTTGGGCATCTTCGGTAACACTTCCAAGGTCACGTCCAAATATTTCTGCCGTAACCGATTCAAGTCGCTTCTGGTCCTCATGACTGATGCGCGTAAACCCGGTCGTTTGCCTAAGTTCGGCAACCTCGCGCAGTTTAATCGCCGTGCCGGTGCGCAGCATGATTGGCAGTTCATTGATCTGGCTCATATCCTCCCGATACTCTTCCGGCAAGATTACGCGGACGTTAACTTCGCGTCCTTCGTGCAGGATTCTCGTAGCGACTGAACCGTTAAAACCGGTCCGAACTGTGTTCATCACCTCGTTATAGGTAAGCCCGTAAGCTGCTGCTTTTTCGCGGTCGATAACGATCTCGAGCTGCGGTCTGCCACGCTCGAGTGAACTTTTCACGTTGCGCGTGCCCTCAACCTTTTCGAGCTGATATTTTAATTCGTCAGTCAAGCCGCCTAATATATTGAGATCGTTTCCGATAACTTTGATTGTAATTGCACCGGTACTAAACATACCGCCGCTGTCCATCTGCGTAACTTCAATGTTAGCCCCGGGAATCCGGTCAGTATAAGCACGAATCTGATCCATAATTTCATTGGTGCTACGGTCGCGATCACTGACTGACCCAATCTCGGCATAGATATTTCCAACATTAGAAGAGGTTCCTCCCATCGCAAAACTACCGCCACTGCCGGCGCTGGAGAAGAGCGTGCCAATCTCCGGTATCTGTTCAAGTTCATCGACAATGAGGGCAATAACTTCTTCGGTTTCCGAAAGAATCGTGCCGTCGGGTAATCTGATGTCGATGTTGATTTCACCTTGGTCCATTTCCGGTAGAAATTCCGTGCCGACGAAAGGAACTAAGAGAACTGAACCGGCAAGCAATACTACTGTCGTTATAACTACGATGAGTCGGTGGCTGAGCGACCAATCGAGCAAGTTTTTGTAGGCAGGATAGATGCGACCAAAGAACTCATCGATTCGCCTGAACGGTCGCCATTTGCGTTTCGTGGTCTCGGCTGATGTTGTCTCGGTTGATGCAGATTCAAACTCATGTATACTTGGTTTCCGTACTACTTTTTGCATATAGGCAGCCAACATCGGCACCAAAGTCAGCGCCGCCAAGAGCGAGATAATCAAGGCAAAGCTAATCGTTGTCGCCATCGGCGTAAATATTTCCGAGGCAATACCTTGAACAAAAACGATCGGCACAAAAACCGCAACCGTTGTCAGAGCCGAGGCGATAACCGCAGAAGCAACCTCATCGGCACCGCGTTTCGCTGATTCAATGCGCGAGTGACCCTCTTCGTTATAGCGGAAAATATTCTCGAGAATAACGATTGAACTGTCAACCATCATCCCGATTCCCAGAGCCAGTCCACCCAAGGTGAGCAGGTTGATCGTCTCTTTCGAAAAATAGATTAACGTAAAAGTAGCAATAACCGCAATCGGGATCGTAATCGCAATAATCAACGTTGTTCGCAGACTTCGTAGGAACATATAAAGAACCAATCCCGCCAAGACCGCACCGAGCAATAGATTAACCACAACATTATTTACCGCCTCTCGAATAAAGATCGAAAGGTCGTAAACAATGTTGATTTCTGTTCCCTTAGGGAGAAGTCTCTGCGCATCTTCCATCGCAGCATAGACTTCCTTCGCGACGCTGAGCGTGTTAGCGTCGGCCTTTTTGGATACATCAAATACAAGACTCTGTTCGCCGTTTACCTTCGTAATCTCACGGAGATCAAGACTCTTTTCATAAACTGTCGCCAGCTCTGACAATTTCAATGCACTTCCACGCGGTGATTGAATAATGACATTTTTGATATCCTCGACCGACTTCAGTTCACCGTTAATCATCAAATTGAGAGCCTGATTGCCCTTAAGCAGCGTTCCGGCGGTAACCGACATATTCTCCATCGCCAGCGTTTGGATAATCTGGTTGACCGAAATCCCGTAACCTTCAAGGTAAATCGGCGAAAGTTCTACACTAATTTCGCGCTCCTTGGCTCCAATCAACGTGACGCCGGATACACCGACAGCACGATCCAGTCGCGGTTTTACCACTTCGTTCGCGAGATTGGTCAACACACCTTGGTCAATATCACCGGAAACCGAGAGCCGCATTATCGGCAGCGCATTTGGGTCAATGTTAATGACAATCGGCTTGCCTGCGCCGTCCGGTAAGAAGTTCACAATCCGATCAAGTTTACTGCGGATATCGCTAACTTTGGTATCAAGCGAAGTACCCCAATCGAACTCCAAAACCACCAGCGACTGACCGGTCGCTGATACAGATTGAAGTGTCTTAATGCCTTCGATGCCGCTCAGAGTCATCTCAATCATCCGAGTTACGAGGTTCTCTACCTCTTCGGGTCCGGCATCATTATATTCAGTTACAACAATTGTAAAGGGAACTTCAAGTTCGGGGTAGAGGTCGATTGACAAATTGCCAAGCGCAATCGCGCCGATCAAAACAACGGCAATTACAATCATAATTACGCCAATCGGCCTTTTTACTGAGGTATCAATAAGTTTCATCGCTATTACCTATCAATCGATAATCTCGATTGCAGCACCGTCTTCAAGGACATATTGTCCTTTGGTGACGACCACTTCGTCCACTTCAATACCGGAGCGGATTACAGTCTTATTACTGCGCATCTCGATTATGTCAATTGGTCTTTTAATTGCTTTTCCGTCTTCAACAACAAATACATAGCTTTCATCGCCGACACCCATCACGGCGCGTGTCGGAATAACGATAAACTCGTCTTCAACCGTCGATAATTGTCGTGTTTCCACGAGCATTCCCGATTTCAGACTGTTATCACTGTTCTCAAGTTCCACCTCAACCATGAAGGTAAGTGTCTGTTCACTGGCTGCCGGAGCAATGAAAGTAATTGTACCGATACGCTCTTCGTCAAGCGATGGCACATGAACCGCAAGCTCTTGTTTTAACTGATAGTTTCTAAGTGAATTGTCTGTTATAAAAAAGGTCACATAAACCTTGTTCTGATTAATTATCTGCACTAACGGCATCTGTGGTGCAGCCATATCACCCACACGTGCGTTGACCTGAACAACCTGTCCGGCAACCGGCGCATAGACAGTAGTATCGTTAAGTGCGCGCGTTGCTTGTTCAACCGCATGTTCGGCTTGCTTAATCTGTTCTTCGATAATTTTAAGACCCGTTTCCGATTTCGCTTTTTCGGCTTGGTCAGTGATAATAATTAAGTTTCCTTGCGCTTGAACGAACGCGGATTTGACCTGAGTAACTAACATTTCAGGAACATCTTGGGTCTTCTGCAGCTCCTCCATATCCCTAAGGTTACTGAGTGCTGTAGTATAAGCATCTTGGGCCATCATCAGTTGTGCTTCAGTCTGAATAATCATTGATTCCTGCCGCTCGATCGTTTGGTCGTAGTTAGCTTGCGCTATGCTAAGTGCTGATTCCGCTTGTCTAATCGAGTCCTGAACATAGCTGTCATCAAGCTTAATAAGCGCCTGATTGCGCCAAACGTTGCTACCCTGCGAAACATAAACAGCGGTAATTTTCCCGGTAGTTCGCGGATAGACAACCGCGTTCTGATCGGCCGCAACTCTGCCGATAAAACGCTCACTATAATCAACAGTCTCATAAGCTGCCACAGCTACCTCAATCGGTGATGGTGCTTTTGGCAGTTCAACGACCGGTTTGGGAACAAGAACAATCTCACAGCCGCTTATAAGAAACGACAATGCAAGCAATGTCATTAGATAAATCAACGTACGTTTCATAGCTTTCCCCCCTAAATTGGGACTACATCAACGAATTTAGCTGATAGGGATCAGCTCCTCGTCAAGTCGTTCAATCTCAGCACCAAGTTCACGCAGTTTACCGACTAAGTTCACATAGCCACGGTCAATGTGGTGCAAACCGGTAATCTCAGTTATTCCGCTTGCTGCTAAACCTACTAAGATAAGTGCCGACCCGGCACGCAGATCAGTCGCGTGAACAGATGCACCTCTTAGGTCCGCGTTACCCTCAATAATAGCTGTGCGCCCTTTAACTCTGATATTGGCGTTCATTCGCTGGAACTCTTCAACGTGCATATAGCGGTTCTCAAACACCGTCTCGGTAATCAAGCTGGTTCCGTTTGCGGTTAGCAACAACGCCATCATCGGTGATTGCATATCTGTCGGAAAGCCGGGATGCGGCAAAGTCTTGATGTCAGTCGATTTCAGCGGTCGCCGACCAATCACGCGGAGTCCCGTCTCTTCTTCTTGGCAAATAACACCCATCTCCTCCAGCTTGGCAATGACCGGTTTCAGATGGTCAATAATAACATTTTCAATTAGGACATTACCCTCGGTTATCGCTGCAGCAACCATGTAGGTACCTGCTTCGATTCGATCGGGTATCACCGTATGCGTAGTCGCCTCAAGATGTCTGACACCCTCAATTTTAATGCGGCCGGTTCCGGCGCCACGAATCTTGGCACCCATGCTGTTTAGAAAGTTAGCAAGATCAACGATTTCCGGCTCGTGAGCCGCATTCTCGATTGTCGTAATTCCCTCAGCCAGCGTCGCCGCCATCATAATATTTTCAGTCGCACCAACGCTTGCGTAGTCAAGATAAATTCGAGATCCTCTTAGTCGCCCATCCACCTGTGCATCAATGTAGCCCTGACCAAAGCTGATATCAGCACCCATTGCTTCAAAACCTTTGAGATGCTGGTCAATCGGTCGACTGCCAATAGCACATCCACCGGGTAAAGAAATTCGAACATGTCCTTCGCGTGCCAATAGCGGACCAACTACGAGAATTGATGCACGCATACGGCGTACTAGGTCATACGGCGCTTCAGTCCGTGCAATATTCGTCGCACTGATAGTAATGCAGCCTTCATGATATTCTATTTTCGCCCCAATCAGGCTAAGTAGTTCAACAATCGTGCGTACATCGTCAAGAGCCGGCACATCATAAATCCTACTCTCGCCTTCAGACGCTAACAAGGATGCGGCTAAAATCGGCAATACGGCGTTTTTCGCACCTTCGACGCGAACGCACCCGGAAAGCCTTCTGCCACCTTCGATTTTTATCTTTTCCAAAGCGCTACCCCCGCCAATTGTATGTTCTTATACAATGTTGTATTTTATATCATGAAATACGATAGTTCAAGCAATTATAAGACTTCCTAACACTTTATAATCAAACATTAGATGTGTATTACGGTGTTGTTTCCGCATAGTGTATATTATCAACGAAGTCAAAGGCAATCAGTGCCTCCGCCCGCGAAATCGAAGCATACGGAACCTGGTTCACCTGCGAAATAATATAGTTAATATTCTCGCGCTCAACACTCGGGAACAAATCTGCTAAACTCTCGGCGAGTGTCTCGAAATCAACCGGCATTTGCAGAGTTTCGTCGTCCGGAATTATCTCGTTAGAACCACGATATTTATCGATGAATTTAAGTAACTCATAGCGTGTTATCGCTTGATCCGGCTTAAATGTGTAGTCCTCATAACCCATAACCAAGCCGAGTTCATAATACTTCAGAATAATATCCTGCGCGTAGTGATCGGTAATATCAATGAAGTTGCCGATTAACGGAATGACTCGCAGCTTCAGACTATACTTAAACCCTTCGTATTTAGAATTAAGCCGTATATAATATTCGCCGGCATCAAAAATGTCCGACTGCTGAAGTTCGCTGAGTCGTTCCTTTCGAATGATATTCAGGTTTTTATCGTAAAGCATGAACAATAGGTCTTTCTCCGCTTCCAGCTGCATTTCAACATAAGTACGATCCTTGGTAGTAAACTTGAACCAATCATAGTCATCAATGCTACAGATGGATCCCGTAAGCACGTGAACCGGGCGGTAGAGGTATTTTGCCTGTTCCGCAGTATTGTTCGGCTCATTCTGATCCATATCCGTACAGTCAAAGAAGAATTCGAGCTGGTATTCTTTGTTCGTTTCGTTACCATTATAGTCAGAAACACGAACTAGATATTCGCCGGGGATAACCTTAATTGAACCATATTCAGCTACACCCGAGCTATTCTCGTCAATCTCGGTGCCGCTCGCACCCATACGTTGGATGAAAAGTACCGGGTCAACCCTTTTGCTGTCAACACGAATCTCAGCCGATAATGTTCCGTTACGGCAGACCAACACACGATACCAGTCTTCGTCAAATTTCTTGCTGAACGTCCCTGTTACGATTTCACTAATATTTATAAGATCATGCGCCAACCAAGGCCGATCATTATTTTCATATTTATCGTGATAAATGCTAAACCCTGATTGCATACTGTAACCGATCTGAGTAGATAAGCTCGCTGTATCGTCGTCTTCCGGTTGTGGATAGACGATTCGTAAGTAATATTTGCCGGCTGCTAATTCACTGACCAATTGCTCTGAACGGCGAATATGCCAAGACTGAATCGGTTCAATGGACTCAATCTCAGTTTCGTCAATTATTCCCCAATCTCGCTCTATTTCAATTGTCTGTATTCTTGTTGCTTGCTCATTCGTATAAAGTTCAATGCTAAGCTCATTGCTTAAACGACGCTCAAGTAAAAAGTCAATCTCAATTGTGCCGGAATACGGCAATGTAATATAAAACCAATCACTCTCTTCATATTCATCTAAACTCGCCACAAAGTAGGTGCCGAGCGGAAATGCGTGCGCTTCATAACTCCGCTGATTAGGACCATAACCATCGCGCAGAAGATCAAGGTCCATGTTCAATGCGTTCTCAAAGTTAATCCGACCAAAACCGGTCCGCACATCCCAGCCGAAATCATCAACATCATCACTTGAAAAGCGAATAAGATCAGAAAGTTGTTTCAGACTGAGTTCCGGATATTTCTGCATTAGTACGGCAGCGAGTGCCGCAACCTGAGGCGCAGCAACAGAGGTGCCGGATGTAACCAAATATGTATTGTTCAACCCTGTCGTATAGATGCCCTCAGCAGGCGCAACTACATCAATCTGCTGGCCAAAGTTGGAATACTCCATATAACGGTCGTTGCGATCTACGGCGCCTACCGCTATCACATTTGGCAGTGCGGCCGGGTAGTTGATCTCGATCGATTTGTTGCCGGTTGCAGCGACGATGAGAACACCTTTGTTGTAAGCGTATTCGGCAGCTTCGGCGATAAACGGAGTGTAAACCGATTCGCCGGATGCAATTACGATAATGTTTGCGCCATTGTCAACAGCGTAACGGATACCTTGACCAACATAAAAGGAGTCGCTCTTGCCGGCAGCGTCGAGAACCTTGATCGGCATCAGTTTAGCATTCTGTACGATGCCTGCAATGCCGACAGTGTTGTTAGTGCGAGCAGCAATAATTCCGGCGATATTTGTGCCGTGACCGTTGTCGTCAAGCGCCGTTGCTTTATTGTTTAGAATATTGAATCCGGGAAGTACGCGATCTCGAAGATCCTGGTGGTTATAATCGATTCCGGTGTCAAGGATTGCGATGATTATCTCGCGCTCGTATTTCTCTTCCCAAGCAGCTTCGGCTTTGATTTGGGCAAGGTAATACTGTTCCGCATAATATTTGTCATTTGGCACAGTCGAAATACTACAAATACTGTTCGGCTGCATGTACTCAATGCGAACATCGTTTTTCCATTGGTTGATCCACTCGTTCAAGATTATATCTTCGTTCAGACGGATAAGGGTAATCCCTTGATCCGGTAGCCAATCGAGAATAGTTGCCTGCGATTCGAGCAGTAGCGGGTAGTGTCCGCGCCACTTGATAATCCACTCGTTTTTGTAATCGGTGGATTGAGTTGTCAGTAAATTGTTCTCGTCGGGTTGCTGAGCGTCAGCACCTTGTTCTTGGCTCTGCGCACCATTAGCTGCGATGCGTTTATTAAAGTCGAGGTCGCTTTTGATAACAAAAAAAGGCAACGCCAAAATAAGCCCTGCCACAACTATAGAGATAATAATACGTAGAGTTCTCATACGCCACCTCGTTTTTATGCTAACCCATATCATATCATATTTCGGCGCAATAAATGAGTTTCGGGTGCGAGTAAACTACTTGCGGTAGATCGTTGTTTTCCCGCCCTCTTTGACTACAATTAAGCCGGGAACAAGCTTATTCAGCTGTTCCATAGGTAGATATGAGACTCCGTTTTTAATCAATAAGCCTTCATTCTTTTCGCTGAATTCGACACGGTCTGTGCCAAGTCTGAATGCAACAACCTTCTTCGCTGCATCCCAATAGATTGATGCACCAAAAGCTCTGCTGAGATCGCGCAACGCGATATAGGAATCAGATCCGTTTGCGTCGCCCACATTAGCAGAGTTTGACACTACATATCGTTTCAGGGTATTTAGATTGGTCAGATGAAGTTTAGCAAATTCCAGCTGTTTAGCCTCATCTGCTATCTCGATATCCGGAGCGATGCCAACACCGTCGACCTTGGCCTTTTTCGAGGTATAATATTCGTTAACGGTAAGTTTTAGATGCCCGCCATTCTTCAGGGTTAGCAAATGTTGTACCGTCCCCTTTCCAAATGTTTTAGTACCAACGATTGTAGCAACGTTATATTCTTTTAATGCACCTGCAAAAATCTCTGACGCTGATGCAGAACCACTATTAATCAACAATACCGTCGGCAATTGCCAATCAGTGCCGTTACTAATAGAGTATGTGCTTTCGTTGCTTTCATTATCACGCACATGAACAATTGAGCCCTGTTTAATAAACTTAGTACATAGGTTTAGCACGGCATTCAAGTAACCACCTGGGTTATTACGCACATCAATAATCAATTTCTCCATGCCCTGATCCTTTAGTTTAGTTAACTCCGCTGCTGCTTCGCTATCAACGGATGAGCTAAAACTATTAATCTGTAAATAACCAATCTTATTATCGAGCATTTCTGAGTCAACAGCCGGTATATGTATCTGTGCTCGTTTAATGGTTAAATCAAACATCTTTTCGCCGCGCTTGATTTTTAGCAGCACATTGGTACCGGCTTCTCCACGGATTAATGAAGAAGTTTCCTCGGTGCTCTTGCCTTTAAGATCCGTTCCGTCAACGCTGATAATCAGGTCAAGACCCTGTAAGCCTGCGGCCTCCGCCGGTGACCCTTTGATAACGGATTGAACTCTTATATATTCGCTTTCCTCACTGATATAGACACCGATACCGACAAAATCGCCATCCAGGTCCTCAATAAATTGACGATACTCCTCTTCAGTAAAATAGCGAGTGTGTGGGTCGCCAAGTGCCTCGATCATCCCTTTGATTGCACCCTTTTCCAAGCTCGCATCATCAATGTTACTAAGATGATCATTTTTCAAGAGCTCATAGATCTCAATAATCGCATCATAATTCGTGACCTCTGCTGCTGACACTGATAATGGCGCTATCAAGATTAGTGTTATTGTTATTGCTATGATTAAAATTCTTTTCATCTATGCCACCTCCGACTCATAATATTATGTTTAATAATGATTAATTCGTGATTTAATGCTTTTACTTGATTTTATGCTTTCTCATGATTTTATGCTTTCTCATGATTTTATGCTTTCTTTTAATTTTATACTATTTGAAGCGAAAATTCGATAAAAATCCACCCCGATTATTCGAGGTGGACCATTAATTTTGCTACTCTACAACTCTGTCCGCTGATATCGCATTAAGCTGTCCGCTGACATCGCCGGTTTTAGCGCATGAATTTAAAGTCAATCCCCTGACCAATGTCGAAAATCTCCGCAAAGCTGAAATTATTATTGATGAAATCAAGCAGCGCATTCGGGAAGATACCGAGCAACAATGTTGCCAGGAATAATACCAGGACAAGCGCTTGAACCGCTCTGCCAATACTGATTTTCGCTTCAGTTTCACCGGGGCGCATATACATCTGTCTAATAATACTAAAGTAGTAGAAGTATGATATAACGCTTGTGACCAGCATAATTCCCGCAAGAATATAGCCATCAACCGAGATTGCACTCAGGAAGATGTTCAATTTCGCAATGAAACCAACTGTCACGGGCAGACCTGCAAGCGACAACAGGAAGAATGTCATCGCAACACCAAGAAGTGGGCTGCGGTGGTAGAGACCGCGGAACGAAGTAATGTCGTCACTGCCTGTATCCCGAGAAACTACTGTAACGATCGCAAATGCACCAAGGTTCATCACCACATAAGCGAAAAGATAGAAAATTATATTCGTTATACTTAAATCGATAAACTCGATACCAATCAATGTTGCCAGCGGCACAAAGATATAGCCGGCTTGGGCGATACTGGAGTATGCCAGTAAGCGCTTAACATTAGTCTGTAACAGCGCCACAACGTTACCGATAATCATCGTAAGTCCGGCAATCACCGCAAAGATGATCAGGATCTCGTCGAACAGGAAGAAGCGATAATGCTCAACCCCGCTGACAACCTCGACATCGGTTGCCAACAAACCAAAGATCGTTAGAAAAACTCTGATGATGATCGCAAAACCTGCCGCTTTGGAAACTACAGAAAGAAAGGCGGTAATCGGCGTTGGAGCACCTTCGTAAACATCAGGCGCCCACATGTGCGATGGAACGACTGAAATTTTGTAGCTCAGACCAATGAACATCAGAATAAACCCAAAATAGGTAAAGAAATGATAACCACTATGGAAAGCCATCGGCAATCTTTCGGCAATCAAGTATAGATTGGTCGTGCCTGTCAGACCATAGATGAAAGAAGCACCGTAGATGAAGATCGCTGACGAAACACCACCGGTAATGATAAATTTAAAGGCTGATTCGTTCGATTTAAGGTTCTTCTTGCGCATCGCAACCAAGATATAAGTCGAGAAGCTGAGCAGCTCAAGACCGATATATAGGGTCACAAGATCTGCGCTGGAAGCCATAATCATCGCACCGAGTAGCGCTGTTAGTAACAAATAGTAATACTCACCTTCATCATCAACACCATCACGCTTAACAGTACCAATCGACATCAAGAAGACCGTCGCCGTACCGAGCAAGAAGATCATCTTGAAGAGGCTTCCAAAGCTATCGACACGGTAAGTATTGTTCAACAGGTACTCAACACCGGGCAGTTGCATCTGTTTGAATGTCAAGAAGATTGCAACCAATATACCGATAACAGCTAGATAGCCGAGGAAAACTCGTCGGCTCTTACGTGGCAAGAATAGATCAACTAGTACGAGCAAGGTTACAACAAGAACAATTGTAAATTCCGGAGCCATGAGACCCCAATTTAAGTCAAATAGATTCATCCGTCTAACCTCCCCACACAGTCATCAGCATCTTGATTGTTGCCTGTAGTGGCTCAGCAAGGATGGCTGGATAAAGACCGATTAATATTACAAAGCCGGTTAACACAACTAAAGGTATAACCTCGATTGAGCGAACGTCTTTCGCACTCTTTAGAATCTGTGTCGTTTCGCCAAAGATGATTTTCATCGCAGCTCGCAAGAGATATGCGGTTGTCACAACGATACCGACAGTACCAATCGCTGCGAATATTGGATAAGCCTTGAAAAGTCCAAGGAAAATCATGAACTCACTGATAAAGCCGGACATCCCCGGTAAACCAAGCGAAGCAAGCGCCGCAGTAATTAAGATACCACTGAGGAACGGCATCGTTTTCGCCATGCCGCCAAGCTCGCTGAACTCATTCGTGCCGACACGATTGTAGATCACACCGGCGATAAAGAAGAAGAGAGCCGATAAGAGTCCATGCGATACCATCTGGAAGATTGCCCCTTGGAAGCCGATCGAGTTAAGAGCGGCAAGTCCAAGCAAGATGATCCCCATATGTGAAATACTGGAGTAAACAACAACCATCTTGAAGTTCTTCTGAACGAAGGCCAAGATACCGCCATAGAAAAGGTTGATTAGACCCAATATTATTAGTAATGTTGCCATCTGCGCAGTGACATCCGGGAAGAATGAGTAAAGTATTCTAAATAATCCGTATGCACCGATTTTCAGTAATACGCCTGACAAGATCATACTCATTGAAGGTGGTGCTTGATAGTGAACCTTTAAAATCCATGAATGGAATGGGAATAAGGGAATCTTAATTCCAAACGCCACTAAGAGCGTAAAGAATATCCCAAACTTAAATGCTGCGCTAAACGGCTCAATGCCGCTTGCGAGACCCAGCACGTAATATGGCGAACTTGCATCCGTCAGGTTATAAATCAATGTCTGAATGTCGCTCGTAAAGACAATCATATTGTTGGTATAAGTAGCACCGGCATTGATAATGATCGCGATAAAAGCAACCAGCATAATAATTGATGCTAATCCATTGTAAATTAAGAATGTGAAGGCCGCATTCTCGCGTTTCTCGAGACCCCAGATGCCTACCAAGAAGAACATCGTAATCAGCGTAATCTCAAAGAAGATAAAGAACAAGAACAGGTTCATCGCCATAAAGATGCCGTATAAACCAACCTGCATTATCGCAAAAAGAATGAAGTATTCTTTGAAACGTTTCTTAATCATATTTGCCGCAGCAATAGCTGACATCGTCGCAACGACCGTTGCCAACATCACCAGCGCCAAGGATAGACCATCAACGCCCATGCCATAGCGGAATTCGAGAATCGTCGTTCCGTTGCCGTGGTCATTGGTAAGTGCTATCTCAATCCATTTCAGATCCTCTACATATTGCATACCACCGGAGTTCGTATCAAAGCCGATAAAAAGCACAATCGCAAGAATTAGCGGAATCAATGTCACAAGAACACCGATTAGCTTAATCGTGCCGACTCGATTGCTTGGTATAAAGGCAATCAACAGAACCGCTAATAAGGGTGAAAATGTAATTAACGAAAGTAATCCAACGCTACCCATTAGTTAAACAACCCCCTTACTGCCAGACTGATTAGAAGCGTTGCAATGCCGAGCACAGTAACAAGCATATAGGCTTGAATCTGGCCTGATTGCAACCTTGCGCCAAATCTACCAAGACCAACGGAGATATGAACAGCAAGCTGTACCATTCCTTCAATCACGTATTTATCAAATAGTATCAGAAACTTACCGAACAACGTATAAGGTTTAACAATCGCTGTGTCGTAAAGCTCATCAACATAGTATTTATTGTAAAGCAGTTTGTAGAGCGGCGCCGGTTTCGGTGCTTTCGCCAAGGTTGCATCAGCATCGCGGCCATAGACATACCATGCAAGGCCGATGCCGAGCAGGGCAACTGCGATTGACCCAATCATAATCCAGACCGGACCCGATATTTCCTGGGCAATGGTGCCACCGGCCGTAATCCATTCTCCGAATCCAAAGAATTCAATGTATCCGGCAAAGACAGCGAAGAAAGCAAGAACTGCCATCGGAATCGTCATACTCCGTGGAGATTCATGAGCGGAGATCGCTGTGCGAACCTTCCCTCCGAAAGTCAGGAAGTACAGTCTAAACATATAGAATGCGGTCAACACTGCAGTCAGCAAACTCATCCAGAAGAGGAATGTGTTACCACTGCCATAAGCTGCCATTAAGATCTGATCCTTCGAGAAGAAACCGGATAATAATGGGAAGCCGGAAATAGCCAGCGCTCCAATTAAGAAGACAGCGCGAGTCAATTTCATCTGCGAGCCGATACCGCCCATTTCCTTAATATTCTGCGTGCCAACAGCATGAATTACGCTGCCGGCAGCAAGGAAGAGTAACGCCTTAAAGAATGCATGTGTGAATAAATGGAACACCCCGGCAATGTAGCCAAGTGAACCAAGTGCAAGCATCATATAACCGAGTTGGCTGACTGTGGAATAAGCAAGTACTCGTTTGATATCATTCTGGGTTAAAGCAATCGTTGCCGCAAAGATTGCCGTAAATGCACCGACTATCGCGACAACAAGCAGTGCAACCGTTGATGCCGCAAACAGCGGAAACAAACGAGCAACCAGATAGACACCGGCTGCAACCATCGTCGCAGCATGAATCAATGCCGACACCGGGGTCGGTCCTTCCATAGCGTCCGGTAACCAGACGTGGAATGGGAACTGACCGGATTTACCGGCAGCACCGATAAAGATAAGAATCGCTGTTAAAGTGATAAACCAAGGGGCTAATGCACCACCTTCAACAGCCGCGAAGATATCGCGGTACTCGAAAGAGCCAACCTGCCAGAATAGCAACAGGATACCGATCAAAATTCCTAAGTCCGCGAGACGCGTAACCAAGAAAGCTTTCTTAGCAGCAACCTTCGCCGATTCCTTGTAGAAGTAAAAACCAATCAATAGGAAAGACGTCGCACCAACCAGTTCCCAGCAGATAAAAGCCTGGAAGAGGTTCGGCGAAATCACTAAGCCGAGCATCGAAAATGCAAAGAGCGATAGATAGGAATAGAAGACCGGTAGCCGCTCGTCTCCCCGCATATACCCGATTGAATAAACGAAAACTGCGAGGCTGATCGCCGTCACAACAAACAACATCAGCGCATTCAGTTCTGTCACCTCGAAACCGAGGTTAAAGATCGAACCGCCTGCTATACCATAGTCGCTGTCGCCCGCTCTAAACCACCGGAACGTAAAGAGGTAGTCTTCGCCCTTTTGTAAGTATTTTTGTGTGAAAATAATTGTCGAAAGCACGAAGGAACCGAGTATGAAAAAGATTCCTAAGTAAGCTGCTCTCTCCTTTAATCGATTGCCGAAAGCGACCAATAAGACGAAGGAGATAAGCGGTAATAGTGGTACTATCCATGCTAAATTATACATATACATATCCTCTCCTTGTCATATTATCGTTTCATAATATCCATTTCGTTGATATTGATTGTTCCTCTGTTGCGGAAGTATAAGATTAGAATCGCTAATCCAACAGCCGCCTCAACCGCTGCAACCGCAATTACGAAGAGTGAAAAGATCTGACCCGCAGTATCAGGGTAGATGCCAAACTTCGAAAATGCCACAAGATTGATGTTAGCGGCATTGAGCATCAGCTCAATCGACAGCAAAACGATGATGCTGTTGCGTTTAAATAGCACACCGAAAACACCGATCGTAAATAGAATTGCAGCAACTGCAAGATAGGCACTTAATGGCACCATTACTGATCACCCTCCCTCTTGGCAATTAGTACCGCGCCGATTAGGGCAACGAGCAGAAGCACAGAAGCAATTTCAAACGGCACAACATACTCGGTAAACATGCGTTCACCGATGGTAAGAATGTTATTTTCATCAAATCCTGACGGATTGCAGACCCACGGAGTTTTGTAGATTCCGTAGAAGACTGTACCGCCAATAGTAACCGCACCAACAAAGGCAAAGAACGAATGCCAACGTCTGCGGACTTGCTTCTCGTGGTGTTGGTTGGTCATCATCACTCCGAGTGCCATCATGATTGTGATTGCACCGGCGTAGATAAGTACTTGAACGAATGCCAGAAACTCAGCATTAAGAATCAGGAATAGCCCGGCAACACCTAAGAATGTTAAGCCCATCGCAAGCACCATATGGATTACTCGAGTTAGGTTGATAACGAGGACTGCGCCGGTTATCGACATGAAAGCAAAGATAAAGAAAGCGATATATTCACCGGTCATTACTCATTCTCCTCCCTTAAGTTCTCGGTATTCTGGCCGAGCCAGTCAATATCCTTATCAAGTTTGTCTTTGTTATAAACGGCAAGTTCATAATTATTCGTCATTTTAAGCGAATCGGTTGGACACACTTCCGTACAAAGGTCGCACAGGATGCATTGGCCGAACTTGATCTGATAGGTGTCAAGGACTTTGCCTTTCTTTTCCGGATCGGGATTCGGTTTACCCGTAAGCGAAATAGCACCTGTCGGACAGATGCGAACGCACTGGTTACAGACGATGCAAGTCTCACGGTCCAAATGTTGAATACCACGAAAACGCTCAGGATGGATAATTTTTTCTTCCGGATATTGAATTGTAACTTTGCGCTTAAATAAGTGTTTAAGTGTGACCGCTAAGCCTTTTAATAGATTAATACCCCACATAATTATCTCACCCCTCCTAAATGATACCGAACAACTTGAGAGTTGCCGTTACCACTACATTTAATAGTGCGAGCGGAATCAATACCTTCCAGGCAAAGCCCATCAGGTGGTCGATCCGAACACGCGGGAAAGTAGCCCTCACCCAGAACAAGTAGAAGACCAGAATAAGAAATTTCACAATAAACCAGACGATACCCGGTATAAAGGTCAAGCCAAACGGAGCTGACCAACCACCAAGATAGATAACCGTCATCAGCGCCGAAAGCGCAAAGATATACGAATACTCCGTAAGCATAAAGAACGCCCAGCGGAATCCACTGTATTCAACAAAGTAACCGGCAACCAGCTCGTTCTCCGCCTCCGGTAAGTCAAACGGAGTACGGTTAAGCTCAGCGTTAGCGGCAATTACGAATACTATAAAGCCAAGTATCTGCGGGAAGATATTCCACATGCCGGCAGCTTTCTGAGCATTAACAATGTCAATTAGGTTAAGGCTTCCCGCCATCAACGCAATTCCTAAAAACGACAGAATGATTGGCACTTCATAGCTGACCATCTGAGCTACGGAGCGCATGCCACCCATAATCGCGTATTTGTTATTTGAGGACCAGCCGGCAAGTAATATGCCGGTAATCGTCAAACTTGACAGTGCACCATAATAGAGCAGACCAACATTGCTGTTCGCAAAGAACAAATTCTCCGAAAAAGGAATAATTGCCAAGACAGCAAAAGCCGGAGTAAACGCAATTATTGGCGCAAGATAGAAAAGGAAACGGTCCACATTGCGTGGCACGATATCTTCCTTGATCAATAACTTAAATACGTCAGCGACACTCTGAAGTAATCCGCCGGGTCCGACACGATTAGGACCGTTTCGTACTTGGATCCAGCCAAGTACTTTCCGCTCGCCATATAATGCATACATAACAAAGACAAGCAGGATTACAAGGAGGATTGCTGCAAATATTACCATTAGCAATAGGTTTAACCATGTTAGCGGTTGCGCTAAAATCGCCATTAGCCATCAACCTCCCCAACAACAATATCAATAGCGCCAAGAATTGGCGGTATATCAGCAACAGTCTTCCCAATTAGTAGCTCTTCAAGAATCTGCAGATTAATAAAAGAAGGACGGCGGAAATGAATCCGATATGGTTTGTCCTTACCCTTACTTACGAGGTGAACACCCAGCTCACCTTTGGAAGATTCAAGTCTGGTATAGACTTCGCCTTCTTTGGGCCTGATTAATTTCGGAACATTACACATAATCTCGCCCTCAGGAATATTCTTAACAGCCTGCTCAATAATATTGAGCGACGTTTCAATCTCTTTCATTCGAACATTGTAACGATCTTTAATCGTGCCATCCTTGCCTACTGCCACTTCGAAGTCGAACCGGTCATATGCGGAGTAGCTCTGAAGCTTGCGAAGGTCAGCATCCATGCCACATCCACGCAAGTTCGGTCCGGTAATACCGTAGTCGATCGCCTTTTCGGCATCATAAACGCCGATACCTTCGATCCGCTTCACAAAAATTTCGTTGTTCGTAACCAGGGTGTGATAGTCTTTCAATTTTTTGCGCATCTCCGGTATAAACTCAGCAATTTTCGCAAGCCAACCTTCGGGAGCATCCCACTTAACACCGCCAACACGCATGTAGTTAAAGGTCATGCGAGCACCGGAAAGTTCATTAAGTAATTGCATGATAATCTCCCGGTCGCGGAAAGCCCACACAAAAGGTGTGGTAGCACCTAAATCAAGAACGAAAGTCCCCCACCACACGAGATGGCTGCAAATACGGCTAAACTCCATCGAAATAATTCGCAGGTACTCTGCACGCTCAGGAACCTCGATCCCCATCAGCGTCTCCACCGAGTGAACAACAGCGTAGTTATTCAGCATACCGGCAAGATAATCTAAACGGTCACTATAAGGAATAATCTGCGTGTAGTTAAGGTCTTCACAGATCTTCTCAGTTCCCCGATGCAAATAACCGAGAACGGACTTCGCACCGGTAATGCGCTCGCCGTCAACTTTGACAACAACGCGAAAAACACCATGTGTACTTGGATGGTGCGGGCCAATATTCAGCAACATTTCTTCGGTTCGTAAAGGCATGAACTACACCTCCTCTTCCGGAAATACATAGTCTTTACGAAGTGGATGACCAACCCAATCGTCAGGCATTAAAATTCGTGTAATTTCTCTGCCGGTAAAATTAATGCCAAGCAAATCATAAGCCTCGCGCTCCTGCCAATCAGCAGCACGCCATACATCAATCACGCTTGGCAGACTACCACCATCGCGCTCAGTCTTAACTTTGACAGCAAGATACTGATTGCGCTTATAAGAATAGAGGTGATAAATTACTTCCATATATTCAATGTAATCGACACCGGAAAGGTTCATCAAGTAATTAAAGGCAAACTCTTCATCATCGCGCAATAGATTAGCAAGCGCAAGCCACTCTTTCGGATCAACGATTAGAGTTGGCAGATGAAAGTTATCCTCGTTAATGTAGCTTTCGACGATTGTCTTTTCTGATATTTTCGTATTAATTAGTTCGACATAGGAGTCTAATAGCGGTTGATTGTAAGACGGCACATTTTCATCAGTCATGATCGATTGGCACCCTCTTTCCGTATTTCGCTTCATGTCGAATTTTTTCTTGTAAAAGGTTAAGCCCATGAATCAACGATGCCGGTGTTGCCGGGCAACCGGGAACATAGACATCGACTGGGATTAGTTTGTCGACCCCTTTGACTACACTATAGGAGTTGATGTAAGGCCCACCGGAGATTGCACAAGCTCCCATCGCGATGACCCATTTCGGTTCGGACATCTGCTCATAAAGACGCGTAACAACCGGCGCCATCTTTTTCGTGACGGTACCGGCAACAATCATTACATCAGATTGTCGAGGTGAAGCACGAAATATTATCCCGAAACGGTCAAGGTCATAGTGCGACGCACCGGCCTCCATCATTTCGATCGCGCAACAAGCAAGACCAAAGCCAAGGGGCCACAAAGAGTTGCTCCTTGCCCAGGCTTTAGCTACCTCAAGCGATGTTAAGAGAATACCTCTCTCAATTTCATGTTCTTCAGTCGGTGTCAAATCGTTCGCCTTCGCCAAATCATTTCCTGTTACCACGTGAACACCTTCTTCCGCCAAGCATAGATCAAGCCAACAACCAGCATAAAGATAAAGATTAACATCTCAGTTAAAATAAATGGTCCATACTGCAACAATGAATCGAAAGCGACAGCCCAAGGATAAAGGAAAATCGCCTCCACATCAAATACGACGAAAAGAAGGGCGTACAAATAGTATCGTATGTTAAATTGTACCCTTGCATCGCCAATCGGCGTCAGACCGCTCTCATATGTGATTAGTTTCTCCTCAGTCGGATTCTTCGGTCTAAGGACACGAGCAACCAGCTCAATCGCTACTACCGGTAACGCAATACCGATTGCAATGAAGATTGCCATGTTTATGTAGCTGTTACTGAATAGTAATTCCAACGCACTTCTCTCCCTTCTTCATTCTAAAATCTTTAACTCCTTAGTTTTTCTTTGACTGTTTAATTTTAATTTTTAATTGTCTGAATTATCAGAATTAATAGTGCAAAATGTCCCCCAATCTCTATCTCTTTAATTATCCTTAGTCTAAATTAATGAGTGTAAAAATTGGACGGACATTTTCTATTTATTCTCAACTAAATTGATTCTGTTAAGTGCCCGATTCATTGCAGACTGAGCGCGAATAACATCAAGCTCTTCGTTAGATTTGTTCGCCAGACGTTGCTCAGCTCTTCTCATCGCCTCGCGAGCACGCTCTACATCAATGTCCTCAGGTAGTTCAGCCGCATCTGCAAGAATGATAGCTTTGTTCGAACCAACCTCAAGGAAGCCTCCGCTAATCGCAATCCGAATAACTTCTGTTTCTTTCTTGATCGTTAAAATCGAAATTGCAAGCGGTGTTGCTAAGGGTGCATGATTAGGTAAGATGCCTAAATCACCAACTACACCCTTAACAATAATCATATTTACATCATCACTATACACCTTGCGTTCAGGTGTTGCGATATCTAAACGTATTGTACTCATTTTTCATCCTTCCCCTCTTCAAGGGTCGTAACCGCTTATTTTGCTGCTTTAGCAACAGCCTCTTCAATCGTTCCTACAAATAAGAATGCTGATTCAGGTAGTTCATCGTGCTTACCGTCAAGAATTTCTTTAAAACCACGAACCGTTTCTTTAACCGGAACGTATTTACCTTCATAACCGGTAAATTGCTCAGCAACGAAGAACGGCTGTGAAAGGAATCTCTGAATCTTTCTCGCACGGCTAACGGTGATTTTATCATCTTCCGAAAGCTCATCCATACCAAGGATGTTGATAATATCTTGAAGTTCATTATATTTTTGCAGTATCCTTTGAACCTCACGCGCAACTGCGTAATGCTCCGCACCAACAATTTGTGGCGAAAGAACACGTGAAGTTGATGCCAGGGCATCAACCGCCGGATAAATACCGAGCTCCGCAATTTTACGGTCAAGGTTAGTTGTCGCATCAAGATGCGCAAACGTTGTCGCCGGTGCAGGGTCAGTATAGTCATCGGCAGGAACATAGATCGCCTGAATCGATGTAACCGAACCTTTGTTAGTTGATGTGATTCGCTCTTGGAGTTGACCCATCTCAGTCGCAAGTGTTGGTTGGTAACCAACCGCGGAAGGCATCCTGCCAAGTAGCGCCGAAACCTCAGAACCCGCTTGGGTAAAGCGGAATATGTTATCGATGAAGAGTAGAACGTCTTGTCCTTGCTCATCACGGAAATACTCTGCCATTGTCAGTCCGGTAAGAGCAACACGTAAACGTGCACCCGGCGGTTCGTTCATTTGTCCGAACACCATCGCCGTTTTGTCGATAACGCCGGAATCTCTCATCTCATGATAAAGGTCATTTCCCTCACGCGTACGTTCACCTACGCCGGCGAAAACTGAAAGACCACCATGCTCAAGCGCGATGTTGTTGATCAGTTCTTGGATTAGAACCGTTTTGCCAACGCCGGCACCGCCGAATAGTCCAATCTTTCCACCTTTAACGTACGGTGCAAGTAGGTCGATAACTTTAATACCTGTTTCTAAGATCTCATCTTGTGTTGAAAGCTCATCAAATGTCGGTGCTTCACGATGAATCGGATGTAAGATCTCCGCATTCACTTCACCGGCTTCGTCAATCGGTTGTCCTAAAACGTTAAATACACGTCCCAGAGTCACTTGGCCTACCGGTACTTGGATCGATTTACCGGTATCGATAGCTTCCATGCCGCGAACCAAGCCGTCAGTTGTCGCCATAGCAACCGTCCGCACAGTGTTATCACCAAGATGCGTTGCAACTTCAACAACCAAGTTACGATCTTTTCCTTTTTCATTCTGAGCTTTAACAGCTATATTGATAGCATTATTAATTTCAGGAAGCGACCCACTTGCAAACTGAATGTCAACAACCGGTCCCATAACCTGAATTACAACTCCTTTATTCATCGGCTTACCTCCTTACTCTCTAAATTTTTACGATAAAGCATTAGCTCCGGCAACGATCTCAGTCAATTCCTGAGTAATCGATGCTTGTCTTGCTCGGTTATAAGTTAATGTTAGTGATTCAATCATTTCATCAGCATTGTTCGTAGCACTGTCCATCGCCGTCATTCGAGCTCCGCTCTCACTTGCTTTGGCGTTCAGCAACGCGCTATAGATTAAAGTCTCCGCATAGCGTGGAAGCAATGATCCGAGAACCTCCTCAGCAGATGGTTCAAACTCGATAAAAGCAGATAACTCGCCACCTTCAGCCTCATCTAAATCTGTTAATGGCAGAAGCTTTTTCTCGGTCGGTAATTGGCTAATCGTACTGATAAATTCATTATAGTAAAGATAGACTTCATCAAAAGTTCCTTCCGCATACATCTTAACAACACGGTTCGAAATATTTTTGATCTCCGCAAAGGTTGGCGAATCGGATAGACCAATGACTTCACCAATGATTGGGTATTCGCGGCGTTTAAGAAAGTCGCGACCCTTCTTACCGATAACGAAAATTTCATACTCTGACGCTGACCGATGGCGGCCGGCAATCGTCTGCACTAACTTACGCAAAAGATTGGAGTTATATCCGCCGGCAAGACCCTGATCCGAAGTGATAACGACATAGCCGGTCTTCTTGACCTCTCGCACTTCAAGTAGCGGATGCGCAACAATATCAATCCGGGATGCGATGGAAGCGATAACCTCGCTCATCTTATCCGTGTATGGACGAGATTCTTCGGCACGCTCTTGAGCACGACGCAGTTTAGCCGCAGCAACCATTGTCATCGCCTTAGTAATCTGTCTCGTGTTCTGAACACTTCTGATTCGTCTTTTAATCTCACGCATACCCTGCATTATTCTACACCACCTTTAGAAAACATACTTTGATGCTTCTGATTACAATTAGTTGGAAGCAACAAAGGTCTTTTTAAAGGACTTAATTGCCTCATTAAGTTTTTCTTCAGTCTCTTTCGACAATTCCTTAGTCTCTCTGATAGCAGTCATAATATCATCGTGTTTTTCACTGAAGAAAGCTTGCATTTCTCTCTCGAAGCGTTTAACATCTGATAACGCAACGTCATCGATAAAACCTTTAACCGCTGCATATAGTGAGAGAACTTGTTTCTCAACCGCCATTGGCTCGTACTGGTCTTGCTTCAAGATTTCCATTGTACGTGATCCGCGCGTTAGTTTCGCCTGTGTATCTTTGTCAAGGTCTGAACCGAATTGTGAGAAGGCTTGCAACTCACGGTATTGAGCCAAATCAAGACGCAGTGTACCGGCAACCTTTTTCATCGCCTTAACTTGCGCTGAACCACCAACACGAGATACTGAAAGACCAACGCTGACCGCCGGACGCATTCCTGAGTGGAATAGGTCTGATTCAAGGAAAATTTGACCATCTGTTATCGAAATAACGTTAGTCGGAATATATGCCGAAACGTCGCCGGCTTGAGTTTCAATAAACGGTAAAGCTGTCAGTGAACCGCCACCACGCGCGTCACTAAGTTTCGCCGCACGCTCAAGAAGTCTTGAGTGCAAGTAGAAAACGTCTCCCGGGAAAGCTTCACGGCCCGGTGGACGGCGCAGTAATAGTGAAAGCTCACGATAAGCAGCCGCTTGTTTTGTCAAGTCATCATAAACAACTAAAACGTGCTGCCCTTTATACATGAAATACTCACCCATTGATACGCCTGCATATGGAGCTAAGTAAAGTAGCGGTGCAGGTTCAGATGCACCTGCGGTAACTACGATTGTATAGTCCATAGCGCCTTTCTTGCGAAGTACTTCAACAACGCTCGCAACGGTTGATTGTTTTTGACCGATAGCCACATAGATACAAATCATATCTTGACCCTTTTGGTTAATGATTGTATCGATTGCGATAGCTGTCTTACCGGTCTGACGGTCACCAATTATAAGCTCGCGCTGACCACGGCCGATTGGAACCATTGAATCGATTGCTTTGATACCGGTCTGCATTGGTTCGTGTACCGACTTACGGTCGATAACACCGGGTGCAGGCGATTCGATTGGACGGAAATGCGGTGTATCGATCGGTCCTTTACCGTCAACCGGCTGACCAAGCGGGTTCACAACTCTTCCAAGTAACGCTTCACCTACCGGAACCTCCATGATCCTGCCTGTACGTTTAACTAAGTCGCCTTCACGGATATCAGTATAAGGTCCGAGGATAATCGCACCGACGTTATGTTCCTCAAGGTTCTGAACCATGCCCATCACACCGTTCGCAAACTCCAATAGCTCACCGGCCATTGCGTTTGCTAAACCGTGAATACGAGCAATACCGTCACCAACCTGGATAACCGTACCAACCTCAGATACCTCGATCTTCGATTCATATGCCTCTATCTGCTTTTTGATTAGCGAGCTGATCTCTTCAGGTCTAATACTCATATTTTCACCCCTATTTTTAAACTCGCGATGTAGTAATCGTTCTTTTCATCACATTTAATTTCGTTTTAAGACTTCCATCATATACCTTATCGCCAACATTGATTACAATGCCGCCAATGATCGATGGGTCGATCACGTTTTTTAGACGGATCTCTTTACCATATTCTTTAGCCAAAGATTTGCTAAGCTTCTCTTGTTCCCGGGCACTAAGCTCAGTTATTGTTCTGACCTCAACCCCAATGATTCCGCGATCATCATTCGCCAGTTTCGTGTATTCACTAAAGATGTTCGGAAGTTCGTTCTGGCGGTGATTGTCAATCAACTGCATGAACAGATTTTTCGTGATCGAAACAATGTTCGCGCCCACGCTGTCCGCGATAATCTTCTTTTTGTCGTCAGCGGTAATCTGCGGGTGATTAAGGAAATTCACAATCGCCTCATCTGCATACACAGTATTTATGATTTGCTCTAAATCCTGCTCTACTCGTCCTAATTGCTTGCTCTCTTTCGCAACTTCAAATAAAGCTTTAGCATAACGTTTAGCAGCTACACTCTCACTCATTGAATCTCTCCTACTTCCTTGATCATCTCATCAACGAAGGCAGCTTGCTGTTTAGAATCCAGCTCCTTGCCAATCATTTTCGATGCGATAAGAACTGATAGAGAGCCTATCTCATTCTTAAGCTCAGAGACAGCTTTTTCTTTTTCGTGCTGAATATCCAACGCTGCTTGTTCTTTGAGTCGTTTAGACTCAGTCTTCGCTGCTGCGATTAAGTCGTCTGCTTGTTTAGAACTGGAGACATGTGCTCTTTCAATAATCTCCTGAGCTTCTTGTCGAGCTTGTTGAAAGTTTTCCTTCTGCTCTAATAATATTTTTTCTGCTTCAAGCATGTTCTTTTCTGCACTAGTAATTTGCTCGGCAATTCGTTCTTGGCGCTTCGTCATTAAACGTGCTAGTGGACCGAAAGCAAATTTCCACAATAGCAAAAATAGTACAATGAAAGTTATTATCTGGAGAAGGAAAGATCCCCAATTTATTGTCATAATATTTTCACTCTCCTTCCTCTATTAAAGGAAGGCAGGGCTAATTCCCTGCCAAGATACTATTTTTAAGCATTTAATAACATAAACGCAATAACAACTGCGATGATAGGTAATGCCTCGATCAAACCAACACCGATAAACATCGTTGTTTGAAGAACACCACGTGCTTCCGGTTGACGAGCGATACCCTCAATTGTACGACCGATAACTAAACCGTTACCAATACCTGCACCAAGTGCTGCAAGCCCAACTGCCAATCCTGCTCCTAAAAGTCCCATCCCATTTCCTCCTTTTATAAGTGATTTATATAATAGTATTTATTAATAATAAGTATATTAATAAATTTTAAAACCGATTAATGCGCGTTTATAACGATTAATGCGCGTCTTGAATCTTTTGAGAAATATAAACCATGGTTAATATTGTAAATACATAAGCTTGAATTGAACCAACAAAGATACTGAATGCTTGCCAGACGATTAACGGGAATACCCCAAAAACTCCGAGCATCATAATAACGCCGATCAGTACCTCCCCGGCAAAAATGTTGCCGTAAAGACGCATGCCCAGCGTAAGGAATTTTGCTATCTCCTCAATAATATTCAGCGGTAACCAGATTAGGTATGGCTCAAAATAATGCTTCAAGTAAGCTTTACCACCACGATATCTCACGCTTAAAATGTGTGTCAGCAAAATCATTGATAGTGATAACGCGAGTGTAACACTCATATCCGCAGTCGGTGATTTCCACCAAGCAACCTCAACAACTTTCTTATCATGATGCATCATAGTAGATGCGTCAATCATCTCTTGGGAAACGATTTCTTGACCCCAGATTACAAGTGGTTCTTCGTGTACTGTCATGAAGTTAAACGGCAGACCGAGTAGGTTACCAATCCAGATAAAGAGAATTAATGTTAACCCAAGGAAGATAAATTTCGCTCCCTTTTTTAGTCCGATGGTAGAGCCGATTATTCCATAAACGAAATCGACTATCCACTCGAAAACATTCTGTATTCCTGTTGGCACACCTTCCTTAAGTTTTCTGGTCGCGAAAAAAGCGAGCAGGAAAACAATAACCGCTGTTACGATACTCATAAGTGAAGTTGATAGGTTAAACTCTAACCAAGGTAACCCCGGCGGTGCCCAGACAGGTTGAATATGGTTCAAAGCTTTCACTCCTTTCTCTCTATTTTTTCCCTTTTTCTAATATACTATCCACAACTGTTACCAGTTGAGCAACGAAAAGCCCAATAATTGTTGAATAAATATTGAAGTACTCCGGAAATTGCATAGCTACAAGAACAACAAGTACAGAGAGTGCAATTCTCGTTAGCATACCGGTCGAAGCGTACCTCGGTTTCTCATCCTCACCAATCTTTACGGCAACTTCACCCAGCTTGTCAACCTTGCGAGCGGTGTAGAGCATGTTAATCAGGCTGACCGCACCACCAATCACGAGACCGGCAAAAACCTGATAATAAGGTGTAAAAACCCCAATTAAAAAAATAAATAATAAAATAAATGTGTACCGTTTAATTCTAGCAACTTTTATTTTATAATTCATTAGTTCATTCAAGGCATGTCAATCCTCTAAATATTTTTTTACTATCTTGGTTACAGAAAAGACTCCTGCTGTAAGACCGAGTAGCAGTCCACAGATCAAAAATAGCGGTGCTGTCGTAAAAGTTGCATCAAGTTTGTTCCCCAGCCATATACCTATTAGCGTAAAAACCGCTAAATCGATGCTAATCACACTGACCAAAGCCACTGCGTGCCAAGGATTTTCCCGATCAACTCTCATTATATTTCACCAACAGGTTTCCTTTTCCTTTCTTATATATACCAATTGACAGTATATCAAAAACCTTTTCAGGTTAGCAACAAAATTTGCGATATTTTTTATTGATGCCAGACACCATGTCCAAGTTGTGACGATGTTCACTGAGATAAGCGCCTTAATCGACAACTTGAGCCCAAAGATTAGCCGCGGAAGTGTTTAACCAGAATGTCAGCAATACGACCTGATGCCTTACCATCTCCGTAAGGATTAACCGCTCGCGCCATCCGATTATAACTTTCTGAATTGCTTAGCAGCTCGTTAGCGTTTAAGTAAATCTGTTCCTCGTCAGTACCGACAAGTCTTAACGTTCCTGCCGCCAGCCCTTCCGGTCGCTCAGTCGTATTCCTAAGCACCAGTACCGGAACACCAAATGATGGCGCTTCCTCCTGCAAACCCCCGGAGTCTGTCAGAATTAGATGAGCTCTCGCTTCAAAGTTGTGGAAATCCACAACATCAAGCGGTGCAATTAAATTGACCCGTGGATCATTGCCTAAAATCGCTTGCGCCAGTTCCTGCACCCGCGGATTTAGGTGAACGGGAAAGACAACACGGATATCCGCGTGCTCATCGACAACTCGCTTGATCGCACGAAAAATGTTGGCCATCGGTTCGCCGAGATTCTCGCGGCGATGCGCTGTAACAAGGATTAGCCGATTAGGCTTAATTGCCTCCAGTATCGGGTGGGTGTAGTCTTGGCGAACGGTTGTCTGAAATGAGTCGATCACCGTGTTGCCTGTCACGTGGATTCGGTCAGCGCGCTTGTTCTCGGTAAGTAGGTTCTCCTTTGCCGGCTCGGTTGGCGCAAAATGAATATCTGCCAACACGCCGGTTAGTTGCCGGTTAGCCTCTTCAGGAAACGGCGAGTATTTGTCGTACGTTCTTAATCCGGCCTCTACATGGCCAATCGTTATCTGCTGATAAAATGCCGCCAGACTCGCCAAAAAAGTCGTACTGGTATCACCATGCACAAGAACGATGTCAGGCTGAACTTCCTTGATAACCTTTTCTAAACCGATTAGAGCGTTGACTGTGATATCAACAAGGCTCTGCTGAGGCTTCATAATATTAAGGTCATATTGCGGAACAATCCCAAAAACATCGAGCACCTGGTCAAGCATTGCTCGATGTTGCGCTGTAACACAGACAATACTTTCAAAGTCTTCATTGCGACGTTCCAATTCCTGCACGACCGGGGCCATTTTGATTGCCTCCGGCCTTGTGCCGAAAACTGTTAAAACCTTAATTCTTCGCTTCATAAATATACTCCTATATATTCCTATGTATTAGACACTTAAATAAGTAAGTGTCTGTCATAATTCTAATCCATGATGCTACGCTATTCCTAACGTAAGCAGCAACACTAATAAAGCGGAAAGCGTGCAGTCAGAGCAGCAACCCGCTTGCTACAATCCGCCAATACCTGTTCATTGTCCGGATTCTTAATCGCTGTTTCAATCAACTCAGCAATCTCATCCATTTCCGCTAATCCCATTCCACGCGTCGTAACAGCAGCCGTACCGACACGAATACCGCTCGTTACAAATGGGCTTTTCTCCTCAAACGGAATCGTATTTTTATTGCAAGTAATACCAATCTCATCCAACAGATGCTCAGCATCCTTGCCGGTAGTGTTCATGTTGTTTAGGTCAATTAATATCAGATGGTTATCAGTGCCACCGGAGACCAGACGGAACCCACGTTTAATTAGCTCGTCTGCCAGGTGCTTGCTATTCTCAATAATCTTAGCCGCGTATTCCTTGAACTCCGGCTTAAGCGCCTCACCAAAAGCAACTGCCTTAGCCGCGATAATATGCATGAGCGGGCCGCCTTGGATGCCCGGAAAAACTGCTTTGTCAACTGCGCGCGCATACTCCTCCTTGCAAAGAATCATCCCGCCACGCGGACCACGCAAGGTTTTGTGCGTAGTCGTCGTAACAAAGTCCGAGAACGGTATCGGGTTCTGGTGCAGCCCCGCCGCAACCAGTCCTGCGATGTGCGCCATATCGACCATTAGATAAGCGCCCACTTCATCAGCAATCTCGCGAAATTTGTCGAAATCAATCGCACGCGGATATGCGCTGGCACCGGCAACAATCATTTTAGGCTTGTGTTCAAGAGCGAGAGCGCGAACTTTGTCATAATCAATCCGCTCCGTATCTTTTTCAACAGTGTAGGATACAAAGTTATAAAGCACACCTGAAAAGTTAACGGGACTACCATGCGTCAAGTGTCCACCATGAGAAAGGTCCATACCGAGAATCGTGTCACCATGGTTTAGGACAGCAAAATAGACTGCCATATTGGCCTGTGCACCTGAATGCGGTTGTACATTGGCATGATCAGCACCGAAAATTTTCTTCGCACGGTCGCGTGCTAAATCTTCAGTGATGTCAACATATTCGCAGCCTCCGTAATATCGCTTACCCGGATAGCCTTCCGCATATTTATTGGTTAGAACAGAACCGGCAGCCTCAAGAACAGCCTTACTAACAAAGTTTTCTGATGCAATTAATTCAATTTTCGAGCGTTGACGCCCAAGTTCAAGTTCAATTGCATCAGCGATTTTCGGATCTTGTTTTCTTAATTCCTCCACTGTAACAACCTCCATTTTTCATTAATTATAATTTATATTGTGCACGCTCGCCGCCAATTAGCTTCGGACGCGTAATTGCCATGATTAAATTCGCTTCACCAATCTTGGTGACGGAGCCTTTGTAGGGGACTGCTACAGGTCTAAGATGCATCCCGATTAAAGTACCACCGATGTCGATGCCGGCATGAGCCTGAATCTGTTCGACAACGATTGGATCTTTAAAAGACCGATAAGCCAGTGCTGCCATCGCACCACCCGCCTCACGGACCGGCACAACCGTAACTTCATTTAGGTTAAACCGGTCAAATGTCGAACGTTCAACAACGACTGAGCGATTGATATGCTCGCACCCCTGAAAAGCTAAGTGAAAGCCATATCTTTCCCGGTAATCAGCAAGAACCTGAAAGATTTCAGCAGCTGCAGTTTCGTTGCCGGCAGTTCCAATCTGTTCACCGATTACTTCGCTTGTGCTGCAACCGATGATTAAAATGTGGTTTTCATTAAGCGTAAATTGATTATAGAGCTCAGCCAATGCTTGATTAAGATCTCGCTCAATCTTATTCATAGGCATACTAATTCTCTTCTCCTAACTCTAGACGACAAATTTTCTCAACACGATCTTGGTGACGCCCGCCTTCATATTCAGATTCTAACCAGATACGAACTATTTCGAGCGCTACGTGTAGGCCGGTTACTCTTCCGCCCAAACAAAGTATGTTGGAATCGTTGTGTTGCCTCGTCATCTTTGCGGTATAGCAGTCATGAACGAGAGCTGCGCGAATTCCCTTAATCTTGTTCGCGGCAATCGACATACCAATGCCGGTTCCGCAGATTAGGATTCCCCGATCAACCTCTTTGCGATTGACTGCTCGTGCTACCGGTACAGCATAATCTGGGTAATCTACAGCAAGAGTACCATCTGTTCCATAATCGACAAATTCTACTCCAAGTTCAATTAACTCTGCCTTAATATGTTCCTTCAGTTCGAAACCACCATGATCTGCAGCAATTGCAACTTTCATATTATTACCCCCTTGTCTAATGTCGAGACTTGATCTTAGAATCAATCTGTTCAAAAACTTGACTCCATTTTTCTGTCTTTTAATTATACATTAATTTGCGTGATAATTGAGCAAAATTGTTTTTTTATATGGTTAATATGGTGCGATTTTCGCTAATTTTATTTCTGCCCTTTGTCAATAAGATACAGCTCGATAAAACGATCAATCGCCTCCGCTATTTCCTGGGCAATCTCTTCATATGTCCGCAGATCGCCGCCAAACGGATCGGTAATATCGATTGACTCATCCTTCAACATCATGATTTTATCAGCAAATTCAGGAAATTGATTGACCAAGAAATGTTTGTGCATCTCAGTCATCGTCAGCACATAGTCTGCCCACCCCAGCAACTCTCGCGTCACACGATTAGAGGTTAGTGAGTATATTGTTGAATCAGCAGCAGCCGGAAAAATCTCCTTAATTATTTCGATCGAGTTCGTTGAATACGGCTCATCTTGCATAGCGAAAATCCCGGCAGACTTAGTTTCCACCAACAAATTCTGTTCCATCGCTTTAGCCCGTAAAATATATTCTGCCATCGGACTGCGACAGGTGTTGCCCGTACATATGAATAAAATCTTGGTCATCTTACTCACTCCTTGCTTGCTCGCCGCTTTGTTAAGGCGATTCATTATCGATACGCCAATGCCACTCTCGGGAACAGCCTCAGCAATTATATAGTCAATCCCTTTTTCGTCAAACTCTCGCAAAGCAGTGTAAAGCACTTTCGCATACGGATAGAGATCGACTTTGCTACCGGCTACAATCCGGTGCACCGCCTCCGGAAATTCATCCGCTCGTTCTGTTAAGGTAAGCATGCCAACGCGTTTACCGGCCGAAGTTTGGTCGAGAAGAAGTTGCCTAAAATCGGTAGTTGGTCGAGTGGAATCCAGTAAAACAAGTTCACCCACCGGTGCATAGTGCTTATATTTAGTACCCGGGGACTTAACCTGAGTAAAATCACCCGCCAAGACCACCGGTCCGATTACCTCAGCCAATTGCTCAAGCGTTACACCACCCGGACGCAGCACTGTCGGAATCGCTGTTGTCATGTCGATTACTGTCGATTCAAGGCCAAGACCGGTTGGACCACCGTCAACGATACCATCGATTCGCCCATTTAAATCAGCATAGACATGCTCTGCTGTCGTTGGGCTCGGTCTGCCGGAACTGTTAGCACTGGGTGCTGCAATCGGAATCCCGGCTTCACGAATTATGGCAAGCGCAATATCATTATCCGGCATCCGAACAGCTACCGTCGGGAGACCGGCAGTAACGTGTCTGGATAGACCCGGTTTGCTATTTAAAACTAACGTCAAGGGACCGGGCCAGAAATAATCAATCAACAATTTACTCTTCTCATCAGGCTCGGTTACAAATTCCAAAATCTGCTCTTTTTGGGCAACATGAATGATTAGCGGGTTATCGGCCGGTCGACCCTTCGCAATAAAAATCTTTTCCACAGCCTCGTCACTTAAGGCGTTGGCACCAAGCCCATAAACGGTCTCTGTAGGAAATGCGATAACCGCACCATTTCTTAGAGCTTCAGCAACCGCCATTAAATCCTCATTTGTCGCAAACTCAGTCATATCAAGTGTTTTCCAGATTTTAGTTATTTTTTGTGTCATTTTCACAATCTACTCCGTCTGAAATATTTTCTTCATATTTAGATAATATTATAGCATGTAATATCATAATTTTCTCCTGTGGATAACCTGTGCATAACTTTTTAAAAATCGCACAGCTACAAGTACTTAGCGATAATTATTCGGGGAATTTCTTGAAAATCAGCAATAATTTTCAGTTCGGTTACACCGCTTTTTTCGATTAATTCAGTTAGCGTTTCGGCTTGATTATAACCTATTTCAAGAGCAATTAAGCCGGGCCTCTTTAAAAACGGCAAGCCTTCGGTAAGCAGTCTTCGATAATAATCAAGACCATCCACGCCACCATCAAGTGCCGAATGCGGTTCGTATAAGCGCACCTCAGCAGCCAGCTCCGCAATCGTTTGGCGAACAATGTAAGGTGGGTTAGATACAATTATATCGAATTGATTCACATCAGATCCGAATGGCACAAACAAGTCGCCTTGCACAAATTTAACATTCGCCGAAAGATTAGCGTTGTTCGCAATTGCTTGTTCCAGCGCGGTGCTTGATAAATCAACAGCTGATACTTGCCAAGCGCTCTTTTCAAGTGCCAGTGTTATCGCAATTGCACCGCTGCCTGTACCGATATCGACGACTTGTAACGAGGCATCACCCCACACAAGTTCAGCTTCAGAAATTAACGTTTCAACGAGTAGCTCAGTTTCCGGTCGCGGAATCAGAACACCGGGTCTCACAGCGAAATCTCGTCCATAAAAGTTCTGAACACCGGTAATATATTGTAGTGGCTCGCGTGTAATTCTCCGCTCAATCAACCTTTTTATCTCCGCGCACTCTTGCTCCGTCAACTCATGCTGCTGATTCAAATAAAATTGCGTACGGTTCCACCCAAAATAAAATGAGATAAGCACCTCTGCATTAAGTGCAGGGTGCTCTATTTGGGCTTTCGTCAGCTGTTCTGTTATATCATTGTAAAACTCGGCAATTTTCATCTAATATTCGCTCCCTGCACCTTGCAAAAGGTCAGCCTGTACCTGTGTCAACAGCGCATCAATTAGCTCATCCAGATCCCCGTCGATGATATAGTCAAGCTTGTGCAGCGTCAAACCGATACGATGATCGGTAACTCGATTCTGCGGGAAATTATAGGTACGAATCCGCTCACTTCGATCACCTGTACCGACCTTCGTCTTACGCTCTAAGTCGAGTTTCTCCTGTTCTTCAGCACGTTGTTTCTCATAGATACGCGCGCGCAGGATCTTCATTGCTTTCTCTTTATTCTTAATCTGCGACTTCTCGTCCTGCATGGAAACCACAATACCGGTCGGCTCATGCGTTAGGCGCACCGCCGACATCGTTGTATTAACACTCTGCCCCCCGGGGCCACTTGAAGCATAAGTATCGACGCGAATATCCTTTTCATTAATTTCAATCTCTACTTCTTCAATCTCCGGCAACACAGCAACTGTTGCGGTCGAGGTATGCACGCGACCTCCGGATTCAGTTTCCGGTATGCGCTGGACGCGATGGGCGCCGCTCTCGTATTTGAGTTTGCTGTACACACCTTTGCCGTAAATCATAAATATAACTTCCTTAAAGCCACCAATTCCCGTACTGTGCGCCTCAATAACCTCCGTGCGCCAACCATTACGTTCAGCATAACGCACGTACATCCGGTAAAGATCACCGGCAAATAATGCCGCCTCTTCACCACCGGCTGCACCGCGAATCTCAACGATAACGTTTTTGGAATCATTCGGGTCCTTCGGCAAGAGCAGGACTTTCAAGTCTTCCTCGAGCCGGTCAGCCTGATCAGATAGCTCATGAATTTCATGCTTAACAAGCTCCGTCATCTCTTGATCGAGCTTTTCTTCAAGCAATGCCTTCGACTCAGCGAGTTCAGCAGTTACTCGTTTATATTCACGGAACTTCTCAACAATGTCCTCAATGTCTGACTGTTCTTTCGAGAATTCACGCAGTTTATTTAAATCATTAACTATATCGGGATCCATCAACCGGGCGTTCAGTTCTTCGTAACGTCTCTCAATCCCCGCTAAACGTGTTAGCATCTCTTCACCTCATAACTAAAATTAAAGCAAGCCTTAGGCCTGCTTAATTTTATTAAAATTCAATTTACAGATTATATTTTTTGTTAAATCTATCAACACGGCCACCGGCATCAACGATCTTTTGTTTACCGGTATAAAAAGGATGACATTCTGAACAAATCTCTACACGTAGCTCATCCTCAACCGAACCGGTTTCAAAGGTATTGCCACACGCACATCTTGCAGTAATAATCTTATAATCAGGATGAATATCTTTTTTCATACACCTTCACCTCTTTCTGCCCTGAATCGTCTGCGAAACAGAGTTCTCTACAATTACAAAAGGTATTATAACCGATTGTATATGATATTACAATAATATTTTTCGCCGAAAGCTTAATTTTAATTGCTATTTAGAAGTGCTCCCAACTGCTCGAGCAATTGTTCATTCGATTTCGTTTCCCGCATTCGCTTAATCATCTGCTCTGCAAAGTCCGGTTGATCAGTCATTAAACGACGCAAATTCCAGACACGTTCGAGGTGGTCTTTGCCAAGCAAGGTCTCCTCGCGCCTTGTTCCAGAGCGCTTGAGGTCAATTGCCGGGAATATTCTCCGCTCAGCTAGCTTGCGGTCGAGATGGAGTTCCATGTTGCCGGTCCCTTTAAACTCTTCATAAATAATATCGTCCATCCGCGAGCCTGTATCGATCAAAGCTGTTGCCAGAATTGTCAAACTACCGCCTTCTTCGATGTTACGCGCAGATCCAAAAAATTTCTTCGGTCGATGCAGTGACGATGGATCAAGTCCGCCTGAGAGCGTGCGACCACTCGTCGGCACAACAAGATTGTAGGCACGAGCCAGGCGCGTGATGCTGTCGAGCAGGATGACGACATCTTTTCCAGCCTCAACAAGACGCTGTGCGCGTTCCAAAACAAGCTCTGATACCTTAATATGGTTCTCCGGCAATTCATCGAAGGTTGAGCTGATTACCTCAGCATTAACCGAACGCTGCATGTCGGTAACTTCCTCCGGTCTTTCGTCGATAAGCAAGATTAACAATTCTATATCCGGGTAATTATTGCTGATTGAATTGGCGATTTCCTTCAAGAGTAGGGTTTTACCGGCTTTAGGCGGAGCGACGATTAATCCTCGCTGACCAAGGCCAACGGGGACCATTAAGTCCATCATCCGAGTCGCTATCCGGTTCGGCTCTGTTTCGAGACTAATTCGCTCAGTCGGATAGATCGGTGTTAGGGCTGGAAAATGTAGACGTTCTGCCGCTAAGTTCGGATTAAGCCCATTAACAGCCTCAACGTGTAACAATCCAAAATATCGCTCATTCTCCTTAGGCGGTCGAGCACGACCGGAAACTAGGTCGCCGGTCCTGAGGTCGAATTTGCGAATTTGTGACGCCGAGATGTAGATATCCTCATCGCTCGGAAGGTAGTTAATCGGCCGCAAGAAGCCAAAACCATCTGCCAAAATATCAAGAACTCCCTCCATGAAGAGCAAACCTTCACTCTCCGTATGCGATTTCAAGATAGCAAAAATTAATTCTTTTTTCTTCATCTTGGCGAAGTTCGGAATATCCAGATCCTTCGCATACTGATAAAGCTCAGTCAACTTCTTTTCTTCTAATATTGCAATACTTAACTCCATATTAGCACCTGCTTTTGTATCATACTCTAAAGCTTATGTATTCCGTTAATGATGCGTACAGTCTTATTGTAAGCACACATCAAAAGTGTCTGTGTTAGGATATGGTCCTCTTCATATTTTACACCATTAACAAGCTCACCATCAGTAACACCGGTTGCAGCAAAGACTGCATTATCGCCCTTAACAAAATCATCCATCAATATGACTCGATCTACATCAATCCCCATCTCAATACAACGTTTGCGCTCTTCATCGTTTCGTGGCATTAGCTTGCCTTGTAGTTCACCGCCTAAACATTTCAACGCTACAGCAGCTAACACACCCTCCGGTGCACCACCAATACCTAAGAGAATATCAATACCCGAGTCGCCATAAGCAGTATTGATCGCTGCGGCAACATCGCCATCGGAAATCAGCTTAACATTTGCGCCGCAGGCCACTACCTCTGCAATCAGTTCGTGATGTCGCTCGCGGTCGAGCGTAATTATAGTTAGTTCGGAAACAGCTTTGCCCAACGCCTCCGCAACACGATTCAAGTTCTCGGTAATGGTAAGATTTAAATCGATGCTACCCGCTGCAGAAGGACCGACAGCAATTTTTTGCATATACATATCGGGGGCATGCAGTAAATTACCATCGTCAGCAATTGCAGCCACCGCTAAGGCATTCGCCAAATTGTACGCCACAATATTTGTTCCCTCAATCGGATCAACCGCGATGTCAATCTTGGGCCCGTAACCCGTGCCCAGCTTTTCACCGATATAAAGCATAGGCGCTTCATCTATTTCGCCCTCGCCAATCACAACAGTTGCATCCATATTTATTTGGTCAAACGCTACACGCATTGCTTCGGTGCCTGCTTGGTCGACGGCGTATTTATCACCTGAGCCGATCCAGTAACCGGCCGCTATCGCAGCCGCCTCAGTTACCCGTACCAGTTCCATCGCAAGACTCTTTTCCAAGTTAAATCCCCCTTAATCCTCACTTACGCGCCAAATATCAGCGCCGAGAGCATGTAATTTGCGCTCCAAATCCTCATATCCACGGTCAATATGGAAAACCTCTCTAATCTCAGTTACTCCATCCGCCATCAAAGCAGCCACCACCATCGCCGCACCACCTCGCAGGTCCATTGCCGTGACAATTGTACCCTCAAGTTTGTGCGGACCCTCAAAAATCGCATTGCGCCCCTCAACACGAGCAACTGCACCCATCCTAATCAGCTCATCGATGTGGCGGAAACGCGAGGTAAAGATTGTTTCCGTAATGACGCTTGTACCACCAGCCTTAACCATCAAAACACTGAAAGGTTGTTGTAGATCGGTCGGAAAACCGGGGTATGGAAGTGTTTTTACATCAACTGCGTTATACTCTGATTGGCCGATAATTCTAACTGAATCATCAAGCTCAATTGCTTCAACACCGATCTCGCGTAATTTAGCAATTAGTGACTCCAAGTGTTTAGGAATTACATTATCAACTATCACATCGCCCGCAGTCGCCGCAGCCATAATCATATATGTACCCGCCTCAATCCGGTCAGGGATGATTGAATGACGGCAGCCGTCGAGCTTTTCCTCACCCTGAATCTTAATTACATCAGTACCAACACCTGTAATGCGAACTCCCATTGAGTTAAGAAGTGTAGCAACATCAACAATCTCCGGCTCCTTAGCAGCATTTTCAATAATCGTCATGCCTTCAGCGCGCGCTGCGGCAAGCATAATATTGATCGTTGCGCCAACACTAACTGTATCAAGATATATTTTGTTGCCAATTAGTTTATCAGCTTTAATTTCAATATAATCCGGTTTGTGCTCGACCTCAGCACCAAGTGAGTTGAAACCCTTAATGTGCTGGTCAATCGGACGGGCGCCAAGATTACAGCCACCGGGCAAACCAATTTTTGCCTCGCCAAACTTACCTAATAGTGCTCCCATCAAATAATAAGATGCACGCAGCTCTCTAATCTTGTGATTAAGCATTGGTCGTGAAACCATATTACGTGGGTCAATCATAATTGTGCCTTTTTTGTACTCAACAATGACTCCCATTTCACGAAGAATTTCAGCAAGAATCACAACATCCTTAATATCAGGCAGGTTATCAATATAAACTACCGAGTCAGAAAGAATTGATGCCGGAATCAGCGCAACAGCACTATTCTTGGCACCACTAATCGTAACCCTTCCGGTCAGTCTCTGTCCGCCTTTGATCATTATTTTATCCATCAAATTCTCCAATCTCTGTCCTTAGGCAGCTGTTAGTGTGATTTCTCCCAATCGGCAAGAAATTGTTCAATCCCTCTATCAGTTAGCGGGTGTTTTATCATCTGTTTAATTACTTTATATGGAATTGTTGCGATGTCAGCACCGGCTTTAGCAGCATCAATCGCATGCATCGTGTGGCGAATACTTGCGGCAATTATCTTCGTTTCAATATCGTGGTACAAAAATATTTGGTTAATTTCATCGATCAGTCTTATTCCATCATGGCCAATATCATCAAGCCTGCCCACAAAAGGTGAAACATAGGTTGCGCCGGCACGTGCAGCCAATAGCGCCTGACTCGCAGAAAAGACCAAAGTTAAGTTAGTTTTAATGCCCTCGCGGTGAAAAATCGAGCAAGCTTTTAAGCCATCCGCGGTCATCGGCAACTTGATTACAATATTCGGTGAGATAGCCGCTAATTCGCGTCCTTCTCTTAACATTTCATCAGCTTTTAAGCCGATTACCTCAGCACTAATCGGGCCATCAACTATTGAGATAATCTCCTCGATAACTTCACGAAAATTGCGCCCCTCTCTTGCGATAAGCGACGGGTTGGTAGTTACACCGGCAATTACGCCAAGTTCGGCCGCCTCAGCAATTTCATCTATATTAGCTGTATCAATAAAAATTATCATCTCTTACCTCCTACGCTTTGCCGTTGCTACCAAAAAGACGAATCTTTTCTTTAACAGCCTTCTTTATTTCCTCACGGCCGGGTCCTAAATATTTGCGCGGATCATAAACCTTTGCATCGTTAGCAAAGATTTCCCGAATCTTATTAGTCATCACAATTTGGTTTTCAGTATTAACGTTAATTTTGCCAATGCCGGCAGCAATCGCCTTTCGAATTGTTTCATCAGGAATTCCCGTGCCACCATGTAACACAAGTGGTACGTCAATCTTGCCACTAACATATTCGATAATATCAAAACGGATATTCGGTTCACCTTTGTAAACTCCATGCGCACTGCCGACAGCCATTGCCAGAGCATCTACGCCGGTTTCCTGACAAAAACGAATCGCTTCAACCGGATCTGCAAGCATTGACTCTTCCTGGGCAACTGTTAAATCATCTTCCGTTCCGGCAATGGCACCAAGTTCACCTTCAACCGAAACACCCATATAGTGTGCGGCTTCAACAACTTTCTTGGAAAGTTCAATATTATCCTGAAGCGAATATTTAGAGCCATCAAACATTACTGAAGAAAAACCGTTCTCCAACAGATGTAGAGCCATCTCATAAGAACCGTGGTCTAGATGAAGTGCGATTGGTATGTCTGTTATTCTCGCCGCAGCTTCAGCCATTGCAATCGTATATTCAAGACCCATATATTTGAGTGCACCTTCACTAACTCCGAGTATCAGCGGTGATCTCTCTTCAGCAGCAGCTTCGACAATTGCCTGCACAAACTCCAAATTATTGATATTAAAATGTCCGACAGCATATTTGCCGGCTTTAGCAGCTTGTAACATATCTTTCATTGAGACTAAACCCATGATCGCTACCTCCTTTTTATTTATAAATTAGCGCATTTCACCGACGCTTCCTTAAACACATTATAACAAATTTCCAAACTGATTAGTTGTACAATAAAGGCGAGGTAAATCGCATTAAAACAGCAGCAAAAAATTAGAGCTTTAATGAAGCCTGAATAAAGTGAATAAATAATGGATGTGGAATATTTGGTCGAGATTTGAATTCCGGATGAAATTGAGTAGCTAAGAACCATGGATGGTCTTGTAACTCAACAATCTCGATTGATTGATCAGCCACAGCATCAGCCGTTATGCGCAAATCATTCTCATTAAAATATTGTCGGTATTTGTCGTTAAAATTAATTGTGTGACGATGTCGCTCAATAATCTCATTCTTTTTATATGCTTGATAGGCGCGTGAATCTTGATTCAGTCTAATTGCATATGCGCCAAGGCGTAGCTTGCTCTCTTCCAAAAAAGTATTTTCACAATTCGGTAGAATCGGGAATATATTCTCAGGCTTAAGATGAAGCTTATTGATTGTATACTCATGTAGAGTTGCCAACAGACCGGTCCCAATACCGAAGAAAGGAATCCTATTTTCGCGTGCATATTGTACTGTAAGGAGATCACCCTCAGAAACACAATCACCAAAGCCACCCGGCAAGATGATTCCATCATAGCCTCCCAGCAAGCGGTCAACACTATTATGCGTTATTTCATCGTTTGAAATCCATTCGATTTTTACTTCGGCATTATTGGCATAACCCCCATGACTTAGCGCTTCCGCAATACTTAAGTAAGCATCATGTAATGCAACATATTTGCCAACCAATGCGATTTTCGTCAGTCTGTTTAGATTCTTGATGTTATTAACTAACTGTTTCCATTCCTTCATATCAGCAGCAGGAAGATTTAACTTAAAATGATTGACTACATATTGGTCAAAGCCTTGCTCCTGCAAACGGATTGGAACTTCATAAAGGGTGTCAACATCGCGATTTTCGATAACCGCTTCTTTTTCGATATCACAAAACAGAGCCAGTTTATCCTTGATATCATCAGTCAAAGGATGGCTCGTGCGACATACAATTATATTTGGTTGAATACCAATCGAACGTAGTTCTTTAACACTGTGTTGAGTAGGTTTCGTTTTAAGTTCGCCGGCAGCTCCAATATATGGGATCAGCGTTACGTGAATATAAATTACATTTTCGTTGCCTAAATCTTTTTTCAATTGACGAATCGCCTCAAGAAACGGCAAACTCTCGATATCGCCGACCGTTCCGCCAATCTCCGTAATTACAACATCAGTTTCCGCGTCGGAAGCAAGAACGCGTTCTTTTATCTCATTCGTAATATGCGGAATAACCTGTACCGTGCTACCTTGGTACTCGCCACGTCGTTCTTTGTTAATTACTGCAGAATATATTTTCCCGGTTGTAATATTATTATTGCGATTTAAACTGTAGTCGATGAAACGCTCGTAGTGGCCAAGATCGAGGTCGGTCTCTGCACCATCATCGGTGACATAAACTTCGCCGTGTTGGAAGGGACACATTTTGCCGGGGTCGATATTGATATAGGGGTCAAATTTCTGAATCGTAACCTTTAACCCGCGATTCTTTAGCAATCTGCCAAGGGATGCTGCCGTGATGCCCTTTCCCAAAGATGATACAACTCCTCCTGTTACAAATACATATTTCGTCATCATTATCGCTCCCCATCATATTATTTGTGTCCGTGTTTAGAATGATTGCTCTTTTAATAAAAAAACAGAAGCCTCACCCTTCGCAGGGGCTTCTGTATAACTTCACTATATTACGACATTTTTTATCAAATTTAAAATCTATTGCCCGTAATTAATTTTACTAGAGAGTGTAATTAATTGTCAAGGATAATATAGGTGGGCTTATTGGTAAATTTAAGCTTCGTCGTCCTCTTCCTCATCGATATAATATATCTCATCATCGCTGACATCCTCATCGTTGTCGTTTTCAAAATCTAAATCATCGTCGATAATTTCATCTAGATCATCAGCTAATTCATCAGCCAGTTCTTCATCCAATTCTTCACTTAGTTCTTCATCAAGATCCTCTCCCAAATCTTTTTCAAGAACTTCATCGAGATCTTCATCGAGAACTTCGTCGAGATCTTCATCTCTTAACTCGTCATCAATTTCAAGGTCATCAGTTTCGTCGTCCGCATCCTCATCAATATCATCAATTGCATCTAATTCATTTAGTTTATAGGCTTTGCTCGCCTTCTTAGCCTTTTTCGGAACAATCGGCTCCTCATCGAGTAGTTCGATTATCTCTTCGTCATCATCCTCAATATCGCGTGCGTGGAGAATCTCATCAGCTTTTGCGACTGAGTACCAGCTTTTTAGCGCCCATTCGTTTTTGCCCAGATGAAGAAAGCGACCGTCAAGGTTTAGTTCTGTGTAAAGTTGCGGCAAAACATCGTATAATTTCTCACTGCTTATCTGTTTAATTTTCTTAATCTCATCCGCAAGTTGGTTGAAGTGAAAAGGATTCTTCGTCTCTTTGAAAATCTGATAAGCCAGTTCAATCGTTGCCAATTCTTTTACATGATCTTCGTCAAAATTATAGATTGTATTCGCCACCATTCAACACGTCCTTCCCTATAATCATTAAATTATTTATCTTTTTATTTAAACAATTTTATTCATTTTTCTATCACTGTCAAGTGCCAAGTGTTACTCACTAAATTTATAATTAATTGTGAGTTGGTAACTACCAACTTGTTCACCATTAATTTTTAAATTGTAAGCTGCTCTCAACTTTCCACCACATTGATTGGTGCTGACTTCAACCGACTCCGTCTCTGTTTCAATCGCGAGTGCACCCACCTGAGTTTGATACCGGCAAAAGTCAATCAGCTCTTGCCTAAAAACGTTTTTGGCATTAACAGCACCTGTCCTAATTACAGTAATCTCTAACGGTTCTTGATTCAACCAGCTAACTGTTGTCATAATCGGTTGCTTGGTGTCGGCTTCAGTTTCTTGATATTCTAAATATTGTGTGTTATCTCTAATGTAGAAATTGCCACGGTGACACTCATTTATCTGTTCGCGGTCCTGATTCTCGTAATCAATAATTGTTTTTATTGTTATGTCAGTAACCCTCATCATTACTTAAGTACCCCTAACAAAATTTCGCGTACCAATTTGGCAGCCATTGCCGAGGTCTGATCCGCAACATCATATGGCGGACACACTTCAACGATATCCGCGCCTACTATATTACAATCAGCGGCTAAAATCTCATGCACAGCAGCAAGTAGCTCATTCGATGTAATACCACAAGCCTCAATCGTCCCGGTTCCCGGCGCATAAGCCGGATCAAGCACATCGATATCAATCGTTAGGTAAATTGGTTGATTAGGTTTATGTGAAAGAACTTTTCTCAACGGTGTCAGCACTTCGTATGGGTAGAAGTTGGTATTTTCGCGGGCATAGGCGAACTCTTCTCCGGTGCCGGAACGAATACCGAATTGATAGATGTTCGTACCGCCGATAAGCTCCGCCGCTTTGCGCATTGGTGTAGCATGCGAGAGAACCTCACCCTCGTAGTCTGTTCGCAAATCTGCATGGGCATCAATATGAAAGATGATAAGATCCGGATATTTATGATATAGCTCACGAATAATCGGCCAACTGACCAGGTGCTCACCACCAAGACCAAGTGGGAATTTGTTATCATACAACAGTTTGCGAACATGGTCAGCTATTAGGTCGAGGCTTTTGGCGGCATTCCCAAATGGAAGCGGGATATCACCGGCATCAAAATACTTAATCTCAGCAAGTTCACGATCAAGATAAGGGCTATATTCTTCGAGCAGAATCGACATTTCACGAATTTTTTTCGGACCGAAGCGTGAACCCAATCGAAAACTGCTCGTAAAGTCCATCGGCATACCGAAAATAACAGCATCGGCCGAATCGTAATTAGCGGTCGACCCCATAAAAATATTTCCGGAATAGGCATCGTCAAATTTCATCTTTTCTGCTCCTTTCTGTTTTTATTATCTATTATTATTAAATCGTTCATTACTAAATAATCTAATCCATTGTACATGCTGTTGCCTGACTTAATCAATTGTTGTTTAATCCTTTAACAATTCTTCGACAAATTTCGGCAATACAAAGGCAGCCTTATGTAGCTCCTTCGTGTAATATTTAGTCGATAATTCTGCAATTTCCGCCTCGGAAACATTCAGCGGATCATACTTTTTCGAGCCAATCGTGAAGCTCCATAGGCCACTCGGATAAGTCGGAATACTTACCGTATATAATCTCGTAATTGCGAAAAGCGATTTAATATCTCTAAAAACACGTTTGATCAAGTCTTGATTAAACCATGGCGATTCAGTCTGGGCAACCATTATTCCATCTTCCTTAAGCGCACCATACAGCTCCTCATAGAAGCTCTTCGCAAAGAGGCCCTCCGCCGGACCAATCGGTTCCGTCGAATCAACAATAATCACGTCGAACCGGTTTTGGTGGTCGCGAATAAATTTAATTCCATCACCGACCATCAGTTTCACACGCGGATTGCCGGTTAGCGCACTTGCAATCTCCGGTAAATATTCGATAGAAGTATCAATTACGCGTTGATCAATCTCCGCAAGAATCGCTTCTTGCACTGAACTATGTTTAACAATCTCACGTATTGCACCGCCATCGCCACCGCCGACCACTAAAACCCTTTGCGGGTTAGGGTGGGTATTCAGAGCAACATGCGTTATCATTTCGTGGTAAACAAATTCATCTATATCAGTCGTCATCACCATACCATCAAGCACCAACATCGTGCCAAACTGTTCTGTCTCAATAATGTCGAGCTTTTGATAGTCAGTCTGTTCGCTATGCAAGGTCTTTGAAATTTTTGTCGTAATTCCGTGGTTCTCCGTCTGTTTTTCTGTGTACCATAGTTCCATAATCTATCTCACTTCCTATAAGTAATATCTAAATAACGTCTGTATTATACTTAATAAAGCCTACTGATAGCAATCCTTTTCGCTAATTAATTTTTAACTAACTGTAAAAACGGTAAAGCACACTGCTCTTCCTTAGTGATATAGACTAATTGCTGAAATTTAAGTATAATTGGGGAGCGATTAGTTAGATTTAATTGGCTACGAGACTAGCCCTAAATAAGTTAATAATTCTGAAGAAGGAGAGATCAACTGATGGATTTATATACACTGACGATGTTAGCACTGTTCGCTGTATTAGGGCTAACCGCTTGGGCTCAGTATAAGGTTACAAGCAACTATAAACAATGGTCGAAAATCGGTGTTTCCTCGGGGATGACCGGTGCAGAGACGGCGCGTCTGTTACTGGACAAAAGCGGCTTAGAAAACATTGCGGTTGAACCGGTTGCAGGAACACTATCCGATCACTATGACCCGGTTAAAAAGGTAATACGACTTTCTGAAGGGGTCTATGGCGGACGTTCAATCTCAGCGGTTTCAATCGCTGCTCATGAGACAGGTCACGCAATTCAGCACAAAGAGAAATACAGCATGTTGGTTTTAAGACACAACATGGCTCCGTTGTTAAAGATTACATCAGGGCTTGCGCCAATCTTAATTATTGCGGGAATCGCGTTCAATGCGTTTAATCTGATTGGGCTGGGTGTGGTTTTCTTTGCAACGATTGTACTGTTCCAACTGATAACTTTACCGGTGGAGTTTGATGCATCAAATCGTGCGAAGAGGCTTGTTACTGCAGAGGGAATTATAACCGCACGCGAGAGTGCCGGCGTCAAAAAAGTACTCGACGCAGCTGCATTGACTTATGTGGCAGCTACGCTTTATGCGGCAATTGAATTGATTAGATATATTCTGATTGCGGCTGGGATGCGGAAGCGATAAAATGCTTGCCTTGCCAGGAGTCACGCTTTACAAGTTCGTCGTCGATTGCGTTTAGGACCTCCCATTTTTTCAAAGTCCAGAGAGGCTCGATTAACAGCATAAGCGGTCCATCGCCGGTCAATCGATGAATAACGAGCGATGACGGCAAAATTTCCAGTATATCGACGACCAGTTCAACATATCGGGCGCGACTCATAAATGCGAATTCGCCCCGCTCATATTGTTTAACCAATGGGGTGTTAGCCAGCAAATGCAACATATGAATTTTAATACCCTGAATCGGCAGCTCGGCTACTGCATGTGCGGTCTGTAACATATCCTCCTCGGTCTCACCGGGGAGGTTTAATATTATATGGACGACTATCTCAATGTTGCGCTCATTAAGTGCTGCAACGGCATCGAGAAAACACTGATAATCATGGCCGCGATTAATTTTAGTCAGCGTTGTATCGTGAATCGACTGCAAACCAAGCTCAACTGTGAGCTTGGTTTTCTGATTTAGTTCAGTAAGTAGATCAAGAATCTCCGCTGACAGACAATCCGGGCGCGTAGAAATCGCAAGTCCGACAACGTCCGGTTGTTCGAGTGCTTGGTAGTAATTATCGCGCAGTTGCTCAATGTCACCATAAGTATTGGTAAAAGCCTGAAAGTAAGCAATATATTTAGCGTCCGGCCACTTTTCATGCATTTTGTCGCGCACAGCGATAAATTGTTCATTTAGGCTTGCCTGACGTTCACCGGCGTAATCGCCTGACCCCCGCTCGCTACAAAAAGTGCACCCGCCATAACCGATGCTTCCATCACGATTCGGACAAGTGCAGCCGGCGTCCAGCGAAACCTTGAATATTTTCTCATTAAATTGTTCGCGGTAATAATGGTTTAGCGTCCGGTACCTTTTGTCTCCCCATCGCATCCGGTTCAACTCCTCTAGCTAAGTTAATTCTATTATCCAATTATAGCAAATCTTTTGATAGTAAAAAATCCCTCCTGACCGCCAGAAGGGATTGTTCATGTTTCGATAATTATTGGTTCATCTCGGCTTGCTCAACACCGGTTCCTGTAACGCGGTTATGCTCATCAAGAAAAACCACACTTGGTTTGTAAGTAACAGCCTCATCATGTTCCATCAAGCCGAATGCCATAATAATCACTTTATCATCAAGCTGTGCCAAGCGAGCCGCCGCACCGTTCAAGCAGATAACGCCACTTCCCGGCGCTCCCTCAATTACATATGTCTCAAATCTTGCTCCATTATTAATGTTTACTACCTGCACCTTTTGGTGCGTGATAAATCCGGCAGCTCTCATCAGATCACGATCGATTGTAACGCTGCCAACATAATTGAGATTCGCCTCAGTTACTGTTGCTCTATGCAATTTTCCTAACATCATCTCTACTAACATCTACTCATCCCCTTATTACCGTATTATCAATCAGTCGTGTCTTTCCAAAGTGGACAGCGAGCGCCACCAGCACATCTCCGCTAACAGCGGCTACCGGTCGCAAACTTGCTGCATCAACCAATTCAATATACTCAATTCGCGCTAACTTGCGCCTTGCTATTGTATCATAAAGTTGTTGCCTAATCACAGCTGAATCTCGTTCGCCGGAAGCGACCAGCGATTCCGCAAGTTTTAACGCTTCATAAAGCGCTAATGCCTGCTCTCGTTCATCGACACTGAGATAGGTATTACGCGAACTTAGCGCTAAACCATCTGGCTCGCGGACAATTGGGCAACTAATTACCTCAATCGGAAAGTTCAGGTCTGCGGCCATCCGGCGGATAACTGCATATTGCTGGGCATCCTTTTGTCCGAAGTAAGCACGGTCAGGCTGAACAATATTAAACAGTTTGCTAACGACGGTTGTCACACCACGAAAATGTCCAGGCCGCGATGCTCCGCAGAGCGTTTCCGTAATACCATAGGTTTCGACATAGGTATTATAGCCATCAGGATATATCTCACTTGCCGGCGGCACAAAGAGCAGATCAACGCCGCATTCAGCGAGCAGGCCGCTGTCACGGTCTATGTCGCGTGGATAGACTGCAAAATCCTCATTCGGCCCAAACTGAGTCGGATTGACGAAAATACTGACCACCACATAATCATTATCGGCCTTAGCCTGCTTAACAAGTGACAAGTGCCCAGCGTGCAGGTAGCCCATTGTCGGTACAAAACCGATTGAACTGCCTAATCCGCGAACTTGATTAATTACAGCCCTTAATTGTTTAATCTCTTCAATTACTTTCATTTCTGTATTTGTTTTCATCCTTGTATTCTCCATAATTTAAATATTGTATTTCTCGCCGACTATTTTTAGTAGCTCTTGATAAACTTCCGGATCAAGCCTTCTTGTATGCTCCTCTGCAGGAAATTCGCCCGCCTGCACCTCATTGTGATATTCGGTAAAAGCTTGCTTCATCTGTTCAGAAAGATTGGCATATTGTTTGACAAAACTCGGTGTGTTACCTTGAAAAAGCCCAAGTAAATCATGGACAACTAAAACTTGCCCGTCACAACCCAGACCGGCGCCGATGCCGATTGTCGGAACGGATAACTTCGCACTAACAATCTCAGCCAATTCTGCCGGTATCAGCTCGAGAACGATTGAGAATACACCTGCTGCTTCTAAGGCGAGCGCATCTTCAATCAATTTTTCGGCTTGAGCTGTCGTTCTACCCTGTACAAAATATCCACCGTACTGATGGACCGACTGTGGGGTTAAACCAACATGCCCCATGACCGGAATGCCTGCAGTAGTAATTGCTTTGATAACCTCGGTGACCTCAGTTCCACCTTCAATCTTTACTGCCTGTCCACCGCCCTCCTGGATCAAACGTCCGGCATTATAGACGGCTTTTTCTACTCCAAGATGTACCGACAAAAATGGCATATCCACCACAACCATTGCTCGTCTCGCACCGCGAGTTACCGCCTTAGCGTGATGAATCATATCTTCCATCGTTACTTGCGTAGTATCCTCATAACCAAGTACTGCAGAACCGAGCGAATCACCTACAAGAATGCTGTCGACTCCACTTTCATCGATTAGTTTAGCTGTTGGATAATCATAAGCTGTAAGCATCGATATTTTCTGATTAGCAGCTTTCATTTTCTGAAAAGTATTTGTTGTAATTCTTTTAGTCATTATCTCTAAGTACCTCCTTCAAGTTAGTTGCTTGTTCTTCATCTATACGCTTCGATTTTAGGGCCAGTTCAATCGTTTTCCGGCCTAATAATTGATAGGTAGCGAGCCAGTCATTCGAGTCAGCTCTCGCAGACTCTTCCACCCCGGACCCTGCCCCCACTTCCCTAAGTGCTGCTATATGTTTCTCAATTGTTCCGATGTCTGCTCGGACAATCGGGCCGGTAAGGGCTAGCTCAGTTCCTTCCTGAAAAACATTCTCAATCGTCTGCCGAACAAGTGGTTCAATGAGTCGTGCCGCATCCGCTCTACTAAAGCCACTTAGCTCTAGCAAGGTCATTCCACCCTCGAGTAAGGTTACTAGATAATTAGAGGTTACAGCAAGAGCTGCATGATAGAGCGCCTTGTTGGCGGGTGAAATTGAAATAATTTTTTTGCTAAACTGCCCTAAAAGGAATTTAGTCTGCATATAAGCTGGACCAGAACCATCTAGTGTTAGGTAAGCATCGTTTAAGGCCACGGCTGCCCGCTCTGGATCAGTAAAGGACATTAGCGGGTGAAGCGAGAGCACTGTTGCACCCAATTCCTTGAGCGGCGTCAAAAGTTCAGAACTATGAACGCCACTTAAGTGGAGGAAAATTTTCTTAGCATAAGGTCTGGTGCTACTTGCTTTAGCTGATTCCTGATATTCCGCAGTTCTACCTAACTGATATAGTTGCTCAGTGACTAGCTCAATCTGATCATCTGGCGTGGAGATTGCTATAATGCTTGATGCTAATACAAGCTCGCTCAGTTCGTGATAGGCTCTACTCTTGGTCAACTCGGCTGCAGTAACTGCTGATTGATAAGTGCGGCTAAAATAACCGCTAATCGGCAGACGCTTATCGTTTAAGAAAATTCCAAAAGCCATTCCCACCTTACCGGCACCGATAAAACCGACTTGCATAAAGCCACCTCCCCAACAAGACTTAGATAAACACTCAGTAGAGTAAACCCCAGAAAAATAAGCTTATAAAAAATAAAAACACCGCCCGGACGAATGTCAAGAAGGTGTAAAATGCTAAAACGTTCTTGATTCTGTCCCTGTCCTAAAGGCTCAAAGCAGAAATGAAGTTTTCAGTATAAATTGTTAATAGAGTAAATCGAAACATTTTAATCTTGGTGCAGTTTAATCTAGATGCAGTTTAATCTTGGTGCAGTCCAACCCGATAGCAAAGCTACGATTGATACCGCCAGTGTTAAGATATCATATTCGGTCATTTTTTTCAATATTTTATTACCTGAAAACTATATCGAAGACAGGAAATGCGATATAATAAGAATAGTTTTAAATCTGACTGGGAGTGATGAGATGAGCGGAATATGTGGCTTTATTGACAATCTAAACTTAGCTGAGAAGAAATCCGTTGTTAAAAAGATGAATGAGCGGATGGTTCATCGTGGCCCAGATTGCGATGGTATATCTACCGGTGAGCGATTGGCACTTGCCTACCGTTCGCTAAATCTATCAAATAATGATGCTGAATGTGAATCCCTTATATACAAAGATGGAACGCATACAATCTTGTTTAGCGGACGACTATATAATCTGCCCGAACTAAGCGAGCGGTTAGAGTCGCTCGGCCATAACATTTCCGGTGCTAGCGGGACCGCGGATTTGGCTGCAATAACCGTGCTGGCGGCGTTCCGTGAGTATGGCGCCGAGCTATTTGACTATTTGCGTGGCGTATTCTCCTTTGTTGTATGGGACGAAGATGAGGAACGATTATTTGCGGCACGCGATTTTTTCGGGACAAGACCACTGTATTATGCACAAATTGCTGACGGACTGGTATTTGCATCGGAAATCAAAAGTTTGCTTGAACATCCGGCAGTTACGAAAGAATTCAATCAAGACGCACTGGCAAGCTACCTATCATTTCAATATTCTGTGTTGCCGGAGACTTTTTTTAAGGGAATCTACCGTTTGGAGCCGGCACATTATCTTATCTTTGAGAAGGGAACGATAACGAAGGAGCGTTATTATGACTTCGATCTCCATAATGCAGCTAATGATAATACTACTTTAGAGGAATGGAGCGACAGAATTGAAGCTGCTGTACAAGAATCGATTAGGTTACATGCATCGAGTGCTGTCGAAGTTGGTTCGTTTTTGTCGAGCGGTGTCGATTCGAGCTATGTTGCTGCATCTTTTGGTGGCAAAAAAACATTCACCGTCGGTTTTAGCAACGAGATCTATAACGAAAGTACTGCGGCTAAGGCTTTAGCAGATAAAATTGGGATTGATAATTACAGTAAGCTGATTAATCCCGAGGAATACTGGGATATAATCCCGCATGCGCAATATTTAATGGACGAACCGTTAGCCGATCCGGCAGCGATCGCCCTGTATTTTGTTAGCCGATTAGCGGCTGAACAGGTAAAAGTCGTACTGTCGGGCGAGGGTGCAGACGAATTTTTCGCCGGTTACAATATCTATAAAGAACCACTAAGTTTAGCGCCGATGAAGGTTCTACCGCGTTCTCTTCGGGTGGGATTAGGTAAACTTGCGAGTTCACTGCCTTTCCGGATTAAGGGCAAAAACTACTTGATTCGTGCTTCTAAAGAGTTAGAAGACCGCTTTATCGGTAATGCGAATATTTTCTCTGAAAGCGAGCGCCGGCAAATTCTTTGTGACGCTTCAATTGATAAATATAGTAACCGCGAAATTACAAGCCCTTTCTATGACCGTGTAAAAGGATTAGACGATGTAAGTAGAATGCAATATATTGATGTCAATCTATGGATGGCGGGCGATATTTTGCTAAAAGCTGACCGCATGACAGCCGGTAATTCGATTGAAGTTAGATCGCCATTTCTCGATATTGAAGTTGCTAAGCTTGCCGCGACACTTCCCCTACACTATAAAGTCTGTCGGGAAAACACTAAGCTCGCTCTACGTAATGTAGCTAAACGCAAACTTGATATTAGTGTAGCGAATAAACGCAAGCTCGGTTTCCCTGTACCAATGAGGGTCTGGTTACGTGAAGAAGAATATTATCTAAGAGTAAAAGATTTATTTAGCAGCGAGTTAGCAGGACAGTTCTTCAAAGTAGAACAGTTGCTTTTGCTTTTAACCAATCATTATAATAGAATTACAGATAATAGTCGTAAGATTTGGACCGTTTATAGCTTTTTAATCTGGTATCAAGAATATTTCGTGAAAAGATAAGAGATATTGGCAATCAGCAATACAAGGAGTGAAAGAAGAGATGGATAAAAAAAATAAAAGAACGATAAGTCGTCGTTATCAGTCAGATGATCGAATTCATGCACATACGGATGCTGATGGAAATGTTCGTTTTCATACGCACAGCCATTCACATGACCACACGCACGAACATGAGCATACACATGAACAAGACCATGTACACAGCCATTCACATAGCCATGGACATAGTCACGGTCATATGCATACCCACACTGAGACCAAAAGGGTCTTGAACCGTTTATCAAGAGCGAGCGGCCACTTAGATGCTGTCCGCAAAATGGTCGAAGAAGGCCGGGATTGTAGCGAAGTTCTAATCCAATTAGCAGCAGTTATATCTGCACTAAACAGTACCGGCAAAGTAATCCTTAAAGACCACTTGTCTCACTGTATCGTTGACGCCGTTGCATCAGGAGACCAAAAGCCAATCGATGATTTAACATCTGCAATCGATACCTTTATTAAGTAGTTCAAAAATATTGATTTATTATATACAAAAAGCTACCGGGAGAACCTAGTAGCTTTTATTTGTTGCGATAGGCGTGCATGATTCTCGGCACGACCTGTTTTTTACGGGAGATTATATCCTCTAGGAACTGGCCATTAGTCACCTTGCCTTCAAAAGCTGCGGATAGCAGTTTCTCACTCTCCGTGTAATAGAAAATGTAAGAACCGTTCTTGATAATATCCGTAACTAACAGCAAGGTCAGATAATAGCCCTTGTCTTGATGCAAAGTCTTAATGTATTCAGCCAGGGCATCCTTACGCTCACTTAGTTCAGTGGTGTCGAGGGTAAATATCTGGGAAACTCCAACCCGGTTGTTCCCAAGCATAAATTCCTTAAAGTCTTTATGAAAAATCTCTTGTTCACTGTAACCGGCAAGCGAAGTGCCGGCACTGAACATCTTCATCGTATATTCCTCTATATCGAGGTCTAGGATATTATTCAAATCAATAATCGCATCCTTATCATCCTCCATCGCCGTCGGTGAATTAAGGGCAAGCGTATCGGAAATAATCCCTGATATCAGGAGTCCCGCAATTTCATATGGTATCTCTATACCTTGCTCAACAAACTTACGATAAACAATCGTGCAGGTGCTGCCTAACGGTATGTTGGTAAACTTAATCGGTAGGTCTGTCGCGATATCGCCAATTTTATGGTGATCAACAATTTCCACGATCTCCGCCTCTTCAATGCCAACGGCACTTTGGCCGATCTCGTTATGGTCGACGAGGATTACTTTTTTGCGGCGAGGGTTGATAATTTCTGTTTTGTTGACAAATCCAATATACTTGCCTGCCTCATTAACGACCGGATAGTTTCGGTGATTACTGGTTAAGATTTCTTCTTTCACATCAGTCAAGTAATCACTCTCCTGAAATTGGATTATCGGGTTATTCGTGATAATCGTCTTTATAAAATTAGCTTGATTGATTAACTTAGCCGTTGTATATGTATCAGTTTCCACAGAAACAACCGGAACTTTTTGTCCCTCAGCCAGTTCAATTAGGTGATCAGGAATCGTCCTACCACCGGTGATAATAATTAATTTAGTCTGCTGTCTAATCGCTTCCTCAATGATATTATAGCGATCACCTACAATGATGATGTCATATTTTCCAAGTTCCGCCAACACACTTTCAGCATAATAGGCAATAACAGCTATCCGACCGGCAATCTCCCGGTCTTCACCTGTGATAATCCGACCATTAAGCGCTTCAATTATATGTGAAATCCGCGTATCAAGATGCGAAATATTGCCAATCATCTGCCCCATAGCAATATCTTTCATCGTCACTATGCCAAGAATTTCGTCTCGTTCATTTACAAGCGGAACCGTTTTTATATTGTCATCAGCAAACATCCTAAATATTTCATAAATCGAACTGTCAAGGCTCTTGCCTTCAACATATTCCAGGCGAAGGTCACGCAACTCAGTCTTTACATTTTCAATAATGCGCGGAGCTTCCACATCAAAGTAGCCCAAAACAAACTCGGTCTCGCGATTAGGCGAGCCCAGTGCAACCGGCTCAGTATTTTCACCAATCTGATTCTTAAAACAGGAAAGTGCTATTGCTGAAGCAATTGAATCCGTGTCTGGATTTTTATGCCCAAAAATTAATGTAGCCACGCTCTAATCACCTCACTCTACGGAAGTCAATCATCCCATTAGCAATCGTATTATATTCATCCTCACGTAGATAGTCACTATCTTCCAGCAGATAACTATTGTTCAACAAATCTTGCAAATAAAAACTTGAACAATAGATTAGTTTTCGACTATAGTCCAACTCCACAAAGTCAGTCGGACGAATACGCGCCGGATTTTTACTAAAGTAACCAATCCCCGCTTTTTCCAATAACAGGTAAATAAACTGCGAACAAAACATGATGTTTTCTCTGCGACCTGTTGCTTGCCAGCCAATATAGTTATAGGAGCTACCTTCCTCGTTGATGCGCCTAACTTCTTCTAAAATAAATTCCTTCTGCTCTCTCGTTACCGGTAACTTATAGATAATCATATTAGCATCCGGCTTCTGAAAGAAATAACTAATTTTCTCCGGATTAAGTCCCGGTCGGTTGATGTGTCCACCGCCATTATAACTGATAATAGTTTCCAGTTGCGGATCGAATGAGAGCGAAATATGTGCGTGAGTTCTTTTTGTATGGAAACTCGCAACCTCGGAAGCCGGAGTACCTGTGCTTGATAGAATTAAATAAATATAGCCATCATTTAAAGTCTCTCTCGCCTTAATAAAATAATCAGTTGCAAGCGAGTTTCTATTTCGATAGACAAAAGGATTATGTCGCGGTATATCAGCCAGCGTCAATAATAAATCGACAAGGATATTTTTGCGAACATAGTTTACAAATCCTAAATGGCCAAAATCATATAGCACTGCATTAAGTCTCTCAGAAAACATAATTCCATCCGACAATAACGATAACTGTTGCAGGTACATTGGTTGGGTCGCAAAGATAAATTCCATCGGAAAATCAATTATACTTTCGCCGTCATAACTAATCTTAGTCTTGGTATTACTATTGATATATAGTTGTTTAGTCGTAAACTGTAATAGGTGTGAGTTGTTAATCTTTTCACCACTACGTAACGCGCGCATAATGTATAATGCCTCAACGCTTGGACAACTCTTAACCAAAGTTACAACAAACAAGTTCTCAGCGCCCGCTGATATCGGTTGAATCTCTAAATACAGTGCCTTGCCGCTAAACTTCTCAACATCTCCGCGGAGGTCAAGATTGAACGTCTTCTCCTCTACTATCTGCCGCATTCTTATGATATTGTTCGCGATTGCGGATAAGTTCCTCTTTGTGCGATCAATAATGCTATCGGCATCCATGAGATAGCCAATCTGAACGCTCTTCTGAAAATAGCGATCATTAACAAAGCTTAGTTGTACCGGCTGGTACTGCTCAACATGCGTAAAATTATATAGTTCGCTAATCAATTGCCGGCGATTAAAATAGATGTGCCGGTGCCCTTTGCTACCAACAAAAATAGCAAGCGGAATATCGATGCCGTTTTCTCTCAATAAAGAGATAGTGCGATTAACAATGCGCTTGCGAGCAATTAGTGCAATCCTTTTATATTTTCTTTTTTTGATTAGCGCTATTTTGTCAGCTAAAAACTTATCACTTGTATAATGATAAACCTCAAGATAGTTGTCACTCTCGTTAAAAATTTCAGCTGCTTGGTCTAAGCTTTTATTCAACGATCCACCATCAACTAGCGAATCGTAGATTATTAATGTCTTCATTATCATACCTTCTCTATCTATTTTCGTTTCAAATCCTATTTAAATTTATTCGCTAATTTCTGCGCCTCATCAAGCGTGGTTGCCGGTGCATAAAGAATGCTGCCTTTACCATGCTGATCTTCAATACCGGTCAATTCAACCTGTAAAGATTTTAGACCTGATGAAGAACTTAATTTCCCCACCTCAACAAGATTGCTGTTACCTTGGCCTTCATAAATGGCGCCTTGGTAAACTCCTTTGTTATTGGTAAGAACAAAATTTAATGGAGGTTGTTTGTCAATGCGAAGCGTTCCATAGATCGTATTGCCAGCCAATAGTTTACGTTGCAATTCACCGGCAGCCACAACTGTAATACCAGAATCAACAATTTCGTTATTTTTAACAACTATCCCATCATGTGCTTGAAACACATTAGCATTCATCGTATCAGAAAAGAACACAAAGGTAATAACAAAAGCAACAGCGAATATAAGAATCAATATTTTTCTATTCATGTTAACCTCCACTATAAATTTAAATTAAACCAACTTAATAATTGTACTGTATAAGCATCTTATTCACAAGACACAAGGTTTAGGGAACTAGTCCAATTTGTAATCTGTTACTTGATAAACATAATAATTCAACCAATTAGCAAAAAGTAATGTCGCGTGACTACGCCAATTATTTTCCGGTTTAATCTCCGGATTATTTCCCGGGTAATAATTTAATGGCATTTCAATATCCAGTCCTTTATCTAAGTCGCGCATGTATTCCTCATGTAATGTAATATCATCATATTCAAAGTGACCGGTGATAAAAATCTTATCATTAGCCTTACTGGTAATAATATAAACACCGGCCTCTTCAGATTCAGCAAGTATTAAAAGGTCATCAATTTTCTCTATATCCTCTTTGCGGACCTCAGTATGCCGCGAATGCGGTGAAACAAAGGTGTCATCAAATCCGTTAATCAGAAAAGATTTCTTAACAACTTTGTGTGGAAATACCCCGAACACTTTTGCAGGAAGTTCATGTTTCGGCACTCCGTAAAAGTGGTAGAGCCCCGCTTGTGCCGCCCAACAAATAAACATTGTTGCTGTAACATTTTTTTCGGTATAATCCATAATCTCTTGTAACTCTTCCCAGTAGTCAACATCTTCGAAGTCAAGGTGTTCAACCGGCGCACCGGTAATAATCATGCCATCGAATTTTTCATTCTTAATCGCATCAAATGTTTTATAGAATGAATGTAAGTGGTTAATGTCAATGTTCTTACTAACATGTGATTTTGGATGAATAAAAGTTAGTTCAATCTGAATCATGCTGTTAGAAATCAACCGTAGCAGTTGCTTCTCTGTCTTAATCTTAAGCGGCATTAAATTCAAAATTGCAATTTTAAGTGGACGAATATCCTGCGTTGTCGCCCGCTTTTCTTTCATGAGGAATAGGCCCTCTTGTGTTAATGTTTTATACGCCGGAAACCGCTCCGGAATAATAATCGGCATCTATCTCTCTCCTTGTTAAGTTATCTTTGCGCTTTATTAAGGGCTTGTTCGAAATCAGCAATAATATCTTCGATATCTTCTATACCAACCGACACTCTAATTAAATCCGGATATACTCCGGTTGCATTCTGTTCTTCCTCAGTTAATTGACTATGTGTTGTGCTTGCCGGATGAATAACCAGTGTCCGCGTATCGCCAAGATTAGCAACCAAGCTAGCCAATTTCACATTGTCGATAAAATATTTGCCGGCTTCTCTGCCACCTTTAATTCTAAAAGTCAACATCCCACTTGCACCGTTAGGCAAAAGTTCCTTCGCAAGACCATAGGAAGAGTGGTCCGGCAACAACGGATAGGAAACACTCGCAACAGCCGGATGGTCCTTCAGATAATCGCACAGTTTAAGTGCGTTTTCGCTGTGTCGTTGCATTCGCAATGCAAGCGTTTCTAAGCCGAGATGTAGCAAAAACGAGTTGAATGGACTAATCGTTGCACCAACATCTCGCAGTAATTGAACGCGGGCCTTTGTGATGAAGGCAAGTTTTCCGAAACTTTCTATATAATTAATTCCATGATAGCTTGGATCCGGATTTTCAAGTAACGGAAATTTACCATTATTCCAATTAAAGTTGCCGCTATCAACAATTACACCACCGATGCTATTTCCATGTCCACCGATATATTTAGTCGCAGAGTAAATAACAATGTCTGCACCATGTTCAAATGGACGGAATAAATATGGCGTAGTAAATGTATTGTCAACAACCAAAGGTACCCGGTTTTTCTTAGCAAGCTCTGAAAATTTCGTAAAATCAAGTACAGTTAGATCGGGATTACCGATTGTCTCACCGTAGAGAACCTTAGTATTCGAGCGGAAATATTTTTGTAATTCCTCGCGGCTAAGTGACGGATCAACAAAGCTAACATCAATTCCCATTCGCATAAAAGTATATTTAAACAGTGTAAAGGTTCCGCCATATAGATTAGCAGCAGCAACAATGTGGTCACCCTTCTGACAGATATTCAGAATCGTTATCATAACTGCAGCTTGGCCAGAGGCGGTTGCTAACGCGCCCACGCCACCTTCCAGCAAGTTCATCTTCTCTTCAAAGTAATTGCTTGTCGGATTATTAATTCTCGTGTAAATATTCCCCGCTGCTTTTAGATCGAATAACTCAACCGCGCGGTCAGCTGTAAATAGATCGTATGAGGCAGTCTGATGTAACGGGATTGTCTTTGCACCTGTTTCGTCAGCGCGATAGTTCCCATGAACCGCCTTAGTTGATATGCCCCATTTTTCGTCCAAAATAATCTCTCCTTTATCTATTTAAATGATTGATTTACTTGTGGTAAGGTTCACCGCGATTGATTTTTATCGCACGATAAATCTGTTCCAATAATATCACACGCATCAGTTGATGCGGGAAAGTAAACTGTGAAAAAGATAGTTGATAGTCAGCTCGTTGATAAATTGCTTCCGAAAGTCCTAACGACCCCCCTATCACAAAGGTGATCTCGCTCCGACCCTGCGTCAGCAACTGATCAAGCATTTCCGCAAATTCCTCAGACGTGTGCTCACTACCCTCGATTGCTAGCGCTATCACATAGTGATGGTCGCGAATCTGGTCTAGGATCTTCGCTCCCTCTTGATCACGGACCCTGTCTTGTTCTTTGTCGCTTAGCTTTTCCGGTGCCTTGATATCAGCTATTTCGATAATCTTTAGCTTAAGATACGTCGTTAATCTTTTATCATACTCCTTGATTGCATCAAGCAAATATTTTTCCTTCAGCCTACCAACAGCAATAATGTTAACCTTCATTGCCTTCAAGAACCAAAGAAGTTATCTCTATTTTGCCCTCACGATAATAAGTAACTTTCAATTGTTCGCCCACTTTTTTTTGAGTGTAGAGATACTTTCGAAGGTCATTCGAATTGGCAATCGCTGTGTCATCAAGTTTAACAATCGTGTCTAAGCGCTCCAAACCAGCTTTTTCAGCTGCGCCACCGGTGACGATTTCAGTGATAACAACGCCCTCCTTGACACCCTCGGGTAGTTTCACAACATTGTTTCGATTAGAAACAGAAAGATCCTTAACGTCATAGAGATTAACTCCCATAAAAGGCCGCACCACTACACCTTTGTCGAGCAATTGTTCAATAATTGGTTTCGCATCTGAGATTGGAATTGCGAAACCAATCCCCTCAACCTTGCTATCATCAATCTTTGCGTTGTTAATTCCGATTACCTGACCGGCAATGTTAACGAGCGGTCCGCCACTGTTACCGCGATTGATCGCTGCGTCAGTCTGAATAACCGAGCTATCCCAGTCGATTCTTCCATCATTATTAGTGTCAAGTTTTAATATACGATTGTCGGAGCTAATAACGCCAACAGTCACTGTCTGCGAAAACTCATGACCTAATGGGTTGCCAATCGCGATAGCCGCTTCGCCAATCTGCAGATTGGTTGATTCGCCGAGTTCAGCAATTCCTTCGACATACTTTGCATCAATTTCCAACACCGCCAAATCTGTTAAAAGATCTGACCCGATTAATTTACCGGCAACGCGTTCGCCGGAGCTCAAAATAACCTCAATCTCTTTTGCTTTCTCGATAACATGATAGTTAGTCAAAACGTACCCTTTGCCGGCTTCAACTTTAAAGACAAAACCGGAACCTTCACCAACATCGACATCTTGAGTTAACGAACTCCAAAAATCGCTACGTTCTTGAATATTGATAACACCAACAACTGCCGGTTTAACCTTTTTCACTGCTTCAATAATTGCAGAATTGATTTCTATCACTTCAAGTTTAGAACCACTGTCCTGATCATTATCTGCGTCGCTCGGTTGATTAACGCTAATACCCGGCAACTCTAAATAGCCTAAGTTTAACGCAGCATATAATCCAAACAGCATGATTAGTGCTCCAATTATCGCTGAGAAAAATGCAAGAAAAAAAGTTGATAATCCACTTCTGTTCACTTAAATCACTCCTATATGTTAATTTAAATACCAATGATTTCTAAACTTGTCGGTTGATCCGGATAAGTATCCAATATTTTAAGTCTGTCATGAATTATCTGATAGCGCTCTAATGTTTCAATAACTGTAATTCGTGCCAGATCAAGTTGATTGTTTTCTTGACTCCGATGGAAAAGATGGACCAACTCTGTATCGGTAGTCACAATTTCAGCCAACGCCTCTGCTGCAGCGTCGTTCGATAAATGTCCAAGGTCACTTAAGATCCTTCTCTTTAGCTCCCAGGGATATGAACCCATTTGTAGCATTTCAATACAATGATTAGTTTCAATAATAAAAGCGTGCGAACCCTTGATTCTATTCTTAATCTTATTGCTCACATAACCAAGGTCAGTTACGATGCTGAGTCGATAGTCATTTGAGCTCACTATATAACCAACCGGCTCACTTGCATCATGCGAAACACCAAAGGATTCTATCTTCAAATCACCCAACTGCCGCTCACCGTCTGTGTCGATAATATTGATTAGAGATTCATCGATTTTACCGATCGAGCTCGGCAAGCTCAGGAAAGTATTATAATTTAGATAAATTGGAATATTATATCTGCGAGCAAGTACACCAATTCCTCGCACATGGTCCTCGTGTTCATGCGTCACAAAGATGGCATCGAGCTCCTCAATAGTCACATCAACCTCCGCCAATAGTTCAGCAATCCGACGACCGCTCACACCGGCATCGACTAAAATGTTCTTCTCTTGGGAACCTATATAAATTACATTGCCGGTGCTTCCGCTTGCTAGTATGCTATATTTAATCAAGTCTATCCCTCGCTAATTTATTTTAGAATATTTTATCCTAATTTTAACATGTTTTCGCCTGTAAAAGCATTAATATGTAGTACATTGATAATATCGTCATACTTATAAACGACGCGCCAGACAGGTGGAATCTCTTGCAATATTGATTGAACTCCTTCGCCATAGTAGCCAAGGGTTAGTGTGTCAATCTCAGAATTATTCGGAATCAATCTTAGATCAATTGCACTTTTGAGTGCGGTAGCTGAGGAAATAATTTTACGCTTTGCTCCTTCCCCAACAATCTCAAAATATGCCTGCTCAAAATGTAGTTGATTTCGACCTATAGTCTCAACCAACAACTGCCCTCCGTATAATGGATAGGAATCCTTCATCTGATAAAATATATGTTGATTATTTGCAGATGACTCGTGCTCGTCATAACCATACTCATTAAAATTCTTAATTATACTACCCAATATCTCGATTAAGGCCATCTCATCTAACTCAGCATACTTCACCGAATCATATGTAAGTTCACCTTCGTAATTTTGTATTTTTGTCCTAATAAACTCCATCATCGGCTGATCGACCGATATCTCGTCATTGATTATTATTTCGCGTTCAGCCAGAATTTCCTGAATTTCCTTTGTGCTCTCCTTGCCCCAGATAACATGGTCAGATTCAAGATATTTAAGATATAGTTGATAACCTAAAAGAGCGTTCAATAAGAGAAAGGTAATTATTAAAATACTTTTAGTTTTTCCCCAATCCAATATCTACACCTCCCTAATCCGCTGCTAAAACTAATACATTTGTCGAGTCACCTAAATCAACCAACCAGCAGGGGTCAAGATTTACACTATTTTTGACCGGCCTTGGATTATAGACTAGTTGAATGTTTTTAATTTGATCTTTGGTTATATTTTGCTCCGCTAATTTCGTCATTAATTCTTCACTAGAAATTACGAGCGGTTTGTTAGTGACGATTTTATCGACAAAAAAGGTCGATCGATGGTAATTTCCCACAATCACATTAGCCTCCGTGTTAATTGTGCCGTAAGTATCCGACTTCGTATAAAGCGGAATTCCATCTACACACATTGTAAAGGTAAAAGCAATGCGCGCATCATCAAACTTTTTGTTTACGCCGGTCAGCAAATAATCACCATCCCAGCCGCCATGCTGGTTGATAAATTTCGTCGTCACGGCTAAATCACGGTCAACGCTCAGACCCTTTTGTTCGTCGATAATCGGATGATTATAAACAAAAACTTTTGTTAAATTATTATAATCAAGACTGCTAATCCCATCTGTGTAAAGTTTAGAATCGCGCTTATCAGGCGAATATGCAGTCCGTACAGAACTTGGGACAGAAAAAATCATTTGTATAATATTGTTCTCTGTTAAATTAAGATTCGCGATCGTAAGCCGGTCGATAACCAACTTTTGCTCAGGTAAGTAATATCCTCGTTCAACCCACTTTCCTTGGAACTCCTCTCCGGCAAGTTGGTAGATATAAGTCGGTTCGTCCGCTAATGTTGCCAGATAAGTATCAAGCATTGGTACTGTATTTATTGTTCTCGCCATATAGACGCGGTCATTTTTATCCGATATAAAATAAGCTTCAACATCCATATTTTCATTGACTGAAAATAAAATTCGGTCAACAGCTTGAAGGTTAAGCGTTCTTGTTGTCTGTTCAAAAATCAAACGCAACAGATCAGCATCTTGTGGATTAGCAAAAATTAATTCAATTCCTGCTCTGTTATTGCGGAGCTGATACCAATCAATCTCTTCAGCCACCAAGACAGGGCTAAAAAAATTGAATTTTTTAATCTCATTATAGATTATTTTATAGTGGTTATTTCCCTTTCTCAATAATGTATGTATGCCGGTTGGTTGATGTACGTAAATTTCGCATGGCATAATTAGCTGCTCCATATCCCGCGTTTCCCCAAGCAAAATCTGCGGATAATATTCAGAAAGTGATGCACTGTTTTTATTGAAATCATAGAGGTTAATCGTTGCCGTTAAAACCAGGCTAAGTATAACTAATATTGTTAGAAATATTGATTTCATTTTCTCAATCATTCTATAGACCCTCCCATTTTATCGGTAATGAGAAGGTAAATTTTGTTCCTTTGTCAATTTCGCTCTCCACTGTTATGGTACCTTGATGTGCTTTAATTATTTCATAGGTAATTGCAAGACCAAGCCCGGTTCCCCCAAGTTCACGCGAACGCGCCTTATCAACACGGTAAAAACGTTCAAATAGACGGGATAAATCTTCTTGTGGTATGCCAACCCCATTATCACTAATCTCTACATATTGTTTATCTGCACGTTGATAGCAGTTGATTTTAATTTCTCCATTCTGATCCGTATATTTTATCGCATTATAAATTAAATTGTTCAGTACCTGATCAATTTTATCTGCATCAACATAGATTGGTACAAGATTATCAGCACATTCCACTTGGATGCTTATATTTTTTTCTCTAAACTTAATACTAAAGCGGTCGACAACATCCTCAATCAATCCACTGAGCGAAACTTGTGATAGATCCGGATGAAATGCTTCATCTTCAATTCTCGAAAGCATCAGTAGGTCATTAACCAGTCTAACCATTCGATCTGTCTCTTGATTTGCAACATTGATAAAATTAGCAGCAACCTTTTCATCTTTGATAGCACCATCCTCAAGAGCCTCAATGTAGCTCTTAATTGTGGTCAACGGCGTACGCAGTTCATGCGATACATTAGCTACGAAATCTTTGCGCATCTGCTCATGCTTTTGATCCTTTGTGATATCGTAAATTACAATAATTGCACCTGTCATTTGATCATCTATCTGAAGGTCGCTCTTAGTCAGTTTAAGAATTCGCTCCTTATCATTTTTCGTATAACGATAAATTATTGATTCGTTTTTCTCCGGTGAAAGTATCTTGCTAAATTCTTCGTTCAGCTTCGTATCCAGCAAATCCTCTCGATTAATATCAAGGAGCTCCGTTGCTCGCTGATTAATCAAGATAATTCTGCCCTCTTTATCAGTCGCTATAACGCCATCACTCATATTAGTTAAGATATTGGACAATTTTTCTTTCTCCTCATTAAGTAGATCCATTGCATTGTCCAGTTTAACAGCCATCAAGTTAAAGGTCTGTCCAAGATCGCCAATCTCATCTTTTCCATAGATTGTTACCTCTTGTTTGTAATCGCCCTTGCTAATATTTTCTGCGTGTTCACGGATCTCTTTAATCGGCTTAGTAATAGTGCGCGAAAGGAGATAACCAAGAATAGTCGTAATAACTAACGCAATAATAATTGCCGAAAACATAATTCGATTGATTCTGCTAATCGTCTCGTAAACATTTTCAACCGATGCCTGCAAAAATACTACACCAATAACATTCTTCCCTTGTTTAACAGGCAGTGCCAAATATTTAGTCCTCTCACCTTTTTCCGTGTCAACACGAATCGCTTCACTGCGGATGCCGAGTAAGGCAGAGTTTACTTCTGTCTGTGACATTTTTTTACCGATAACGCTTGATTCTTTATGATCTGACGTACTAATAACTAAACCACTCTGATCCGTAATCGTTACGTCAACACCATTAAGTGCGAACAGACTGTTAGCAAGTAAGTTTATCTCCTCTTTATTGATTTCGTCCTGACTTAAATAACGCTCGAGATTAACTGACAACAGGCTTGCCTGTGTCTCCAGCGTTCGATTGAAGTTATCTAAATAGTACTCCTCATTTGCCTGCACGAAATAAAGCCCAATTATCTGCATCGCAACCAGAGTAATCATTGTATAGATAACGATTAATTTCCATTGCACACTATGAAAAAACATATTCATCGGCAAGTTACTCCTTAATCAACTCAGATTAGCAAAATAATAACCAAGCCCTCGTTTAGTTATTACATACTCAGGAATACTTGGGTTGTCTTCAATTTTCTCGCGTAATCGTCGGATCGTTACATCAACGGTCCTTTCATCACCAAAATAATCGTACCCCCATACTGCTTGCAAAAGGTGTTCCCGCGTCAGCACAACTCCCTTTCTCTTAGCAAGATAATGCAACAACTCGAACTCGCGATGAGTAAGGTTTAGTAGCTGTCCGCGCTTATACACCTCATAGGTTGTATCATTTATCGTAATTTCACCGATAGAAATAATCGGTGAAACAAGATTATTATCGTTCGCATAATAGCGACGTAGCAACGCCTTAATACGTGCCATTAACTCGCGGTTAGAAAATGGTTTTGTAACATAGTCGTCAGCACCCAATTCAAGTCCGAGCACTTTGTCGATTTCAGTGTCCTTAGCAGTGAGCATGATAATCGGTTTATTCCCGTGCTTTCGAAGTTCTTTGCAGACCTCAAAACCATCCTTGTAGGGAATCATAATATCAAGAAGAATCAAGTCCGGCTTCTGCTCCAAATATAGTTTAATCGCCTCATGACCATCATAGGCTGTAATCACTTGGTAGCCTTCTTTTTCCAAGCTAAATTTGATGATATCCGAAATAAGAATCTCATCTTCAACTACTAATATTTTGTACATACGGTTCACCTCTATCATCGCAAATAATCTAACAACAGTTTATCATAATTATTGTGCCTTTTATTATTTTTGAGCATAAATTCAGACACCTTACAGATAAAAATCAGGTACAAAAAAGGTCGTCCAACTAAATGAACGACCTTACTTATTCAGAATCTATTAAATGCCTACGTAATTGATCGGGTTTTTCTTAACACCATCAATTATGACTTCAAAATGTAGATGTGTTCCGTAAGAATTACCGGTATTTCCCATTACACCAACCTGCTGTCCCTTGGCAATCGGGTTGCCTTTAGATACATTAAGTGTGCTCAGATGTCCGTATAATGTGCTTATGCCGCCGCCATGGTCAATAATTACACAATTACCATATCCGCCATACCAACCGGCAAATGTTACAATACCATTATCCGCTGCTTTAATTGTAAGGTTAAGTGTACCGGAAATATCTATTCCCGTATGAGAAACACCCCACCTTATGCCAAAACCGCTTGTAATGTAGCCACCGTTCGCCGGCCATGCAAGAATTCCTGACCCACGCGTCGGTACCGGCTTAGTTCCTTTGGCAATTAACGCTCTTGTCGGTTCTCTGGTTATATCAACATTAGTAATTATTTTTTCAACGATAATACCATTTTCTTTAATGATATCGTAGTCAACAATTTTCTCACCATCATAACCGTATTTAATTGTTCTTGTTTCGTTAACAAATAAAGATGTATCGGTCGTATAGTCGATTGGATAAGGAATTCTCTCAACCTGTGTTAAATTTTCAGCAACATGAATCGTGATCGGTGGTTTGTAAGCTGTTACATTAAGAACATCACCAACTCTTAGAAAATCACTAACAACCTGTGGATTCATCTGACGCAGCTCGTTAGAGGTTAACTCAAACTTGGTCGCAATTCCCGGAATCGAATCGCCCGATTTAACTATATATTCTGTTTCCTCTACATTGCCTTTTCTTAGGAAAGAGGACATCTCTTCTTCAGACAAAATCACATCCGGAGAGATCTGAACATTTTGATAATTAACCGTTTCCTTAAATACAATGCTATTGACTATTTCAATTTTCTGACCGGCAGTATCTAATGATGATATTTCATAGTCCTGTTTGGTTGGACGATACTCAGCCTTGAGTCCATCCACTACACGAATAGCAATCTCTTTGTTATGTACAACACCTACCGGCTTTCCGTCAACTAAAATAGCTACACCCACTGTTTCATATGTAACATTTTCGCGGATTTTAGCAATTACCCTTTCATCGTTAAAATGAACCAGCGATTTTCTGCCCGGCTTAACGACTAACTTTGAGTTTAGAGTTAACTGCCAATCAGGATATTCTTCTCTGATTTCGTTATAGCAAACCGTTTGCCAGTCTTCTACCAAACATTTATCGCTAATATAACCGATGTTTTCACCATCAACATATAAATTATAGACCTTAGCACTGGTCACCCAGTACAGGCCTGCAAAAGTCGACAATAAAGTGATTGCAACAAGAGTGTTAAGCGTTAAAAGATATCCTCTTCTCGCGAAATACGCCTTGAATTGTGCAATCTTTTTAAGAAACCACTTGCCAAGCATTGTTTCTCTAAATAATTGTTCCTCTCCAAACTCTTTTCTTTTTTCCATCGTCTCCCCCAAACTTTCTTCCAAGCACCAAAAATCTCTTAAAATAATTTTAACATATTACAAATCTAATGAGCAAGGAATATCCGAAATAAAATTATTCAAAAACACTTCGAAGCATAATCGTTTGCTCGCGTTTTGGACCAACTGATAAAATTGAAATTGGAATACCCGTTAATTGTGACACTCTTTCCATATAATGTTGTGCGGCTAAAGGCAAATCATTAATATTAGAAACACCCGTTATATCCTCTGTCCAACCGGCCAACTCCTCATAAACCGGTTCGCACTCAGCTAAAATGTTTAGGCTTGCAGGAAACTCTTCCATAATTTCACCCTTATATTTATAAGCTACACAAATTTTCACTATATCAAGTCCGGTTAAAACATCGATTGAGTTAAGCGATAATTCAGTGATACCGCTAACTCTGCGCGCATGGCGAACAACAACACTGTCAAACCAGCCCACGCGACGCGGTCTCCCGGTTGTCGTTCCGTATTCATTACCGATACGTCTGATTCTCGCACCGATTTCATTATCTAACTCTGTCGGGAACGGACCGTCACCAACGCGCGTTGTGTAAGATTTAGAAATGCCAACAACGTGGTGTATCTTAGTCGGTCCAACTCCTGAACCGATTGTCACTCCACCGGCGACCGGATTAGATGAAGTTACAAACGGGTATGTACCTTGATCGATATCTAGCATAACGCCTTGAGCACCTTCAAAAAGCACGCGCTTGCCTTGATCAATAGCTTCATTAAGAATTACGGAAGTATCAGTCACGTATGGCTCAATGATTTTACGATACTCAGCATAATCTTTGATGATCTCTTCTAAATTAAAGCCACTCGTCTCATAGTATTTTTCAAATAATTTATTTTTTTCTTTTAGGTTTCTTTCGACCTTCTTGCGGAATTCATCTTCTTCCAATAAATCAGCAACACGAATACCGATTCGCGCAGCTTTATCCATATAAGCAGGCCCAATTCCTTTTTTCGTTGTGCCTATTTTGTTAGGACCTCGCATTTCTTCCTCAACTGCATCTATTTTTAGATGATAGGGCATGATCAGGTGTGCACGATTACTAATCTTCAGTTTATCTGTAGCAAAACCATGGCCATGCAAATAATCCAGTTCTTCAATTAACGCCTTCGGGTCAATCACCATACCATTACCGATAACGCAGGTTTTATCACTATAGAAAATGCCGGACGGAATCAAGTGTAGCTTGTACTTAGCTTCTTTGATTGTAATAGTATGCCCTGCATTATTGCCTCCTTGGTAGCGGGCAACCACTTCGGCGTTTTCAGCCAGAAAGTCCGTGATTTTCCCCTTACCCTCATCTCCCCATTGTGTGCCGACAACAACTACTGTTGACATTCTATCCATCCTTCCTAAACTCATCTTTTTTTTCAATGTTGACAAATTTGTTATAGTTTTTCATGAAAAGTAATTCCGCCTTTCCGGTTGGACCGTTACGGTGCTTAGCTAAAATTACTTCAACAATATTTTTGTTTTCAGTTTCCGGGTCATAGTAATCCTCACGATATAAGAAAGCTACCAGATCCGCATCCTGCTCAATACTACCTGACTCCCGAATATCGGACAGCATCGGTCTTTTGTCCTGACGTTGCTCAACCGCACGGCTCAGCTGTGACAGCGCAATAATCGGCACATCAAGTTCGCGAGCAATACTTTTTAGTTGTCGCGAAATTTCTGATATCTCTTGTTGACGATTATCCATTTTGCCACGAATGTTAATCAGCTGTAGATAGTCGATAATGATCAAGCTAAGACCTTTTTCGACTTTAAGTCTGCGAGCTTTAGATCTTATATCAAAAATATTAATCCCGGGAGTATCATCAATATAGATTGGTGCCTCTGACAAAGAACTCATAGCAACCGAAAGTTTAAGCCAGTCTTGCTGATCAAGCGCGCCGGTTCTAATCCTGTGTCCATCAATATTACCCTCCGATGAAATCATCCGTTGAACAAGCTGACGCCCAGCCATTTCGAGACTGAAGACTGCTACCGGCAATTTACCGCGACAGCCAACATTCTGTGCGATGTTAAGCGCAAGCGCCGTTTTACCAACACTTGGACGTGAAGCGATAATTATCAAGTCGGAATTCTGGAAGCCTGTAGTCATTCGATCAAGATCCACATAACCCGACTCCACACCGCTGATCTCGCCACTATTTGCATATAGTATGTTAATCTGTTCAAGCGCTTCGCTAACAATATCTTTTATCGGTACGAAACCACGACTTAACTTTTTGTTCGAGATTTCTAAAATACCTTTCTCAGCCGAACTGATTAATTCACTTACATCTTCATTGCCGGTATAACCGGTGCTGGCAATTTCCGTTGTAACTCTAATTAAGCGGCGAACGATAGATTTCTCCTCAACGATTTTTGCATAATATTCTACATTTGCCGCAGTTGGAACAGCATTTACCAGATCAGTTAGATAGACAATACCACCTACCTCTTCAAGGATTTTCTGTCCTTGAAGATCCGCAGTCAATGTAACAAGGTCAACCGGTTCTCCCATATCTGATATGTTCAACATTGAGTTATATATCTTTTGATGAGCAACACGATAAAAATCATCTGGATGCAAAATATCGCTAACCGTAATAAGCGCTTCCTTATCTAAAAGGACAGCACCCAGCACAGCCTGTTCAGCTTCAATATTTTGTGGCGGAATTCGATCTAGAAAAACATCACTCATGTTATCTGTTTCTCCTTCGTACAAACTACTCACTCTTCTACGATATTAACCTCAACGTTAGCAATAACCTCTGGGTGTATCTTAATCTCAACCAATGACTTACCAATCATTTTAATTGGCTCCGGTAGAACTATCTTCCGGCGATCAACTTCTAACTTCTGTTCAGCAAGCAGGTCAGCAATCTGTTTACTTGTAATCGCACCAAATAGTTTGCCACCTTCTCCGACCTTCGTCTTGATTGTTACAGTTGTATCCGCAAGTTTGGCGGCGAGCTCACGCGCATGCTCCAGCTCTAACTCTTTGCGCTTATCCGCGCTCTCTTTAAAGGCTTCCGCCTCTTTGACATTCGTTGAGGTAGCAGCTTTAGCAAGTCCGTTAGGAATTAGATAGTTAAGTGCATAGCCGGTAGCAACCTCTTTTACCTCGCCCTTTTTACCTTTACCTTTTACGTCTTTTAAGAAAATAATTTTCATAATATCTACCTCCTTAACCATTATATAAAACTTCTGAATAATAATGAAACTCTTTTTCCGGAAAAGCAACTTACTTTATTTTTTCGCGCAAATCGAAAGCTAAATCAACAATGCCGATCACCTGAATAAGTTGACCAATTAACGGTAAAAAGACCGCAGCTACCGCAAGAATAATCAATCGCTTGTTATAATTACGCTTTTCAATAAATATGTAGATGAGCGATATACCCTGAATAATTAAAACTATAGTAAATATTTGAAATAAATTTAACGTTAATGAATATAAGAAACCGCTTGTTCCGCTCACAAGATAAAGCACAGTAACGACCAAATATGCATAGATTATTGCCTTTGGGAAACCCCATGCGGATGGAGCCGGAATCCGTGGTAAAGTAATCGCGAATCTTGGAAGTATCTTCGTTGCCATAAAATAATTGCCAATTACAAAAATAGCAGCAATCATAATTAAAATAAAAGGCAACACAACCATAAGCGAATTAATAAACTCAGTATAACGATTAATAATTTCACCTGCATTATCACCCGTCAATTGTATCCAAAGCCCTTCGTTCGAACTAATCGTGTGCTGTAACTGCTCAATATAGTAGGTTGAAAAATCGATATCAAACAACACTTTACTCGCAACTACCAGTACAATAACGTTTACAAGAGCAGTCAAAATCGCATAGAAAAAGGTTACTGTAATGCCTTCTTTTTTTATAAACTTCATTATAATAAAAGCTACGCTGGCAGATAGAATCGAAAAAAACGCTCCTGCTCCTGCAGCCATGATTATCGATATAATTATTATAATTACGGAAATAATAATATATTTTTTTTCATCATTAGCATGATACAAGTAAATAAAAGGTAGCGCCAAAAACACAAACGCCAATAGACCAAGCGGAATATAGATTGTCAGCAAGAGTAGTCCCATAAAGGCTAAACCGGCATATATATTCTCTTTTTTAATAAGTTGATTCACGAGCCTACACTCCTTTTATTTGCTTATTCTACTATAACATTGATTATGCTATAAAGCCTAAGAAAAAATGACACAAAAATATAACCGCTATTTAAGTGCAAAATTCTTGCATCAACTTAAATAGCGGTTTTCTTAATTTTAATAATTACATTAATTATTCACTTGCATAAGGTAACAAGCCAATATGGCGTGCACGCTTAATCGCTGTCGTAAGTTGTCTTTGGTATTTAGCACAAGTTCCTGTCACACGGCGAGGTAAAATCTTCCCGCGTTCACTTATGAATTTTTTTAACAACTCAGTTTCTTTATAATCAATATGCGTAATTTTGTTCGCTGTAAAATAGCAAACTTTACGACGCTTATTAACACGTTGTCTACGTATCATCAGGTTTCCCTCCTAATTTTAACTTAACTAAAACGGTAAATCATCGTCAGAAATATCAATCGGTCCGCCCCCGCCGGCAAAGGGGTCATCCTTATCAGCCGGGCGGTTATCGCTAACCGCGAAAGAAGTTTCGCTTGCATAGCTCCCATCTTTTCTTGTTTCCAAAAAGCGCACATTGTCTGCAACTACTTCTGTCACATAGACGCGCTTACCCTCGTTGTTATCGTAATTGCGAGTCTGGATGCGTCCTTCAACGGCAATCATGCTCCCCTTTGTAAGGTACTTAGCAACAAGTTCAGCTGTATTACGCCAGGCAACTATGTTGATGAAATCAGCCTCTTTCTGACCTTGTTTATTGGTAAAATTACGGTTAACAGCTAAATTGAAGGTTGAAACAGCTATGCCATTCGGCGTGTATCTTAATTCTGGATCTTTGGTAAGTCTTCCAATTAGAATTACACTGTTTAACATCGCAGTTCCCTCCTACTATTTCTCGTCTCTAATCAATAAGAAACGTAAAACGTTTTCAGTAATTCTGAAAACCCTTTCAAGTTCAGCTACAACCTCAGTACTTGCAGTGAAGTTAACTAGGTCATAGTAGCCCTCGCGGTAATCTTCCATTTCGTACGCAATTCTTCGCTTACCCATTTCGGTGTGCTTATCAATTGTGCCACCATTATCAGTAATAATTGCGTGAAATTTAGCAATAACCTCTTTGATAACATCCTCTTCCAGATCCGGTTTAACGATGTACATCATTTCATATTTACGCATTCATTTCACCTCCCTATGGTCTAAACGGCCCTATCTTCAGCGGATAGAGCAAGGAGCGAGTCTTAACTCGCATTTTAGAAGTATATCACTTCTGATGCTGTATAGCAACCAATCTATACAGTAATTATCTATACATTAAAGCGGAAATGCATAACATCGCCGTCTTTAACAACGTACTCTTTTCCCTCAAGTCGCATTAGACCCTTTTCCTTAGCAGCCTGCATTGAACCGGCGTTGATTAAATCATCATAACCTACAACCTCGACCCGAATAAATCCACGCTCAAAGTCTGTGTGAATCACAGCAGCTGCCTGGGGAGCCTTCGTGCCATCGATAATAGTCCATGCACGCACCTCCGGAGTACCGGCAGTAAAGTAAGTTATTAAATTTAAGCGTTGATAAGCAACTCTTATTAATTGATCAAGTCCTGATTCCTTCATTCCCAACTCTTCTAAAAAATTTATCCGATCCTCCGGATTAAGTTCGGCAATCTCTGCCTCCAACTTCGCACTCACAACAATAACCTCTGTATTATCCTGCTTAGCATATTCGCGAACCTGATCAACATAGCCGCTCGTTACGGGATCATTGATACCAAGATCATTAATATTTGCAATATAAAGTATCGGTTTCATCGTTAATAGGAATAATTCACGCAACAAAGGTTGTTCATCTTCATCGTATTCTAATCGCCTCGCCGGTTGACCACTCGCTAATCCATCTCTAATCTTCTCAAGTAGCTTAGCCTCTATCTCATAACGGTTGTTACTGCCTTTTAGATTCTTCTTGACCCTTTCAAGTCGCTTCTCAACCGACTCCAAATCGGCAAGAACCAGCTCAATATTAATTACTTCCATATCATTTGATGGATCAACTTTGCCGGCAACATGTGTCACATTGTCATCATCAAAGCAGCGTACAACCATCGCGATTGAGTCAACCTCGCGGATGTGCGATAAGAACTTATTGCCTAAGCCTTCGCCGCGACTCGCGCCACTAACCAATCCGGCAATATCAACAAACTCAAATGAAGCCGGTACTATCCTGCGCGGATTAACAATTTCGCTCAACTTATTCAATCGATCATCAGGGACTTCAACGACACCAACATTAGGATCTATTGTGCAGAAGGGATAGTTTGCAGCCTCGACACCAACCTCTGTAATCGCATTAAATAATGTTGATTTGCCAACATTTGGTAAGCCAACAATACCTGTAGTTAAAGCCATCTATTCTTCACTCCCTCTATCCGGTACCGGCGGTAATATTCTTTTTAATCTCTTTTCAAAATCTTTCCTCGATAAAAGGACACTATGATTGCAGCCTGTACACCTAATTCTAATATCCATTCCTAAGCGCACGATTTGCCATCGGTTAGCACCACATGGATGTGCCTTTTTCATTTCAACACAATCATCCAGTTGGTAATTTAATTCTTGCATCGTTATATGCTCCTTACAAATAATCAATTTAAAAACCTCTTCTGCCGAAGAGGTTGTTTAGCAAGTAGAATAATAAATAATGGCATTAACTATTTTTTATCTTTATTAATCCCTTCAACGTTCTCAATGCGGTGTTTAGGGATATCCGAAAACTCAATATCTTCCTTCATGTTACATTGACCTTTAAAAATAGCACCATTTTCAATAACCAGTTTAGAAACATCAACGTCGCCTAAAACCTTACCGGTTGATTTTATTTCAAGTAAATCTTCGGATCTGATTTGAGCTTGCGCTCTACCCGCTATAACAACATTTTTAGCGGTAAGCGTACCTGAAACAACACCTTTGTCAACAACCATGATATCGCCTTCAGTTGACAGACTGCCATTAACCTCACCTTGATCACCTACTAACACATCTCCTTGCGTTGTAAGGTTGCCCTTATATACGCCATCAATGCGAATCATACCGATAGCAGTAATCTCACCTTCAAACTTGGTACCCGGGCCAATAATTGTATCTAGTTGATCTCTCTTCTGCATTACAGACTGCCTCTTATCGTTACTCATTTTTCTCCCCCTTAACGATTTATTTTAAATAACTAATCGGATTTGTTCTTTGACCGTAAAGAATAACTTCATAGTGAACATGTGGTCCGGTCGCTTTGCCTGTACGTCCAATATAGGCAATAACTTCACCCTTCTGAACATAGTCGCCAACCTTAACCGCTAACTTTGAATTATGTCCATAGAAAGTCTCAATCCCATTACCATGATTAATTCTAACTTGGTAGCCAAAACCATTTGTTGAATAATAAGACGCTGTGACTACACCTTCGGCCGTTGCGTAAACAGCACTTCCATGTGAGTTAGCAATATCAATACCGGTGTGAAATTCGCGACCACCATAGACCGGGTCAATGCGATAACCATATTGCGATGTAATATATCCATTAGTCGGATAGATAGACGGAATTGCCGCCACCTTATCGTTCTTCTCACGAAGAAGACTAATCATTTCATTAACGGTAATTTCTTGTTCAGTGAAATTTCCTTTTAAAACATCAACAGCGCCAATTGTATCGTTAAGAGAACTCGCAGTAAAACCACCTTTATCCTGAATACGCGCTAATGCAAGTTTGTTCTGAGTGGTTAATACACTCTTAGTCGGATCAAATTCGTTAAGACCACGCATCTCCTCTTCAAGCATCATTAGAGATAATGATTGTTCGGATAATACTTTAACATCCTGGTATAACGAAAGGAATTTATCAGTGTATTTCTCAATTACCTCGCGGTTTTCTTCATTAGTCGCCGCAAGAACATTATTTTCGTTTTTTATGTATATGTATGAAAAGACAGAAAGTGAAACAGAGGTCAAGCTTATAAACAACACAACAGCAAGAATGTTAAATAATACCGTCGGTACCTCTAACATTCTAAGCCGATGTCCACTGCTTGATTGCACCATAACAGTGAAATGCGGAAGTTTCTTTATTCTGGGTTTTAGCCTAAATCGTTCCGAAATTCTCCTCATCATTTTCGTCCTATCTATTCAAAGTCAAAGAAATCAAACTATTTTATCACTAATAAGTATAACCTTTTTTATAGGCTTTGTATATATTTTATTGACATTCTTTCACAATTTATGTCATTTGACAAGATTTTGTCAGTATATTCCAAAATTTTTGAATAATTAACCTTTTCTACAAAGATAGGGCAAAATATAAATATGCAAAACTTATCAAGCCTGCTTTATTTTTGCAAGCAAAGCATCAAGTACCCGGTGTTCCTCCGGCGATAATTTATAATCGCTCTTGCCTGCTGTAATCGGTTTGGCATAGGTGCTGGAACCGGCTTGAGCGTAAATACCGCTTAAAACTATACCATCAGCGTTTTCATCTAGAAATGCAATAGAGTAGCTCAAATTCTGACCGGCTTGATCAAACGCATTATATCGCATAATCTCAACATTTCCCTTATATAAACTTGTTCTTTCATCAAGCATCTTTAAATTGCGCGCATTTTCCTTGACGCGCTTATCAAGTCGTTTATGTGCATCTGTATAGTTTGCGATTACTTTTTCTAAATCTGCAATCTCTCCGGTTCCGGTAAATATGCGCACCCTTTTGTTAGCTCTGTACAAAAAAATTGTCAGTATGATATTCCAAATTAATAATAATACCACGACTCCCGCCAATACAATTAATAATAAATCGAGGTTTTCTTCAATCCACATCTGTCTGTTGCCTCCCCTTTTAACCCTTCCATATAATGTCAATTATTCGTTGAAGGTCTTTTTCGTCAGTATAATCGATTTCGATTAAACCTTTCTTGGTACCTGGTTTAATGCGAACTCCGGTTCCTAATCGCTCACGCAATTTTTCAATTATTGCACGGTATGCAATAGTATCATAAGCCGGTTTTTTTGGCTTTGTTTCACGTGAAACATCCTTTTTCGCCTTTTTCAAAAGTTCCTCCAGCTCACGTACACTAAGACCGCCGGCAATTATATTCTTAACAAGTTGTAGCTGCCTGTTTTCATCTTCTATCGTAATAAGTGCGCGTGCGTGGCCCATTGAAATCTCCCCACTGGCGACCTTTTCCGTTACCCCAATCGGCAACTTTAATAAACGCAAATGATTAGCAATATTTGGTCGGCTTACGCCAATTCTTCTTGCAAGCTCCTCTTGAGTAAGATTAAAAGAGGTTATAATCTTATTATAAGCATTCGCTATTTCAATTGGGTTCAGTTCTTCACGCTGCAGATTCTCAATTAAAGCAATCTCCATAACCTGTTGGTCGGTAAACTTCCTTACAATCGATGGTATTGTAGCAAGATCAAGCGCTTTTGATGCGCGCCACCTGCGTTCCCCCGCAACGATCTCATAACCATTTAGTGACTGTCTAACAATAATCGGTTGAATAACACCATGTTCTTTTATCGAAGCGATTAAGTCAGCAAGTTGCCCATCATCAAACGATTTTCGTGGTTGGTATGGGTTTACACGAATCTTACCAATCTCTAACTCCAACACTGCATCATCTTCGCTAATTTCTAGTGAGGGAATAAGTGCATCGAGGCCTCTGCCTAATCTCTTACTCATTTTTTATCACTTCCTTCGCTAATTCCATGTAAGCCTCTGCACCTTTTGATTTGCCATCATATTCCATTATCGACTGACCATAGCTTGGTGCTTCACTTAACCTCACGTTCCGAGCAATAATCGTCGTATAGACTTTATCTTGAAAATATTTTTTAACCTCATCAATAACCTGTATGCCGAGATTTGTTCTCGCATCAAACATCGTCAAGAGAACACCTTCAATCTGCAAATTAGTATTAAGGTGTTTTTGAACTAAGCGAATCGTATTAAGAAGTTGGCTCAGCCCCTCAAGTGCATAATATTCGCATTGAATTGGAATTAAAACGGTGTCGGCAGCAGTTAGAGCATTGATCGTTAATAATCCGAGTGAAGGAGGACAATCAACAATTATGTAGTCATATTGGTCCTTGATTTCTGCCAGAGCTTTCTTTAATCTTCGTTCACGAGACACGATGGATACAAGTTCAATTTCCGCACCGGCCAATTGGATTGTAGCAGGTATTACTTGTAACCCTTCAACCGGCACATCATAAATTGCCTCCCTGACCGGAGCTTCATTCACTAAAACCTCATATATATCAGTTTTTACGTCAGCCTTGCTAATTCCAATACCGCTCGTCGCGTTACCCTGCGGATCAATGTCCAGTAGTAGCACTTTGCGATTATTTCGCGCCAAAGCCGCGCTAAGATTAACAGAAGTCGTTGTCTTACCAACGCCACCTTTCTGATTAGTAATCGCAATTATTTTCCCCATCTAAATTCCTCCCTTCACATTCTTATTTAGGAATGCGTATCATAAATTCATAATAATCATCATAATCAGTTTCAACCGTCTCAAGATTAAGACCCGTATTACTAATCATTGCTAACGATTCTCTAATAGTGTTGATAGCAATCCTTGAATCGCGCGAGAATGCAGAGATTATTGGCTTACCTTTTTGTCCGGGTTTTTCTCTGTTAAGCAATTGGTCAACACGCTGCTCTGTCTGTTGAACGTTTAAATCCTTTTCTAGAACCTCTTGCAAAACCTTCCCCTGCAAAGCAGGTTCGCGCAACGACAATAACGCTCTCCCATGCCGCTCAGTAATTCGCTTTTCCGCAAGCGCAGATTGAACCTCCTCCGGCAAATTTAACAAACGAAGTTTATTGCCAATCGTCGACTGTGTCTTACCTAAACGTTGTGCTAAGCTATCCTGAGTAAGATGATTAACTTCAATCAGCTTTTGGTAAGCAAGGGCCTCTTCAATCGGCGTTAATCCCTCCCGCTGTAAGTTCTCAATTAAAGCAACAGAGGCAATCTCTGTGTCGTTATAATCTTTAACAATAGCAGGAACTGTTGTTAAGCCGGCTTTCATCGCAGCACGCCAACGACGCTCACCGGCTACAATCTCATAGCGGTCGTTAAGAGTCTTACGAACAATTATCGGTTGAATAACTCCGTGTATTCTAATCGTCTGGGTAAGCTCAAGTAAACGCTCGTCAGAAAAAACAGTTCGTGGTTGAAATGGGTTTGGACTAATGCTCTCGATTGGAACCTGAACAATCTGTTCCTTCTCGTTCGCCCTTTCGCCAACAAATCTTGAAAAAGTGTCTTTCATTAAATCACCATCCATTTTTTATAAAAATGTTTCACGTGAAACATTTAGGTAAGCGGCTTCCTTGCCGGTTCTCCCGGTTTGCGCGGATAAATCTTAGGGGTGCTTACAACCTTATTGATTAAGATCAAGTTTCTCTCGCCATACTCTTCGGGAAGCTGTAGCGTATATATATCTCTTGGCTTACCGCCAAGTATTTTTATCGCTTGAGCAGCCTCGCTTAATTCTTCTTCGGCCTTACCGGCTTTCATCGCAAGCAAGCTTCCTCCCACTTTTACAAAGGGTAAAGACAACTCCGCCAGAACGTTCAGACGCGCTACGGCACGTGCAATCGCATAGTCGTATTGCTCACGGTATTCAGCTTTGTGAGCAACCTCTTCTGCCCTCCCGTGAATAAGTTCCACATCACCTAACTTTAACTGGTCTACAACCAACGCCAGAAAGTCGATTCTCTTTTGCAAAGAATCAAGTAATGTTAGTTTGATTTTAGGAAAAAGAATTTTGAGCGGAATCCCGGGGAAGCCTGCACCTGCCCCAATATCGATTATTCTCTTATCATCTAAATCAAGATAGAATGCGGGAGTTAGCGAGTCAAAAAAATGTTTAACTATTACCTCTGAAGGTTCAACAATTGTTGTTAAGTTTACCTTTTTATTATACTCGATAAGCAGTCGATTGTAGCCCATAAATTTATCTAATTGTTGCTCATCAAGCAAAAAATTATATGGTTTTAAATAATCATTCAATCGGTTAATCATCGGATTAATTACCCCGTCCTCTATTCCTGTGCTCAATGTGAATCAATAAAATCGAAACGTCGGCCGGCGTTATCCCGGATATTCGAGATGCCTGCCCAATATTTTCCGGCATGAACTCTATCAGCTTCTCCTTTGCCTCAATTGAAATCCCGTTAATCACCTGATAATCAATCCACTTCGGAATCTGCTTGCTTTCAAGTTTTTTCATCTTTTCTACCTGTCCGAGCTGTTTCTCAATATAACCGGCATATTTGATCTGAATTGATACTTGTTCCTTCACATCAGTTGACAAATCTTCGTCAGCCGGAGAAAGTTTTTCAATTTCCGCATAACTTAACTCTGGTCGCTTTAAAAGTGTCGCCAGTGTAACTGCATTATCAATAGCGGTTGTTCCAAACTGTTTTAGCCGGTCCAGTATGTCGCTGGTTGGTTTTAGCTGCGTTTCTTTTAACCTTTTAACTTCTGATTCAATCGCTGATTTTTTGACTGTAAACCTATTATACTGTTCTTCAGAAATTAAACCAAGCCGATATCCGTACTCACGTAAGCGTAAATCTGCGTTGTCGTGTCTTAACAAAAGCCTGTATTCTGCCAAAGAAGTAAGCAAACGATAAGGTTCATGCAGTTCTTTCGTAACAAGATCATCAATTAATACACCAATATATGCATCGGCACGATCAAGAACAAAAGGTTCTCGTCCGATTATTTTATGAGCTGCATTAATACCGGCAATCAGTCCCTGTGCTGCAGCTTCTTCGTAGCCGGAAGTCCCATTAATCTGACCGGCAGTAAATAGATTATCGATCATTCTTGTCTCTAGCGTTGCCTTCAACTGATAGGGCAAAACCACGTCATATTCTATGGCATATCCTGAGCGCATAATTTCAGCTCGTTCAAGACCGACAACTGAACGCACCATCGCTAGCTGCACGTCTTCAGGCATACTGGTATTAAAACCCTGTAAGTACATCTCTTTAGTATGCAAGCCTTCAGGTTCGATAAAAATCTGGTGGCGATCTTTGTCTCGAAAGCGAATGATCTTAACCTCAATTGCCGGACAGTAACGCGTACCGGTTCCTTCAATCATCCCCGTAAACATCGGGGCTCTATCAAGATTATCGGTAATCAATTGATGTGTGTTTGGATTAGTATAGGTTAACCAACAAGGAACCTGCTCTAAATCGTTTTTTACCTCATCAAAGGAAAAGTTAATCGACTCCTCTGAAGCAGATTGTATTTCCATCATGCTATAATCAATTGAATCGTGGTGCAGGCGTGGAGGTGTGCCTGTCTTAAAGCGTGCTAATTTAAGACCGTGTTCTTTCAATGAATCGGATAGTTTGCTCGCCGCAATCTGGTTATTCGGCCCTCCTTCATATGCTAACTCTCCAATAATTATTTTCCCTTTTAAATATGTCCCCGTAGTAATAACTAACGCTTCGCAAAAATATTTGCTGCCTGTGCTCGTTGTTACGCCGACAACCTTGCCATCTTCAACAATTATTTCTTCAACCAGTGCTTGTTTAAGAGTTAAGTTTTCTTGTCTCTCGACCGTCTCTTTCATCGTTTGTTGATAGAGGAACTTGTCAGCTTGAGCGCGCAAAGCATGCACCGCAGGTCCTTTGCCTGTATTCAACATACGAACTTGAATTGATGTTTTATCAATATTTTTTCCCATTTCGCCACCAAGGGCATCAATTTCTCGAACAACATTTCCCTTTGCCGGGCCGCCTATTGATGGGTTGCATGGCATAAAAGCAATCGTGTCAAGCGTAATTGTCAATAACAAAGTTTGCACACCAATACGAGCCGCCGCAAGAGCTGCCTCAACGCCGGCGTGCCCTGCGCCAACTACAATTAAGTCGAAATAATTCAACCCATTCTTTCTCGTTATTACCTGATCGATCATCAAGTCTCCCCCTACTTGCCTAAACAAAAGTTCGCAAAAATCATGTTCAACAGATCATCAGCAACTGCCTCACCAATCACCTCTGATAGGAAATGATATGCTTGATTTAAATCAATTGCAATAATATCGATTGGTTCTTTATTCTTCACAGCCAAAAGTGCCGTTTCAATACTAACTAAAGTGTTCCGCAACAAATCGATATGGCGAGGATTCGACAAATAACTATTCTCATCTGAGCTAAGGGCCCCTGTTAAAACTCGATTAGCAATCGCTTCCTTAAGCTCCTCAATTCCCGTCTCAGCAGTTAAAGAAGTGCTGATAAAGGTAGCATCGCCAAGACGTTCGTGTAGCAGACCTTCATCTAACTTGTTAGATAAATCTGACTTATTAATTACAACAATCGTTGGTGTTTCATGAATCAGTTCAATCAACGATAGGTCTTCTGCGGTCAATTCCTCGTCATTAGCAAAAACCACAAGCAGTAAATCCGCCTGTTCAATCGCCTGTTTCGAGCGTTCCACTCCAATCTGCTCGACTATATTATCCGTTTTGCGGATGCCGGCGGTATCAATTAATTTAAGTGGAATACCGCGGATATTAACATACTCCTCAATAATGTCACGTGTAGTACCCGGAATATCCGTTACAATTGCGCGAGCTTCTTTTAAAAAAACATTAAGAAGAGAAGACTTGCCAACATTTGGCCTCCCGATAATTGCTGTGGCTACTCCATCACGATATATACGACCTTCTTGTGCTTGAGCTAACAACAACACCAGCTCACTTTGCAAAGACAAAAGGTTTTCATTGATATAATCAAGCGTAACTTCAGCTATGTCGTGCTCAGGATAATCAATATTAACCTCAATAAAAGCCAGCAGCTCAATTACTCTACCCCTTAGCTCATGCACTTTGTCAGAAAGCTTACCGGTCACCTGTTGTAAAGCTATCGCTCGTGCACGATCTGTTTTAGCACGAATTAGATCACTAATTGCTTCCGCCTGCGTTAAATCAATGCGTCCATTTAAAAATGCACGTTTAGCAAACTCTCCCGGTTCAGCAAGTCTTATACCATTTTCTAATAAAATTGAAAGAATCTTGTTAGCTACTAAAAAGCCACCATGACAATTTATTTCGACCACATCTTCCCGAGTAAAGCTACGTGGTGCACGCATTATTGATAGCAAAACTTCATCAATTATAACATTAGATTGATCGACAAAAAAACCATAATTTAATGTATGGCTCAAAAGTACGCTTAATTTATCTTTTCCGGAAAAAAAAGGCTCAACAAGCGGAATTGTCTGCTCACCGCTAATGCGGATAATAGCGATTCCACCCTCACCAACCGGGGTTGAAATTGCGGCGATTGTATCAAACTCCATCACGTTCGCCTCCTCTTCATGCTAAGTAATAAAATTAACAGTCTATTATGTATTATTATATAATTATTTTCGTTAATAAACAGATAAAAAAATCCCGTCTATAACAGGATTTTTTATTGGCTTATTTTTTTGATACTACAACCCGGCGATATGGATCTTCACCAACACTCTCCGTCGAAACAAGCTCGCTTTCGTGAAGGTAGGCATGGATTACTTTGCGTTCCCACGGCGTCATTGGCTCAAGCGTAATTGCTTTTCCCTGACGATATACAGTGCTCTCCAGTTTTTTTGCTAATTCCTGCAAAGTTTTTTCACGTCGATTTCGATAATTCTCAGCATCAAGTACAATTCTTACCTTATTGCCCTTCAGGTGTTTATTAGCAGCAAGGTTCGTAAGTATCTGCAACGAATCAATTGTCTGGCCCCTGCGACCAATTAATAATCCTAAATCATCACCGATTAGTTCCAAGATAACATGTTCGTCTTCAGTGTAGCTATCAATTTTCACTTCCAGGTTCAACTCAACAAAAATTTTCTGTAAAAAGCTAATTCCTTCAATCACCGGGTCTATTTCAGCTGCACGCAATGATACCTCAACTACAGCATCCTTCTCGCCCATAATGCCAAACAACCTTTTACTCGGTTGATTGATGATCTTGATATCAACATTGTCGCTAGTCGTGTTAAGTTGCTCTAAAGCAGAATAGACTGCGTCTTTCACTGTCTTACCGGTTGCAATAATCTTCTCCATTTGGAAGCCCCCCTAAGAGAATACCTCTATTTCTTACCTTTCGGTTTGTTGGCCTTGCCCGGATTGGTCTTTTGAGGAGCGCCTTTTTTTGTAGCAGCACTCTTTGGGCCGGCTTTCGGTCTATTTTCTTTAGGCACGAAACCGAAAAGAAATTTATCTTTTTTCTGAATATTACCTTTAGCATTGCGAATTACCGGCATTTCGATGTCGCGATATACCACAAGGTTTTGAAGAATACCAAAGGTATTTCCGACTACCCAGTAAAGTGCTAAGGCAGCAGGTAATTGCAAGCCGATAAAGAGAATCATGATCGGCAAAAAGTAAAGCATAATTTTCTGTTGCGTTTCAGCTTGCGGTGTTGCCGCAACCGTTTTGGCTGTTTTGGTCTGAAGGAAGGTTGCGAGTGCAGCCAGTACCGGTAATAGAATGCTCGGCTCACCAAGCGGTATCGTTAAGAATGTAGTAGTTTTAATTGCAGTATCACGAATGATCGCGTGATAAAGCGCAATCAGAACAACCATGTTAATGATGATTGGAAAACAACCGGCAAACGGGTTTGCGTTGTTTTCTTTAAGCATCTTCATATATTCTTCATTCATCTTATTCTTATCGTCTTTATACTTTTCTCTTAATTTATCCAGCTCGGGACGAATTTTGTTCATAATCTTCGTACTCTGAATCTGTTTCATCGTTAGAGGCAGTAATAAAAGTCTAATTATAATTGTTGTAACGATAATTGAAAAACCATAATTGCCGGCAAACAACTTTGCAAAGAAATCAAGAACTTGCGAAATAGGATAAACAAAAAATTTATCCCATACTCCATTAGCCGGATCAATCGGTGCACGTAGCGCTTCTGCTGTACAACCGGTAATTAAAAATAATATAACTACGATAATTAAAAGAAATAATAACTTTTTCTTCACTATTCTTTTCCCCTTGCTTCTTTTCTCGGTGGTACTGGATCAAACCCTCCAGGATTAAATGGATGACAGCGCGTAATTCTTCTAATTGCCATAAATCCACCCTTTAATGCTCCATGTGTTATAATCGCTTCTTTACTATATGCAGAACAAGTTGGATAGAAACGACATGTACGCGGCTTAAGCGGTGATATATATTTCTGATAGAGTTCTATAATAAAAACAAATATTTTTTTCATCTTATATTACCGATAATAAGCCCACTTTTATTAAATAAATCTTTTACACTTCTCATAAAATCATTATATTCCATTTTGGCTGCCTGTTGTCTAGCAATAATAATCAAATCAACATGTTGCTTGATCTCTATTTCTTGCCTAAGCGAGCGAACAACCTCTTTAAGCAACCTACGTATTCGATTTCGCGTAACAGCATTACCAACTTTTTTACTTACAGATATGCCAAGTCTTAGTTCCGGTGTCTGCTTATTACTATAATAGTATAGAACCAGATCACGATTAGCAATTGACTTGCCTTTATTATAGACACGATTAAACTCGTGTTTCTTTTTTAAACGGTATTTTCTTTCCATACCGATCCCTCCATATCTACTGGAGAAAACTACTTATCAATAGTTACATACAAACATTATTAATAAAAAACAAATAAAATAGCCACATATTAGCGGCCATTTATGCTGATAAAATTTTTCTGCCTTTTCTACGACGATCGCTTAAAACTGCGCGGCCATTTTTAGTTTTCATGCGTTGACGAAAACCGTGAACCTTACTTCTTTTTCTTCTATTTGGATTATATGTTGGTGCCATTATTACACTCCCCTACATTAATATAGTATTATTAGTTGTAAAAAGACTACAAATCATTTTATCAATAGAGACGCTGTTATGTCAACTTTAAATAAAATTATAAACTTTATTTTTTAATTTTCTGTGGATAAAGTTTAAAAATACGAAAATATGTTTGCCTTTAATGTATTTATCCACAAATTATAGTGTTGTTAATTAACCACAATTACTACCTGTAGATATTGTGTATAGATTATTAAAAGAATTGATATTACAAGGATTATCTGATATTATAATAAAAAAACGGGATGTTAATAAGTACTGAATAAATAAACATATCCACAACCTGTGAATAATAATGTGGATAAGTCTTGTTTGTTGTGGATAAGGAGGAAAAAGTGGAGCAGCTAAAAACAATCTGGAACAATGCATTAACAGTGATTGAATCAAAACTAAGTAAGCCAAGCTTCGAAACATGGCTTAAATCTACACAGATTGAATCTTACATCAATCAAAACATAACAATAATTGCTCCTAACGAGTTTGCACGTGACTGGCTGCATTCACGTTACTCTATCCTGATTAAAGATGCTCTTTATGAAGTTCTCGGTGAAGAGGTAGATGTCCGCTTTGTTATTCCTTATACTGCTGACGACCAAGAACCTATTCAAGAAGAAGACCGCGACAGCTTTATTTCACGCGATGCAAGATCCTATCTAAATCCGAAATATCGATTTGAAAGTTTTGTTGTTGGTGCCGGTAACCGCTTTGCGCATGCAGCTGCTTTGGCAGTAGCTGAAGCCCCCGCTAAAGCTTATACCCCACTCTTTATCTATGGTGGTGTTGGTTTAGGGAAAACTCATTTGATGCAAGCTATTGGACATTATGTACTTGATCATAATCCGAATGTGCGCGTACTATATATTACTTCAGAAAAATTTACTAACGATTTTATTAACTCAATCCGCTACAACAAACCCGTTGAATTTAGAAACAAATACCGTAATATTGATATTCTTTTAATTGATGATATTCAATTTCTTGCAAAAAAAGAACAAACGCAAGAGGCATTTTTCCACACATTTAATGAATTACATGAAGCCAATAAACAGATTATTATATCCAGTGATCGCCCACCAAAAGAAATCCCTACATTGGAAGATCGGCTACGTTCACGTTTTGAATGGGGACTAATCACTGACATCCATCCGCCTGATTTAGAAACGCGTATCGCAATCCTTCAACGTAAGGCAAACTCTGATAATCTTGATATTCCCGATGATGTAATAAATTACATCGCTAATCAGATTGATACAAATATTCGTGAACTTGAGGGCGCTCTTGTTAGAGTTGTCGCCTATTCTTCGTTGATAAATAAAGACATGAATATTGATTTGGCAATTGAAGCTCTAAAAGATATTACCAATTCTTCTAAACCGAAAACTGTTACAATTAAATTAGTACAACAAATTGTTAGCGATTACTTTAATTTAAAAGTTGATGATCTTAAAGGTAAAAGACGCATTCAGACTGTGGTTATCCCCAGACAGATTGCTATGTATTTATCACGTGAACTTACTGATTTTTCGCTTCCAAAGATTGGTGCAGAGTTTGGTGGTAAAGACCACACCACCGTACTTCATGCTTGTGATAAAATAAAGAATAAAATACAAACGGATCCCGCTTTCGATTCTCAGGTTTCTTCAATCGCTGAGCGTATTAAAAACATTTAATTAACATTTAATCAACATTTTATCCACAAGTATTTTAACCGAAAAATATAAGTTATTCTTTTTTATCAACATATTAACAGACACTAATACTATTACTGTATTTAATAAATAATATATATATTAAATTTAGAATTTAAGGAGGAATCATAATGCATTTTACTATTAATAAGAGTAGTCTTGTGTACGCTTTATCACATGTTAATAAAGCTGTATCGAGTAAAAACACAATTCCAATCTTAACAGGGATTAAATTTGAAATAAATGAAAGTGGTTTAACTTTGACAGGTGCCGATTCAGATATATCGATTCAAATTAAAGTTCCACTGCAAGCAGAAGGGAAAGAAATAATTAAACTTTTTGAGGTAGGGGCAATTGTGCTGCCAAGATATGTATTTGATATTGTCCGCAAATTACCTGCTGATGAGATTGAGTTTAAAAAGACTGAAAAACTATCTATATTTATTAAATCTGGGCTGTCTGAATTTAGAATTAATGGTTACGATGTTGATGAATATCCGGAAATCCAAGCGGTTAGCGACAAGAAAAGCTTCTATGTTGAGAGTAGTTTGTTGAGAACGATGTTAAGACAGACAACTTTTGCTATATCTAATAACGAGAGCAGACCGATATTGACAGGTGTTTCTTGGAATCTTGAAGATGATATTCTTAAATTTTATGCAACAGATTCACATCGTTTAGCAGTTAAAGAGGCAGTGATCGAAAACGCGGAAGAGATAAAAATCAGCGGATTAGTTGTTCCCGGCAAAGCTTTAAAGGAACTTGCAAAAATTCTCGAAGATTATGACAGTAGAGTAAAGATTGTTGCAAGCAGCAACCAACTATATGTTGAAGTTGATAATATTATATTTATTTCAAGAATTCTTGACGGAACATACCCGGATATTCCGAGAATTATTCCCAAACAGATAGAAAGCGAAATTACACTAGATAGAAATCAATTAATTGACTCGATAGAACGTGCATCATTAATAGCGCGCGATTCACGCAATAATATTGTTAAATTAGTAACACTTGAGAATAATCTTGTTGAGATTTCTTCAAGTTCACAAGAATTAGGAAATGTAACAGAGTTAGTTGAAATACATAGTATTAAAGGTGAAGATGTTAAAATTTCTTTTAATGCTAAATATGTATTAGAGGCACTAAATGCGATTGAAAACGATGAGATAGTTATTGAGTTTACAGGGGCTCTAAGTCCGTTTATGTTAAAAAGCGTTAATCAGGAGAATTTATTACACTTAATTCTACCGATTAGAACGCATTAAGGAGAAGTTGATGGAAAAGATCATTATTGATCGAGAATATATTACACTGGGTCAGTTACTGAAAATTGCGAATATAATTCAGTCAGGTGGATATGCGAAAATATTTTTACAAGACACCGGTGTAAAGGTTAACCAAGAAACAGAACAGCGGCGTGGTCGCAAGCTTTATGATAATGATATAATTGAAATAGAAGGTTATGGCCAATTTAAAATAATAAAATCAGAGGAAATAGAATGTATTTAAAACATTTATATCTGGAAAATTTTCGCAATTATAATGAGGCAACATTAGAGCTGGAACAGGAAATCAATGTTTTTTATGGCGACAATGCGCAAGGAAAGACCAATATAATTGAGGCGATTTATTTTTTGGCGTTAGCGAAATCACATAGAACGTCTAAAGAAAAAGAATTGATTAAGATTGGCAATTCTTTTTCTTTAGTTAAAGGAAAAGTAAAACATCGTAATCACGAGACTAAACAGGAAATTTTGCTGACACCCTATGGCAAAAAAGCAAAGATTAACAATAATGAAATCAAGAAAATCAGTGAATATGTAGGTTATTTAAATGTCGTTATTTTTTCGCCCGAAGATCTTAATATTGTCAAAGGAGGACCGGCATACCGCAGGCGTTTCCTTGACATCGAGATTGGGCAGATAAACGCAAGTTACCTTTACCACCTTGTGCAGTACCAGAGGGTCATGCAGCAGAGAAATAACTTTCTGAAGGAACTGAACGTTAAGATTATGGGAAGAGAAGATGAACTAACAGTGTGGAATGCTCAATTAATTGAGCATGGCGTTAAAATAATTTTGAAGAGAATACAGTATATAGAGCTAATTGGGAAGTGGCTTCAGCCCATTCATACAAACATTAGCGAAGATGCAGAGAAGCTAACGATTGATTACAGTTGTTCACTAATTGAACGGGATTCAATGATTGAAAAAAGAGAATTTTTATCTGAAGCTAATGAAGAAATATTAACAGAATTATTTATAACAGCACTTCAGAGATATCAGCGCATTGAAATAATTAGAGGAGTAACTTTGGTTGGGCCGCATCGTGATGATCTAATCTTTAACATCAACGAGCAAAATGTTTTAATTTATGGATCACAGGGGCAACAACGGACTGCGGCTTTGTCTCTAAAGTTAGCGGAACTTGAATTAATTAATCATTATAATGGTGAGTATCCGATTTTACTACTTGATGATGTATTGTCTGAATTAGATCAACGTCGCCAGACCTTTTTATTAAAAGGTATAGAAAACAAGGTACAGACGCTACTCACAACAACGACGCTTGCAGGAATTGAAGGCAACCAAATAAAAAACAAGAAAATTCATTATGTAGAAAATGGCAAGATAACAAAGGTTGGAAAATGATATAATATATAGATAAGATAGATTAAATGAATGGAAGGTGTATTAATGGAGAGAGTTGAAAACGGCTATGGGTCAGACCAGATTCAAGTATTAGAAGGACTGGAAGCCGTACGCAAAAGACCAAGCATGTATATAGGCTCAACAAGCGAAAAAGGTCTACATCATCTTGTCTGGGAAATAGTCGATAATAGTATTGATGAAGCCTTAGCAGGACATTGTGAAGAAATAACCGTTTCTATATTGCCGGATAATATTATCCGTGTTGAGGATGATGGTCGGGGAATCCCGGTAGGTATTCACGAAAAGATGGGAAGACCGGCGGTTGAGGTTGCTTTAACAGTGCTTCATGCGGGAGGCAAATTCGACAAGGGAAGCTACCAGGTGTCCGGCGGACTGCATGGCGTCGGGATGTCGGTAGTTAACGCACTTTCCGAGTGGTTAGAGGTCGTTGTTAAAGTTAACGGCAAGATTCATCGACAAGAATATAAGCGAGGAGCTCCTTTATATGATCTTCAAGTAGTTGGCACAACTAATGAAAGAGGGACAACTATTTCATTTAAGGCTGATGATCAGATTTTTCAAGAGACAACCGAGTTTTCTTATGAAACTTTAAAAAACCGTTTACGCGAGTTGGCCTTTCTGAACAAAGGTTTGCGCATCAATCTAATTGACGAACGTTTAGGAAAGAAAAAAGAAAAGTTCTATTATGAGGGCGGAATAATGTCTTATGTGGAATTCCTAAATAAAAATCGTGAGTTGATTCATAATGAACCGCTATACATTGAGGGTGAGCGCGATAATGTAATCGTTGAAATTGCAATGCAATATAATGACGGTTATTCGAGCAACATCCTTTCTTTTGTTAATAATATTCACACATTAGAGGGTGGAACACACGAGGTTGGTTTTAAAAGCGCATTAACCCGTGTCTTAAATGATTATGGTCGCAGGAATAATATCCTGAAGGAAGCTGACGCTAATCTGTCGGGAGATGATACGCGCGAAGGGTTGACAGCGGTAATCAGTGTAAAGGTGCCGGAACCACAATTTGAAGGACAAACAAAAACGAAGCTCGGCAATAGTGAAGTTCGCGGAATCGTAGAATCGTTGTTTGGTGAGGAATTATCAACCTTTTTGGCAGAAAATCCGAGCGAGCTGAAGAAAATATTAGAAAAATCAGTATTAGCAGCACGCGCAAGACTTGCTGCACGGAAGGCGCGGGAATTAACACGCAGAAAAAATGCATTAGAAGTTAGTTCATTGCCCGGGAAATTAGCTGATTGTTCATCGAAAGATGCATCAATTAGTGAACTATATATAGTGGAAGGAGACTCCGCGGGTGGATCTGCTAAACAAGGTAGGGATCGCAACTTCCAAGCGATACTGCCTCTCCGCGGGAAAATATTGAACGTTGAAAAAGCTCGTCTTGACCGGATATTTGCTAACCTGGAAATTCGTGCGATGATAACAGCAATCGGAACCGGCATTGGCGAAGACTTTGACATTGAAAAGGCACGTTATCATAAGATCATAATAATGACAGATGCCGATGTTGACGGTGCTCATATTCGGACTTTGCTGCTAACCTTCTTTTTTCGGTTTATGAAGGGGTTAATCGAGCATGGCTACATCTATATCGCGCAGCCACCTTTATATAAGGTGCAGCAGGGGCGGACAATTCGCTATGCTTATAACGATAAAGAGCTTGATCGGATACGTGAAGAAATGGGTGACAGACCGGAGCCAACTTTGCAACGTTATAAAGGTCTCGGGGAAATGAACCCTGAACAACTGTGGGATACAACAATGGATCCGGAAAGCAGAACATTGCTTCAGGTCAGCCTTGAAGATGCGTCAGACGCAGATCTCGTTTTCCAAACATTAATGGGCGATAAGGTTGAGCCGCGTAAAGAGTTTATAATCGAGTATAGCCAATATGTTCGAAATCTGGATATATAGGGGGTGACGGAGGATGAGTATGGAAGAAAACAATCCGAGAATTAAAGAGATTAGTATAAGCAAAGAGATGAAGAGCTCCTTCATTGACTATGCGATGAGTGTTATCGTCAGCCGGGCACTACCTGATGTTCGTGATGGTCTAAAACCGGTGCATCGCCGTATTTTGTTTGCGATGAACCAACTGGGAATGACTGCGGATAAACCACACAAAAAATCAGCGCGTATCGTCGGTGATGTAATAGGTAAGTACCATCCACATGGTGATACAGCGGTTTATGAAACGATGGTGCGAATGGCGCAAGATTTCTCTCACCGCTATATGTTAGTGGATGGTCATGGAAACTTTGGGTCAATTGACGGCGATGCAGCTGCAGCGATGCGTTATACCGAAGCGCGCATGTCGAAAATTTCTAATGAATTACTGCGTGATATCAATAAAGATACAGTTGATTTCGGTGAAAACTATGACGGATCTGAGCAAGAACCGCTGGTTTTACCGGCACGTTTTCCTAACCTTTTAGTTAACGGATCATCGGGCATAGCGGTTGGAATGGCAACCAATATTCCACCGCACAACCTCGGAGAAGTTATCGACGGGGTTTTAGCTCTTATCGAAAACCCGGAAATCGAAATCAAAGATTTAAATAAAATAATTAAGGGACCTGACTTCCCAACCGGCGGCATGATCTTAGGAACCGATGGGATTATTAGTGCTTATAATACAGGCCGAGGATCGGTTAGGATGCGAGCTCGCGCTATAATAGAAGAGATGGGTCAAGGTAAGCAACGCATTATTGTTAGTGAGATTCCTTACCAAGTGAATAAGGCGCGTTTGATAGAGAAGATTGCTGAACTTGTGCGTGACAAAGAGATTGACGGCATCACCGACCTACGTGACGAGTCAGACCGTAGCGGTATGCGTATTGTAATCGAACTCCGCCGTGACGTGAATTCTAATGTTGTATTGAATAATCTTTATAAACAGACTCAAATGCAGAGTTCTTTTGGAGTTAATATGTTAGCGTTGGTCGATAACCAGCCGCGCGTTCTTAATTTAAAAGAAGCACTCAGTCATTATTTGAGCCACCAAAAAATAGTTATCCGCCGTCGCACAGAGTTTGAACTGAAGAAAGCGGAAGAACGCGCACATATCTTGGAAGGGCTGAAGATAGCACTTGATAATTTGGACGCGGTAATCGCTTTAATTCGCGCATCGAAAACAGCGGATGAGGCCAAAACAGGATTGATAACGAAGTTTGGACTGACTGAAATTCAAGCTCAGGCAATATTAGATATGCGCTTGCAACGTTTGACCGGATTAGAGCGCGAAAAAATTATTAACGAATATAATGAAATATTGGTTAAAATCGCGGAACTCAAGGCAATTCTTGCTGATGTAAATAGAATATTAGCTATTATTGCTGAGGAGCTTGCGGAAATTAAACAGAAATACAGCGATCCTCGTCGAACTGAAATAACTTTTGATGATAGCGATATTGAAACGGAGGATCTAATTCCGGAAGAGGACGTTGTTGTCATGTTGACGAACCAAGGCTATATTAAACGCCTCGGGATTTCTACTTATAAGAGTCAGCATCGAGGCGGCAAGGGTGTAACGGGAATGGGAACGAAGGAAGATGATTTCGTTCAGCATTTCTTTATCACGAATTCACACAAATATATTATGTTCTTCACGAATAAGGGTCGTGTCTATCGTTTGAAGGCGTATGAAATACCGGAGCATGGCCGGATGGCGCGTGGAACACCGATCATCAATCTAATTCAGATTGACAAAGACGAAACGGTAAACGCAGTGTTCCATGTTCGCGATTACGAAAGTGATGATTACCTAACATTTGCTACAGCACAAGGCTTGGTGAAGAAATCACAGTTATCAGATTACGACAATATTCGACGTGGCGGAATCAACGCAATTAACCTGCGTGAAGGTGATGAACTGATTAGTGTGAAGCTAACTGATGGTAAACAAGATATAATTCTCGGAACAGCAGACGGCCAATCGATTCGTTTTAATGAGACTGATGTTCGTGTGATGGGAAGGACAACTTCCGGAGTTCGCGGTATAACTCTGGCCAAAGATGACATAGTAATCGGAATGGAAACGGTCAATGATGATATGTCGGTACTTGTTGTAACCGCTAATGGTTATGGTAAGAAAACGCCGGCAACTGAGTATCGGGCACAGACGAGGGGTGGCAAGGGCGTAAAAACGCTGAATGTCACGAAGAAAACCGGTAGTGTTGTTGGCCTAAAAACGGTGACCGATGACTTAGATATCATGATAGTGACCAGCAAAGCAATGGTAATTCGTCTGCCGATGACATCCGTTTCATCGATGGGCAGATATACGCAAGGAGTTAAATTAATAACTGTAGGCGACGAAAACTATGTAACCTCAGTTGCGAAAATTGAAGCAGAAAACGAGGAGGAACAGCATGGAAACAACTAAGGTCACCTATCGCAAGGTAAATTTGTGTAAGAACAGTTCGCGAAAAGCACTAATTAGTAAAATTTTCACGATATTAGTTGCACTTATTATGGTAAGCAGCGGTCTTGGTACAGGTGTGTTAGCCACAAATCAAGGTGGATCACAGCCAACTGAACCGAGCACGGAGCCGGCTTTATCATATCTGGACTGGTACCAAGATTATAGCACCTACAATTTGAATAAACTGAAAAGGACGAAAATACCGCGTGAGGCCCATGCTTTATTCTTAACCGGTAGCTCGGCAAATAGCAGTAAGTTTACGAACTTTGTTGAAGTAATGGCAAGAACGGAACTTAATGCAATGGTTATCGATATTAAAGAAGACGAAGGTAATGTAACCTTTAAATCGGATAATCCGCTGGTGCGGGCAATAGATTCTGACAAGAAAAATTTTATCAGTGATATTGATAAGCTGATTCATATTGCTAAGGAAAACAATATCTATTTGATAGCTCGAATCGTTGCGTTCAAAGATCCGCTTTATGCGAAGACACACCCGACAATTGCTTTTCAGCGCAAAACGGGAGGTGTATGGCATGACGTAAATGGCGTCCCTTGGGTTGATCCATATCACGATGAATTATGGGACTATAATGTGAGCATTGCAAAAGAGGTTGCAGAAAAAGGCTTTGATGAAATTCAATATGACTATGTTCGTTTTCCTGATAAAGCAAGATTGATGGATCAACAGGTTGCATATGCTAAGCCGGCAGAGATGAGTAAGGCAGAAGTAATAGGCGAATTTCTTCGCTATGCGAAAAACGAACTTGAACCCTATAATGTTTATCTTTCAGCGGATGTATATGGCGCAACAACTACACAGCTTGACGATATGGGAATCGGTCAACTGTGGGAGCTAATCTCGCCACATGTCGACTATATCAGTCCAATGATGTACCCGTCACACTATGGAGTTGGTTGGTACGGTGTGCCTTATCCGGATCAAGAGCCATATCATATTATTAAATCAGGTATAACGGATGCTTTTAAGAAAGATGAAATAGTTCGCGCAGCCGGAGGGATACCGGCAATTATTCGTCCGTGGTACCAAGATTTTACAGCGGATTGGGTTCCGGGTTATATAGTTTATGGTGCGCATGAAGTGCGCGAACAGATTAGAGCCGGTGTAGAAATGGGTGTAAACAGCTATATGATTTGGAATTCTGGCAATAATTATCATTTAGGCGCATGGCAATAGATTAATAAAAACTTTTGACGGCGCTGAGTTTAGATGATATAATATTCTATTATTAATTTAGGTATAAAGGCGCGGGAATTGCCGAAAATACCTTATAAATAAGCGACTACAAATAAAAAAGGAGGTAGAGAGAGGAGAATGTGGGAAGATAAATTTGCAAAAGATGGCCTGACATTTGATGATGTTTTACTTATTCCGGCTAAGTCCGAAATATTGCCTCGTGACGTTGAGGTAAAGAGCAGCCTTGGGAAACTTCAATTAAATATACCGATAATGAGTGCCGGGATGGATACAGTAACCGAGTCAGGAATGGCGATTGCAATGGCCAGACAGGGCGGCATCGGTATAATCCACAAGAACATGGCAATTGAGGAACAGGCTAACGAAGTTGACCGTGTTAAACGATCAGAGAGCGGTGTAATAACTAATCCTTTCTATCTATCACCTGAGCATACTTTGCTGGACGCTGAAGAGTTAATGGCGAAATATCGCATTTCCGGTGTACCGATTGTTAATGCGCAAAAAGAATTGGTGGGTATTCTAACTAATCGTGATTTGCGTTTTGTTGAGGACTTCACAGTATTGATTGAATCAGCGATGACTAAAGATAATCTGGTCACAGCACCAATTGGAACAACTTTAGAGGAAGCGAAAGCAATTCTACAAAAGCATCGTATTGAAAAGCTGCCCTTAATCGATGATAAGCGCAAGTTAAAAGGTTTGATTACAATCAAAGATATTGAAAAAGCGATTAAGTTTCCGGATTCTGCGAAGGATCGGCAAGGACGTTTGCTTGTAGGGGCTGCGGTTGGCGTAACAGCGGAAACGCATGAACGCGTTGACGCACTGGTAGAAGCCGGTGCTGATGTTATCGTAATTGATACTGCACATGGCCACAGCAAAGGCGTGATTAAAACCGTACAAGAGGTACGCGCCAAATATCCTGACCTTGTGCTTGTCGCGGGTAACGTTGCAACCGGCGAAGCGACACGCGACTTAATCGAAGCGGGTGCATCGGTTATCAAGGTGGGGATTGGTCCCGGTTCAATCTGTACTACACGAATTATCGCCGGAATTGGGTTACCACAGATTACAGCTGTCTATGAATGTGCGTCGGTAGCGCGTGAATATGGTGTATCGATTATCGCTGATGGCGGTATTAAGTATTCCGGAGATATAGCGAAAGCGATAGCCGCGGGTGCACATGCGGTTATGCTTGGAAGTCTGCTGGCAGGAACAGATGAAAGCCCCGGAGATTATGAAACTTTCCAAGGCCGTCGCTACAAAGTGTATCGTGGAATGGGATCCATCGGAGCAATGGAAGCGGGCAGTAAGGATCGTTATTTCCAAGAGAATAATCAAAAGTTAGTACCTGAAGGAATTGAGGGTCGCGTCGCTTACAAAGGACCGCTTGAAGATACAATCTATCAGCTGATTGGTGGTCTGCGCGCAGGCATGGGTTATGTTGGTGCTAAGAACATAGATGAGTTGATTAATAACTCGAAATTCGTCAAAATCACAAATGCTGGCTTAAAAGAAAGCCATCCACACGATGTACACATTACCAAGGAATCACCTAACTACTCAATATACGAAAAATAGGGGAGACTAACTCCCCTTTTTTGAGAAATTATATCAATAAAAGAACTCGGTTTTTAGAAATTTAAAAGTTTAACAAAAGATTAGGAGGTAGGCGGTAACAGATGCATACAGGCAGGAACATAATTAAACTAAATAGAAGCAATAAGAGGATGCAGATGCTACTAATAAGCATCCTAATAGCGGTTCTGTTGGTGCCACTGATCATCGTTGCACCGGTTACGGCAGCACCGTATCTGGACATTGATGCAAAGGCAGCAATCCTTGTTGATAATAATTCCGGCAAAATTCTCTATGCTAAGAATATCGACGAGGCACTTGAGCCGGCAAGTATGTCCAAAATGATGACAGAGTATCTGATTCTTGAGCAAATTAAGAAAGGCGGAATCGCTTGGGATGATATAGTAGTTGCCAGCGAGTACGCTGCTTGGATGGGTGTTAACGGCGGATCGGCTGTTTATCTGGCGAAAGGTGAGCGACACACTGTGCGCGAGCTCTTTTATGCGGTAGCTATCGCGTCGGGGAATGATGCAACTGTTGCTTTGGCAGAGTACATTAGTGGCAGCGAGACTGCTTTTGCGAAGTTGATGAATGAAAAGGCGCGTGAGATGGGGCTTAATGACACACATTTTGTGACAAGCACCGGATATCCGGCTGATGAATTAGGCCAATATCGACCGGCAATCAGCGGTCAAAACGAGATGAGTGCTCGCGATGCGGCAACTCTTGCCTGGTACTTGATTAATGATTTTCCGGGATTGAGGGAGATTAGTAGTCAGACCAAGTTAGTGTTTAGGCCGGGACAGGAACATACGAATGTGAACTTCATGTTGCCGGGACTAATTTTCGCGTACGAAGGTCTTGACGGCGTAAAGACAGGGCATACATCGCAGGCGGGGTACTGTTTTACCGGAACTGCAGAGAGGGATAATATCAGACTTATTAGTGTGGTGTTTGCGACGAGTAGCTTAGAGAAACGGGCAAGCGAAACACGTAAACTGCTCAATTATGGTTTTAATAATTACGAGCGCATCCAATTAGTTGGAGCAACGCAGTCAGTTAGCGGCAGTGAAGAGTTGGCGATTGCGAAAGGAAGACAGCGAACAGTGAAAGGTGTTGCTGATGAGTCGCTTTATTTGGTAATTGAGCGAGGCGAGCGTGCAAACTATAAAGCGACATATGAGCTGGCTGAAGATGTGGTTGCACCAATCCGAAAAGGTGATGTTTTGGGTACAATCTCATACATTCACCAGCAAGACGGCGAAACGTTCGATGCAGTTTACTTAAATGACAGTTTTCGTGAACTTGAGCAGGTGAAACTGGTTGCCGATGTCGATGTTGATCGCTCCGGCGTAATCAGCCTTTTCTTCCGAGGAGTTGGCGATATGTTCAGCAAGGTATATAATGTGATAGCAGATACATTTAAAAAATTATTTTAGAGACTAATTTCGAATATATAGGGAGTGGTTGGAATGTTTCAAGGCGGAGGAGTAAAATCAGATAATGGCTTAGCAGATAGTTTAAAAAAAGGCGTTATCATGGACGTTGTTAATGCAGAGCAAGCAAAAATAGCTGAGGCTGCCGGTGCGGTTGCAGTTATGGCTTTAGAGAGGGTACCTTCAGATATTCGTGTAGAAGGCGGCGTAGCAAGAATGGCTGACCCGACGATTATCGAAGCGGTTAAAAGTGTGGTAACAATCCCGGTAATGGCGAAAGCGCGTATCGGTCATTTTGTGGAGGCGCGCATTCTTGAGGCACTTGGAATTGACTATATCGATGAGAGCGAGGTTCTTACGCCGGCTGACGAGATGTTTCATATCGATAAACATAGTTTTAAGACACCGTTTGTAAACGGCGCGAAGGATCTTGGTGAGGCGCTTCGTAGGATTGGTGAAGGTTCAGCGATGTTACGTACCAAAGGTGAGCCGGGAACAGGTAATATAGTTGAGGCTGTCCGCCACATGCGTATGGTGATGTCACAGATTCGCCGGATCCACGGCATGAGCAAAGATGAACTTGCAGTAGAAGCAAAGAATCTTGCGGCTCCGTTCGGATTAGTGCTTTATATTCGCCAGCATGGACGTTTGCCGGTTGTTAACTTTGCTGCGGGTGGTATTGCAACACCGGCAGATGCGGCACTTATGATGCAACTTGGTGCGGACGGAGTCTTTGTTGGGTCGGGTATTTTTAAATCCGAGAATCCCGAAAAATATGCGAAGGCAATCGTTGAAACAGCGAGAAATGCTGATGACTATGAGTTAATGGCTCATCTTTCTAAAGGGCTTGGTGGTGCAATGAAAGGGATTGATCTTGCAACGCTTGCGCCTGAAGAGCGCATGTCAGACCGTGGTAAATAGAAAGTATTGTATAAGAATACTGTGTAGGATATTAGCATAGAAGCTCACATTGGAGGCAGATAAATGTTAGATATTAAGCTACTGAGAAGTGATATTGAACGCGTTAAACAAGCGCTAATAGACCGCAATGATCAATCAACCGGAGTTGAGAGATTTGCGGAGCTTGATGCTGAACGTTTGGAACTTCTGCAGAAATCTGAGGAGCTTAAAAATCTGCGTAATATGGTGAGCAAGCAGGTTGCTGAACTTAAAGCAGCAAAGCAAGAGACAGATAAGCTTATTATACAGATGCGCGAGGTTGGTGACCAGATCAAGGTTTTAGATGATAAGTTGCGAGATAAGGAAGTAGCACTTAAGGATATAGTGCTCGGCATTCCGAACATACCACATTCATCTGTACCTGTCGGTATATCTGAAGAGGATAATCCGGTAATCAGGACTTGGGGTGAAATTAAGGGATTTAGCTTTTCGCCGAAAGCGCACTATGAAGTTGGTGAAGCTTTGGGTATTCTTGATTTCGAGCGTGCTGCGAAGGTAACGGGTTCTCGTTTTGTCTTTTACAAAGGGCTTGGTGCGCGTCTTGAGCGTGCCCTGATCAACTTTATGATGGATCTACATTCAAACGAACATGGCTATACTGAGGTGTTACCGCCATATATAGTTAATCGGGGTAGCATGATCGGCACGGGGCAACTTCCGAAATTCGCCGAGGATGCTTTTAAGCTGGAGAATATGGATTATTATCTGATCCCGACAGCTGAGGTACCGGTGACGAACTACTATCAAGAGGAAATTATGGCAGGTGAAGACCTTCCTCAATACTACACGGCATACAGTGCTTGCTTCCGTTCTGAAGCAGGCTCTGCGGGTCGCGATACGCGGGGGCTGATTCGCCAACACCAATTTAACAAAGTTGAACTGGTTAAGTTCACGAAACCGGAAGATTCATATGATGAACTGGAGAAACTGGTGCGCGATGCTGAGCGAGTGTTACAATTATTGGGATTACCTTACCAAGTAGTGACGCTCTGTACAGGTGACTTGGGATTTTCATCAGCTAAGACATATGATCTTGAGGTATGGTTACCGAGCTTTAAAACATATCGCGAAATTTCGTCTGTAAGCAACTTTGAGTCATTTCAAGCGATGCGAGCTAATATTCGGTTTAGACGTGAAAAAAATGGTAAGCCGGAGTTTGTGCATACTTTAAATGGATCCGGTGTTGCGATTGGCAGAACGGTTGCTGCGATATTGGAAAATTATCAGCAGGAAGATGGCAGTGTCATAGTACCTGATGTATTAGTTTCGTATATGGGTGGAGTTAAGGTAATTAAATAAAATTATTGCTTAGATAAGGCTTGATATTGCTGATGGAGTTGTGCTATTATATCCTTTGTCGATAATTAAATATGGAGAGGTGGTCGAGCTTGGTTTAAGGCACTGGTCTTGAAAACCAGCGAGCGTGTGAGCGTTCCGTGGGTTCGAATCCCACCCTCTCCGCCACTTAAATAGCCAGTGGGCTATTTTTTGTTTTAAGAGCGCTACACTGTTGATGTACCGGTTAATTTACTATATGAACAGGTGCCCGTAGCTCAGTAGGATAGAGCACAAGTTTCCTAAACTTGGTGTCGGGGGTTCGAATCCCTCCGGGCATACCATTATGATTTAGAGTTACAGAGTAAGTATGTGAAAAAAGTGTGTAAGTTGAGGTTTGGTGATTTAAGATAATTAAATAAAGGAAAAGATAAAAAAAAGACACAACCCTATGGTTGTGTCCTTTCATGAAAAAGAGATGGAGTGTATAGAACAAATCAATATTTGTAATCTATATGGAGATAATAACATATTGTGAAATCAAACACAAGTGGTATTATAAAAATATTTTTTAAAATTACACTTTGATATATAATGAAGGTGTAAGAATCAAAGGAGCAAGAAACAATGGTTAGAAGAGAAAGATTGACTGCAGAGGATAACAAGTTCATGCTTGAAGCACTGAAAGAAGCGGAGTTAGCTAAAGCGAAAGGCGAGGTTCCGGTTGGTGCTATTATTGTCAGGAATGGACAAGTTATTGGTCGTGGACATAATTTGCGGGAAAAGATGCGCAGTCCGCTTGCCCATGCTGAGCTTTTAGCAATTGATGAAGCGAGCTTAACTTTGAATAGTTGGCGACTTGAAGACTGTACAATCTATGTAACGCTTGAACCGTGTCCTATGTGTGCGGGCGCGATTATTCAATCTCGTATTGAGCGATTAGTCTATGGCGCAAGCGATCCTAAAGGTGGTTGTGCTGGTACTATTATCAACCTTGTTGAAGATGAGCGGTTCAATCATCAGGTTAGTGAAAATATCAGTGGTATAATGGGCAAAGAAGCCGCGGAACAGCTAAGCAGTTTTTTCCAAGAGTTGCGAGAACGGAATAGCGAGAGGAAATAATGTCGAAGGTAGAAAAAATAAGACAGGAAGTGTTGTTTGGTGCCGAATAGTCGGAGCAAAAAAACAGAATTAACAGGCGTACAGATAATTGTACTTGCCTATTTTATAGCAATTATAATAGCAACGATCTTACTTTATTTGCCGATATTCCACAATGAAGGCGTTAATGTGAAATTGGTTGATGCCTTTTTCACCGCAACAAGTGCTGTAACTGTTACGGGATTAACAACAATGAATACAGCTGCGACTTTTAATCTGGGTGGGCAACTGATAATTTTGCTGTTCATTCAACTTGGTGGAGTCGGTATAATGACGCTGGGAACATTTATCTGGGTTGTTGCGGGACGCAAGATTGGAATGAAAGAGCGTGAGCTAATCAGAATTGATCACAACCGTTCGGAATTTTCGGGATTGGTACAGTTGATGAAGCGGGTGTTGGGAATCGTTTTGGCGATTGAACTAACTGCGACATTATTAGTAGGCACATACTTGCTGAAATATTACGATATCTGGTATGAAGCTTATTATAATGGGCTGTTCCATACGATTTCAGCGTTTACAAATGCGGGATTTGATATATTTGGTAGTTCGCTTACAGGGTTCGGTAGCGATTATCTACTGCAGATATTGGTTATGATTTTGATCATTCTTGGTGGTATAGGATTTCCGGTATTGATTGAAGTGCGGGAATTTTTGCATACGCTACGAAGCAAAGAGAATCGACGCAGTTTTCGTTTTTCGCTTTTCAGTAAACTTGCAAGCATGACTTTCTTAGTGTTGTTACTTGGTGGGTTTATTCTGATCTGGGTATTTGAGAATAGTGCGGCTTTTGCCGGAATGGCATGGCACGAAAAATTGTTTTATGCGCTTTTTAATTCGGTGTCAGCTCGGAGTAGTGGCTACACAACAATGGATGTTGGGCTTTTCTCGCCATATACTTTATTCTTGATATCGATTCTAATGTTTATTGGAGCTAGTCCATCGAGCACCGGCGGAGGAGTGCGGACGACAACCTTTGCGGTAATCGTGTTGTCGGTGATTAACTTTGTTAAGGGTAAGAAAGAGGTCACGATTTTCAGAAGACGCATTGAGCAGGAAGATATGTTGAAAAGTCTCGTAGTATTTACGACAGCAATACTGTTAATTGGAACAAGCATTATATTGTTAAGTCTGTTCGAGGGTGAGCGTTTCAGCCTGCTTGAGATTATATATGAGATATCGTCAGCGTTCGGAACAACCGGATCATCAATGGGAATTACAGCAGAACTAACGAGCGCCGGCAAGCTACTCTTGTCGGTACTAATGTTTATTGGTCGGATTGGTATATTGTCGTTGTTGTTCATCTTTAAGGAAAAGGGGACAGCGCCGAAAATTACCTATCCGGCTGAAAAGATTATAATTGGATAAGTCGGAACTCTTCGCAGACAACAAGCATATCTTCGCCAAAGTTGAGATCATGGATGAATAATTCTCTGGTGAAAAAGACTTGGTGGATGAGTCGCCAGAATGATAGGGAGCGGTCTCCTTCGCCTTCAAGATAAGCGTGTTCATCAGTTACCTCGCCAAAGGGGCAAGTGTAAACGCGAGTTGTTTCGGTGATGCAGACAGCGTTCCCGTTAGAATCTAAAATTATATTTAAATCGCCAACTTCTGGCAGAGGGCTGCTATCTAGTTCGTATAGTGGATAAGCCGAGGAAGTGGCGGTTTTCGTGCCTTCAAGGACCAGTTGCGCCAACTTATCTGCAGTTGCCGCATCACCGCCGAAACTCCAGGCAGTATAGTCGCGCTTCTCATCAGGATGTTTCTCCAAGTAAAGTTTCCATAATTGTTGTTCAGTCATGTTATCAAACTCCTATCTGGTAAGTGGTTAGATTTTGTCTTCTTTTCGCAGTTCTGTGATTGCATGTTTAATAGCTAATTTAATGTAATTATATCGTTTATTAGATAAAAGAAAAAGTCTAACTCCGTATTATCCGCACATTTAAGAAAACCTTAAGAATCTATTGTTAAACTATAAGCAACGAACAGCCCCGGTAGATTAGTATTATAATTAATATAGGTGTTTATAAAATATATTATAAGGGGCCATCAATATGAAGATATTATTAGTTGAAGATAATAAGAAGCTTACTGAGGCGCTACATTTCCTGATGGAGAAAGAAAAAATTTACTCGGACATTGCGCACGACGGAGAAATTGGACTTGCTCTTGGGCTTAAATCGATCTATGACGTAATTATCTTAGACATAATGTTGCCTAAACTGAACGGATTAGAAATACTGCAAAATCTTCGCAAGAGTGGAGATTTAACGCCTATTTTACTTCTTACTGCTAAAGACGCAATTGAAGATCGGGTAAGAGGTTTAGAGCTCGGAGCTGACGACTATTTGGTTAAGCCCTTTGCTACGGAAGAGTTAATCGCTCGTATTAAATCACTTGCTAGGCGAGCTGCTCGCGAATGTGATGGAGACAGATTGACATTGAGTAAAGTGACCTTTAATTGTGCTAATCAAATGCTACGAATAAATGGGCGAGAACAAATGCTGTCAGCAAAAGAGGGTCAGCTATTAGAAATGTTAATGCGTCGCCCCGAACAGATTTTTACACGAGAACAGATCTTAGATAAAATTTGGGGTTATGATGCAGATATTATGTTGAATAATGTTGAAATATATGTTCATCATCTCAGGAAAAAGATTGGAAAGGATGCAGGCATCGAGTTAAAAACGGTACGCAATCTCGGCTATCTGCTACGGGTATCGAAAAATGATAAATAAATTGCGTGGACGTTTAACAGTATATAACACAATAATTTTAATTTTATTTTTAACGCTATTTTCAGTTGTAGTCTATCTCTTAATGAATAATCATGTTTTTAATAGACTGAACAATAATCTTGATTTAGCTGCGGAGCGGGTGCAAAATCTTTGTGAATTACCTGCAATCCCAGTTAATTGCATTTATGTGCTTAGAGACGAGCAGCTTGATATTACTACTTTATCAAAGGCTCCTATTACAGAAGAAAACAAAGATTTTATTGCTATGACAATACGAGAATATGCTGAAATCGCAATTGAGAGCGGAAAGGAAATGTATGTAGATTTCAATGTTGAAGGAAGAGGAATGATTAGAGTGCTTTCTGTTCCGGTAGAAAAAGGTGGGCAGAAGGGAGTTGTCCAAGTTCTAATCAATATTGATCGTGAGCTTTCTTTTATGAAAGTTTTACTTACTACTTTGATAATTTTAAATGTGATAAGTATATTTCTGTTAGCACTTATTAACTGGCTTCTCGTTGGTAAATCTTTAGTACCGGTTCGACATGCATGGGAACAACAAAAAGAGTTTATTGCTGATGCATCACATGAAATTCGTACTCCTCTCTCAGTAATACAGGCAAATCTTGATGCTTTAATTGTTAACCAAGAAAAATCGGTTGTTGAAAATTTGCGGTGGATTAACAATATTAAAACCGAAACACAACAGATGGCGAAATTAACTGAAGACTTATTATTACTTGCGAAAAAGGATGCTAATCAGTTGCAATTTCAAAGAGAATATATTGATTTATCACGCGTAGTTAAAGAAACGATAGAGGAAATACGTCCTTTGTATAACCAAGCGCAAATCAAATTGGAATTAAATAATAATCAAACTGTGTACCTATTTGCTGACGAATTCCGTATTAAACAACTACTTATTATACTGTTGGATAACGCACTTAAATACACACCCGCAAATGGAAGAGTTCAAGTAAATGTGAGTTCAAGCGACAGTGAAGTTCATCTTGCAGTGATAGATAATGGAATTGGAATCAAAAAAGAAGAGCAACATTTAATTTTTGAACGTTTTTACAGGGTTGATAAAACGCGGTCGCGCGAAGCGGGAGGGACGGGGCTTGGATTACCGATTGCAGCTTGGATAATAGAGGAGCATGGTGGAACGATTCATTTGGAAAGCTCCCTTAATACAGGCACTATTTTCAAAATTGTATTCCCTGTGAAGTAGATTATCCACAAAAGGACTTCAGGAAAGAACATATAAACAATAAAAAAGGAGGAGTAACGATGAAATTAAGATTTAACAGAGCAATCATTCTATTTATCGTTGTAGCTTTAGTTATCGGACTCAGCGGCTGTGTTACAACAAAACCGCCTGAGTTAGATGAGACTTACGATCCAGTGTTTGTTGAGAATGTAACACCAAAGCTACAAACAATGGTTGACGAAGGGAAAATGGAAAAGGACAGCATGGATTTAATTATCGAAAGAATTAAAGAGGGTGTCTATGCAAGACCGGACGTACAAGCAATTCTAGCCGGTACAACACCTCCACCGAAGCGTGGAGAGGACCCTGTAAAAGCACCTGATACCCCGCCGGCAACAGGTGGAGACAAACCATATGATGAAGCATGGTTAAACAACTTGACACCTCAACTCGAGCAATTAGTCAGTAGCGGAAAAATGGAACAATCAGAAATGGACGAAATTATTGCTAAAGTTAAAAGCGGTGAATATCAAAGAGATGATGTAAGACCGATACTTGACGCACACAAATAGTTAATAGAAAACTTAATGAAAGGTAGTTGATAGTATGGCATCTTTATGGGCAAAGTTAGATAAACGTGATCTTTCCATGGCTATCGTAATGCTTCTTGTAGGTCTTTATTATGCTTTTCTTGGGCCTTTTAATATGGACTTTACGCAAGAAACATTGCTTTGGAAAAACACAACAAATGGCACTAACTGGACAGCGGGTCCAGTATCAAGATTTTATATGGGTGGATTACTAAGAGCGTTTATGATTATTGGTGGATTAGCATTAATCGGATTGGCTTGGCCAATGGCAAAAGGACGAAAAAAAGTTTGGCCGATAGCTCTTACAATTCTTGGAATAGCACCAATTGGACAGTTTTTTATTGGACTTGGTTATATGGAAAACTTTAGTCTTTACCCACCAATTGCTTACCCATTAGCTTGGAATGCATTTATAGTAGGGCTGATTGGCTTTTGGGCACTGATTCTAATTAAAAAAATGGAGAGCCGTCGTCAGAAAGTAAGCATGTTCGTTGTTTTGACATTGCTTGGCATGATTGGCTCTCAAGCATTCGCATTAATGTTACATGCTTATCGTGTAGTTGCTCGTGATCTTGGTTTTGCAATTTCTGTTCCGGAATCACAAGTAATGGTTCACGCCGGAGGCTTATTGCTGTTAATTCTTATTATGGTATTTATTGCAATCTACAAAGTTGCGCAACATAAAGAATCCGGCTGGTGGTATTCAATTATTGCCAGCGTTGCAATGGCATATGCATGTTTCCCAGCACATTACATTCGTCCGCCAAGTGCTTCGCTTGTGCCGGGTGGAACGTTAGAAGCTTCGGCTTTTACATCTACTTATTGGATGGCAGGTGCTCAAGGAGTAATACTATTTGTAATACTTTTGATTCCTTATTTTAAAAACGTGCTTTTTGATAGGAAAGAAGGATAATAAAACACCCCATTTTACAATAAGCGAAAGGAGCTGGGTTATCCCAGCTCCATTTTATTCAAAAAAATTATGAACCAAACAATTGTTTTACTGATTTTAAATTGCTTTTACTAATCGGAATTAATTTATCTATTTCTTTAAGTTTCAGTGAGTAGTTGTAGTTATTATTTACTAATTGTTCTATATGACGTTTGTTTACCAAGAAGCTTTGGTGGGTAGTAATAAATAGATTATCGTCGTCCAGCTTTTTTAGTGATTTCATATTGGAACGTATTTTGTAGTTTCGATTCTTGGTGTTAATTATTACCATATGCAAATCTGATTCGAAATAGATAACTTCTTCTAAATCAAGCAGAATTATTTTATTGTCTTCCTTTATCTTTATCTTTGGTTTTTTAATTTCTTCTACCGGACTTACTTCAGTCAGATTGTTTTTCACACGGTTTATCATTTCCTCGATTTCACGTGGCATAAAAGGTTTAACAATATAACCGACTCCAAAGCGCGTTGCATTCATAATTGTTGACTCATCTGCATGTATTGATACGAAAACTATCGGAATCGAGTAATAACCTGATAATAGTTCTGCGGTATAGATACCGTTCATTTCTGATGAAAGGTCAATATCCATAAAAATAAGATCAGGAACTTGTTGTTTAACAAACATTAGGGTTTGTTCCGGTGTGGTCATTATTCCAAGTGGAGTATGGCCTAAATTGATAATAATCTGTTCAAGCATTTGCCCACTTGCGAGGTTATCTTCTACTATTAAAATGCTTAGGTTTTTCACTTTGTTATTTTTAGACATCTGCTCATTAAGTTGAGCAATGTCGTTTTTTATTTCGGTAATTAAATTGGCAATAGATAATATACTTTCCTGGTGAGCAGCTTGTTCCATATCTTCTGCCTTTGATCTAACGCTTTCTATTCGAAGGTTCGCAGCTGTACCTTTAATTTGATGTGCTAACTTTTTGATAGCAATAAAGTCCTGATGTTCAAGATAAAGCTGTAGTAGTTGCTCAGTCTCAGAAAAAGAATTAAAAAAGGATTCATAAATATTCAAAGCTTGATTATATTTTAGGTCAGTTTCCTTAATCATTTTTCCTATAATTTCATAAAAGGAACTCATTATTAACACCTTCCTTATAAATATAGATTATACAGGTTTAATAATACTCTATTTTTCTGAATATGCAACAAAATATACTAATTATGTGAAAATTGGTATTATGCAAGTGGAGAATGCTAAATATATTGTTAGTTATTAATTACTACAACGGGGGTAGTATATATGAATAGTTCTCAATGCAACTGTCTGGATTCAAAAATTCTCATTATAGATGATGATCATGTAAGCAATCTTTTGGTGGAAACGATTCTACATAATAAAGGTTTCCATAATATTTTAAGTATTACGAACCCATTGATTGCTGCTGACAAATACATTGAATTTGTACCGGACCTGATTTTGTTAGACTTAATGATGCCGGAAATGAACGGTTTTGAGGTATACAATCAATTATCACTCGTCTCTGCAAATCAAATGTTACCGGTAATTATGATTACGGCAAAAAATGATCATCTAAATAAAGATTATGCCCTTAATCTTGGCATATCACACTTTCTTGAAAAGCCAATAAATAGCAGTGAACTTCTTGCAATAACACATAATTCTTTAAAAATTAATCATTTATATAAAATAACATCTAACCGAGCAAATGTCTTAGAACAGAATTTAAATAAGCTCGAAGATGATCTGGTTAATACTTTATTATTGTCTGTTAAATTTCGTGACCAAGAAACAGGAGAACATATTAATCGTGTTAGCAACATAGTTAAAATTTTGGCTTTAGGTAGCGCTGTTGATGAGGAGAATGCTATTATGATTGCTGTCGCAAGCAAATTGCATGACATTGGAAAGATTGGGGTACCGGATGAAATCCTGATCAAAGCAGACGCATTAAACCTTGAGGAATGGGAGCTTATGAAAAAGCACACGACGATTGGTGAAAGTATTTTATCAGTTCACGAATCTGAGCTAATGCAATTAGCAGCTAATATAGCAAAGTCGCACCATGAGAACTGGGATGGGACCGGTTACCCACTACAATTAAAAGGCAAAGAGATTCCTTTCCCCGGAAGACTGGTTGCAATCGCAGATGTATTTGATGCACTATTAACAGAGCGTCCATATAAAAAAGCGTGGAGTGCAGAGCAAGCTATTTCTTACATAGAGAATCAAGCAGGTTACAAATTTGATCTCGATCTAGTTAAAGTGTTCATAAGCAACTTAAATGAGATTATTGCTCTATATAGTTCAGCAAATCTTATTTATAATTAAGTTATAGATTAATTAAATTGGAGAAGATGCGAATGTTTAAATTTATATGTCGAAGATGCCTACGAGCAATGGACTATGGTAGTGAGCTTTTGAACTATGAATCTTTTATTAGTTCTGTTCAAGAAATAGCGTTAGTATGCAACCTTGACGGTAAAATTATTTTTGCTAACAAGGCTGTTACTGATAAGCTTGGTTATACTGATACAGAGATTAAGAAAATGCATGTGCTAAACTTACATCCCGAAGAGAATCGTGCTGAAGCATCTGAGATTGTTGCTGATATTTTCGCCGGTAGAACAAATATATGCCCGCTTCCATTACTGAAAAAGAATGGAACAATATTACCGGTAGAAACCCATGCTTGGTTAGGAAAATGGGATGGCGAGATTCGGATGTTTTCACTTTCGCAGGATTTATCAAAAGATCAAGAGTCACTACAAAAATTGACCAAAATCTTCGAGCGAGTTCCAACGCCAATGTTAATACTATCCTTGGATAAGGGAGAATATGTTGATGCTAACCGAGCTTTTTTTGATCGATTTGGAATTAAAGAGGAGCAACTGATAGGTAAAACAGCGGCAGACCTTCATTTTTTTATTGATAAGATGGAGTACACACGTACCGTTGCTGAATTAAGGAAAAAAGGTTATTTTGACCAGAAAGTTGTACGGATGAAGACTGAGTACGGAGAGGAACTGGTTGGGCTCTTCTCCGGTGAGATTATCAACGCGCAAGATAAAAAATATGTAATGACAACAATGATTGATTTGACAAAACAAACACAAGTTGAAGATGAATTATTACAATATAACGAACTTCAACAGGTACTATTAGAGTTAGCAAGCCGTTATATTAATATGTCGCTTGGAGATTATGCAACTGAGATTGAAAACTCTTTGAAAAGGGTAGGAAAATTCGTAGGGGCAGATCGTGTCTATATATTTAATTATGATTTCTCCGCCGGTACTACAAGCAATACTTATGAATGGTGCAATTATAATATTGTGCCTGAAATCGAGAATTTGCAGAATATTGACCTTGACACAATTCCGGATTGGGTTTTTAAACATAAGAATGGCGAAGCGTTTATTGTAGAAGATATTAATCTACTTGATAGTGAAGAAAGTGCAGTAAGGGCAATTTTGGAACCTCAAGGAGTAAAAAGCTTGATTACTATTCCGTTAATGCTACAAGATGAATGTCTTGGTTTTGTTGGTTTTGATTCAGTGAAGAATTATCGTATTTACACTAAAAGCGAAGTAAATTTATTAAAATTTTATGCACAGATTCTTGCAAATATACATTTGAGAAGAAATCGAGATATCGCTTTACAAGAAGCAGAATTTAAAGCTGTGGAAGCGAGCCGTGCGAAAAATATTTTTATAGCGAAAATGAGTCACGAGCTACGCAACCCATTAAACGGAGCTTGGGGATTTCTTAATTTAATTGATGATGAGCTGGAAATCGATAAAAAAACGGAGTATTTGGAGAATAGCAAAAAGGCTCTACATACTGCGATTCAACTTGCTAACGACTTGCTTGATATTTCGAAAATCGAATCAAATTCCTTTGAATTTATTTATAGTGTAATTAATATAAAATCACTTATAAGCGAATCGGTTGAAATGTACCAGTCGGAAATAAAAAGTCGTGGTATTAGTTTACGTTATAAGATTGATAACAAGTTACCGGCACATATTATAGGTGATTTTGAAAAATTAAAGCAAATGATAGGAAATTTATTATCTAATGCAATTCTCCACGCGCATGCCAGCCAGATTGAAATTGGCTGTAATTTGGTAGAAAGACAAGATAATCAGGTTCGCATAAGTTTTTTTGTTAAGGACAATGGTATCGGAATTTCTCCAAAAGAACAAAAACAGTTATTTGAGTATTTCTATAAAAAGCAGACAAGTTCCCCGGGAACCGGCCTTGGTCTGGCAGTTGTCAGAGATTTAGTTGTAAAAATGGATGGTGAGCTAAAACTGGATAGCACAGAAGATGTCGGTTCGACTTTCACCTTTACCTTAACTTTATTGGTAGGTGAATCTGAAGAAAATCCCATAAAAAATCAATTAAATTGTCTGCCTTCTCTTGATAACGTAAAGATACTAATAGCGGAGGATGATTTAATAAACCAATCATTGATTTACGAAATGTTAAAACGAAAAGGTATAATACCAACTGTAGTTGAAAATGGATTAGAGATGATTAATCAATATAAACAGAAGAAATATGATGTTTTGTTGGTAGATATTCATATGCCCGTTATGGGCGGTTTAGAAACTGCAAAGAAAATTAGAGAAATGGATAGTCAAGTGCCGATTATTGCGTTAACAGCTGCGGTATTGCCGGAAGAAAAGGAGAGTTATTATGCTGCAGGTATCAATAAAATTGTCGAGAAACCGATTGCAATTGATACGTTATTAAAAACCATTAGTGAGGTTCTGGCACAACCAGAATGATTATTGTTTACTTGCCCTAACCTATAACACAATATATAATTAACTATACGTCGTGCTAGATGGGGAGGTAGCGGTGCCCTGTAACCTGCAACCCGCTATAGCAGGGTCGAATTCCTAATAGCGGTCATACCTATGTAAGGTCCGGCTGCTGCAAGTGGCGTTGACGAATGGGTCCTATACAATGAGGCTTTGTGAACCCCGTCAGGTTCGGAAGAAAGCAGCGGTAAGCGAATGTTCGCATGTGTTGTAGGTCAGCCTGTTCTGAGTTAACTGCAGTGGTACGCTTGGGTAGGGTGATCAATATTAGGTGCACGGCTATAAAATGTATTAAACAAAGTTGATGAAGCTCGGCTAATTTAGCTGGGCTTTTTCTTTTGAAAAGGTGCCTAATAAAATGTATAATAGAAGCAAATAAATTAACGAGGTGTTTTGATGGCCTATTTAGCACTATACCGTGCCTTTCGCCCACAAAAATTTGCCGAGGTAATCGGACAAGAGCATATCACGAGGACGCTAACCAACTCACTGGAGCAGCGTCGCTTTTCGCATGCTTATTTGTTCTCGGGACCGCGGGGGAGCGGCAAAACAAGCGTGGCGAAAATTTTTGCTAAGGCAATCAACTGTGAGAACAGCACGGGTGGCGAACCCTGCAATGAATGTGCGAGCTGTTTGGCAATTACAAAGGGCAGCCTGCTTGATGTGATTGAGATTGATGCGGCTTCCAACCGCGGAGTGGACGAGATTCGAGAGTTGCGGGAAAACGTGAAGTTTACGCCGACTGAGGTTAAGTATAAAGTTTACATAATTGACGAGGTACATATGCTAACAACGGAGGCTTTTAATGCGCTATTGAAAACGTTGGAAGAGCCACCCGCACATGTTGTTTTTATTTTAGCAACGACTGAGCCGCACAAGTTGCCGCTTACAATTATCTCGCGTTGTCAACGTTTTGATTTCAAACGAATACCGGCGCAATTGATGGGAGACCGCCTGCAAGAGATCACCGAGATCGAAGGTTACAAGGTATCGCCGGAGGCTTTGGCCTTGGTTGCTCGTTTTTCCGAAGGCGCGATGCGTGATGCGCTTGGCTTGTTAGATCAGGCCTTTGCGATGGCAGAGGTGGGGGCAGAAATTATCGCAGATGATATATTGACGCTAACCGGTCGTCCGTTAACCGATGAGTTTGCGGCGATAACAAGTTTAATTGTTAGTGGTGAGACTGAGCAAGTGTTAGACCGGGTTAATCAACTGCTCTATCAAGGAAAAGAACCACAGCGGGTATTGGAGGAGTTGATTTTTTATTATCGAGATTTGTTGCTACTCAAGACTGCACCGAAACTGGCTGAGGTTGAGGCGAAGCTGATTGTTGAGCAAGGTCTTAAGTTAGCGGCTGAGCGGTATAGAGATGAAGAGATTTACCAAGCTATTGAACTGTTAAATAAATATTTAAGTGAGATGCGGTTTACAACCCAGAGTCGGATTTTGCTGGAGCTTGCTCTGGTGCGCCTATCACGCATGATGCGAAAAGGTGGGGCTTTAAAAGTTGAGCAGCCGCAGCCGGTTGCTGAGGTAAAAGTTGCAGATGTGCAAGCGGCTCGCAACGGTAACGGACAGATTCCCGACGGTATGGACCTCGGTACCTATGAACGTCTGTGTAAGCTTTGTGATAGCGGTGAAGACGAACTGTGTGAACAGGTTAAACAGGAGTGGCCGGAAATTTTACTAAAGGTTAAAGTCCAGAAAATAAATGTTCATGCATGGCTGATTGATGGCGAACCGGTCTGTGCGACAAGTAACCGCATCGTGTTAGCATTTAAGAGTGTGATGCATCGTGACACAACAGCTAAACAAGAGAATCTGAAAATGATTGAGACAGTTGTTAAGGAACATTTAGGAAAAGAGTTCCATTTAATCAATGTAATGCTGAAGGACTGGCAGCAGATTGCTGAACCGGAGTCTGCCGTGCCTAAATCAAAGGATAAATCAACCGATGAACTTGTAGCCGATACGATTTCGTTATTTGGCGAGGATCTGGTCGAGATTATTGAATAATGGGGGTAGAATAACTTGAAGAATATGAATCAGATGATGAAACAAGTGCAAAAGATGCAACAAGAAATGGCGCGTGCACAGGCTGAACTTAAAGAGACGATAATTGAGACAAGTGCCGGTGGCGGTGTTGTTAAGGTCACAATGAACGGTCACAAAGAGGTTGTCAGCATCAACATTAATCCTGAGGTTGTCGATCCTAATGATGTTGAAATGCTTGAAGATTTAGTAATTACCGCAGTTAATGATGCGCTCGCACAGGTTGATGAGCTTAGTGCTAAGGAACTCGGGAAATATACCGGCGGTCTTAACATGCCGGGGCTATTTTAGAAAGGGTTAGCGATGTCATATCAGTATCCGGAACCATTAGCTAAACTGATTGAGGGGCTTTCGAAACTCCCGGGGATTGGACCGAAAACTGCGCAGAGACTTGCTTTTTTCATTCTCAAAATGGATCAGCGCGATGTTGATGCACTGGCGCTCGCCCTACAGGCTGTGAACACAGATCTGAATTACTGTTCAATCTGTTACAATATAACATCAACAGACCCTTGTTATATCTGTGGTGAAGAAAGACGCGACCAAACAGTTATCTGCGTTGTTCAGGAGCCACGCGATGTAATTGCAATGGAGCGCACACGCGAGTTTCACGGTCTTTACCATGTGCTAAACGGAGCAATGTCACCGATGGAAGGGATTGGACCTGATCGGCTGCGGATTCGGGAACTGCTTTTGCGGTTGAACGATGAAACAGTACAGGAAGTGATTCTTGCAACCAACCCGAATGTTGAAGGGGAAGCGACGGCACTCTATCTTTCAAAGTTGATTAAACCAACAGGAATTAAGGTGACGCGTATAGCTCACGGCTTGCCTGTCGGCGGGGATTTAGAATATGCGGATGAGATAACAATTAGCAAGGCCTTAGCGGGCCGAGTTGAACTATAATTTGGAGGAAGGCGAGGTGAACTGAGTTGAAGGTATCATATCCACTAAAAAAAGATGCAGATTTAAAAGAGATTAAAGAAACTTTAAAGGTTTACGGTGGTCGCTGTGCGAAAGTAATCGGTGAAGAGTTGGAATACCAAGTTAAGGACGAACAAGCTGAAGATGCGCTAAAAGCACTTAAAAAAAAGGGTTATGTCTAGGAAGATGACAGAGGTCAGAGCACCGCTTTTTGAGAGATTAGTCTGTCAACATGAAAAAACGCTTGCTGCTTTTCATATGCCGGGTCATAAGGGTGGACGCGGTATTAATCCTAAGGGAGCTGAGTTTTATCTGGAGCTGTTAAAGCTCGATCTGACTGAGCTTGCGGGTTTGGACGACTTGCACCACCCGCGAGGAATAATCTTGGAGGCCCAGCAGATGGCAGCGAAGCTATTTCATGCTGAGCAGACTTTTTTTCTTGTAAATGGGTCGACCGGCGGTAATTTAGTAATGGTGCTTGCGGCGTGTGATGCCGGTGACAAGTTAATTGTCGAGCGCAATGCTCATAAGTCGATTATCAACGGCTTGTTGTTAGCAGGGGCGCGGCCGGTTTTTGTCGCTCCTGAAATTGATCAGGGGTTAGGTATTGCTCGCGGTGTGACGCTGGCGGTGTTGCAGGAGGCACTGGCTGATAACCCTGACGCCAAAGGAGTCTTGCTCACCAATCCTTCTTACTACGGATACTCGCGCGATCTTGCTGAAATTAGCGAACTGGTTCATCGATATAATATGCCCTTGTTGGTTGATGAGGCTCATGGTGCTCACTATGGCTTTCATCCGGCATTCCCGCTATCTGCGATGATGCAGGGAGCGGATGTAGCAGTTCAATCAACTCACAAAATGTTATCGGCGATGGGCATGGGTTCGATGCTCCATGTTAACGGCGCGCGGATTGATCGTGAGCGCTTGAGTTTTTTCTTGGAAATGGTGCAGTCAAGCAGCCCATCCTACCCAATTATGGCGTCGCTTGATCTGACAAGGGCGTGGATAGCGGAAGAGGGAAGTGCTATCTGGGATGAGGCTTTAGCAGCCATTGGTGAATTTAAAGGTTCATTATTTGGCAAGTTGACAGAGTTAGAGTTAATTAGCTATGAGCCCCTGAAATTAATAATTCATCTGAAGAATCAAGTAGAGATTAATGGTAAGGTTTTCACCGGTGAAGATCTGAATCAACGTCTGATGAGACGAGGCATCTATGTTGAACTTGCTGATTATTCGAATGTGTTATGCTTGTTTTCGGCAGGGACTAAGAAGCAAGAGTTGGATATGTTGTGGACAGCATTAATGGAGATCGATCAGGAGCTGAGCATGCTTGCGCAAGCGAAGCTTGTGAAAACTGAGCCGAAGCAAGGATTACAAGATAAGGCAATGACTGCGCCGATTGACTATACTTTTCAGGGGATTGATTTAAATTACATATTGACTGCTAAGAATGAGATAGTGCCATTAGCGGTCGCCAAAAATAGAAGGGCTTCTGAGATGATTACACCTTATCCGCCGGGCATTCCTGTGATACAATTAGGTGAGAGGATAACATCTGAGATGATAAGTTATCTTAACCGGCAATTTGTTTCCGGCTTTACAATAAACGGGTTACGGGAACATGAAGGACAAGCGATGATCAAGGTGATAATTGAGGAGGAACAAGAGTGAGCGGAGTTTTTATCACATTTGAGGGGCCGGATGGCTCTGGAAAATCAACACAACTGAAGCTTGCAGCAGAGTATCTGCGGGCTAAAGGATACCGAGTAACAACAACACGCGATCCCGGCGGTACTGCGATTAGCAATCAGATTCGGCAGGTACTGCTACGTCCGGAGAACACGGAGCTTTTCAGCCAGACCGAGGTGTTGCTCTATGCTGCTTCGCGCGCGCAACTCGTCCATGAGGTGATCTTGCCGGCTTTGTTAGCAGGGGAAATTGTACTATGTGACCGATTTATTGATGCAAGCGTAGCTTATCAAGCATTTGGCAATCGTGTACCGCAACATATTATTGAAGATATCAATGATTATTCGAGCTCAGGGCTTAGTCCGGCTCGGACGTATCTGTTCATGGTAACGCCGGAGCAGGGTCGGGCGCGAGTGCTTGGCCGGAGCGAACAAGAGTTTACGAAAAATCTTGACCGAATCGAACAGAAGGGAATCGACTATCACCAGAGAGTTCTTGATGGTTTTGAGCATTTGGCTAAAACTGAAGATGAGCGGATTATGAGGATTGACGGTACCCAATCGGTTGAGGAGATTGCAAAAACAGTGGCTCATGATTTAGATAATTTTCTTAAGGAGGCTTATGAGCCGATTTAAGACAAAGCAAATAAAATCGAGGTGGTTTGTATGAAACTAATCGTTGCTGTAATTCAAGATAAGGATAGCAGCCGTTTGTCGTCAGCCTTAGCTGAGCGTGATTATCGCGCAACGAAGTTGGCAAGCACCGGTGGTTTTCTACGTACAGGTAATGCTACTTTCTTGATTGGTGTTGAGGATGCTGAAGTCGACGAGGTTCTAACAATTGTAATGAAGAACTGTAAGCGGCGGACCCAGACGGTATCACCAATTTCCTCGTTCAGCGGCAGCGCTGATGCCTACCTTTCCTATCCGGTAGAAGTGCAGGTTGGTGGCGCGAAGGTGTTTGTTCTGCCTGTTGACAGTGTTCATCGATTCTAAACAGTTAAGAGTTGGCTTTATTCGCTTGTATAGGTATAGGGTCACTGACACAAGCTTGAAAAAGCTTGACAGGAAGAATCAAAGGAAATGAGGCAGACAGGGATGGCATTAGCAACAGAGAGCAAGCAGCAACCAATTGCAGAGAAGCTACGTCAAGTAGTGAAACAGAGACGAGTTTCGCATGCTTATATTTTTGCGGGACCGCGTGGTGTCGGTAAAACACAGGCGGCTGTTTCTTTTGCCATGGCACTGAATTGCTTAGACGAAGTTGCACTTGAGACAGGAGAAGCCTGTGGCAAGTGTCACAATTGTCTGCGCATCGCAAATTCCAACCATCCTGACGTTCTTGTAATTGAGCCTGATGGGAAATCGATAAAAATTGATCAGATTCGACAGACACAAAAGGATATTGGATTCAAGGCGGTTGACGCGCGTTACAAGTTATTTATCATTAGAGAGGCGGAAGCACTAACCGATCAGGCGGCAAACAGCCTGCTAAAATTACTTGAGGAACCGGGAAATAATATGGCGTCTATTTTGTTGGTTGAAAACTACCAACAACTATTGCCAACGATTCGTTCGCGTGCGCAACTGTTTAGTTTTCAGCCGCAGGAGCCCTTTGCGATGCTTGAGGCAAGTGTTGAAGGCGGTGCTGAGCTGATTGCCGGGCTGAGAAATATAGTGTTAGAATGGACCGAGGAGATCGCATCCCGTCGGTATGCAGCAGTCCACCGGGTGGCCAATCAACTGAACAAAGACCAAGAGCTAAAGGATAATATAAAACTTGTGCTCGATATGTTATTATTATGGTATCGTGATGTGCTAAATATTAAGTTAGGCAGAGTAAGAACCGCTGAATCTGCAGAACTGAGCTACAAGGAGCAATTTACTGAACTTAAGAAACAATCCGGGCAGTTGTCGGAAGAGGACCTGCTCTTATTGCTTGAAAGAATAATCGAAATTAAAAAACGACTAGACTACAATGTTAATCTTCAGTTGTTACTGGAGCAAATGATCTTTTCGTTATGGGAGGGAAGATAACTCGTGCAGAAGGTGGTAGGTGTTCGCTTCAAAAAAGCGGGTAAGATATATTATTTTGATCCGGGTAAATACAAACTCGGCAAGGATCAATATGTAATTGTTGAAACGGCACGCGGCGTAGAGTACGGCGAAGTTGTTATCGGCGAGAAAGAGGTCAAAAAGAGTGAATTAGTTGCACCGCTGAAAAAAGTGATGCGCATCGCGAATTCGCAAGACGCAGACGCAGTTGAGAAAAATCGTCAGGATGCGGTGAATACGTTTAAAATATGTGAGGAAAAAATTCAGGAGCATGGCCTTGAGATGAGCCTGATTGATGTGGAATATACTTTCGACCGGAATAAGATTATCTTTTATTTTACAGCGGAAGGGCGAATTGATTTTCGCGAATTGGTAAAAGATTTGGCGGCGATTTTTAAAACGCGGATTGAACTACGTCAGGTGGGTGTTCGCGATGAGGCGAAACTCTTGGGCGGGATCGGTCAGTGTGGGCGAGTCTTGTGTTGTGCGAGTTTCTTGGGCGACTTTGAGCCGGTGTCGATTAAGATGGCTAAGGATCAAAATCTGTCGCTTAATCCAATTAAGATTAGCGGGCTTTGCTCACGCTTAATGTGTTGTTTGAAGTACGAGAGCAGCAACTATGAGAGTAAGAGCGACGGTGAGCGTTATCCGGATGTTGGTAGCAAGGTTATGACTTCTCTTGGACATGGCAAGGTCAAAGAGGTTAACAAGCGTGAGAAGGTAGTTCTCGTAGAGTTGACTGATACGAAGAAGATTGAGTCATTTCCAATCGATGAAATTGTAATTGGTGATGCGGAATTTTAGAGTTAGAGAGGCATGGTGTAGTGATTGGCATGAACCGAAATGATTTATATTCGCAAGTGACCGGCATTGAGTCAGAAATTGGCGATATTTATAAAGAGATGTTGGAGCTTAAACAACGCATTATTGCCCTGATTGAGGAAAATCAGCGGCTCTCGATGGAAAACGAGCAGTTGCGGAGTGAGCTAAACAAAAGCGACAGTGGGCGTGAGAGTAGGCAGCTCGTAGGTGAAGGTTATGATAATTTAGCGCGCCTTTATCATGAGGGCTTCCATGTCTGCAACCTACACTATGGTGGGCTAAGGACTGAGGGCGACTGTTTGTTCTGTCTCTCTTTTTTGAATAAATAAAATGACTCTTAGCGGGCTAAGGGTCTTTTTTATAAGGCGTTTTGATTGGGGTGTTACATGTGACGAGTCTTTATGAATCGGAACGAATCGATTATTTGACAGATAAATTGCAGATTATACAGAGCCGCGAGGTGTTTTCGTTTTCAATTGATGCGGTTTTATTAGCGCACTTTGCCAAGCCGGTTAAACGTGGACGCATCGTTGATCTTTGCACAGGTAATGGCGTGATTCCGCTACTATTGACTAAGTGGAGCAAGGCTTCAATTTATGGTGTTGAGCTACAAGAGCGTCTCGCATTGATGGCAGAGCGGAGCGTTTCACTAAATGGGCTAGATAGTCAGATCAAGATATATAATGCAGATATAAAGGAAGCACCGATGTTGCTTGGCAAAGACAGCTTTGATTTGGTTACCGTAAATCCACCTTATATGCCGCTAACCGGACAGGAGGCGAATCTTAACCATCATTATGCACTTGCACGACATGAGCTGGCAACCAACTTAGCGGAGGTGGTAGCTACCGCAAGTCAACTACTAAAAGCCGGTGGACGGTTAGTGATGGTACATCGTGCATCTCGCTTGGCCGATATTATGGCGGAGTTGCGGGCGCAGCGACTGGAGCCGAAGCGCATCCGCTTTGTGCAGCCAAGTGTGGAAAAAGAAGCAACGATGGTGCTTATTGACGCAATTAAGGATGGAGGCAAGGAACTACACGTATTACCGCCGCTGATTGTATATCAGGCGCCAGGTGAGTATAGTGAGGAGATTATGCAGATTTATTTTGGGAGCGATGTCAGCGATCAAGAGTTAGGTGACGATGAGCTGCATTATGTATATATCGTGCGGTGCGGAGATGGGAGTCTTTATACCGGCTACACGAATGAATTAAGTGAGCGAATTAGTAAACATCAGGCCGGCAAAGGGGCGAAGTACACCCGCGGAAGATTGCCGATTGAGTTGGTTTACTACGAAGAGATAGTAGGTAAGTCAGCAGCAATGAAACGTGAGATTGCGATTAAGAAGCTGACCCGAGAGGATAAAGAAAAGCTGATAGAGGGTGGTTTAGATGCGGATACAAAAAAGCTATAAAATGTCTGATGCTAATGTAGGGGATATCAACTTCGGGACTTTATACTTGGTGGCGACACCGATTGGTAACCTGGAAGATATAACTTTGCGCGCACTTAAGGTGTTGCGTGAGGTTGACACAGTTGCATGTGAAGATACACGGCAGACACTTAAACTACTGAATCATTATGAAATTTTGAAGCCGTTAATCAGCTATTATCAGCACAATCAATCGACAAGTGGCGACAAGTTAATTTCATTACTGCTTGAGGGTAAGGATATTGCACTGGTAAGCGATGCCGGAACACCGGCAATTTCCGATCCGGGGTATGAATTGGTGCAGATGGCGATTGATGAGGGGATTAGCGTTGTGCCGATACCCGGGGCGAATGCCGCAATTAGCGGGTTAATTGCGTCGGGAATTGCGACGGAACAATTTGTATTTATAGGGTTTTTGTCGCGTGAAAGCAAGGTGCGAGCTAAGGAACTGGATAGACTTCGCAGTTATCCGGAGACGCTAATTTTCTATGAAGCCCCACACCGAATTCGCAAAACTGTTGAAGCAATTGTTATTGGGTTGGGTGACCGTAGAGCTGTACTGGTGCGCGAGTTAAGCAAAATTCATGAAGAGTTTATTCGCGGGCAGTTATCAGAGATTGCGGAGTATTTAAAAGAGAATGAGATACGTGGCGAATTAACGTTAGTGGTTGCCGGCGCCAATCAGGGTTTGTTAGCTGAGTTGGCGGAGGCTGAACGAGCTTCACTTTGGTGGCAGGGGCTATCACCGAAAGAACACGTGGAGCATTATTTAAGAGAGGGGTTTGATTCAAAGACTGCGGTTAAACAAGCGGCGCTCGACCGAGGTGTTCCCAAAAAAGAGGTCTATGCCGAATACCATATAAAAAGGCTTCAGCAATGAATGGCAATGATAGCCATCATTAGTGAAGCCAATAATCTGTACGATTACATGTCAGTTAAATTTTCGGTAAGATTTCAATGCAGTCTCTGCAAATTACCTTATCTTTATAATGAGTAGTACGTTCAGCGTTTCCGCAGAAGATACAAGCAGGTTCATACTTTTTAAGGATTATGCGTTCGCTATCTACATATATCTCCAAAGCGTCTTTTTCGCCGATATCAAGTGTTCTTCTAAGCTCAATTGGGATAACGATTCTTCCCAATTCGTCGACTTTGCGTACGATGCCGGTTGATTTAAGCATATTATTACCTCCTTTTCACAGCATTAGTCGTTAAAACTAATCAAAATACGACATTTAAGCCGTGAACACATAATACCAAACATACCATAAATAGTCAATATTCAATTGCACTCGACAATATAAAAATAAACTTTGCAAATTTAGCGCTTGCGCGTTCTTTTGTGCGTTTCAGGTAAATTCTAAATTCTGTGATAAAATCAATTGAGATTTCCTTCCGGTAATATATAATTATATCATTGAATAGTAAAGGAGCAGGCTAAATGAGCAAGGGAAAAACTTATTATATTACTACCCCGATCTATTATCCGAGCAACAAATTACATATCGGTAATGCATATACGACGATTGCGGCGGATGTGATGGCTCGTTATAAAAGAATCCGCGGCTATGACGTTTATTATTTGACCGGAACAGACGAACATGGTCAAAAGTTACAAAAGCGCGCAATTGAGGAAGGTTTAACACCTAAAGAGTTTATCGACCCAATCGTTAACTGGATCAAAGACTTATGGGAACGACTTGATATCTCGTATGATCAGTTTATCCGGACGACGGATGATTATCACGTTGAGCGGGTGCAACGAATTTTTGAAAAGTTGCAAGAAAACGGTGATATCTATCTTGGCGATTATGAAGGATATTATTGTGTACCGGATGAGGCTCTCTGGACGAAACGCCAAGTAGAGACCGAAAACGGTGAATTGTTATGTCCTGACTGCGGCCGAGGGGTTGAGTTAATCAAGGAGCAGAGTTATTTTTTCCGCTTGTCGAAGTATCAGGATCGTTTGCTCAAACATATTGAAGAGCATCCGGAGTTTATTCAGCCGGAGTCGCGCAAGAATGAAATGGTTAACAATTTCTTAAAGCCGGGACTTGAGGATTTGTCGGTATCGCGTAGCACCTTTGACTGGGGTATACCGATTAAAAGTGATCCGAAACATGTTATCTACGTGTGGATTGATGCGCTTTCAAACTATATTACAGCGTTAGGCTATATGGCTGATACCGAGGAGGAGCAGGAGAAGTTCCATCGTTATTGGCCTGCTGATGTCCATCTAATCGGCAAAGATATCCTGCGTTTTCATACAATTTATTGGCCAATCGTATTGATGGCGCTGGAGTTACCGTTACCCAAACAGGTCTACGGTCATGGCTGGCTTTTGATGCCGGACGGCAAAATGTCTAAATCTAAAGGCAACGTTATCGACCCTAAGTTCTTAATCGAGCGCTATGGCAGCGATAGTATTCGCTATTTTTTGTTGAGGGAGATACCGTTTGGCAGTGATGGAATATTCACGCCGGAGGTGTTTATTCAACGCTTGAATGTTGACTTGGCGAATGACCTTGGCAATTTAGTCAGCCGAACCACCGCAATGATTGAGAAATATTTTGATGGCAGTCTGCCTAAACCCGGTGAGTCAACTGAGTTAGATCAAGGATTGATAAAGTTAGCGCTCGACACGGCAAATAAAGTTGAGACAGCGCTTGACCAGATGATTTTTAACCAAGCTCTGACAAATACTTGGCAGCTTGTTAGTCGATTAAACAAGTATATTGATGAAACAACTCCGTGGATTTTGGCGAAAGATGAGAAAGACCACGAACGGTTGGGAACAGTGCTATATAACTTAGCTGAGGGTATTCGTTTAGTGTCGATAATGATTCAACCGTTTATGACAGAAACACCGGCGAGAATCTGGGAACAGCTCGGACTTAGCGAGAGCGAGACTGCTTGGGAACAATTAAAAGAATGGGCAGTTAGCAAGCCGGGCAACACGGTGCAGAAGAAAGAGGCACTTTTCCCGCGGTTAGTTTTAGAGGATGAGTTGCGGATTATTGATGAGGTCACACTGGGTAAGGAGAATTAAAAGAGATGTTGATTGATACACATGCTCATCTTGATGATCGAAGTTTTGATGAGGATCGCGAGGCGGTAATTGAACGTGCTCGTGAGAAAGGGTTAGTGGCGATTATCAATGTTGGTTATAACTATAAGACAATCCAGACAACGCTCGCGCTGGCTGAAAAGCATGACTTTATTTTTGCGGTGATTGGTTGGCATCCTAACGATGCGCATCGATTGGAAGAGAGGCATTATGAATGGATTGAGGGGTTAGCGCGAACCAATCCGAAGGTAGTCGGTATTGGTGAGATTGGCCTTGATTATTATCGGACGCATGCACCAAGAGAACGTCAGCAAGAGATTTTTCGACGACAAATTGCATTAGCACGCAAGCTAAAGTTACCGATAATTATCCATGACCGTGATGCCCATAAAGACCTGCTCGATATAATGCGTGAGGAGAAGGCGTCGGAAGTTGGCGGTATTATGCATTCATATTCAGGAAGTTTGGAAACGGCACACGAAGCAATTAAGATGGGATTCGATATTTCGTTTAGTGGGCCGATTACATTTCAAAATGCCAAAATGCCGAAACACGTAGCAGCCAACATTCCGTTGGAAAATATTCTAATCGAAACGGATTGTCCGTATTTGACGCCTGAGCCTTTTCGCGGAAAGCGCAATGAGTCGTCATATGTGGGCTATGTGGCAGAGGAGATTGCACGGCTTCGTGGAATGTCATTAGATGAGGTTAAGCGAATTACGACAGATAATGCGCTGCGTCGTTTTGGATTGAAGTTTAGCACAGAATAGAGCTGAATGTGGTGTTTACTGAAGAGTTAGTAGTGAAAGAAATAATAGTTGTTGAAGGTCGTGAGGATACTGCAGCGGTTCAGCGTGCGGTAAAGGCAGAAACGATTGAGACACGTGGCTCGGCATTAAATGAAGAGACGATTGGAATGATACGTCAGGCGCAAGCGCTTCGCGGGGTGATAGTATTCACCGACCCTGACTTTCCGGGGGAGAAAATCCGGAAACAGATTAGCGAGGCGGTGCCTGGCGTTAAGCATGCATTTATCACACAAGCTGAAGCAAGAGGCAAAAAAGACCTCGGCGTTGAGAATGCTTCGGTTCGCACGATTCGACGAGCACTCACCGCCGCAAAGGCAGAGTGGACTGAGGAGATGTCGGAATTAATTTCCTGGGAAATGCTTGTTGATGCCGGTTTAATCGGTGAGGCGGATTCACGTAGCAAGCGGATTAAACTTTGTGAGTCGCTTGGAATTGGCTATTGCAATGGTAAGCAACTATATAAGCGTTTGCGAATGTTCCGGATTGAGCGCGAACAATTTAAAAGGGCGATAGAGGAGGCTAATCGGACATGATGAGAGATGTTTCAAGTGTTGCGGAGGTTAATCGACTGTTAAAAAGCAGAGGTTTAAAGCCGTGCAAGAGTTTAGGACAGAACTTCCTCGTTGATTCTAACCTTTTGACGAAGATTGTTGCAGCTGCAGACATCGATGAAAAAACCGGTGTAATTGAGATTGGTCCCGGTCTTGGTGCTTTAACCGATAAGCTATTAGAAAAGGCCGGCAAAGTGGTTGCGATTGAGATAGATCGAGAGCTGGCAGCGCTGCTGCGGGAACGATATGAGGGAGAAAATCGGCTCACAATTCTCGAACAAGATATTCTTACGAGCTCGCTAGAACAAATTATCGAGATTGAGCTTAAAGACTATAAAAAATTAAAAGTAGTTGCTAATTTACCTTATTACATAACGAGTCCGATTATTATAAAGCTCCTCGAAGAGAATATTCACTTTGATTCGCTAACGCTGATGGTGCAAAAAGAAGTTGCCGAGCGATTAACCGCAAGTCTCGGAAATAAAGAGTATGGCAGCTTAACAGTGTTTGTTAATTATTATGCTGATGTTAAGATAGCGTTTAATGTGTCTCGCAATGTTTTTGTACCGAAACCGGAGGTTGACTCGGCGATAATACAGTTGATGCCACACCGGGAAAAGCCGTTTCGCCCGGTTGATGAGCAATTATTTTTCTCGACGTTACGGGCAGGCTTTCGCCATCGTCGGAAGACACTTACGAACAACCTGATTATGGAGTTTGCTGGAGATTTGTCGCGTGAAGAGATTAATGAAGTTTTGGGAGCGGTGTCGATCGACGGAATGAGACGAGCGGAGACGCTTTCGCCGGCGGAGTTTGTCAAACTGGCGGATGGACTTAGTACAGCTTTGTTTGGGAAATGAGCAGATTGAGCGATATATGTTTTTATAAAAATAAATTTAAGATTGAAAATGAAAAAATATATTGACAGTTGCTTCAAGGATTGCTATTATATAGGTTTTGCTTGACAAAACGCGCTATTCATGCTACATTTAGGCTCTACAAGGGAGGTAGGTTAGATGGCGCCAAAGGATTCATTAGGAGCAATAAAAGAGAACTTAGATCGTTTCATTGGCGAAAAAATCGTACTTAAAGCTAACGGTGGCCGCAAGCGCATCATTGAGCGAGTCGGAGTACTGGAAGAGACATATCCTTCGGTTTTTATCATCAAGTTAGATGAGGAAAACCATGCGTTTGAAAGGGTTTCGTATAGCTATGCAGATATACTTACTTCGACTGTCGAGTTGACGATTTTTAAGGATGACGAGAAGTTTTTAATTAATAGTAATTGTATATAGAAATAGAGCTGCCATGGTTCTATTTTTTTTGTTTCCATAAATAGGCCAATGATGGTAATATATAAGCATGATAGGCAATGAGACTCTCATGCCGAAGCGGGTGGGTAGATTGAAGATCTGGGAGAAGGCACCAGCCAAGATTAATTTAACGCTTGATGTGCTTGGTAAACGCGAAGATGGTTTTCATGAAGTTGAAATGATAATGACGATGGTTGATCTGGCGGATCGGATTTCCTTTGAGGAATGTGAGGATGGACAGATTGCGCTTGAGACAAATTCGGCGTTCATACCGACAGATGAACGCAACATAGTTTATAAAGCAGCTCAACTGTTACGTGATGAGCTATCGATCGATAAAGGGGTACATATTTTTCTCGACAAAAAAATACCGATCGCCGCCGGTCTTGGCGGTGGGAGTAGCGATGCTGCGGCAACGTTGCGCGGTTTAAATAATTTATGGCAACTTAATCTCACGGTGACGCAGTTACAGGAGTATGGAGCTAAACTTGGCTCCGATGTTCCTTTCTGTGTGGCGGGCGGAACGGTAATCGCTCGTGGCCGAGGTGAGCTGTTAGAGCAATTACCACCTATGCCTGCGGGGTGGATTTTGTTGGCTAAACCTTCGGTAAACGTCTCAACAAGAGTGGTTTACGGCAAATTAGATTACCGGCAGATTGAAGTTCACCCAGAGACGGAGAAGATGCGTGAGGCGATTGTTGCTAATGATTTGGGAGAGGTGGCGGGACTGCTTTGTAATGTTCTGCAGCCGGTGACTTTTTCACTATATCCGGAGGTGGCGGAGCTTGCTTCACAGATGGAGGAGTATGGAGTCGATAATTTAGTTATGTCGGGGAGCGGGCCAACGCTTTATACTTTGAGCGCGAGGGAGACTGGGTTGTATCGAATTTATAATGCTTTGCGAGGATTTTGTGAGGAAGTATATATGGTTAGGCTGCTGAGATAAATGGTGTGACCAAGGAGTGACTTGATTGCGGTTGTAGCTGATACATAAATAGTTTATTAAAAATAAAGGAAATATCATGTATATCGAGAAAATGTTATAGAGAGAAAATTACTAATAGCTGGATAGAATTAACATGTTCGATCAAAGATTCTACTAGAAAAGGTGGTGATATCTAATGGAAATTACAGACGTAAGACTTCGTAAGGTTAATACGGAGGGGCGGATGCGTGCGATTGCGTCGATTACAATCGACAATGAATTTGTAGTTCATGATATCAGGGTTATCGATGGTAACAATGGTATGTTCGTAGCAATGCCAAGCAAAAGAACACCTGATGGTGAGTTTCGCGACATAGCTCACCCAATCTCTTCGTCAACAAGAGAAAAAATTCAGGCAGCTGTACTTGAAGAATACGCAAGAACAGATGACGACGTCGAAGCAGCTGATGTTGAACCGATTGATGAAGCTGAGTAGAAATTGAACGGTAGAAGCATAGTCTAGATTTTGCACTAATATATTTTATCCAGATATTATTCATTAATTGCTTTTATCCTATAAGAGACAGAGATGGAGTAAAAAAAGCGGAGTAAGGAACTAGCGAATGGGCATCCGATATGGCGGATGCCTGTTTTTATGTTATAATATGTAATAAAGTGAAGCGTAATGGGGGTATTGTGCTTGAAGATATATTCGATAGTTTTGGCGGCAGGTCAAGGCGTAAGAATGAAGTCGAAAACTCCGAAGGTACTGCATGAGGTTGCGGGTCTTCCGATGATTAGCCATGTGTTAGCACGGCTTACTGAGCTTGAGGTGGATCGAAAGATTGTGGTTGTCGGTGTTGGTCAAGAGTTGGTTCGCGCAAAGTTGGGTGATGCTTGCGAATATATAGAGCAGAAGGAACAGCTGGGTACAGCCCATGCAATTATGCAAGCCAAAAGCTTGCTTGCCGGAGCAGAGGGTCTAACGCTCGTTATCTGCGGGGATACACCTTTGATAACAACGGAAAGTTTAGCAGCTCTGATTGAGAAGCATAAGAGTGAGGGAGCTGCGGCAACGATCTTGACGGCGATTGTCGATAAACCGACTGGCTATGGAAGGATAATTCATGGTGAAACGGGTCTTGTTGTTGGAATTGTTGAGGAGAGCGAGGCAACTGAGACTGAGCGCGCTGTTAAGGAGATTAATTCAGGTGTTTATTGTTTCGATAACCGCCTCTTGTTCGATGGACTAAGCGAGATTAAAAATGACAACCGCAAGGGAGAATACTATTTGACTGATATGATTGAGATTCTACGCAAGCGCGGGGCAAAGGTGTGCACTTACTGCACGAGCAACCTACACGAAATTCACGGAGTGAACGACCGGGTTGCCCTGGTGCGTGCTAATCGGATTATGCGTTGGCAAATTAACCACGAGCACCTGCTAAATGGGGTAACGATATTAGATCCTTTGAGTACATATATAGAAGCCAATGTTCAGATTGGACAAGATACGACAATTTATCCTAACTGCTATATTACGGCGGGGACAGTAATCGGCGAGGATTGTTCAATTGGACCTTTCGCTTATATTCGACCGGGAACAGTGATTGGTGACCACGTGAAGATTGGTGATTTTGTGGAGTTGAAAAACTCGACTGTAGGCTCCGGCACTAAGATACCGCATCATGCATACATTGGAGATTCGGATGTTGGTAAGTGTGTAAACGTTGGCAGTGGAACAATAACGGTGAACTATAATGGCTTTGTCAAGCGTCGCGTGAAGATTGGTGACCGTGCATTTATTGGTTGTAACTCGAACCTGATTGCACCGGTGGAAATTGGCGAGGATGCATATATAGCCGCGGGTTCAACGATAACGGAAGATGTTGATGAGGGCGCTTTTGCGATTGCGCGGATGAAACAGGAAAACAAGAAGGGTTATGCGAAAAAGCTAAAAGAAAAACATGGAGGAAAATGTGATGGCGAATAATATTCTAAATCTTAAGGTCTTTACCTGCAACGCTAATCGAGGGTTAGCTGAGGAGATAGTCGCAATAATGGGTATTCCGTTAGGTGATTCGCAAGTTTCGCGTTTTAGCGATGGTGAAATTCGTGTTAAAGTCAATGAGAGTGTTCGCGGTGCGGACATTTTTATTGTGCAGCCAACCAGTGCACCGGCAAATGACAATTTGATGGAGCTATTGATTATGGTTGATGCAATGAAACGGGCTTCTGCGGGAAGTATCAATGTTGTTATGCCGTACTATGGTTACGGGCGTCAGGACCGTAAAGCCGGTGCACGCGATCCGATAACCGCAAAGTTAATCGCCAACCTGATTGAAACGGCGGGAGTTGATCGCCTAATCACGATGGACCTACATGCGACGCAAATTCAGGGCTTCTTTGATATTCCGGTTGATCATCTGCTTGGCGTGCCAATTATTGCTGACCACTTGTTGCAGAAAAAGATTGAGGATGTCGTTGTTGTATCGCCTGACCATGGTGGGGCGACGAGGGCAAGATTGTTAGCTGAACGGTTGAAAGCTCCGATTGCAATTATTGATAAAAGACGTCCGGATGCAAATATCGTAGAGATTATGAATATTGTTGGGGATGTAAATGGACGAAATGTGATATTGATCGATGATATTATTGATACTGCAGGTACGCTTGTACAGGCGGCTGACGCACTTACGGATGCAGGAGCGAAAGAGATTTATGCGACTTGTACTCACCCGGTGTTGTCGGGACCGGCAATTGAAAGGCTTGCTGAGTCGCGGATTAAGGGTTTAGTTGTAACCAATTCGATTCCACTGCCTGCTGAAAAACAGATCGGCATGATTGAGGTTCTGTCAATTGCACCGTTGATTAGTGAGGCGATTCTGCGGATACATAATCAACTGTCGGTTAGCAAGCTCTTTGATTAGAAAATATGAGGTGATTGTTAGGTGAGTTGGCAGAAGCTAAAGGCTAAATATCAGGCAGAACGTAAGGCAGTAGGAACTGAAGGTGTAAAAATGATTGTGGGCTTGGGTAATCCAGGTCCGCGCTATGAAAATACACGCCATAATATTGGGTTTCAAGTAATTGATCAGCTACGTGATGACCTTGGTGAGAGTTACACGATTACGATGCGCAGTAAATTTGATGCGATGATTTACGAGCTACGCCACAAGGGTGAGCTGGCTGTGTTAGTTAAGCCGCTGAATTATATGAATCGCTCCGGCCAGTCGGTTGTCAAAGCTGTGCGTTGGTACAAGCCGGAGCTGGAAGATATTATTGTTGTTCACGATGATATTGACCTGCCAACCGGCAAGGTGCGGTTTCGTGAACAAGGTGGTGCAGGTGGGCACAATGGCGTGTCGTCGATTATTAGCCATTTGGGTACAGATCAGTTCAAACGCGCCAAAATAGGCATTGCTCGCCCATATAGTGAGGATGTTGTTTCACATGTGTTGACGCCTTTCGGTAAAGAGGAGCGCGAACTGGTGGGTGCCGGCGTATTGCAGGTAAGCGAGGCGCTTGTTAAATGGCTTGATGGAGAAGACTTTATAATGCTGATGAATCGTTATAATTGACAGATGCAGATACAAGTTAGAATAAATATAATGTGCAGCTTTACCACTTGTTGGTTAAAGCTTATTTGTGTGAAAGGAGTAAATTCGGTTCATGGAAAATTTGATGCAGCGATTGGCGAGCGGAACTGAATATCGAGAGCTTGTAGCCGGCTTAGGAGAGGGGCTATCTGAGCAGCTGGTGACCGGTCTAACAAGCTCTGCTAAGAGTTTATTGATTGCAACGCTCTTTAAAAAAGAACTGAGTAAATATAATCAGTCAGTTGTCCTGTTAACGAATAATTTGCTACAGGCACAGAGATTGCAGGACGACTTAATTGAGCTGCTCGGGAACGAGCAGGCTTTAATTTTCCCGGATAATGAGTTAGCGCAACAGGATGTTTTTGCTGCCAGCACCGAGCTGTTAGAGGACAGGATGCGCGTGTTGGTCGGAATGGCTACAGGGGTACGTGCAGTCTATATAATCCCCTATGCTGCAGCAAAACGGCCCCTGATTAGCAGCGCTGAATTGAACGAGTCGTTGCAATGGTTACGAGTGGGCGACGAGTTAGATTTAGATAGGCTGCTCTACCGCTTGGTAGCACAAGGCTATGAGCGGACGGAAATGGTTGAGCGCAAAGGCGAGTTTAGTCTGCGTGGCGGGATACTCGATCTGTTTCCTTTGACGGAAGAGCAGCCGGTACGGGTGGAGCTATTTGACACAAAAGTTGAATCGATTAGATCTTTTAATATAGTAGATCAGCGCTCAATTGCCACAATTGACCGAGCATTGATTACTCCGGTTTATGAGAAGGCAAGTAGCAAGAGTGACGTAAGTATTATGGACTATCTGCCGAAAAGTTCACTTGTTGTTCTTGATGAGCCACGCAGAATTTATGAGGCGTCTAAACAGCAGTTTGAGTCTGAGACTGATGAGAATAATTTATTTAGTTATGAGGAACTGTTAACGAAAAGCAAGCAACAACGAGTACTGTTTACGTTATTTACAAGCAGAACTCCTTATAGTTCACCAACAAGAATCATTAATTATATTACGCATGAGCTGAGCAACTATCACGGTCAAGTTGAACTTCTGCAGGATGACCTTAAACGGTGGCAAGGAGCAGGTTATGATATATTTTTCTTGGCGGCCGATGAGGAGCGAAAAAAAAGAATTGATCGGCTGTTAGCAGATGTATTTACATCAAGTCACATTATGCGCGGGAACATGCGCGGAAACCTAAAGAATGGGTTCATTATTTCTTCAGTGAATTTAGTCGTAATTACCGAGGGAGAGTTGTTCCTACGACAACAGAGAAAGCTGCGTGCTGTCGATAAAGCTACTGCGGCAGAAAGAATCCGCAGCTATAGTGAATTAAAAGCCGAAGATTATGTCGTACACGTTAACCATGGCATTGGTGTGTTTAAGGGTGTTGTAACCCGTGAGTTTGCAGGTACACACAAAGATTACCTGCAGATAAAATATGCGAAGGATGATGTGCTGTTCGTACCAACAGACCAACTCGGTTTGGTACAAAAATATGAAGGCGGCGAAGGCAATCGTCCAAAGATATATACATTAAGTGGCGGCGATTGGAAGCGAGTTAAGAACCGCGTTAAATCGTCTGTAATGGATATTGCGGAGGATCTAATCAAACTTTACGCTGCAAGGGAAGCAACTGTGGGGTTTGCTTTTCCTGCCGACACTGAATATCATAAAGAGTTTGCTGCAATGTTCCCATACGAAGAAACGCAAGGGCAGACGCAGGTAATTGAGGAAATTAGTGAAGACATGGAACGTAAACGACCGATGGACCGTCTGCTGTGCGGTGACGTTGGTTATGGAAAGACAGAGGTAGCAATCCGAGCAGCCTTTAAGGCGGTTTATGGTGGTAAGCAGGTAGCCTTTCTGGTACCGACGACGATATTAGCTCAGCAGCATTTTAATACTTTTACTGAGCGCTTACAGGACTATCCAATAAAAATTGCGGTAATCAGCCGTTTCACGAAGCGCGGTGAGCAGGCACGTATCCTGAAACAATTAGCTCAAGGAACAATTGATATTATAATCGGCACTCATCGGTTGTTGTCGAAAGATATCAGTTTTAAAGATATCGGTTTAATCATTGTTGATGAGGAGCAGAAGTTTGGAGTTCAACATAAGGAGCGAATTAAACAGCTACGCACCAATATTGATGTCCTGACTCTTACGGCGACACCGATACCACGGACACTTCATATGTCGATGGTAGGAATTCGCGATTTATCAATTATAGAAACTCCGCCGGAAAATCGTTACCCAGTGCAGACTTATGTTCTTGAATATAATGATGCGCTTGTCCGAACTGCTATTGAGAAGGAACTGGCACGGGGAGGGCAGGTCTATTTTCTTCATAATCGTGTTAGCTCAATTGAGAGATTTGCGATTAGAATCCGTAGTTTAGTGCCTGAGGCACGTGTAGCCGTAGCTCATGGTCAGATGCCCGAATCGGAACTTGAAGCGATTATGCTTGATTTCTTGGCGGGTGATTATGATGTGTTGGTAACGACTACGATTATTGAATCAGGGGTTGATATACCTAATGTGAACACATTAATAATTACTGATGCTGACAAGATGGGGCTATCACAACTCTATCAATTACGAGGACGAGTTGGCCGCTCTAGTCGAGTCGCCTATGCATATTTCACCTACCAAAAGGATAAGGTACTAACCGAAATAGCAGAGAAACGTTTGCTGGCAATTAAAGAATTCACCGAGCTTGGTTCGGGTTTTAAAATTGCGATGCGTGATTTGGCGATTCGTGGTGCCGGTAACCTGCTCGGCGCCGAACAAAGTGGCTACATCAACTCCGTCGGTTTCGAGCTCTACAACCAGTTGCTGAGTGAAGCAGTAGCGGAGTTGAAGCAAACGAGCAAACCTGCGGTGGTAGTCGAGCCGGTAATCGATCTGCCGATCGATGCGTATTTGCCGGACACCTTTATCAGCGATCAGATGCAGAAGATCGAAATGTATAAACGATTTACTAACATTCGCGAGGTAGGAGAGGCAGATGAGTTGGCGGCGGAACTCGGTGATCGCTTTGGGCGACTGCCGCAATCGGTGGAGAATTTACTTGCAATTACGCGTATTAAAACATATCTTTATAAATATGAAGTTGAAAGTATGACAGAGCAAGAAAAAGAAGTTATAATAAAAATAAGCGCGAGTCAGAATGAATTAATTGACGGCGCTAAATTGTATTCGATGGCGAATAGCTTTGGGCGTCCCGTTAAGCTGTCATCGCATGGGCAATTGAGAATTGCGATTAATAACGAACGCATGAAGATGCAGGATACATTGTTGATGCTTGAGGATTTTCTTGAGCAATATGAAGGGATAATACGTAAAAAGGGGAATTAATTGATGAAAAATTTACAGAGATTTGGGCTATTATTGCTTGCGGTTGTTTTAATTTTTACGCTGACTGCTTGCGGTGACAAGAAAAATGGTGTAGATGATAACGCTGTTATTGCAAAATTTGATGGCGGCGAGGTAACAAAAAAGGATTTCGATACATATATGGGTATCGCTTATTTCTTTGATCCTACGCTAAAACAATATTTGAACACAGTAGATGAGGAGCAACAGATAGCTGTTTTTGATGCTTATCTTGGAGCATATATTGGCGAACGTTATCTGGCTAACCAGCTTGCTGACAGCAAAGACCTCGAGAAAAAGGCTGAAAACACACTTAAAATTTTCAAGGATAAAATGATTGACCAGCTTGGTAGTTCTAAAAACTACAACGATGCACTAAAAGCAGAGAAAATTACGGGTGATGACCTATTAGACTATATGGTTCGTTATTATAAGGCGGAAGAATATCTTGTAAGCAAGGCTTACAACGAAAACAAGGAAATATTTTCGATTGCTACAGTGAGCCATATCCTAATTGGAAAGGATAGCCGTACAGACGATGAAGCGAAAACACTTGCACAAGAATTACTTAATCAATTGAAAGCCGGTGCAGATTTTGCCGACTTAGCGAGAGAGTACACAGATGACGAGGGTAGTAAAGATAGTGGCGGGGTGTACGAAGATGTTCCGGTGGCTATCTGGGTTCCTGGGTTTATGGAAGCTGCGATAAATCTTCCGGTTGGCGAGCTAAGCGAACTGGTGAAAACTGACTATGGATATCACATTATTAAGGTACTTAAACGCGAGTTACCAGAATTAAAGGACGTTACTGATGATGGCAGAAATATTGTTTTCTCAAGTGCTTATACAGATTTTATTACCGACGAGTTAGAGAAAATACTTAGATAGCATTGAAAAGCAGGGAGACCTGCTTTTTTTTGTACCTATATACTGGTATAATGTGTAAAGTGTTTAAATATTATGGAGAGAGGGTTGTGAATGGGTTCGAGAAGCAAATCGTTTATAACGGGTGCAGCTATTCTGGCTGCCGCTTCGCTGATTTCTAAACTACTTGGCGCAATCTATCGCATCCCTTATCAGAACATTGTTGGCGATGTTGGTTTGGCTGCTTACAATAAGGTATATCCGTTATACAGCATTCTGCTTATCGTTGCGACAGCCGGTTTTCCGCTGGCGATTTCAAAAATCGTTGCGGAGCGTTTAACACTCGGTGACAAATTAGGCGCTCGCCGCATCCTTACAACATCAATATATGTGTTGACGATTTCCGGAGTGCTGTTTTTCCTAATGCTGTTCTTTGGGGCAGGGTTCATTGCGCGCTTGATGGGAAATCCTGAATTAACGATTGTAATCAAAAGCGTTTCTTTTGCGCTTCTAATCGTGCCTGTAATGGCAGCAATCCGCGGGTTTTACCAAGGCCACCAGTACATGGTTCCAACCGCTTACTCTCAGGTAATTGAACAGATTATTCGTGTTATTACGATTCTATTTTTATCATATTTCTTTATTGAACATGGTTATAGCATTTACTATGCTGCAGCCGGTGCGACATTCGGTGCTTTTACCGGCGGAATTTTCGGTATTATCTTGTTATTGTTTTTCTGGACAAAGACGGCGAAGATTACTGACGAGATAGCAGCGGAGGCAATTGAGCCATATAAAGGAAAGCAAGATAGTCGCAAAGTGATTGTTGAAAAGTTGCTATACTACTCAATTCCGATAGCGCTGGGTTCGATTTTCTTGCCGTTATTAGGTTTAGTTGATTCTTTTACTGTTTCGAATATATTAAAACAGGCGATACTCAAATCTGAGTACCTATTCGCGGTATATCTGAAAGCACAGACCTTGACAGACTTTACTGAGTACTGGTTCGGCATTTACTCACGCGGGCAGGCGCTGGTGCAGTTTGCGGCGTTCTTTGCGACTGCGCTTGCAATCGCTTTGGTGCCATCGATAACTGAGAGCAAGGTTAAGGATGATATGGTTTCGGTGAATCGACGTTCGGAGCTGGCGCTGAGGATTACACTGATGCTTGGTTTGCCGGCAGCGGTGGGTATTATCGCACTTGCGCGGCCAATCAATATACTGCTCTACAAAGACGGCATCGGCTCAACAACGATTGTGATCTACGCACTGGTGATTATCTTTTCAACTTTGTTCGTGACATCGGCGGGCATATTGCAAGGGTTAGGGCAAGTTATGTTGCCTGCCAAACATTTATTTATCGGGATTTTCGTTAAGGTTATTTTAAATATAATATTAGTGTTCTACTATGGAATTAACGGAGCGGTTATGGCAACGATCATTGCTTATCTAGTTGCTTCGTGGCTCAATTTGTATGCGCTTCGTAAGAATATTAGTTTGCGGTTATCATGGAGCAGTTTCTTTATTAAGCCGATCGTTGCATCGGTGATAATGGGTGTGCTTGTCTATCTGACACGAATCGGGTTGATTTATGTGTTGGAGCCATTTGTTACATCAGGTCGGATTTTGATGCTCTATGTTACGCTGGTTTCAATTGTAGTAGGCGTTGTGGTGTATGGTATAAGTCTGTTTACGACCGGCTCGCTGACAAGAAGTGACCTTGCATATATACCCGGCTATGGTAAGAAGCTGATAAAAATTACTGAGAAATTACGCATTCTCAGAGATTAGGATGACGTTGGATGAAAAAGCAGATAACAGTTGTTGGCCTGGGTTCGGGTGATGAGAACCGTTTATCTTTAGGGGTGTTTAGAAAGTTAGTTTCTGGCATACCGGTTTATTTGCGGACAGCTGAGCACCCGGTAGTTTCTTTTTTGCAGGGCGAAGGTGTGAATTTAATAAGCTTTGACCATATGTATCAGGCGACGACGGAGTTTACCGAGGTCTATCAGAATATTGTTAATGAGCTGATCAGTGAAGTAACAAAGGTCAAGGAACTTATCTATGCTGTTCCCGGTCACCCTTTGGTTGCGGAGCAGACGGTTAGAATGTTGTATGCGGCAGCAGCTGAGAAGGGAATTGCCGTACATGTGCTGGGCGGCGAGAGTTTTATTGACACTTTCTTTGAGCGAATGTTGATTGATCCAATCGATGGATTTACGGTGTTAAACGGCGAGCGGTTACGAGCTGGTGAACTGCATTCGAATATTAATACGCTGGTAGCACAAGTCTATAATCAATTAATAGCTTCACATGTGAAGCTGGCCTTAATGGAATATTATCCTGACGACTATGTTGTTTATATCGTTGAAAATCTTGGAATTCCCGAGTTAGAGCGAGTTACCGGGTTGCCAATTTTTGAGTTGGATCGTGAGTCAGGGCGATTCCACAATTTAAGTTCTGTGCTGGTGCCACGTAATCAAGAGCCTTTATTAATCAAACGAGATCTTAATCAGCTATTGGAGTTGATTCGAATACTGCGAGGACCGGATGGGTGCCCATGGGATCGGGTGCAGACGCACCAATCGATTCGCAAGAATTTAATTGAAGAAACCTATGAGTTAGTTGAAGCAATTGATCATCAAGATTTTGACGAGATGCTGGAGGAGTTGGGTGATGTTTTCCTACAAGTGATTTTGCACTCACTGCTGGCAGAGGACAAAGGTTACTTTGATTTTCATGATGTTATTGAAGAGTTGATGCGCAAGCTGATTCGCCGTCATCCGCATGTATTTGGTGATGCGGTTGCCGGTCAAGAAGAAGAGGCGCGGGCAGAATGGGAACGTATCAAAGCTCAGGAAAATGTTGAAGGCGGAATGCAACGCACATCAGTGCTTGACGGGGTGCCGCTTGATTTGCCTGAAACTTATAAAGCATACAAACTGCAAAAAAAAGCAGCCGGAGTAGGTTTCGATTGGAGTGAAGTAGAGTCAGTTTATGATAAGATAAAAGAAGAGTTGACTGAGGTTAGTCAAGCAACAGGGGGGCAACTGACGAACGAAATTGGAGACCTTTTGTTTGCAGTGGTAAACTTAGCAAGATTTTACAAGGTTGATCCCGAGGAAGCGTTAGCAGCTACTAATCGAAAATTCGTACAGCGGTTCAAACATATAGAAGAGGTGTTAAATGAGCGGGGGATCCCGTTAGCTGAGGCGGGGCTCGAATTAATGGATGTACTTTGGGAAGAAGCAAAACAAGCGGAATAGTGGTGATCTAATGAGAATTGATAAATTTTTGAAGGTATCGAGAATCATCAAGCGTAGAACGGTGGCCAAGGAGTTGACCGACAATGGGCGCGCACGGATTAATGGACGCGTCGCTAAGGCGAGTAGCGAGGTTGCTATTGGCGATGTTATAACATTGATGCTTGGTGGTAAGGAACTTAGAGTACGCGTGAAAGAGATTGTTGATACTACTAAAAAAGAAGAAGCGTTAAATATGTATGAGGTTATTGGAGAGGAATAAGATGAAAAAAGAGACGACCGGCATTTTTAGAAAAGCAAGGATTAGACTTGCAATCATTGCTCTGCTGGCGTTTAGTATCTGGGTTGCTTGGACGTTGCTTGGTCAATGGGCGGATATACGCGAGACGCAAAAGCAGATTGAGGCCATGCGCGCTCAGGAAGAACGGATACTAAGCGAAAAGAGTCGTCTTGAGCGTGAGAAGATTCTACTACACAATTATGATTATATTGCTGAGATTGCACGCGAGTATTATTTCTTATCAAAACCGGATGAGATTATTATTATATCGCCGGATGAGAGATAATTATATTGACTTTAAGCGATTTTATTATGTATAATCTCTTTAATCTCTTGATTATCAATAATTCTAAGGAGGAACTTTTTATTTATGTCAATTGAGATTGGCAGTACACATGTGGGCAAGGTTACAGGCATAACAGATTTTGGAGCTTTTATTGAGCTGGCAACAGGTGAGACTGGATTAGTCCATATTTCGGAAATAGCAGATAGCTATGTTAAGGATATTAATGATCACCTAAAATTAGACGAGACTGTAACTGTGCGCGTAATTAATATTGAAAAGAATGGCAAAATAGGCCTGTCCTTGAAGACGCAAAAGGAGGGTACGGAGAATACAACGCGTTCGGAGCGTAAACCGCAGCGACATAGTGGACCGCGTTCATCTTCGAAACAGCCGCCGCGTGAGGTTGCACAGGTCTTTGATGATAAAATTAATCAATTTCTTCGAGACAGCGAAGAGCGACTATCAAATCTTAGAAAGAATACAGATTCTAAAAGAGGCGGTAGGGGAGCAAAGCGCGGTTAAAGCGGTTGACAGAGTATAGCGGTTATATTATACTTACTTTCGTTGACTAAGCGCGAATAATCGTCTAGTCACTGTGGCGGTGTAGCTCAACTGGCTAGAGCGTGCGGTTCATACCCGCAAGGTTGGGGGTTCAATTCCCTCCGCCGCTACCATAGAACATCTATCCGAACCTGATGGTTCGGTTTTTTTATTATTGTTGCAATAGTTATGCGGAAAGCATATAATTTAGTAAACTTAACTAAATTATATGGGAGATATTATGAAACATAAAAAATTATCATTTAAAATTGGGATGGGTCTTTTGATAGGTTCAGTTTTAATTTTTATTGTCCCAATTACTGTACCATTTAGCCCATTAGCCGGAGCTCTTAAGGCTACAATTATTACCGGCAGTATTATTGCTGCGGAGGGAATGTTTTGGATAGGGGCTGTCCTTGTTGGCAAAGAGGTAGCGGGAAAGTTTTTAGGATACTTTAACCCAAAAAACTGGCGAAAAAGTGTAAGGAGCAAATTTGATGACGAGTAAGAATATTGCAGAACAAATTAATCGCACAATAGAGGAGATTTGGATTGCGCTTGAGACCAAGGAACGTAACCATTCTAAGTTTAAGTTAAATGGACAGCAGTTTGTTTTACTTACTTTGATTATTCATCATCCGTCTTCAACACCTTCAGAATTGGCAGAAAAGATGAATGTGAGTAAAAGTGCAATTAGTCAACAATTATTGCGGTTGGAAAACGAGAAGTACATCATAAGAAAACAGAATAGCAATGATCGCCGTGGTTACACGGTTGACCTGGGTGAGAAAGGACTTCTCTACCAAAAGGAAGAAGAAGAGTTCCAAAAGAAAATTTCTTATATATATAATAGTAGTTTATCTGCAGAAGAATTAGCCAATATGTTGACTACATTACAGAAGTTATTAAAAGTGCTTCTATGATATAATACATTAACCTAAAAGCATTACAGTAGATGGAGTTGTAAACTTTGTTAAAAACGACGTTAAATACAATTAATCGTGAGCAGCTGATAACGAGCAAAGATCCGCTGGTTGTTGCTGTTTCCGGTGGTCCGGATTCAATGGTATTGCTTGATGTACTAATGAAACTTACCGATAACCGTTTAATCGTTGCACATTTAAATCATCAGTTCCGTGGTGATGACGCGAGAGCGGATGCTGATTTTGTTCGTGCTGAAGCTAACAAAAGAGGACTTGAGTGTGTTGTTCGTGAAATCGATGTTCCGAGCGAGATGGAGCGCTCGGGTATGGGTGCACAGGAAACAGCACGAAGCGTGCGTTATCAATTTTTGTATGAGGTGGCGCGTGAGCATGGCGCGATGGGTGTAGCGTTTGGGCATAATGCAGATGATCAAGCGGAGACAGTGCTAATGCGTATTATTCGTGGAACAGGTATGTATGGTTTAACCGGGATCCCCTATAAGCGTCAACACGAAGGATTGTTACTAATTCGACCGTTACTTGATGTAAGCCGAGCGGAGATTATGGAGTATATTGAGACACATGGAGTAGAGTATGTTGTGGACAGAAGCAATCTATCTACTAAATATTTTCGCAACTTGACGCGATTAGAGATTATGCCGTTTCTTGAACAGTATAATCCGCAATTGGGTACCAGCTTGCGACAATTAGCGTTAATTGCTCGTGACGAGAATAGTTTCTTGGATGATTGCGCTAACTCCTTTATTGAACAGTCAGTAAAGCGTGAAGGCAGCTCGATTTTGCTTGATGTTCGAAGATTTGTTGTGTTAGGTACTGCTCTGCAGCGGAGAGTGGTTCATTTGTTACTCAAGGAGTATCGCTTGCGTCAAGAGACAACTTATCAGAGCATTGAGGATGTGATTAAGCTCGCATTACAGATACATCCATCTAAGTCACTTGATTTGTCCGGTTTGAGAGTTTATCGCGAATATCACAACCTTGTATTCAAAAGAGAGTCTAACGAGGATAGAGATGGTTATAGTTATAAATTAGCAATTCCGTCAGAAACATATATAGAAGAGATTGATAAAAAGATTAGAATATATACAAGCCAAAAGAGGCAGCAGGCAGAGGATGGACTTGAGATTTTTGACTTTGCAAAAATTGGTGCAGAGCATATAACGGTTCGTTCGCGTCAACCCGGCGATCGGCTGGAGCCGCTTGGTTTGGATGGAAGCACTAAACTAAAGGATCTTTTTATCAATCGGAAGATTACTCTGGCAGAAAGAGAACGCCAACCTGTTATTGAGGATGGTGAAGAAATCTTATGGCTGCCGGGAATTAGGCGTTCACGACATGCTTTGGTTGATGAAAATACAGCTGTGTATTTGTATATTAAGCTGATATAATATAAACTTATAATCCAACAATAGGATTACATTTCATAAGAAAAACTCTATTGTTATAAGGTTTTCTTTTTGATACAATACAATAGTATTGCATGAGGAGGAGTAGCATGAAGTTCATATCTAAAAGCACGGGATTTTATCTGATATTATTGCTTGTGATTATCGGACTTGTAAGTTTTCTTGCAAGCCCGGGCACAACGGTTGATCAGATATCCTATACACAATTTCAAAAAGAATTAGAAGCCGGAAAATATAGCGAAATCACTGTAAACCCGGTTGGATTAACTTACAGTGTTGAGGCGACATATAGTGATGGATCTGGTAGAAAGGTAACCAGCGTTGCTCCGTTTAGTGAGGCATCGCTATTAGAGTTAACTGAAAATAAAGGTATAGTGGTATCGTTTGTTGAGCAGCAGAAAACATCTGTATGGGCGACGTTATTAACTACGATGATTCCACTTATCATTATCTTTATTTTGTTTTTCTTTTTAATTAGTCAGACTCAGGGTGGCGGCAACAAGGTAATGAATTTCGGTAAAAGCCGCGCCAAGCTCTACCAAGAAGAAAAGAAAAAGGTAACATTCCAAGATGTTGCCGGCGTTGATGAAGAGAAGGAAGAACTTGAGGAACTTGTTGATTTTCTTCAAGATCCACGTAAATATATGACATTAGGAGCTAAAATTCCAAAGGGTGTCCTATTGGTTGGCCCTCCGGGAACAGGTAAAACATTGCTTGCTCGTGCTGTCGCCGGTGAGGCGGGAGTTCCTTTCTATAGTATCAGCGGGTCAGACTTTGTTGAGATGTTTGTTGGTGTCGGTGCATCAAGGGTTCGTGATTTATTTGATAATGCCAAGAAAAACGCACCTTGTATTATTTTTATTGATGAGATTGATGCTGTTGGACGTCAGCGTGGAGCCGGCCTTGGTGGCGGTCATGATGAACGCGAACAGACACTGAACCAATTGTTGGTTGAGATGGATGGATTCGGCGATAATGAAGGAGTTATTATTATTGCGGCGACTAACCGTGCTGATATACTGGATCCGGCTTTGCTACGCCCGGGTCGTTTCGACCGTCATATCTATGTAGATCGTCCGGATGTTAGAGGCCGCGAGCAGATTCTCAAGGTTCATGCTCGTAATAAACCGCTTGCAAAGGATGTTGATTTTACGGTTATCGCAAGAAGAACACCGGGATTTACCGGTGCCGATCTTGAGAACCTACTTAATGAGGCAGCGCTTCTCTCTGCACGCCTTAACCACAAGGAGATTTCGATGATTGAGGTTGATAATGCGATTGACCGTGTAATTGCCGGTCCTGAGAAGAAGAGCCGAATTATTAGTGAGAAAGAAAAGAACATTGTCGCTTATCATGAAAGCGGCCACACAATTGTTGGCTACCATCTGGAGAGCGCTGATGAGATTCATAAAGTTACAGTAATTCCACGAGGTAATGCCGGAGGTTATACGGTGATGTTGCCAAAAGAGGATAGATCCTTCATGACCAAGCCGGAGTTATTAGATAAGATTATGGGGTTGCTTGCCGGTCGCGTGGCAGAAGAAGAGGTGCTGGGAGAGATTAGTACCGGAGCACACAACGACTTTGAACGTGCGACCGATATCGCTCGCAGAATGGTTACTGAATTTGGTATGAGCGAGAAACTTGGTCCTATGCAATTCGGCAAAAGCCAACGAGAAGTATTCCTTGGTCGCGATTACACAAATGAGCCGAGCTACAGTGATAAGATTGCATATGAGATTGACCTTGAAGTTAAAAACATTATCGATACTTGCTATCAGCGCACTAAAGAAATTATTCAAAAATATCGCACTGAGCTTGATTTAATTGCACAATCGCTGATTATTAAAGAGACGCTTGATGCTGAAGATATTAAGAAATTAATGGAAGATGGCAGACTTGATGATGAGACTGTTGATGTTCAGGTTCAAGAGAGAATTAGAGTATTTAAACCGGCAACAATTTAATTTAGCGAAAAACATTAAGATATCCTTTGGGATATCTTTTTTTGTCTTTTTAGAAGGTTTATTTATTGCTTGCGACTTAAAAAAAGGTTAAGATTAGCATACAATTATAAGAACGATGAAAAAGGTGAAGAAGATGATTCTTGCAATTGATGTTGGTAATACGAATGTTGTAATTGGAATATATGAAGAGGACGAGTTACGCGTCTCCTGGCGGATATCCACAGACAAAAACAAAACTGCAGACGAGCTGGCAATGATGTTCAATCAGCTGTTGGCAAGGGAGAATATTATTTTTAGCGACATCGATGGTATCATTTTATCTTCAGTGGTGCCACCGTTAATTTCTCCTTTAGAAAAGATGGCTGAGAAATATTTTAATCTTAAGCCACTAATTGTTGGGCCGGGGATAAAGACTGGGATCAAAATTGGCATCGAAAACCCGAAAGAGCTTGGTGCAGATAGGATTGTTAATGCAACGGCAGCGATTGACTTATACGGGACGCCACTTATTATTGTAGATTTTGGGACTGCGACAACGTTTGATTATATTGATGAAGAGGGAACTTATCAGGGCGGAGCGATTTCGCCGGGTATCAGCATTTCTACGGAAGCACTGTTTGAAAAGGCTGCTAAATTACCGCGAATTGAGTTGGTTAAGCCGCGTTCGGTAATCGGGAAGAACACAGTGACCGCAATGCAGTCCGGTATAATTTTTGGTTTTGCCGGGCAAGTTGACGCAATTGTGACGAAGATTATTGAAGAGAGCGGAGTAAGGCCGAAGGTTGTTGCGACAGGCGGATTGGCGGAATTGATTGCGTCAGAGTCAACAACGATTGACGAGGTTAATAATCTGCTCACGATAGAAGGTTTAATTCGAATTTATAATCGAAATCAATAGATAAATCTTACATTAGGTAGAAGGGGAGAGTCCATGAGATTAGTTAAGGTATTGGTGACAATAATAATAATTCTTTCGTTAATAATTGCCGGTGGGGTTACCTACTATATTATAATTAACCTGCATGACGAAGGTGATGTTGTAGCAATTGTAAATAAACGTGACATTAGGGAGGCTGAGTTCTATCAAGAGCTGAAGGAGCGTTACGGTCAGGTAGCATTAGAAGAGTTAATTGAACGACGAGTGATACGCGATGGAGCAGTTAAACACAATTTAGCAGTTAACAAGCTTGAGGTTAATCGTGAATATGATAAATTTAAAAATGATTTTGCGACGGAAGAGGATTTTTTAAGTTACTTGCGAAGTGATTTGGGGATGAGCAAGAGCCAGTTTATTAAGGAGATTGAGCATTACATACTCTGGGAACAACTGGCGACAAAAGATATTGAGATTTCTGAAGAAGAGGTAAATCTTTACTATCAAAAGAACATGAACAAATATAAAATACCTGAAAGCTTCCATCTGCAACAAATCGTTGTTGATTCAGAGGCACTTGCACATGAGCTTGTAAACGAGATTGAAAATGGTGCAAATTTTAATCAAATAGCACGTACAATGTCGATTGATTTTTTAACGATTGGTAACGGCGGTGACATGGGTTATGTGTATGTGGATAATCCAATGATTGATTCAAATATCATTAAAACTGCTCGAATTCTAAAAGAAGATGAGCTTTCGATTATTCAGGTAGGCTTGAATTATCATATAATTAGGGTGCTTGATCACAAACAAGCATATCAATATGCTTACTATGAAGTGAAAGATCAGATTAGAAGAGAGTTAGCACTTAGCTATGCGGAACCGCTTGGTGTCGTGTTAGAAAATCTAAAAAAAGAGCTGGGAGTTAAAATAGTCGATACGACGCTTATAGATGAAAATTAGCGGACAAAGTCGCCAAGAGTGAGGTGGATAGAATGAAACATAATACCCACATGTTAGCGATTAAAGATATAGAGCGCTTAAAACGCGAGATGATTAAGATCGGTGCTGATACAGCAGGGATTAGTTTAATGCTGCCTAAGGGTGAATTGCTGACGATTAAGGTTGAGCGTGTTTTTCTAAAAGCTGCATTGATTTTAAAACAAGAAATGCTGGCTCGTGGCGGAGAAGCAGTTGTTAATCGTAATGTTGCTTCTTTGGAGCAGGAAATATCTGATATTCTGCTAATCGGAACGAGCGGTCAGTATATGCAATTGATTAAAAAGTTAAAAACTCAGCCGTTTGGATTACCGTTAATCGCTAATGAACTAACACAGGTTATAGAATGCCGGCGTGATGGGCATCGCAGACGAGTAATTAAGTGTAATGGCAAGGAACTGCTGATTGGCAATAAAACGTTAGTCGTTGGGATTTTGAACTTAACACCGGACTCCTTTTCTGATGGAGGGAAGTTTAATTGTGAAGAGGGTGCAGTGAGGCATGCTCTTGCCATGGAAGCCAGTGGGGCAGATGTTATTGATATAGGCGGTGAATCAACTCGTCCGGGACACATACCGATAACTGTTGGTGAGGAATTAAGAAGGATTATGCCGGTGGTTGAGTGTCTCAATAAGAGGCTTCGGATTCCAATCTCAGTTGATACCTCTAAGTCAGAGGTCGCAGAACAAGTGTTGGCAGTTGGCGCTAACATGATTAATGATGTATGGGGGTTAAAAAACGACCCCAAAATGGCTGCGGTTATCGCACGGCACAAAGTACCCGTAGTAATCATGCATAATCGAAAGGTTGCTAGCTATGGGTCACTGATATCTGATATAATTGCAGATTTACGGGAGAGTGTTGATATTGCTTTAGCTGCCGGTATTGAGCACGATAAAATTATATTGGATCCGGGAATCGGCTTTGCAAAGTCGTATCAGGAGAATCTAAATGTGATGTATCGATTAGATGAAATTGTTAACCTTGGCTACCCGGTTATGCTGGGATCTTCACGCAAATCAATCATTGGCTATACGCTTGATTTGGATAAGAGCCAGCGGCTCGAGGGGACGATTGCCACGGTTTGCCAAGGTATTTCGAAGGGATGCAAGTTGGTGCGTGTACATGATGTGCTTGAGGTGAAGCGAGCTGTTGTAATGATGGACACGATGAATGATGTCGAGGAAAGGGAGTAGCGTGATGGATCGGATAATTTTTGAAAAGATACAGTTCTATGCTTATCACGGAGTTTTGGAAGAGGAGAATCGATTGGGGCAGAAGTTCGAAGTCGATTTGGAGATGTACCTTAATCTGCAAAAAGCGGGAGAAAGCGATAGTATAGCTGATACGATTAATTATACGCTCGTGTATAATGTGGTGAATGAAATTTTAATGGGTACTAAGAGGCAGTTGCTTGAGGCGATTGCCGAGAATATTGCCCAAGAATTATTGGCGCACTTTCCGCTGACAGAGATAGTTGTGCGGGTACGCAAGCTTAATCCACCAATTCATGGGTACTTGAAGAGCGTTGCTGTTGAGATTAGAAGAGGTCGTAAATGATGGTTCGAGTTTTTCTGGGATTGGGTTCAAATCTGGGAGATCGCTTTAAAAATTTGGAGCAGGCATTTTATGAGCTGGCCGATCACCCACGAATTGCGATAATTGATCAATCGTCGATTTATGAAACAGAGCCAGTGGGGTTTTTAGACCAAGATAAATTTCTGAACATGGTAGTGGCTGTTGCGACGGATCTGACACCGCAGGAGCTACTGACTTATGTAAATAAGGTTGAAGAGCGCTTAGGTCGGGTTCGTGATGAGCGCTGGGGGCCACGAACGATTGACATCGATATATTGATGTACGGAGATGAAGTTGTTGCAGAGGAGAACCTGGTTATACCTCATAAATTGATGCATGAGCGCTTATTCGTGTTATTACCCCTGTATGAGATATATCAAGGAGCGATACCGGGAGTTGAGCGGACGATTGCGAACCTGATTATCGACCGCAAGGAAGAGCTCGCGGGGATTAGCGTGTTTCATCTGGTGTAGGGGATGAGAAAAGGTGCTCAGTAGGGATTGGACTAGCGGAGGTTAGGGGTAGTGTCTCAATAGGGATTGGACTAGTAGGTTAGGGGTAGTTTCTCATTAGGGATTGGACTAGTAGGTTAGGATTGAAAGGGAATAGACACAGATGAAGATTGGGAACGTGGAGTTAGAAAATAATGTGGTGTTGGCGCCAATGGCAGGGGTTAATAATCAAGCGTTTCGGATTATTGCTCGGCGCTTCGGAACAGGCCTTGTTACGACCGAGATGGTGAGTGATAAGGCGCTTTTGTTGAAGAACGAGTATACTTGGCGAATGCTTGAGGTTGATCCGGAGGAACACCCAGTTAGCATGCAGATTTTCGGCAGTGAAAAGGCAAGTCTTGTCGAGGCTGCCAAAATAATTGACACTTCATCAGCGGCGGATATAATTGACATTAACATGGGTTGTCCGGTGCCTAAGGTGACAAAGAGCGGTGGCGGGTCTGCTTGGCTTTTGTCGCCAGACAAAATTGAAGAAGCGGTAGCCGCAGTTGTTGCGGCGGTAGCTAAACCGGTGACGGTGAAGATCCGCTCCGGCTGGGATAGTGCGCATATACTCGCGGTTGAGAACGCGCAAGCGCTGGAGCGGGCGGGCGTTAGCGCGATTGCCATTCACGGGCGCACAAAGACGCAGATGTACACAGGTAAGGCTGATTGGGATATTATTGCTAAGGTCAAGGCAGCTGTTAATGTGCCGGTGATTGGCAATGGCGACGTTAGGGAGCCCGAGGATGCGCTGCGCATGCTTGCGGAGACAGGCGCCGACGGCGTCATGATTGGACGGGCCGCACTCGGTAACCCGTGGTTGCTGTATCGGACGGCGCGACTCTTGCGGGACGGCGAGAGCGTGGGCGAGCCAACTTTGTCGGAGAAGCTGGCAATTGCGCTGGAGCACCTTGACCGATTGGTAGCCTTAAAGGGCGAAACGGTCGGTGTTAAGGAAATGCGCAAGCACGCCGGCTGGTATTTAAAAGGGCTACCACAATCTGCGAGAGTGCGAGGAGCAGTGAATCGGGCGCTCAAGCAGGATGAGTTAGTTGCAATTTTGACTGATTATATTTATCAACTAAGTTGACAATAGAAAGTGATTGATTTATAATCAACGCATCCAATCAAGATAGTTTAGCAAAAAGCTTCTTAACCTCGGCGGTTAAGAGAAGCTTTTTATTATTATACTAGCAAGGTAAATTATGTGGTTTTTAAAGTGAGGTAAGCATATGATTAACAAAGAGATTCTTGTGACTCCAAACGGCTACAAAAAGCTTGAGGAAGAGTTGGAACAATTAAAAACAGTAAAAAGACATGATGTGACCGAAAAAATTAAAAATGCAATCAGTTATGGGGACATCTCAGAGAATTCAGAGTATGAAGATGCTAAGAATGAGCAGGCTTTCGTTGAGGGTAGGATTCTTACAATCGAGAACATGCTACGCAACGCAAAGGTAATCAACGGTGATGATGTTAAGACTGACTGCGTTCGTGTTGGTGCTAAGGTAAGCTTGGAGGATTTGGAGTTTAACGAAATCGTTGAATACACGATCGTTGGTTCAACCGAAGCAGATCCAGAGGCTAATCTGATTTCCAATGAATCTCCGCTCGGCGTAGCGATTCTTGGCAAGCGAAGAGGCGAGATTTGTGATGTTAATACGCCTTCAGGCGTAGCAAGATATAAGATCCTTTCCATTAAAAAGAAATAGTGGAATCGATTTTCGCGCTATATTAAATTGATTTGGAGATGATTTTAATGAGCGAAGAGAGAGTAGATTTGAATGATCTACTTCTTTTACGTCGTCAGAAGCTTGAAAAACTTACAGAACTGGGCTTTGATCCATTTGGTTACAGCTATCCACGTGATACGACGGCTGAGGAGATTCTGGAAAAGTATGAGAAATATAGCAAGGAAGAGCTGCATGATAAAAGCGTAGCTGTTAGGCTTGCGGGTAGAATCATGTCGAAGCGTATACAAGGCAAAGCTGGTTTTGCTCACATCCAAGACGGTAGTAAGCGGATTCAAATCTATATTCGTCAAGATCAGGTTAGCGAGAACGAATTTGCGGTATTTGATTTGTTAGATTTAGGTGATATCATCGGCGTGGATGGCACTGTCTTTAAAACTAATAAAGACGAACTCAGCGTGCGAGTCGCGAAACTTCATGTGTTAGCGAAATCACTTTATCCGCTGCCGGATAAATATCACGGACTGAAAGATGTAGAGCTCCGTTATCGCGAGCGCTATGTTGATTTAATCGTTAATCCTGAGGTTAAGCAAACATTTATTCAGCGTAGCCGCATTATTAGTGCTTTTCGTGAGTATCTGGATGGCATCGGTTACTTGGAGGTAGAGACACCGACACTACATAGTTTAGCGGGAGGTGCAACAGCGCGCCCGTTTGTAACGCATCATAATACATTAGATATGGAGCTCTACTTGCGCATTGCACTAGAGCTACATTTGAAGCGTTTAATCGTTGGTGGCATTGATAAAGTTTATGAAATTGGTCGTGTGTTCCGCAATGAGGGTGTTTCTACGCGACACAATCCGGAATTTACAATGCTTGAGTTGTACGAAGCGTATGGCGATATGGAAACGATGATGGACATAAGCGAGGGTCTAATTTCCTATGCCGCTGAAAAAGTTCTTGGCACTAAAGTAATTAATTATCAGGGCGTTGAGATTGACTTAGGAACAAAATGGGAAAGAATGACGATGGTAGGTGCTATAAAGAAATATAAAGGGGTGGACCTCCTGGCCGTAAAATCAGACAAAGAGGCGCAGGCACTTGCTAAAAAACACGGCATCAAAGTTGAGCCGCATATGAGCTATGGACATATAGTTAACGAGTTTTTCGAGGAGTTCGTTGAAGAGAAGTTGATTCAACCAACTTTCATCTATGGGCATCCGGTTGAAATCTCACCACTTGCCAAGAAGAATCCGCATGATCCGCGTTTTACAGATCGTTTTGAAATCTTTATTGTTGGTCGCGAGCATGCTAATGCTTTTACAGAGTTGAATGATCCAATCGATCAACGTAGACGTTTCGAAGCTCAATTGGCTGAGAAAGAGCTGGGCAATGAAGAGGCTCATGAGATGGATGAAGACTTTATTCATGCGCTGGAAATTGGTATGCCACCAACAGGTGGGCTTGGTATTGGTGTTGACCGTGTTGTGATGCTATTGACTGACCAAGCGTCAATTCGTGATGTGTTACTGTTCCCGTTGATGCGGGAAAGATAGGCGTCAGGAAATATGACAAAACTTTAAAAAGTTTAAAATAAATATATTTAGCGCTTTACAAATTAAATATGTATGTGCTATTATATAAAAGTTGTGTAAATTGTTCTTTGAAAACTAAACAGTGTAATAAAAAGCCAAGCGAGCCCTGTCGCAAGACAGGCAAAAGAAATAAATTGATGAGCTAATCAGCTTATTCGATAAAAAAATTATCGGAGAGTTTGATCC